>Ga0209488_10002306_pt1 | contig 15742 bp, 11 predicted proteins | sample Rivendell_Oct201_8_FD_188349 | JGI IMG/M metagenome (GOLD analysis project Ga0209488, IMG submission 188349) | Vadose zone soil microbial communities from the Eel River Critical Zone Observatory, Northern California, USA -... | ecosystem: Environmental > Terrestrial > Soil > Vadose zone >... | reverse complement strand
GCCCAGTGCCTGGCCGCGGCGAGGGACTCGATGCCTGGATAGTTCTTCACGTACCACTGTCTCTGCCAGGCGTTGGCGCCGGACCACCGCGCTTTCAGCTCGGCATGGAGCGCCGGGTTGGCCACCAGGAAGGCGATCCTTTCCTGTGGAGTTGCCTGCGTCCAGGCGTGGTGGAAAGCCTTGCGGGCGAAATAGGGGTGCTCGAGGGCGAGCATCTTTCTCTGCTCCGGGGTGGCGTTCTCCCAAGCCTCCTTGACCTTCTGCATCGTCCGTGGAGTCGCTTCGAGGAAGGCGGCGCGCTCCTCCGGAGTCGCCGAGATCCAGTGGTGTTTCATCGCACGCGCGCCGAGCAGCGGATGCGCCCGCAGCACCTTCCGGCGCTCGTCCGCGGTCGCCTTGTCCCAACGCTCCTGGACGAGCTTGCTGCTCTCGCCGAAAGCTTCGAGGAAGAGGGCCTTCTCGTCCGCCGACGCCTCCTGCCAGCTGGTCTGGAACGGTCCCTGAGGGGCAGCCTTGGCCGGCGGGGCCTTTTCCACTTCGACCGCCTCGACTCGCACCGGTTCCGCGGCGCTGGGCGGAGCAGCTTCCTCCGCCTTCGACGGCTCGCTCGCCGGAGTGGCTTCTTCAGCCTTCTGGGCGCTGGTGGCCGAGTTGGGCTCATCCGCTGCCGGCTCAGCCGGAGCCTTCGCCTCGGTGGGCTTCTCTTCCGCCGTGGCCGCTTCGGCTCGAGGAGCGACTTGCGCTTCAGTCACCGGAGCGGCTTCGGTCTTCTCCTGCGCCAGGGCCACGCCCGTTCCGCACAGGTTCCAGAGGACGGCGGTCCAGAGTACTGCTCTCATGGTCTCCCTCCCAAGGGATCGTCTCGTTCGCCTTCTTGTCTCACGAGCCGATCGACAGGGCGAGAATCTTGCTGGCCTCCCGGACGCTCGGGAAGGTGGGTTTCGGGCGCCGATTCGCCGACACGCCGGGGTTACAGCGTGTCGAGGAACGCGAGCAGCGCATTGCGGGCCCTCTTGTCGAGCGCCGCAAAGCGATCCCGCGCCCTTCGGCCCTGGCCGTCGTGCGCCAGGACGGCCTGGAGCGGAGTGGCGGCGCGGCCATCGTGCAAGAGACTCGGCGAGGCGCGCATCCCCCAGAGAGGTGCGGTGCGCATCTGCCTCGGCCCCGCCGCACCCTGCGCGATTCCGTCGCCGAGGCTGCCCATGTCGTGCAACAGGAAGTCCGAGAAGGGATGGTACACGAGTCGATTCAACGCCTTCACCGCGCTGGGGCCGGTCACCAGCGCCGGCACATGACACACCGCACAGCCGATCGCGAGGAACACCCTTCCCCCGATGAGCGACTCCGGAGCGGAGCGCGCCCGCGGCGGCGGCGCAAGGAAGCTCATGAAGTCGGCGAAGGCCTGCACGTCGGCGCCGTCGGCGTCGTTGAGGTCCGGACGAGGGTTGTAGGCGAGCTGCTCGCACCTTCCCTGTGGGCAGCTCTCGTCGGGGAACTTCGGGCTGGTGATGCCCATCTCGTTGAGATACGCGTCGGCAGAGAACTGCAACAGCGTCGGGTTCTGGTTCTTCCAGCCGAACTTTCCAACCCGCGGTTTTCCGCTGAAGAGGTCCGGGACGATGGCCACCGTGCCCGCGACGTCTGGCGCCAGCCGCGCCTGCAGGGCCGCGATCGACCGCAGCTCATCATCGGGAGTCGCGTCCACCAGACCGAGCCCGAACAGCGGGGTCGTGCGCCGCTTTGCGACCACGTTGGCGGCATCGGGAACCGTCTCCGGCAAGAAGGTATGGCCCGGCACGACGCCGATGGCGTGGTCCTGCAACAGCGAGCCTCCCTCCGTTGCGAGCGGATCGAAGCCGCCGCTGTCGCTCCGGCGGCCGAAACGTGTCTCGAGACGCCCGGTGCTACCGCCTACGCCGGGCCCGAGATGGCATGCGACGCAGGAAGCCTCGTTGAAGACGGGGCCCAGTCCGTCCTCCACGGCCTCCGTTTCCTGGAAGACCCCCCTGCCCGCCTCGAACAGCGCGAGCTCATCGGCGGTGAGGCCCGGCAGCGGGTCGCCGAACGCAGTGCGCACGCCGGCTTGCTGCTCGCCCAGCACGTCCGTTCCTGGATCCGGCAGCGTTCCCGGGGCGCAGCTGGAGAAAAGGACGGCTCCAATCGCAAGGACGAAGGATCGTCGGTGCATGGTTCCTCCTCATTTCGCCTGGTGCGGGCCCGGGTCGAAAGCCCGCCTGTAATCCTGCGCTAGGATTTCCAACTACGTTGCAACACCAGTTTGTTATCGATTACTGGATCGTAACCGCACCGCAGACGGCGGGCGTGAATTCATCAACGCCGCGCTATCGACAAGGTGATTTCCGCGATCGAACGGATCGAGCACGGTACTTTTGCAATAGGCCTTTGCCGGCGCCCGCGCTATCCTCCTCCGCCCCGATCGTCCTTCTCTGACGGCATCGGGAGACCACGAAGAAGCAAGGAACGGGAGGCCGCATGACGTCATCGAGGATGACGTCGCATACCCCCACATCTCGAGAACCTGGCTGCGCCCCGGAAAAAGAATCCGCGCCTGTCGATCTCGCGGAGCTTCGTTCGTCGCCACGGTAGAAGCCGGGGTTCACCGGCCGGAGATCGTCCGGAAGCCCGGCTGCCAACGAAGGAGACACAACGATGCGGTTCATGGTGATTGTGAAGGCCAACAAGGACTCGGAGGCGGGCGTTCTTCCCAGCGAGAAGATGCTGGCCGACATGGGGAAGTTCAACGAAGAGCTGGTGAAAGCCGGCGTGATGCTCGCGGGCGAGGGGCTCCAGTCCAGCTCGAAGGGCGCGCGCGTCAAGTTCGAGAAGGGGAAGCGGACCGTGATCGACGGACCCTTCGCCGAAACCAAGGAGCTCGTCGCCGGGTTCTGGCTGTGGCAGGTGAAGTCCAAGGATGAGGCGATCGAGTGGCTCAAGCGCGCCCCCTTCGAGGACACCGAGGTCGAGATCCGGCAGGTTGCCGAGGCGGCGGACTTCGCTCCGAGCGATCCCAGCGGTAAGCTCATGAAGAAGGAAGAGGAGCTCCGCAAGAAGATCGAGACGCAGCGCCGATAGCCCCGCCACCGGAGGTGGCCGAGTGGCTACGCTTGGGCGCGGTAGGGGGCGCGTTTTCATCCTTGCGCTGGCGGAGGAACATGCTGTGATCGGTCGCCTTGGCGGCTTCCGATACGCAGCGTGCCATCGACGCGGTTTGGAGGATCGAGTCGGCCCGTCTCATCGCCGGTCTGGCGCGGATGGTGCGCGACGTAGGTCTCGCCGAGGAGCTTGCGCAGGAGGCCCTGGTGGCCGCGCTCGAGCGGTGGCCTGAGACGGGCGTCCCGGACAACCCGGGCGCATGGCTCATGGCCACCGCGAAGCATCGTGCCATCGACCTCTTGCGCCGAAGCAAGCGGCTCGAGCGCAAGCACCAGGAGGTCGGTCAGCAAATGGGGGTCGAACAAGAGACCGCCGGGGCCGACCTGGACGGCGCAATCGACGATGACGTGGGCGACGATCTCCTCCGCCTGGTGTTCATCTCCTGCCATCCGGTCCTCTCGACGGAGGCGCGCGTCGCGCTCACCCTTCGCTTGCTCGGAGGCTTGACCACCGAGGAAATTGCGCGCGCGTTTCTGGTCCCGGAGCCGACCGTCGCCCAGCGGATCGTGCGGGCGAAGCGGACGCTCGCGAAGGAACGCGTCCCCTTCGAGGTCCCGCGAGGCGCTGATCTCGCCGGCCGTCTGTCATCGGTGCTCGAAGTCGTTTATCTCATCTTCAACGAAGGCTACTCGGCGACGGCCGGTGACGACTGGATGCGGCCCGCGCTCTGCGAGGACGCACTTCGTCTGGGCCGCATCCTGGCCGGGCTCGTGCCCTTGGAGCCGGAGGTCCACGGGCTCGTCGCCCTGATGGAGATCCAGGCGTCTCGCTCGGGAGCCCGGCTGGGTCCGGCGGGAGCGCCCATCCTGCTCCTCGATCAGAACCGCGCGCGCTGGGATCAAGTCCTCATCCGCCGTGGCCTGGCGGCGCTCGAGCGTGCGGAGTCCCTCGGCGGCGCGCGCGGCCCGTACGCGCTGCAAGCCGCGATCGCCGCCTGTCATGCCCGGGCGCGCACCGCGGGGGAAACGGACTGGGCCCGCATCGCGGCTCTCTACCAGGCGCTGGTCCAAGTCTCGCCATCGCCGGTGGTGGAGCTGAATCGTGCGGTCGCGGTTGGCATGGCGTTCGGCCCCGCAGCGGGCCTCGAGCTCGCCGACGCTCTGATCTCGGAGCCGTCGCTCAAGCGGTACCACCTGTTGCCCAGCGTGCGCGGCGACCTGCTGGCAAAGCTCGACCGCCTCGACGAGGCGCGCGTGGAGTTCGAGCGCGCGGCATCGCTCACGCGCAACGCGCGCGAGCGCCAGCTGCTTCTCGAGCGGGCCGCCGCGTGCGCTGCCGGACCGGCGCCGGGGGCGCCGTGACCAGGCGCGGTGGCATCCCCGACCTCAGCGGCGGGTGAGGCGCAGCAGCACGTAACCGCGCCCACCAGGACCGAACCCGGCCGCGTTCCGGACGCTCACGACCTGCTCGCCATTGGGGAGCTCCCAGTACACGTCGGTGCGCACATCCTCCTTGGGGTCGAGCTGTGGAACCTCCAGCAGCTTCTCCCAGGACCATCCATCGACGCTGCCCCAGAGCGATCCACGCGTCCAACCCGCGGGCGAGACGTCATTGTCCAGCTCGTAGGTCGTACCGACCACGTAGCCGCCCGATCTGACTGCATGGGTGGAATAGCTGGCGGAGGGAAGAGTCAGCAGATGCGTCACCGTCCCGTCGAGCGCGATGCGGGCGATCTGCGGCCTGTCGGGCGTAGAACCGCGGTAGCTGATGTCCTGGCCGCAGAGCAGCGATCCGTCCGCTAGCAACGCGGCGTCGACGAGATCGCCGTCCTGGGAGCCCGCGACGATCGCGGTCCAGGAGGCGCCTCCGTCCATGGAGCGATAGGTCCCGGACTGAGCGTCGGTGTCGCCGAAGAACGCCCAGAGCGCATGGCGCGCCGGATCGGAAACCATCCCGTGCCCATGGCGGTGCCCCTCGAAGGTGTGCTGCACGGCCCAGGTGGCGCCCCGGTCCGAGGACTTCCAGAGCCGGATGGGCGTGCTGGCCGCGGTGAAGACCTGGTACTCGAGGAAGTAGGCCGCCCCGTCCAGCTCCGCGAAGCTGTGCGGGCTGAGCGAACGATAGGCGCCCGTCGCGAGCACCTCCGTCCAGGTAGCGCCCCGGTCCCTCGATCGTGCGACGGCGTGACCCTTGCCGTTGACCACGTCGGCAAGGAGGATCCCGTCCGCGAGGGCTGTGAGGTTCCAGAACGAGGCCCCGTTCGCAGTCGTTCCGCGCTTCTGCCAAGCCCGCCCGTCCCTGCCCGCCCAGATCTCCGCGCCCGAACCGTTCAGGTTGACCCCGTAGGCGGTTCCCGAGGAATCAACGGCCAGCAGGTCGTACCCGGTCTCCGTGTATGTGATCTCGCCCTGGAAGCTCGTGCCCCCATCCAGGTCGCCAGCCCCCCCGTCAGTCAGGGGCGGCGAGGCGGCGTCGGGGCGCCCCGCCGCCGTTGCAAGCGCGTCGGGGAAGACCGCTGCGCCGCAACCGGAGATGGCGAGGGCCGCGGCGACCAGTGCTGGGACAGACTTCATCGCGGCGGAAGGTGCAGCGGGAGTCCGCCGGTTCCAGCCACGCCGCCACGCGGTTGCTCACTGCCGGACGGCCGACTCCCGCGATGCGGCCCGCACGACCGGCCCCTTTGTCAGGTGGTGCGCAGCGGAGTGTGGCCGCGACATGCAACCGATCGAATCACCCTGCCGAGAGCGCTCGAATCACGAACGCATAGTCGTAGGCCGCGTCCTTGAGGCGGTCGTACCGGCCGGATGCGCCGCCGTGGCCGGCCGGAGCCATGTTGATTTTGAACAGCAGCGGGTTCGAATCGGTCTTCAGCGAACGGAGCTTCGCGACGTACTTTGCCGGCTCCCAGTACATCACCTGGGAATCGTTGTACGAGGAGCGGACCAGCATGGTCGGGTACGCTCGCGCAGTCACGTTGTCGTAGGGGCTGTACTGCTTCATGTACCGGTACTCGTCGGGCTTCTTCGGGTTGCCCCACTCCTCGAACTCAATGACCGTGAGAGGGAGGGATTCATCCAACATGGTGTTGATCACGTCGACGAAAGGGACGTACGTGATGACCGCGTGGAACAGGTCGGGGCGCAGGTTGGTGACAGCCCCCATCAACAGCCCGCCGGCGCTGCCACCCATGATCGCCAGCCGATCCTTCGACGTGTAGCCCAGCGACACCAGGTACTCGGCGGAGGAGATGAAGTCCGTGAAGGTATTCATCTTGTTCATCATGCGGCCCTGGTCGTGCCATCTCTTGCCCAGCTCGCCGCCGCCGCGGATGTGCGCCACCGCATAGCTGACGCCCCGATCGACCAGCGAAAACACGTTGGAGTTGAACCGGTCGGCGACGTCGATGCCATAGGAGCCGTAGCCGTAGAGGAGCAGCGGGCTCTTGCCGTCGCGCGCTGCGCCCCTCTGGTGGAGCACCGCGACGGGCACCTTCACGCCGTCGGCGACAAGTGCCCAGATGCGATCCACCTGGTAGCGTGAAGGGTCGTAGTTCGGCACCGGCTGCCGCTTGACAACTCTCTGGCCGAGGGAACTTGCGTCCACGTCCAGCCAGGTCTGCGGACTCACGGGGCTCTGGTAGACGACGCGGAGCTCCTTCTGGTCGTACTCCGGGTTCTTGTCGGGAGAGACTTCGTAGTCGGCCTCGGGGAACTGCACGCGCCGGCGCGCGCGGGTGGCCGGATCGAGGAAGGCGATCTGCGGCAGCCCGCCCTCGCGCTCGTGCAGCGCGACGAAATCGCGAAAGACGTCCACCTCCTGCAGCATGACGTCCTCGCGGTGCGGCACCACCTCCATCCAGTTTTCCTTGCGCGGGGCCGAGACGGGCGCCGTGACCAGGCGGAAGTTCCGGCCGCCTGAATTGGTGCGGATGTAGAGGGTGCTGCCGCGCGCGTCGGCGTAGTACTCGTGCCCGGGCTCGCGGGGCTGCACGAGCACCAGGGCCGCGTGCGGGTCGCCCGCGCCGAAGAAGCGCACCTCGCTGCTCGTCAGGCTCCCGGAGGTGAGGAAGATGAAGTCCTTCGATCGCGAGCGGTCGACCTCGAGGTTGAAGGCGTGGTCCTTCTCCTCGTAGACCAGGTCGTCCTTGGCGCTCGAGCCGACCACGTGCCGCCAGAGCTGGTACGGCCGCTTCTCCTGCTCGTCCTCCACCACGTAGAAGAGGACTTTTCCGTCGCGGGTCCAGGCGAACGAGTCCACCCGCGCGATCTTCTCCGGCCCGTCGGCGCCGCTGCGCAGGTCGCGGACGTGCAGGTCGTATTGGCGGAAGCCCGTCTCGTCGGTCGTGTAGGCGAGCTGGTTGCCGTCGTCGCTGACCTCCCAACTGCCCAGGCCGAGGAACTTCTTGCCCGCGGCGAGCGCGTTCAAGTCGAGGATGACTTGCTCCGCGGCCTCGAGCGCGGGCTTGCGGCAGAGGATCGGGTACTGCTTTCCCTTCTGCGTCCGCTGGTAGTACCAGTGCGATCCGATCCGCACCGGCGCGGTCGAGTCGTCCTCCTGGATGCGCGAGAGCATCTCTCCGTAGAGCTTCTTCTGCAGCTCCTCAGTCGACTTCATCATCGCGTCGGCGTATCCCGCCTCGGCGTTCAGATACGATTCGACTTCCGGCGTCCCTTTGTTGCGGAGCCAGAAGTAGTCGTCCCGCAGCGTGTCGCCATTGATGTGCGTGACGTGCGGCTCCTTGCGTGCGACCGGTGCCGCGGCCTGTTCGCTGGTGCGCGGCGGGGGCGCCGACGCGCAGGCGGCGAGGACGGCGGCGAGCAGGACTGGGCGGTAATGGGGCACGGGACATCCGCGTCAGGAGGGAGGCGCCGTTATATCCTGAACGTCGGGCTCCGTTCCGGCGCTATCGCCTGGCTTCCGTGGAACGGTTTTTCCTCTTGCCCGTCGCCGCAATCATGACCAATTCCGCATGACCGGAGATACCCATGTCATTCGACGTCGGCTTTGACACTGTCGGAAACGCGACCGTCATCGTCCATGACGGCGCACCGGTTCTAGCCACCGACCCGTGGCTCGTCGGCAGCGCCTACTTCGGCAGCTGGGGCCTGGCGCACGAGATCCCTGAGGAGCAGATCGACGCGGTCCGGCGCTGCCCGTACATCTGGGTCTCACACGGTCATCCCGACCACCTGAGCGGCGACTCACTGGCGTTGCTCAAGGACAAGGTGATCCTGGTTCCGGACCACCGCGGCTCGCGGGTGTTCGAGGATCTGAAGGCGCAGGGCTTCAACGTCCGGGTGATGCCGGACCGGCAGTGGCTCGAGCTCTCGCCGCGGGTGCACGTGCTCTGCATTCCGGACTACAACCAGGACGCCATCCTGCTCGTGGACGTGAACGGCAGGCTGGTGCTGAACTTCAACGACGCGGGGAGCCGCGGTTGGGGTGGCTTCGTCCGCCGGATGGTCAAGCAGTACCCGCGGTCCTTCCTGCTCAGCCTGGCCGGGGGCGGCGCCGACATGATGAACTTCTTCGACGAAGACGGGCGCCGGCTGCGACCTTCGGCGATGACGCCCATCGGGGTCACGCTCACGAACCGGGCCCATTATTGGGGAGCGACCACCGTCATCCCCTTCAGCGCCATGCACCGGTTCCAGAGGACCGACAGCGCCTGGGCCGAGCCGCATGCTTCGCAGGTCGAGGACTATCCTGAAGGGTTCGACAGCAGCCGCTGCGAGCTATTGCCCGCCTACGTGCGGTACGACTGCATGAAGGATGAGGTCACGCCGCTCAATCCGGCAAGGTCGCGGGAGCCGCTCCATGAGCCTGAGGAGTTCGGCGACGACTGGAAGCAGCCGCTCGAGCCGGTCGAGAAAGAGCGCCTCAGCGAGTATTTCAAGCGCTTCGAGCATCTGCGCCAGAACATCGATTTCGTTCGCTTCCTGGTGGGCGGGGACGAGACGCTGATCGAGTTGCGCGGCCAGGACCTGCGGCGCGGCCTCACGTTCGAGGTTCCCCGCGGATCGCTGATGACCGCGGTGCAGTACCAGATCTTCGACGACCTCCTGATCGGCAACTTCATGAAAGTGACCCTGCACGGCGACTGGGGACCCGGACGGCTCTACCCCGACTTCAGCCCCTGGATTGCCAAGTACGGCGACAACGGCCGCGCGCACACGCTCAAGGAGTTGCGCGAATATCACTGGTCCTATTTCCGGCGCGCACCCGCTGATTACCTCCGGCACCGCTTTGAGGCCGGCTTTCTCATGCCCCTGCAGCAGGCGACCTCGTCGGCGCTGCGCTCGCGGCTGGGCGCGAACTCGGCCTTCTTTCGCACCGCGAAGCACGCGTACTGGTCGGCCCGCACGCGCTTCTTCTGATAGACCGCGAATGGACCTCTGGAGGTTTTCGACGCGCTGCGTCCCGCCCCGGGACGAGTCTGCTCATCGCTGTCCATGGTCGGACGGTCCGTTCACCACAACCATTTCGTCCGAGCGCTGCGATGCCTAGATCGATTCCAATGGCTGCCAAGCCCCTTGCGTATCCGGACCCGGGAGCCTCCGGCGCCAGCCTCGACCAGGTCGGGTCCGCTGGCTTCTTCGAGCCGCTCGTCCGCAGCCTGGCGGGAGATGGCGCCGTCAATCTTGTCCGAGCCAAGGCCGAGGTGCGTGCGGCGCTTCGCGCCGGAGGGGGAGTCGTCCCTTCCACCCCGCTGCTCGAGGACGCGCTGCCACCCGGCAACATTCCCTCCGTCGCGGCCGGAGCGGGCCGCGACAGGGTGCTCGCCGAGATCGATCAGGAAGGATTCGCCTTCGCCACCGATCGGATGGACGAGCCGTTATTCAACCGGCGCGCACACCGCGCTCCGCGGCAGCAGAACCTGATCGATATCGCGCTGGTGGGCGGCCACGTCTGCATCCGCAAGCGGATCCGCAGCTACCGCATGGGAGCGCGTCGCTGGGGAGATCGGCCGGTGCCCGCCCGCGAGTGGGCGCAGCGCAGCTTCTGGGTGTCGCTCGGACTCTTCATGTACAACGAGGCCGCGGCCCTGCTTCGCCTTTCCGATCTCCCCTTCGTCCCCAAGCTGCGCGGCATCGACCTCGCCGGCCGGACGCTCTACATCGATTACGTTCGGGGGGAAAACCTGAGGAGCCTCGCGGCGCGCAGTGGCGCCGCCGTCCACGACGCCGACATCAAGGACGACCCTCAGCTCTGCGGAGTGCCGGCACGCGATCTCGAACGCCGCGAGGTCGAGCTCCTCGACCGGGCCGGCATCGGCGACTTCCGGCGCGAGATCGCCGAGATGGCCCGCGAGATCAACGCGCGCGGCGTGGCGCCGCTCGACATCAAGCTCGGCAACTTCATTCGCGGGGCCTCCAGCGGCCGGCTCTACTGGCTCGACTTCGAGCTCTCCCGGCTGCGCTCACAGCCGCGTTGGGACGCGGACCTGGCCTTGCAGCGACAGACCCTCGAGCAACTGTTCGAGCTCGCCGCGCGCGGCCACACCGTCGTCTGACTCAAGGAAAGCTGCGGAAGAGGTCGCCCAGGTTCGTGGCGTTGGCCGCGTCGCCGAGGAGCGGTGTCACTCCGAAGATCTCCTGCACGCTCCGCAGCATCGAGCTGTGCGTGTAGTAGATCTTGTTCGAGTACCTCCGCTTGGCGAGAGGGGACATCGCGATGAAGCCGATCGGCACGTCCGGGCCAGCGCTCTCGTCGAAGGTGATGAACAGCGCCCCGCCCTCCTTGTAGGCGCGCGAGCCGAGGATCTTCGGGACCTCGCGCGAGAGCCACGCGTCGCCGGTGCCGATCGAGCAATCATGCATGTCGTTGCACAGGTTCGGGGTGATGAAGCTGTACGCGGGCACGGTGTTGGTCTCCAGGTCGCGCGCAAGCTCCGTGTAGGGACGGATGTGCGAGATGCACTCGCTCGAGCTCCGGTCCAGCCCGCCGTTGACGTCCGCGAAGTAGACCATCGGCAGGTGCTTGGGAGCGTACCGGTTCACGTAGGTGAGGGGGCAGTCGGTCCCGGGGATGTCCTCCTGGTACGCCTTCCAGGTGATGCCCGCCTGGCGCAGGAGCGACACCAGGTGCTGGGACGTCGTCAGGAGATGCTGGGACGGCTCGGCGTCGTCGCGAACGCCCAGGTGGCTGCCCGCCTCCATCCAGACGTAATTGGGCAGGCTCGGATGGAGCCCGGGGACGGTCTGATAGTTGTCCGCATGCGCTCCTTCGACCAGGAGCGTGTCGTTGATGTACGGCGCCGAAGAATTGCCCTTGATCGATGACCAGTCGTGGTTCTCGAGGACGATGACGAATACGTTCTTGATGTGATTGCTGACCGTCACTTGCACCGCCTCGGAAGAGGTGGCCGCGCCGGCGCTGTCTATCGCGCTCACCGCGAGTGTGTGAGCCCCATTGACTGTCGAGAAGGTGTCCCAGGTGGCCGCGAAGGGGGCCGCCGTGTCGCTGGCTACGACCGCTCCGTCCAAGCGGAACTCCATGCTGGCGGTACCCGGAGGAGCGGCGGCGGAGAGCTCGACGGAACCGGACACCAGCGCCCCGTTCGTCACCCCGGTCAGTGACGGTGTGGACGGAGGCGTCGGAGGGACGGGATCGACAGGAGGCGGTGCGGACGTGCCTGGGGTTCCGCCGCCGCAGGCAAGAGCAGCCGCAGCGAGGATGACCGACAGCGATCGCAGGACAGGAGACTGGCGGAACGAGCGACGATGCACGGGCGACTCCTCTCGAGTGGACTGACGTCCGAACACAGAGGGGCCATCGCGTATTCGCCGAGGCAGGTAGGACTTCGGTGCACCCAGGCAAGCGTCCGGCGGCTGGTCAGGGCATCCGGAGCATGTGGCGCTCGCGATAGGCGGTCGGGGTCACGCCTGCGTTGCGGCGAACGCGTCTGCGAAGTGGGCGCGGGGGCGAGCTGCTCAAGTTCGACGCGCGTAGACGGTCAGACTTCGAGCCGCTTCTCGATCCAGCGAAACGCGGCGTCTGCGTCGAAGGACTTCATCCCCTCCTCGTACAGGAGGTCCGCCATCGCGAATCGGTCGGAGAGGGGCTGATCGGTCAGGTACGGCACCGCGATGCAGCGCATGAAAGCGCGCTTCGCAGCTTCGACGCCTTGTCGCGAGTCCTCGACGGCAACGCACTCATGCGCAGGAATTCCCAGCCGGCGCGCCGCCTCCTCGAAGACGTCCGGGTGGGGCTTGCCTCGGGGCACTTCCTCGGCCGAGACCACCACCTCCAAGCCCGGGATGAGCCCGACCGCCTCGAGCAACGTCCGGAGCACGCCGGGTGAGGAGCCCGAGGCGATGGCCACCGGGAGCCCGCGAGCTCTGACCAGCTCGAGGAGGCGGGCCATTTCCGGGTACAACACCGTCGCTTCCCGCGCGATCTCGAGGTAGAGGGCGTTCTTGCTTGCAATGAGCTGGTCCGGTGTCGCCGGCAGATCGAAGCGCCGCTGGACATCGATCATCATGTCGCGAGTGCTGCCACCGATGTAGCGCCGCTTGTCCTCCTTGCTGAAAGCGATCCCGTGCGCCGCGAGCACGCGCCGGTCGGCCTCGTAGTAGTTCTCCTCGGTGTCCAGAAGCGTGCCGTCGAGATCGAAGATCACCGCACGGATGGGGTATCGCGGCTCGGAACGGATCCGGGCCGAGAGCTCCACGACGTTGCCCTCGGGGTCGCGGATCTCCATCTCGCGGAAGCCGTCGCCGGTGTCGCGCGGCGGCTTCAGCTTCACGCCCGGAAACCCGAGCGCGGAGAGGCGCGCGAACTCGCCGTCCACGTCGGCCACCTCGAACGAGAGGTGATCCGGTGCCAGGGCGCGCTGCTGGAGGAAACCGGCCTCGCGGGGACGCTCGAGGAGCTCGAGGCGTATTCCGTCGCGCTCGAGGAACACGGTGCGCAGGCCGGGAGAGTTCCTGCTCACGTAGCGATACCGCGGCGCGAAACTGAGCGCGGTCCGGTAGAAGAGCTCCACCGTAAAGAGATCCAGGACCTCGATGCCGAAGTGGTCGAGCTTCATGCCATCTCCGCTACCAGATACCTTCGCGTCCGGCGCGAGGTTATAGCGGGGTCTGGGCCAACGCGCCGCTAGCGCCTACGAGCTTCTGGATGACCTGCGCGAGACTCACCTTGCCCTTGAGCAGGGTCGCGTTGCCGCCCGCGAACCTGATCCAACCCTCGTTGAATCCGTCGAGCATCTGGATGCGCGGAATCGGATCGCGCATTCCCTGGGCGCGAAAGATCGCGCCCCAGTTCTCGCGAGGAACGGCCTCCGCGCGAACCGGGCGATGCAGCGCCTTCGAGAGCTCCGCTGCGATCCCGTGCTGGCTCACCCGCTCCGGGCCCTCCAGCTCGACGACGCGCTTGCCAGTCCAGTCTTGCAGCAACAGCTCGGCTGCGACCCTACCGACGTCAGCAGTGGCGACCATTGGCATGGCCTTGTCGAGGGGCTGCAGGAAGCAGGAGATGACGCCTTGGTCCCGGGCCTGGGCAATGTCCCAGCTCAGGTTTTCCATGAACCAGGCGGGCCGCAGGAACGTGATGGGCAAGGGCAGCGTCGAGAGCGCTTCCTCCATCAGTGTCCGTTGGGTCAGCAGATTCGACTGCGTGGCCTGGGCACCGATGGTGGAAAGAAAGACGACCTTGGCCGGACGGGTGGCGAGGAGCGCTTGACGGACGGCGGAGATGACGGCCTTGGCCTCGGGAAAGCCGGGTTCCGGATCGAAGTTCGAAGGCGGCAGGACGAAGACACCCGTCACGTCCCTGAAGGCACGGGTCAGCGCCTCGGCATCCTCCATTCCGGCGATCGCGACTTCGCAGCCGAGATCGGACCAGAACCTGCCCTTGTTCGGATCGCGGACGACCGCGCGGACGCGTTGGTCCGCGGACAGCAAGGCGCGCGAGACGGTACCGCCGACCTTGCCCGTAATCCCGGTGATTGCATGAATCGACATGGCATTCCCCTCTGTGACTGCCCGCCACCATGGCTGGGACGTCGGAGCGGAATGAATCGTAGGGACGGGATGCCATTGAGTGAAACAACCGAGTGGCATATCATTCATGACACCAGTTCACGAATCTCGCATGGCCCTGGACGGACGACTTCTCTCCAACGTGCATGTGCTCGCCGCCGTCGTCGAAGGAGGCGGCTTCGCCAGGGCTGCCGAAGCCTTGGGGCTGACGCCTTCCGGAGTCAGTCGCGCGATCGCGCGGCTCGAAGCGCGCATCGGGGTGCGGCTCCTCGACCGGACGACGCGGTCCGTGAACCTCACGGACGAAGGCCGGCTCTTCTACGCCAACATCAATCCGCTGGTGCTGGGCATCGAGGACGCGGTGACGCGCGCCGCCGGTTCATCCGGCTCCGTGCGGGGCCGCTTGCGCGTCAACACGGATGCCTTCACCTCCCGCCTGTTGCTGTCTCCCCATATCCGTCGGTTCCTGGAGCTCTACCCGGAGTTGTCGCTCGAATTGATCGCGCGCGATCAACTCGGCGACCTGGTCGCCGAAGGCTTCGACGTCGCGGTGCGCTTCGGCGAGCCACCGTCATCATCGCTGGTCGCGCGCAAGCTGATCGACACCCGCATCGTGACCGTGGCGACGCCGGACTACCTGGAGCGGCATGGACGGCCTGCGAAACCGGCCGACCTGGCGAACCACGTGTGCATCCAGGTGCGCGACCCGGTGACGGGGCAGCCCTTTCCGTGGGAGTTCCAGCGCGGTCGGAAGCTGATCAAGGTGCCGACGTCGGGGCGACTCCTCCTCACCGACGCCGGCACGATCCTCGGCACTTGTCTCTCTGGTGTCGGCGTGGCGCAGATCAAGGCGCTGGGGATACAGAAGCTCCTCGAGGACGGCCAGCTCATCGATCTCTTTCCCGACTGGCCCGACGAGCGGTTCCCGCTGTATGCGCTGTATCCCTCGCGTCACTTGCCTGCGGCAAAGGTGCGGGCCTTCATCGACTTCGTGACGGCCCAGTTGGCACGCTGAGTTGCGTATGGTGTCCCCGATGTCGATCAGGCGCCCCCGCTGAAGGTCCGCACGAGCAGCCAGGCGTTCAATCCCGCGATCGCGAACGCGACGAAGTAGGCGAGCACTTTCAACCAGAGTGGGTTGACGAACTCGCCCATCTTCAGGCGGTCCGAGGTGAACCGCACCAGTGGGAAGACGGCAAAGGACAGCTGCAGGCTGAGGATCACCTGGCTGAGGATCAGGAGTTGGGCTGCGCCGTGCTCGCCGAAGAAAATGGCCGTCAGCCCCGCGGGCACGATCGCGATCATGCGCGTAATCAGACGCCTGAGCCAGGGCCGGATCCGGATGCTCAGGAATCCCTCCATGACGATCTGGCCTGCGAGCGTGCCCGTGAGCGTCGAGTTTTGACCCGAGGCGAGGAGCGCGAAGGCGAAGACGGCGCTCGCTCCCGTCACGCCGAGAAGCGGCGTCAGCAGACGATAGGCATCCTGGATTTCCGCCACACCGGTCTCCCCGGCGCGATGGAAGGTGGCCGCCGCGACGACCAGGATGGCGGCATTGATGAACAAGGCGAATGACAGAGCCACGGTCGAGTCGATGAACGCGTACCTCACGGCCTCGCGCCTCCCCGCGGGCGTTTCCGGAT
>Ga0209488_10002305_pt1 | contig 15744 bp, 9 predicted proteins | sample Rivendell_Oct201_8_FD_188349 | JGI IMG/M metagenome (GOLD analysis project Ga0209488, IMG submission 188349) | Vadose zone soil microbial communities from the Eel River Critical Zone Observatory, Northern California, USA -... | ecosystem: Environmental > Terrestrial > Soil > Vadose zone >... | reverse complement strand
TCGTGATCGCCGCGGTCAGGCTCGTCTTGCCGTGGTCGATGTGGCCGATCGTGCCGATGTTCACGTGCGGCTTGGTACGCTCGAACTTCTTCTTGGCCACTTGACCGTTTCACTCCGTCATTTCAGGCGCGGCTCCGCCGCTTGTTTACTACCGAGGTGGGAATGGAGCCCACAATCGGACTTGAACCGATGACCTCTTCCTTACCAAGGAAGTGCTCTGCCAGCTGAGCTATGTGGGCCCGAGTCCTGTTGTGGGTGTCTGGTGGGCAGGGAGGGAATCGAACCCCCATAGCCGAAGGCGGCTGGTCTACAGCCAGCTGAGCTCACCACCTGCTCAACCTACCCACTTGATGCGGGCGACGGGCCTGAGGCTGCGGCCTCGTGGTGAACCCGGCACCGGATTGTGCACTTGGAGCCGACGACGGGACTCGAACCCGGAACCTGCTGTTTACAAAACAGCTGCTCTACCAATTGAGCTACGTCGGCGCGGCGCAGGGTCATACCGCAGGTCGACCCCATGGCGCCGGGGAATGATACGGGTGAGGCCTCGGTTCGGTCAAACGCGATCGGTGTTCCCGGCCTCCGGCATGTCGAGCCCGGGGCCGTCCGGGAGAAGGTCGTTTGCGGCCGGCTCGTCGGTGCCGGGATCGGCCACCGACGAGCCATTCGGTTCGGCATTCTCACCGGGCTGCGAGCCCGCTGCGGCGGCCTCCGACGACTGGATCGGAGCCGAGACCTCCGAGGGCTCGATGAGCTCGGCGTCGCCCTCGCCCTCGGCGGCGGTCTGGCCCTCGGCCGCCGTCACGCCCTCGGCCTCGGTCGGCGGATCGTCGGGCGGTTCGGCTTCGGCCGGCTCGTCCAGTACGACGGTGGAATCAGGCGGCCCGAGTTCATCGGCTCGCCCATCCGGATCCCGCTGCGCGACGGCTTCGAACAGCAGGACGGACCCGGCCACGGCGGCGTTGAGGGAGCCGATCGCGCCGCGCATCGGGATCCGGACGACGAAGTCGCATCGTCGCCGAACCGCCGGCGACAGGCCCTGGCCCTCGCTGCCGACGACGATCGCGAGTGGCCCGCGGAGATCCGCCTGTCGCGCCGTCAGCGGCGCCCCGGCCTCGGCGCCGACCACCCTGAGGCCGCGGATCCGGAGGTCCGACAGCGCGCCCGGAAGGTCGTCGACGGGACACAGCAGGAGATGCTCGACCGCCCCGGCCGACGCCTTGATCGCCGATGGGCTGAGGGGTGCCTGCCGATGGGTCGGGAAGACGATCCCGTGGACACCAGCGGCTTCGGCGCTGCGCAGGAGGGTACCGACGTTCTGGGGATCCTCGAGCGAGTCGAGGACGAGGACGAATGGCGGCTCGGCGCGCTCGATGGAACGGGCAAGGATCTCGTCGAGCGACGCGAACCGTCGCGGCCCGACGACGAGGGCGATCCCCTGGTGCCCGTCGAAGCCGGCGACCGCCGTGAGCGTCCCGCCCTCGACCTCGACGATCGGGATCCGCAGGTTGGTCGCGTGGAGAACGAGCCGTTCGAGCGCCTGCCGACGCTGCGGAACGACGAGCAGGCGGATGGCCGGGCGACGGGCGACGAATGCCTCCTCGACGGGACGGCGTCCGGCCACGAGCTCTTCGCCCGGGTCGACCAGGCCGATGGTCGAGGGCGGCGGCGGTCGGTGATCCTGGGCTGCCCACGGTCGGTTCGAGCGGTCACCGCCCGCCGCCCAGGGTCGTGACGGACGATCGAACGGTCGGGGCGCGGGATCGAATGGTCGGGTCGGGCGATCGAAGGGACGGGCAGGGCGATCCTCGGGGCGGCGGGGCGCGTAGTCCGGTCGATCGCGATCCGACCGATCGCGATCCGGCCTATACGGCTGGTCCCCGAAGTCCGGCCGCCCGGGACGGTCGGGACGGTCGGGACGGTCGCCGAATTGGGGCCGGGGCCGGCGCGACCCGTCCGGTGGGCGACCGCGGTCGCCCGATCGTCCTGGAGGCGGGCCATAACGCCGCGCCGTTGATCCCCCGGGGCGAGCATCGAATGAGCGGTCGCGATCGGCGCTCGGCGGCCGATCGTTGCGACGGTCCGCATCGCCAGGTGGCCGGTTCGACGACCCGTGATGACGGCTGTCGCCGCGACCGCCCGCGAACCCGCCGCGATCCGGACCCGAACCAGGGTACGGGCGGGCATCGCGACCGCCGCGGAATGGTGCCGGGCCACCTGGCCGGCCAGGCGACCGGCGCGACGGCGGGATGAACGGCTGGTCGGGGGCGGGGCGGTCGAAGCGTCGCGGCCCCGGTTCGTCGGGCGGCGCCGGCTCGGACCGGATGCCAAAGCCCGGTCGACCCGGCCGGCCTGTCGGTCGGCCACCGGCGGCGCCCCCGGCCGGGCGCTTCGATCCGCCGAACGACGTCCCAGGCCCCTTGCCCGGGCGTCCCCGACCGGTCGGCGGGCCGCCGCCAGCCTTCCCGCCGCGCGTCCCCCCCGACGATTGCGACTTCTTCGGCAACCGGTCACGCGGTCCCTTCGACCGATCGGCCTCCTCGGGCGGGCCGCCGTCAGCCACGTCCGGCCTCGACGAGCCGCCGCCAGCGCTGGCCGTCACGAGTGTCCTCGACCGCGATCCCGCGAGTCATGAGCTCGTCGCGGAGCCGGTCGGATTCCGCCCAGTCCTTCCGCGCCCGGGCCGCCAGCCGCTCGTCGAGGAGCTCTCGCAGCTCATCCTCGAGCTCGTCCTCCTCGTCAGGCAGGATCGCGAGAACGTCGTCGAGGCGGCGCAGCCAGGTGGTCACCGTGCCCGCGTCGGCCGTCGACAGCGTCCGCGCGTCGAGCCGCCGATTGACCTCCCGGACCAGGTCGAACAGGGCGCCGAGAGCGGCCGAGATGTTCAGGTCGTCGTCGAGGGCAGCGTCGAATGTGCTCCGAGCGGCGTCAAGCACCGCGGGCAGGTCGGCGTCGTCGGGCCGCTCCTCGTGGTAGGCGGCCAGCGCTGCCACGAGGGCGTCGAGCCGATCGATCGCGGCCGCAGCGGCGGCGAGCGAATCGGGGGTGTAATTCAGGTTCGCCCGATAGTGGACGGAGATGAGCGCATATCGAAGCGCGCGCGGCTCGATCCCCGACTCGAGCAGCTCGCCGACCCGGGCGATGTTGCCGGTCGACTTGGCCATCTTCGCTCCACTCATCTGGAGGTGGGCGCAATGCAGCCACGTCCGCACGAACGGCCGGCCCGTCGCGGCCTCACTCTGGGCGATCTCGTCCTCGTGGTGCGGAAAGATCAGGTCGACGCCGCCCGTGTGGATGTCGAACGACTGGCCGAGGTGGTGCATCGACATCGCCGAGCACTCGATATGCCAGCCGGGCCGCCCCGAACCGACGGCGGTATCCCACGACGGCTCGCCCGGCTTCGGGCCCTTCCAGAGCGCAAAGTCGCGGACATCGTCCTTGGCGTACTCATCTGCCTCGACCCGCTCGCCGACCCGCATCTGCTCCGGATCGAGCCTCGCGAGCACGCCGTATGCCGGCCACGATGAAATCTTGAAGAAGATCGATCCGTCATCGGTCCGATAGGCGTGGCCGCCGTCGAGGAGGACCTGGATGAGCGCCACGATCTCGTCCATCTCCTCGGTCGCCCGGGGCATGACGTCCGGGGTCGTCATCCGCAACGCCCGGGCGTCAACCAGGAACCGATCAAGCCAGCGACTCGCGAGCTCGTCGATCCCGATCCCCGCGCCGGCCGCGCCGCGGATGATCTTGTCGTCGACGTCGGTGACGTTCATCACCCAGGTGACCCGAAGACCCCTGGCGCGCAGGTGGCGGACGAGCAGGTCGGCGAAGAGGAAGCTCCGGAAGTTGCCGATATGGGCAGGGCCGTAGACCGTCGGGCCGCAGCTGTAGATGCGGACGTGCCCGGGCTCGAGCGGCTCGAGTGGGCGGGTATCGCCGGAGAGGGTGTCCTGGAGCCGGATCGTCACCGGGAACGCTCGATCGCTGCGACGGCGGTGGCGGAGATGCCCCGTCCCGCGCCCTCCATGCCGGCCAGGTTGCCAGTTGACGCCTTGACGCTGATCACGTCACCCGGGACGCCAATCGTCCCGGCAATCGCGTCCCTCATGCCGTCGAGCAGCCCGGCGAGACGTGGCCGCGCGCCGACGATCGTCAGGTCGACCGACGAGACGCGCCAACCCGCGGCCGTGAGCCGCCGAGCCACCTCAGCCAGGAGTTCGCGACTGGCGATCCCGTGCGGCGTCTCGGGTCCCGCCGGAAAGAGCCGGCCGAGATCGCCCATTCCCGCGGCACCGAGGAGGGCATCGGCGACGGCGTGCAGGGCGACGTCGCCGTCGGAGTGGCCATGCAGACGGTAGGCGCCGGCGACCTCGATCCCGCCGAGGGCGAGCGGGGCTCCTGGACCGAATGGATGACTGTCCGAGCCGCTGCCGATCCGGGCGATGCCGGGACCGGACGCGGCGCCGCCGAGTGCCGATCGGACCCGATCGAGATCGGCGGGCACGGTCACCTTCAGATTGCTCGTTTCGCCGGGGATTGCATGAACGACGATTTTACAGGCCTCGAGGAGCGCGGCTTCATCGGTCCATGTCTCCGGACCGCCCGGTGGGTATCTCGCGAACGCGCTCCGCAACAGCCCACGGCGGACACCCTGCGGCGTCTGGGCCGTCGCCAGCTCCTCTCGGTCGACCGTCTCGGCGACGCGCCCGTTCTCGACGCGCTTGACGGTTTCGGCGATGGGCACGACCGGGATCGCGGCGCCCTCGCGAGCCGCGGCGTCCAGGATCGCCCTGACCAGCTCGGCCGAGACGAGCGGCCGGGCACCGTCGTGGACGAGGACGACACGGTCGTCGGGGGCGTCGATCGAATCGAGAGCGGCCGCCCCGGCGGCCACCGATTCGTGGCGCCGGGCCCCGCCTGCAACCACGGCGACGACCTCAGCCGGGAGCCACGGCGCACCGCGAAGCTCCGCAACACGATCGGCCGCCGTGACGACAACGACTCGCTCGATCTCGGGGACGACTGTGAGCGCGTCGATCGACCAGGCGAGCAGCGGCCTGCCCCCGATCTCGTGGCTCAGCTTGTCGGTGCCACCCATCCGTCGCGACGAGCCCGCCGCAACGACGATCGCATCGGCTCCGCCGGGCGTGGCCGCAATCAATCGAGCCGTGGCTGGGCGAAGATCATCCGCCCGGCGACCGTCTGCAGGACCCGGGTCACGGCCACGTCGAGGTCCTTGTCGATGTAGCGAACACCGCCCTCGACGACGATCATCGTCCCGTCATCCAGGAAGCCGACGCCCTGACCCGCCTCCTTGCCCTCCTGGATCACCCGGACCCGGAGCTCCTCGCCGGGCAGGACCGCGGGCTTGACCGCGTTTGCCAGCGAGTTGATGTTCAGGACGCGGATCCCCTGGAGCTCCGCGACCCGGTTGAGATTGAAGTCGTTCGTCAGGATCGCCTTGCTCCGGGCCCTTGCGAGGGCGACGAGCTTGGCGTCGACCTCGCTGATCTCCTTCGGGTCGTCATCGACGATCTCGATGGGTGTCGACGACTCCTTCTGCATCCGGGCGAGGATCTCGAGGCCTCGCCGGCCACGGTTGCGCCGGAGGGTGTCGGAACTGTCGGCGATGTGCTGGAGCTCCTCGAGGACGAACTTCGGGACGACGAGCGTCCCATAGATGAAGCCCGATTCGACGATCTCGGCGATCCGACCGTCGATGATCGCGCTCGTGTCGACGACGATGTGGGGATCGCCGGCGGCCGGGCCCGCAGGCGCGGTTGTCGGTCGCCTGACCAGCCCGATGGCCTCCGCGGCGATCAGCAGGTCCTCCCGCTTGGCGACGGTCAGGCCGAGCATCCCGAGGCCGAGGAAGAGCGAAACGCCGAGCGGCAGCCAGGTCCCGAGTGAGCCCCCGAAGGCCGACAGGGGAAGGCCGAGCAGGAGTCCCATCAGCAGTCCGAGCAGCAGCCCGACGACCGCGGTGACGAACTCGGCCGTCGAGAGCTCCTGGACGGCCCTGAACAGCCAGGTCGCAGGGACAACGGTCAGGTATGGGAGGATCGCAAAGCCGACCACGAGCCAGGCGGCGATCCACGCGATCAGGAAGACACCGCCGCTCGGCGAGACGTCGACGCCGCCATTGGGCATGAGGACGAGCAGCCCCGCAGGTTGGGCAAGGCCGATCCCGACCAGCCCTCCGAGGGCGATGCCGAGCAGGCGGATGTTCCGGATCACGATGTCCTCGGGTCTGCGTTCGTGCAGCGCTCGTGACAGATGAGCGGGCGACGACCGCGATGCGATCGCCAGCCTAGCATCGCGCTGGGGCACTCGCCACGCGGGCCGGTGCAGCGACGAGTGCGCGCTCGACCGCCTCGCCGAGCGAACCAACAGCAACGACTTCCATCCCCGCCGGCGGCGACGAGATCGCGTCCCGGGTCGCCCGTGGCACGATCGCCCGATCGAACCCGAGCCGCGCCGCCTCCCTCAGCCGCCGCTCGAGCCCGCTGACCGGTCGCAGCTCGCCGAGCAGCCCGACCTCGCCGATCGCAACGGTCCGATCCTTGATAGGTCGGTCGCGGAGCGACGAGGCGAGGGCGAGGGCGATCGGCAGGTCAAGGCCCGGCTCGCCGACCGTCAGCCCGCCGGCGAGATTGAGGTAGACGTCATGGCTGGCGAGCCCGATGCCCGCACGTCGGCCGAGCACGGCGATGAGCAGGGCGACGCGATTCGGATCGACGCCGCTCGCCGTCCGGCGTGGCGAGCCGATGGCCCCCGGCGCGACGAGAGCCTGGACCTCGACGAGGATCGGCCGGCTGCCCTCGAGGGTCGGCGCGATGACGCTGCCCGGCGCCGGCCCGTCGTGCTCCGCGAGGAATGCCCTGGCCGGGTCGGCGACCTCCGTCAGGCCGCGTTCTCCCATCTCGAAGACGCCGACTTCCTCGGTCGATCCGAAGCGGTTCTTGGACGCTCGAACCAGGCGCAGGGCGGCGAACCGCTCCCCTTCGATCGAGAGGACGGCGTCGACCAGGTGCTCGAGCGTCTTCGGGCCCGCCAGCGAGCCATCCTTCGTCACGTGCCCGACGAGAACGACGGCGATCCCCTCCCCCTTCGCGAGGTCCATCAGCCGGAGGGCGGACTCTCGCACCTGGCCGACGCTACCCGCCGGGCCGTCGAGGTCATCGACGGTCGCGGTCTGGATGGAGTCGACGACGACCAGTCCCGGCCGCTCGGAACGGGCGATCTCCATGATCCGGCCGACCTCGGCCTCGGCCACGACCCGGATCCCCTCGGCCGGGGCACCATCGAGGAGGCCGAGCCGGGCAGCTCTCAGGCGGACCTGGGCCGCCGATTCCTCGCCGGTAGCGTAGAGGACCGTTCCGCCGCCGGCGCTCGCGATCCCGGCCGCGACGTGGAGAAGGAGCGTCGACTTGCCGATCCCGGGCTCGCCGCCGACGAGGACGAGCGACCCGCGGACAAGCCCGCCTCCGAGGACCCGATCCAGTTCGCCGATCCCGACCGCCTGACGCGGGACGGCGGGCTCGTGAACGGCCCCCAGGGCGATGGGTTCGTCAAGCGCCCGCGCTCCGGCCACGGCGGTCGCGGACCTGCGTCGGACAGGCTCGTGAACGACGGTCTCGACCAGGCTGTTCCAGGCGCCACACGCGCGACACTGACCCTCCCAGCGGAGGAAGGATTCGGCGCAGGACTGGCAGACGAATCGGCTCTGGGGCCGGCCAGCGACGCGAGTCACGCCTCGGCTGGCCGCGCGACGCCGCTCAGCCGGCCTCGACCGGGGTGAGGCTCTCCGGGATCTGGGCGGCGTGGATGTCGAGACCCGCCTCGGGATCCTTGTCGACGACGATCGTGGTGCCCGGCTCGTACTTCCCGAGCAGGAGATGCTCGGCGAGGACGTCCTCGATCATGTTCTGGATCACCCGGCGTAGCGGTCGTGCCCCATAGGCCACGTCGTAGCCGAGCTTGATGACGTGCTCCTTGGCCGCCTGGGTGACCTCGAGGTTCATCTGCTGGGCCCGCAGCTGGTCGCGTACCCGGTTGAGCATCAGGTCGACGATCTGGGTGATCTCCTCGACGGTCAGCGAGCGGAACACGACCGTCGCGTCGATCCGGTTGAGGAACTCGGGCCGGAAGTTCTGCTTGAGCTCGGCGGCGACCTTCTCCTTCATGATCTCGTATGAGGTCTCGGCCCGGGCCGCGTCGGTATCGCCCATCGCCCGGAAGCCGAGCGTGGCGTTCGACTGGAGCTGCTTCGCCCCGAGGTTGCTGGTCATGATGATGATGCTGTTGCGGAAGTCGACTCGGCGACCCTTGGCATCCGAAAGGTGCCCGTCCTCGAGGATCTGGAGGAGGATGTTGAAGACCTCCGGATGGGCCTTCTCCACCTCGTCGAGGAGCACGACGCAGTAGTTCTTGCGCCGGACGGCCTCGGTAAGCTGGCCGCCCTCGTCGAAGCCGACGTAACCGGGAGGCGCTCCGACCAGGCGGCTGACGTTGTGGCGCTCCATGAACTCGCTCATGTCGATCTTGATGAGCGCGTCCTCACTCCCGAACATGAACTCCGCGAGTGCCTTTGCGAGCTCGGTCTTGCCGACACCGGTCGGCCCAAGGAAGATGAACGAGCCGATCGGCCGCTTCGGGTCCTTGAGACCGGCACGAGCTCTTCGAACAGCCTTCGAGACGGTCTCGATGGCCTCCTGCTGGCCGATGATCCGGCCGTGGAGGACCTCCTCCATCTTGAGCAGGCGCTCCGACTCCTCGGCCGCGATCCGGGTGACCGGGATGCCCGTCCACATCGCCACGACCTGGGCGATCTCCTCCTCGGTGACGGTCGGCTGGTCGCTGCTGACCTGAGCCTGCCATTCGCCCCGGAGCCTCTCGACCGTCTCGCGGGAGATGCCCTCGGCCTCGCGCAGGCGCGCGGCGTCCTCGTACTCCTGGTTGTTGATCGCCGCGTCCTTTTCCTTGGTCACGCGATCGAGGTCCTTCTGCGCGTCGCGCAGCGCAGGCGGGGCCGATGCGTATCGGAGGCGGACACGACTGGCAGCCTCGTCGATCAGGTCGATCGCCTTGTCGGGCAGGTGGCGGTCCGTGATGTAGCGGATCGACAGGTCGACGGCAGCCTTGACGGCGTCGTCGGTGATCGCGACCTTGTGGTGCTGCTCGTAGCGCTCGCGAATCCCCATGAGGATGTCGACGGTCTGCTCCATGGTCGGCTCCTCGACCATGACCGGCTGGAAACGCCGCTCGAGAGCAGCGTCGCGCTCGATGTACTTGCGGTATTCGTCGAGGGTCGTGGCCCCGATGCACTGGAGCTCGCCGCGGGCCAGAGGTGGCTTGAGGATGTTCGCGGCGTCGATCGCGCCTTCCGCGGCTCCGGCCCCGACCAGGGTGTGCAGCTCGTCGATGAACAGGACCGCGTCGTTCGTGTTCCGCAGCTCCTCGATGATCTTCTTGAGCCGCTCCTCGAACTCGCCGCGGTACTTCGTGCCGGCGACGAGTGAGCCGATGTCCAGCGTCAGGACCCGCTTGTTGAGGAGCGTCTCCGGGACATCGCCGGCGACGATGCGATGGGCGAGCCCTTCGGCGATCGCCGTCTTGCCAACGCCAGGCTCTCCGATCAGCGCCGGGTTGTTCTTCGTCCGGCGGGACAGGATCTGGATGACCCGCTCGATCTCCTTCTCGCGCCCGATGACGGGATCCAGCTTGCCGGCCCGGGCGGCCTCAGTCAGGTTGATGCCGAGCTGGTCAACGGTCGGCGTCTTCGACGCGCGCTTCGTCTCCTGAGCGGGACCGGCCGACGACGACTGGGACAGGACCCGGATCACCTCGTGGCGGACCTTGTCGAGGTTGACCCCAAGCGACTCGAGGACGCCGGCGGCGATTCCCTCGCCCTCGCGGACCAGTCCGAGCAGCAGGTGCTCCGTTCCGATGTAGTTGTGGCCGAGTCGGCGGGCCTCGTCGATGGCGAGCTCGATGACGCGCTTCGCCCGGGGCGTCAGGCCGACTTCCCCGACCACCGGTCGGTCGCCGCGTCCGATGATGAACTCGACCGCGGTCCGGACTTTCGCAAGCTCGACGTTCATGTTCTCGAGGACGCGCGCCGCGACGCCTTCACCTTCCCGGACCAGGCCGAGGAGGAGGTGCTCCGTGCCGATGTAGTTGTGGTTGAACCGCTGCGCTTCGTCCTGCGCCAATGTCAGGACCTTGCGCGCGCGATCCGTGAACTTGTCGAAGCGGTCCATTGAGTCGAACGCCTGTTCCTTTGCGAGCGTCAGGTGTGACGCTGAAGCCATGCTAGCACGCTCACCTTCTGCCGCAAGCCAGTCGATGGGGTCACCCCGGAAGGGGGGACCGACCCGGCTGCGGAACGGGCGGCAATGCCTGCACTTGGTGGTTCGCGGGGACGAGCCGGTCAGATTGGCTGGGTCCCCGAGATTCGGGTGAAGGAATCGAAACGACCCGCCGGTGGCGGGTCGTCAAGGCTGCGATCTATTCGGGTCGGCGGTCAGGCCGATGGCTTCTCCGACGCCGCGGCCGGCTCCTCGGAGTCTGCGTCGCCGGCCGGTGACTCGTCAGTGTCCGCCTTCGCGACCGGGGCAGGCTCGGCCTCCGTCTCAGGCGCGGTTTCGGCAACCGCGTCCGGCTCGTCGGCAGCCGGCGCTTCCGCCGTCTCGACCGCGTCCGGCTCGCTGACCGGCTCGGCCTCGACGACCGCCTCGGCTTCCGTGACCGGCTCGGCCTCGGCATCGGGCTCGGCAACTGCGGCCGGCTCGGCCTCAGCGACTGCTTCGGGCTCTGCGGCCGGCTGGGCTTCGGGCTCGGCGACCGCCTCGGGCTCCGACACTGCCTCGGGCTCCGACACTGCCTCGGGCTCGGCCACTGCCTCGGGCTCGGCCACTGCCTCGGCGCTTGCTGTCGCTGTCTCCGCTTCGGCGACGGCTTCGTCGACGTTGGTCACGTCGGCAACCGCGCTCTCGGCTGGAGGGGCCTCAGCAGCCGACGCGTCGGCCTGGGCGACGCTCGTATCTTCGGCGGTCGGCTCGGGCGTGTCTCCGGCCTCGGCTGCCGCAACCTGCTGGCGAACCTGGGCGAATGCCGCGGCCAACGTGTTGTCGATCCCGCCCTCCGGCTCCTGGACCGCGTCCGACATGGAGTAGCCGCGTTCAGGTCGAGGTCGGCGTTCCGGTCGTGGGCCGGCCGGAGCAGCGACCTGACCGGCCGGGGCGGGCTGACCCGGCTCGGGTGCCGGCCGAGCCGGCGGCTCCTCCGCCTGCTTCAGGCTGAGACCAAGACGATGCCGCTCAGAGTCGAGCGAGATGATCTTGAGCTTGAGCGCCTGGCCTTCGTGCACGACGTCGCCCGGATGGACGACCCGCTGATGGCTCAGCTCGCTGATGTGGATCAGGCCTTCGAGACCGTCGCGAACACGGACGAAGGCACCGAAGTTGACGAGCTTCGTGACCGTCCCGTCGATGACGTCCCCGACCTTGAAGTCGGCGACCGTCGAATGCCACGGGTCCGGCTGGAGACGGCGGATCGACAGGCTGATCCGGCCGCGCTCGTGGTTGATGTCGATGACCTCGGCGTCGACCTGGTCGCCGACGTTGTAGCCGGCCTCCGGGTTGTTCACCTTGTTCCACGACAGCTCGCTCTTGTGGACGAGGCCGTCGATGCCACCGAGGTCGATGAACACGCCGAACGGCGCGATCGAGCGGACCGTACCGCTGACCTTCTGGCCGACCTGCAGGCTGCTGAACAACTCGTCGCGCTTTTCGCGGCGCTCCTCGTAGAGCGCGACCTTCTCGGAGAGGATCAGGCGGTTGGCCTTGCGGTTGACCTCGAGGATCTTCAGCCGGAGCTTGCGGCCGACGAACGGCATCAGCTTCTCGGCGATCTCCTGGGCGGCGTCTCGCGGCTGGTCGTTCTGCGGGCGGCGCGGGAAGTCGACGATCTGGCTGATCGGGACGAACCCGCGGATACCGCAGTCGACGATGAGGCCGCCCTTGTTGTGGTCGATGACCGGGGCCTCGATGATGACGCCCGCCTCGAACTGCTCCTGCATCGAGCGCCACTTGCGCTCGAGGCCGGCCCGCCGCAGCGACAGGACCGCGTGGCCCTCCTGCGATTCCGGCTGGAGGACATAGACGAGGACGACGTCGCCGATCGCGAGTTGCGGCTGGCTCTCTGCGTGACGCCCGTACAGCTCGCGATTGCTGACGACACCTTCGGACTTTGCCCCGATGTCGACGAGGATCTCGTCCTTGTCGATCCGGACGACGGTCCCTTCGACGACGTCACCGTGCTTGAAGCTCTTGATATCGGAGTCCTGCTCGGCGAGCAGCTCCTCCATCGTCGTGGGCTCGGGGCCGAGATCGCGGACGGGGACCGGCTCCTCTTCGTCGTCCTCTCCGGCGGCCGGCGCATCGGCGGTGTCGGTCTCGCTCAGGGCTGCATCAGCCACGACCTCGGGGACAGACGCCTCCGAGTCCGGAGCGACGGCGGCAGCAGTGGGGGCATCAGGGGCCGGGGCATCGGGGGCCGTCTGCTCGGGTGAGGCCTCGACATCGCTCGCGGGTGCGACGGCGGTCACCGATTCGGCCGCGGCCGCTCCGGTTGCATCGCCAGCTGCGCTGTCCGCGGTTTCGGGGGCCGTCACTGCGACGGCGGTCGGATCCTCACTCTGATGGTTATCGGTCCCGTCGGCTGTGGCTGGCACTTCGGCGACGGCCACGGCTCCGGCTGCGTGCTCGGGCGCCTCGTCGTTGGTCGGAGCGTGTGACTCCGCCTCCGGCGTGGTGCCGCCCTGCTGCTCTTCGGTCAAGTGTCTTGTATCTCCTGTTCACGTAGTCCCCGGACACAGTTACGGCCTGGGCAGCGCCCAGGCCGGGTCCGAAACGATGAGATCGTGGTCCGTGGTTGACTGGGCCGCGGTCCGCTCCCTTCGTGCGAAGCTGGCGTGGACGTGTCTTAAGCTGTGCTGCCTTCCGGAGCCGGGAGAGTCTAGCACACGGCTTCTCGCGGCTACAATGGCCCGCCCGTGCCCGAACTACCCGACCTGACCATCGTAGCCGAGGCGTTTCAGGCCGCCCTCGTTGGCCGGCCAATCACCGGCGTCTCAGCCCCGGCGCCCCTCGCCGTGCGCGGCACGCCCGCCGAGCTGGAGGGGCTCGTGGGCCAGCGCGTGACCGAGATCGCGCGACGCGGGAAGTTCCTGATCATCGAGGCGGATCGCGACCGCGTCGTCGTCAATCCGATGCTCACGGGCCGTTTCCAGCTCGCTCGACCGGAGGACAAGCTGCCGTCGAAGACCGCGGTGATCCTGTCCCTCGGGCCGCGCCAGACGCGACCGAAGCGAACGGCGGCCTGGACCAGGCGAGCGGACTGGATGCCCGCCGACGAGGCAACGGTCGAGGTCCGCTATCGCGACCCGACGCAGATGGGCAAGGTCTACCTGCTTCCCGTGGGACTCGATCGGGTCGTTCCCGGTCTGGGGGAGGGGGAGCTCGGTCCCGATGCCGACGACCCCGGGCTGACCCTGGACGTCTGGCGACAGCGCATCCGACGCCACCCCGGCGAGCTGAAAAACTTGCTCAAGAACCAGGCGTTCATCGCCGGCGTCGGGAACGCCTACAGCGACGAGATCCTCCACGCTGCGCGACTGTTGCCGTTCCGGAAACGATCGGACCTCGCACCCGAGGAGGTCGATGCCCTCTACGACGCGACGCATTCCACCCTCGCGGCGGCCATCGAGGTCCTTCGCCAGCGCGTTCCGCCGACCTTCGAGAAACAGGTCCGCGACTTCCTCGCCGTCCACGACAAGGGCGGCACGCCGTGCCCGCGGTGCGGCACCAGGATCACCGAGGTGAAGCCCGGCGGTTTCGTCACGTCCTATTGCCGAGGCTGCCAGCGCTGACACCCTCCGACCGACGGCGTCGGGGACACCTCCTCTGGCCTCGGGGGGCGAGCGACTGCCGGCCGTTTCAGACCGCCGGATCCTCTAAGGGATCTTGAGCTTCTGCCCGATGTGGATCGTGTTGTTCGTCAGACCATTGAGCTTCTTGATCGCCGTCGCCGTCGTCTTGAACTTCGCCGCGATCCCGGCCAGGGTGTCGCCGGAGCGGACCGCGTACGTGGTCCGATAGGTGGGCGTCGTCGGCGGCGTTACGCTCGGTCCGACGCTGAGGCTCGGCGCGACGCTGCCGCTTGGCGCGACCTCGCTCGACGACGGCGAAGGCGTCACGACGGGCTCAGTCGACGATGACGGACTTGGGGCGCCGATCACCACCGACGCGGCTGGGCTTGGCGACGGGGCTGGACCCCCGTTTCCCGCCGACAGCCGGGCGATCGCCACGAGCGCGAACGCGACGATCATCAGGCCGACCAGCGCCGCCTGCGAGATTGCGCGATCGAGGGGCCATGCGACACGGGGCGAGGAGAGGCGGGGCGGCTCGAGGATCACGGTCGCCGAGCGCGCCACCGGCCGACGGGCAGCTTCAACGGCCGCCAGGACGGCGGGGTCGACGCCAGGAGCGATTGCAGCGGCTCGGGCTCCGCGCGCCGCACCGTAGGTCGGACAAGTCTGGTGGGCGAGCGTCAGGCAGAGGCGGCGCTGCTTGTCGGCGCTGAGGGGAGCGGGCGGATCGACCGCACCGCAGCGGTGCTCGCGGTTGGGTGATGCGCTCCGCCAGCCGCCGGACTCGGCCATGAGATATGGACACACGGTGCCGGTCGTTGGGCGCTCCGGATGGCGGCCCGACGATTGCCGATCCGGTGGGCCGTCCGGGATCGTCGGGGCGGGCTGTGGCTCGACAGATTCCTGGCCGGCAACCGTCATCGGACGAGGATAGCGGAGGCGGTCCGACGTGGGTTTCGAGCGGGTCACCGCCATGCGGCGCAGCGCTCGGCTCAGGAACGCAAAAATCCTGGCGACGACCTATTTTCCCGAAAGGCTGCCCTCTCAGTATCTTCGGCGCTGGAGAGCTTGACTTCCGTGTTCGGGATGGGAACGGGTATGGCCTCTCCGCTAGAGTCACCAGGATTCGTTGCGTCTGGACGTTTCTTCGGCAGCGGCCGGCGCGTGGTCGTCAGACCACGCGGGGCGCCAGTTGATCTTCGATCTTGAGTCAGTCAGGACGTGATCCTGATCGTATTCACAGCCCCTGACCCCTGGTCAGTTGCTGAAGAGGTCAAGCCCTCGACCGTTAGTACCGCTCAGCTTCATCCGTCACCGGACTTCCACATGCGGCCTATCAAACAGGTGGTCTCCCTGCGGTCTTACCCGGTTGACCCGGTGGGGAACCTCATCTCGAGGCGAGCTTCGCACTTAGATGCTTTCAGCGCTTATCCCGACCGAACATAGCTACCCAGCGATGCCCCTGGCGGGACAACTGGCACACCAGCGGTTCGTTCACTCCGGTCCTCTCGTACTAGGAGCAACTCCTCTCAAGTTCCCTACGCCCACGGCGGATAGAGACCGAACTGTCTCACGACGTTCTGAACCCAGCTCGCGTGCCGCTTTAATTGGCGAACAGCCAAACCCTTGGGACGTACTTCCGCCCCAGGATGCGACGAGCCGACATCGAGGTGCCAAACGGTGCCGTCGATGTGAACTCTTGGGCACCATCAGCCTGTTATCCCCGGGGTAGCTTTTATCCGTTGAGTGATACCCCTTCCACTCGGAGGTACCAGATCACTAAGCCCGACTTTCGTCTCTGCTCGACTTGT
>Ga0209488_10002304_pt1 | contig 15744 bp, 8 predicted proteins | sample Rivendell_Oct201_8_FD_188349 | JGI IMG/M metagenome (GOLD analysis project Ga0209488, IMG submission 188349) | Vadose zone soil microbial communities from the Eel River Critical Zone Observatory, Northern California, USA -... | ecosystem: Environmental > Terrestrial > Soil > Vadose zone >... | reverse complement strand
CAAGCCCGTCATGGTGGCGATCGGCACGTTCCTGGCGCCGTTCCGGGACGTGATCCTCGACAAGGGCACGCTGTTCGGCGCGATCATCGGCGGCCGCCGGGTCGTCGTGCACTCGGGCGCGCAGCTCAACTGCCCCACGCACTAGCGGCCGCTGGATTCCGGCGCGGCTGCGGCCGCGCCGCGGCGCTGCACGCCAGGTCCGGCTCGACCGTTCCGAGGCCGCGGAGGGCCGCCGGCCTTTCGCGGCGCTCTCCCGCGGGTACAAGGGAACGCGCGGGCCCACGTCCCCCCGGAGTTCGATCGATGGTCGTCCATGACTTGTCCAGCGTTGCGTTCCCGACCCTGACCGCGGCCCAGATCGAGGAGTTCGGGCAGTGCGCTGGCGCTGCGCTCGAACGCTACGCGGATGGCGAGACGCTGATCGAGGTCGGTGATCGCGACTTCAGGTTCCATGTCATAAAGAGCGGCGCGGTCGAGATCCTCGACGTGTCCGGCGACGTTCCGAAGACGATCACCGTGCACGGGCCGGGCGCGTTCACCGGCGACGTCTCGCACCTGACCGGCAACCCGTCGATCATCCGCGCCGTCACCAGGGGTGCGACCGAGGTCTACGCCGTGGCCTCGGAACTGCTGCGGGAGCTGCTCAACCAGTGCCCGACGATGAGCGACATCGTGCTGCAGGCGTTCGTCGCGCGCCGGCAGCTGCTGCGCCAGTCGGCGACCTTCACCGGCCTGCGCGTGATCGGCTCGCGCTACTCGCGCGACACGTTCCGCATCCGCGACTTCCTGGCCAAGAACCGCGTGCTGTTCACCTGGCTCGACCTCGAGAGCGAGCAGGACGTCGACCAGATGTTGAAACGGTTCGGCATCAGTGAAGCCGACACCCCGGTCGTCGCCTGCGCGCAGATGGTGCTGCTGCGCAACCCGACCGACCGCCAGCTGGCGGAGACCATCGGCCTGCGCCGGACGATCGAGCAGAAGGTGTTCGACCTGGTCGTCGTCGGCGCCGGACCGGCCGGGCTCGCGGCGGCCGTCTACGGCGCGTCCGAGGGTCTGTCGACCGTGCTGCTCGAGCGCACGGCCCCGGGCGGCCAGGCCGGCACCAGCATGCGCATCGAGAACTACCTGGGTTTCCCGATGGGGATCACCGGCAGCGAACTGGCCGATCGCGCCGTGCTGCAGGTCAACAAGTTCGGCGCCCGCCTGTCGATCTCGTCGCCGGTCAGCAGCCTGCAGTTCGACGGCCGCTATCCGATCCTGCATCTCGATGGCGGCGAGACCGTCGCCGCCAAGTGCCTGCTGATCGCGACCGGCGCGCAGTACCGGCGGCTCGAAGTCGAGAACTGCCAGAAGTTCGAAGGCACCGGCGTGTGCTACGCCGCGACCATGAACGAAGCGAACATGTGCCACGGCGCCGACGTGGTGGTCGTCGGCGGCGGCAACTCGGCCGGCCAGGCGGCGGTGTTCCTGTCCGGTCAGGCGCGCAAGGTGTATCTGCTGATCCGCGGCGACGATCTCGGCAAGAGCATGTCGAGCTACCTCGTCCACCGCATCGAACAGACCGACAACATCGAGCTGCTGCGCAACACCGAAGTGCAGTGCCTGTACGGTGACAGCCACCTCGACGCGATCGACATCCGCAACGTCGGTACCGGCGAGCAGGTACGCATCGACACGCCGGCGCTGTTCAGCTTCATCGGTGCCGTGCCGCGCACCGAATGGCTGCCGCCGTCGATCGCCACCGACCCGCGCGGCTTCGTGCTGACCGGGCCGGCGGTGCAGTCGCCCGGCGACTCGCGCCGGCAGCCGTACCTGCTCGAGACCAGCCAGCCCGGCGTGTTCGCCGCCGGCGACGTGCGCGCCGGTTCGGTCAAGCGCGTGGCGTCAGCCGTCGGCGAAGGCGCGATGGCGATCAAGTTCGTGCACGAGTACCTCGGCGCGATGTGATCGACCGCCGGCGGCCGCTCGACTCACTGCAGCACCCACGACAGGCAGTTGCTCAGGCTGGTGCCGGTCGGGGGGCACAGCGTGATGCACTGCGAAGCCAGCGGCAGCCCGGCCAGGGCGGGATTCGGCGGCAGCGGCAGCAGGAACGTCGTCGTCCCGGTGCAACCGATCGTGCCGGTGGTCACCTGCAGGCCGAGCGTGACCGTCGCGGCGATCAACGGCACCAGCACCGGGCCGCAGAGCGGCGGCGGCATCGGACCGGTGGTGGCGCACGACCCCAGGCCGATGACGCACCAGGCGGGCATGCCCACCGGCGCCTGGTCGAGGCCGAGCTGCAGCGTGGTGCCGAGCAGCGGCGCGTTGCGCAGCGAGTGGAGCATCGGGCAGGCCGGGCACGAGCCGTTGGCGCACGGCGCGCCGGTCGAAGTCGCACCACCGAGGCGGATGCTGAGGTCGGTGTACGGATCGGGGAACGGCGCCACCTGCACGCAGCAGGACATCGGCGTGAAGGTCACCGTCGGGCCCGCCGGGTTGTAGGTGTAGCCCCACGCGAACGTGCCGCGGCCGTTGGTCCAGTAGAGGATCGAGTTGCCGGCGTCGACGGCGAGACCGGTGATCTGGTTCGGATTCAGGAAGCAGTCGATCGTCGGCGTCGACTGGAACTGCACGCACGGGGTGGCGAGCATCGCCGCGTAGATCAGGCCCGAGCCGACCGCGAAATCGGCCGTGCTGTAGAACACGATGCCGCGCAGTTCGTCGATGGTGATGCCCGTGGTCGCGGTGAAGCCCGAGAGCGCGAGGCCCGTGTTGCAGGAGTTGAGCACCGTCGGCGGACAGGTGTTGGAGCAGCGCGTGATCCAGCCGGCGTCGTCGATGACCCACAGCTGGTTGGCCGAGTCGTAGAGGTCGAGGCCGGTCGCCTCGGCGGCGGCCGATGACTTCGGGCACGGCCCCGGCGGGCACGACACCGTGCAGGTGTTCATGTTGTAGCGACCGAGCAGCTGCCCCGACGTCGCCCACAGCGAGCTGGTCTGCGAGTCCCAGGCCGAACCACCCGACCAGGCGAAGGTCGACGGCGGCAGGCCCGCCGGCGTGCAGGTTCCGAGCGGCGTGCAGGTCGCATGGTTGCTCTGCGCGATCAGCGGCGTGTTGCGCGTGATGCCGATCAGGTTGGGCGGTGTCTGGGCAATGGTGGCAGCGACGGGGAGCAGGACGAGCAGCGGAGCGAGGATGTTGCGCATGGAGGTTCCTTGGGCGGATGGTATCAGTGGAGAGCCGTTCATTGCGCCGCGCACGGAAAAGGCGCGGAACCCGAGCCGTCACTCCCGACGGCCACGCGAATGCATGCGCGAGTGCGTATCTGTTCGAACGATCGCGACGATCTATGACCTGCGGCGCAGGCGCAGTTCGACCGCGGGTGGCTGGCTGCCGACGCCGGGCATCGCTTGGCCATCTGCCGGCTCGTAGCCGTCAGCGCGCGCGTTGACCGAGTGCAGTTCATTTTCGGGCAGCGCCCGCAGCAGCGCGTCGCCGCGCGCGCCGGTTCGGGCGGAAAAACCGGCCTGCAGGCGAAAGCCCGGGAAGCGATCGGCCTGCACGTCCTTGCGGACCGGTCGCGCCATGACAACGGCTCCGCGGATCGGTGCGCCGCTCGCGTCGTCGACCACACGCAGGCGCAGCACGCCCGCCGGCAGGTCGAAGTCGATCCTTCGCAGCTCACCTGGCTGCAGCTGCAACGGCTGGCTGCTGTGGATGTCGAACTCGGGGCCGATCGGCGGATCGCCGAGCAGGACCTGCAGGTGGACGCCGCGCGTGGACACCCCGGCAAGTTCGAAGCTGCCATCCACGCCGCTCGACACCGCGCGGCGGCCGCCACCCGACACGGAGCTGAACGCGACCATGGCAGGCAATCCGCGGCCCGCGCCCGTGATGCGCCCGGTGACCCTTGCGCCGCCCTCCGGCGAACCCAGCGTGACCGTGGTCGTGGCGCCGGGCTCGATGTCGACCATCGTGCTGATGAACTGCCCGTCAGTCGCGGTTGCATCGAGCAGGAAGATCGGGATGACGCTCGCGGCAGGCAGTCCGCGCAGCGCGAAGCTTCCATCCGTGGCGGCACGTGCGCGTTCGACCATGCCGCTCTCGAAGCACAGGATCTCGCAGCCTGCCGCCGGCGTACCGTCGCTGCCGAAGGCCCGGCCGGCGACGTCGCCGCGCCTCGGCACGCGCACCTCGAGCACGCCGTCGCCGCCTTCGCCGTCGATCATGAACTGCGCCGCGCGCGTCGCCGTCGTCGCCCACCAGTTCGGTGCCCGAGACTGCCACCTGCCACCGTCGAGCAGCGGCAGATCGACTTCGCCAAGGGCGTCCAACTGCCGGCCGGCGCCGGCGAGGTAAGCGCTGCTTTCACCGAACCCGACGTACGGCGTCACGGTCGCACCCGCGAGCGGCGCGCCACTCTCCGCGTCGAGCAGGCGCACGCGCCGCATCCGCACATCGGCAGGCAGCGGCACGGTGAACGTCGGCTCCGCTGCGGTCGCAACGACCGCGTCGCTGAGGAACGGCGTGGCACCAGGACGCGCCACGAACAGCCGCCAGTCGCCGTCGGCGAGGGCCATGGCGGATGCAGCACCGGCGTCGGTCCACCGCAGGTCGAGTGGCAGCCGCCACGCCGAGTCCGGGCCGACCATGGTGCGCCACAGGCCCTGGACCCCTCCCTCGGTCCATGCCGTATCGGCGGCAATCTGCGCCTGCAGCTCGACGCCAGCCTCGGCGTAGCGTCGCCGCGCGATCGCGCCCTCGATGGCATGCCCCTGTTCGTCGACGAAGCGCACCTGCGCCGCGGGTCCGTGCCCGAGTTCGACGACCACTGGCCGGGGCCCGAGTTCGACGCCGGTCAACCGTCGCAGCGTGCGGCCTTCGCAGCCGACCCAGAGCGTGGCCCGGCCCGACCACGGCGGCAGGTACTGGCCTGCTGCGTCGGTGACGCCGCGCGCCGTACGCGCATCGTCGCCGACGACTTCGACCGCTGCGCCAGGCAGCGGGGCGTGGTCCTCTTTGCCGACGACGACGACCGCTGGACCGACCTCGCCGGTCGCCACCCGCTGTGGCGCGGGCGTGCGCGCCGGCGCGTCGGCGGCAACGGCGAGCGGTGCAGATCCGCCGCTCGAAGGTGCCGCGGTTGGCGCCTCGGCGCCACGCTCGTGCAGCAGCCACCCTCCGGCAAGCATGGTGGTCAGCAACAGCGCGGCAGCGACACGGATCCTCTTCCCCATGGTGAACATCCTCACGGCGCCGGTCGCCGAAGTGGTGGTGTTCGCGGCCAGCGGCAGCAGCAGCGCCCGCCATGCTTGCTGACCGCCGGCGTCGCTGTCGAGCTGCTGTCGCAGCCGCAGCAGGCCGCGGTGCAGGTGCGAGCGCACGGTGGCACCCGGCACGCCGAGCCGGCGCGCGATCGCGCGCGGCGGCAGCCCGTCGTAGTAGCGCAGCAGGATCGTCGTGCGGAACGGCTCCGGAAGCTGCAGCACCGCCGCGACGACCCGCTGCCGCGCCTCTTCGCTGGCCACCACTTCAGCCGTCGAACGCACGTGCTCGGGCCGCGACGCCGCCTGTTCGCGTACCGTGCGCCGGCGCCGTTCGCGCAGCATGCGTCGCGACAGGTTGCGGGCGATGCCACCGAGCCAGGCGGCCAGCGGCCAGTCGCCGCGCCGCGGCCGGCTCAACGCCGTCACAAAGGTCTCCTGCACCACGTCGTCGCTCGCCTGCTCGTCATGCAGGAGCCCGGCGGCGAGACCGCGGACGAAGTCGCGGTGGCGCAACAGGGACTCGTGGCTGGGCTGTTCGGTCATGCGGCTGCCTGCTCCACCATGCCCGTGGTGCCCGGATCGTTGCAAGGAGTCCGCGGCGGGCTGTGACATGATGCGTGTGTTCGCGCCACGTGCGCGTCGAAGGGCGCGCGGGTACGGTGTGGCGCCAGTGCTTGGCCCTCACGTCCCGGGCCACGAGGCTTTGCCATGACCGTTCGCCTGTCGCCGCATTTCGCGTACGCGATCCTGGTCCCGCTGCTCCTGCTGACGCCCGCGCCCGCCCAACAGCAGCAGCAGGCGCAACAGCAACCGCCGGCGCTGCTGCGCGGCAGCCACCGCCTCGAGCGCGACGGTTGGATCTACGTGCACCTCGAAGGCCCGCCCGAGCAGATCGGTTTCCAGCACGGCTGGTTGCTCGCCGCCGAGATCAAGGACCTGCTGCGCGTGGTGCAGCCGTACCTCGCGACCACGACCAAACGCGATTGGGCCTTCTACCGGCAGACGGCGGAGACCGTGCTGTGGCCCGGGGTCGAGCCCGAGTACCGGACCGAGATCGACGGCATCGTCGCCGGCCTGAAGGCGCGCGGCGGGCAGGCCGACCGCTGGGACCTCGTCGCCCTCAACGCGCTCGAAGAGGTGCCGGACTACTACGTGCCGTGGCTGGACAAGCAGCAGGGCAAGAAGCCGGCGAGCCATTCGCCGGGCAACTGCAGCGCGTTCGTCGCCACCGGCAAGGCGACCAGGGACGGCCGCATCGTCATGGGCCACAACACCTGGACCAATTACATCGTCGGCAGCCGCTGGAACATCGTCTTCGATCTGGTGCCCGAGCGCGGCTACCGCATGCTGATGGACGGCCTGCCGGGCGTGATCGTCAGCGACGACGACTTCACGATCAACGCCGGCGGCCTGCTGGTCACCGAGACCACGATCTCGCAGTTCGAAGGCTTCGACCCGAAGGGCAAGCCGGAGTTTTCGCGCGCGCGCAAGGCGATGCAGTACGCGTCGTCGATCGACCAGTTCGTCGCGATCATGCTCGACGGCAACAACGGCGGCTATGCCAACGACTGGCTGCTCGGCGACAACCACACCGGCGAGATCGCGCGCTTCGAGCTCGGGTTGAAGCACCACAGTCTCGAACGCAGCAAGGACGGCGTGTTCTTCGGCGCCAACTTCCCGAGCGATCCGCAGCTGATCGCTGACGAGACCAGATTCGACGTGCACGACGCGGAGAGCTCGGCCAACGCCCGCCGCGCGCGCTGGGAGCAGCTGGTCGAGAAGTGGCACGGCAGGATCGACGTCGAGGCCGGCAAGCAGTTCGAGCTCGACGTCGTCGATGCGACGACCGGCAAGGCCGGCGCCAATGAGCGTACCTTGTTCGGCGCCGTGGAGATCTCGCCGCGCGGCGTCAAACAGTGGGACTGGGCGCCGTTCTTCCCCGGCGGCACCGTGCAGTCGAAGGTGACCGACGGCCGCATGGCCGAGCACCTGGAGTTCTGGGCGGCGATGGGCCATCCGGTCGGCCCCGAGTTCCGCGCCGCGGCGTTCGTGGTGGAGCATCCGGATTACGCGTGGATGCGCGGACTGTTGCAGGACCTCGGTCCGCACCCGTGGAGCCGGTTCGGACCTGATCTGAAGTGACTGGTCCGGCTCTGCGGGCCGCGCGAACGGGGCACGGACGCTTTCTACCGCGGTAGAAAAAACCGGCAGACGTTTTCTACTACGGTAGAAATCATCTGTGCCGATTCCCGCTCACTTTCGCCGCGCCGCCGCGGCCCGCGAGCCAGTTGACCAGCGCGCTCGCCGGCGCGACGCGTGATCGCTGCAGGTGTGGTCGATCGGCAGGGCGACCTCAGTCCTTGTCGAGCTGTACGCACACGGCTTCCGTGTCCATGGCAAGCCGAACCCGGCAATCCCGCTAGCGCACAACCAACGCCGCCGCGTTCGCCAACTCCACCTGCCCAAGGACCAACGTCGCACCCTGCGCTGCGAACCGCGCGCCGAGGAACGCCGTGGCGTTCGGCAGTGACGCCGTCGTGGTCAGCATTCGCGAAGCCGGCAGCACAGCCAACGCGAGGCCCGCGATTCCGAACTGCAGGTCCAGACGCAAGGCGGCGCCGGCAGCGTAGGCGCCGGGCGCCTGCGCGAAACCGAACCCGACCAGCGCAACGCTGCCCGGATCGGCGAACACGCTCGCCGTGGCTGTTCCACCGGACCACGATGCCGACACCGCCGGCAGGGAACGCGTGGTCAACGTGCCGCCTTGGTTGATCACGGTGCCGACCGAGACCTGCGGGTCGATCTCGACCTGCGTACGGATGATCGACAGCGCGGTGCCGAAGTTGCCGGAACCGATCGGACCACCGCGGATCACGGCAGTCCCGACGGCAGTGGCGCGAACGCGCACCGTGCCGTCGACGACACGCAGACCGATGCCCGTGCTCAGGCCGCCGTTCGAGCCCTGCAGATAACAGTCGACCACCTCGAGCTCGCACTGATGGGCCACCAGGGCGTCGAACCCGGAGATCGGCGGGTTGACATAGTGCTCGCGAAATGTGCAGTTCCGCACCGTGGCCTTGCAACGCGCCATCAGGACATTCAGCCCGAGCGGCGTGATGCCCTCGAGCTCGAGGTCGTCGCAATCGGCCGCGCCGACCACGAGCAGCATGGTGTCCTGCGGGAACGGGAGGGAAGCTGAGTAGGCGAGCCTGGCGATGACGACGCGTCCCGGGCAGCTCCAGGCTTCGATGAAGGCGAGGTAGCCCAGCTGGAAGTCGACCCTGCAGCCATCGATCACGAACTCGCTGCCGGCCGGAATCGCACTGAGAGAGACATGACCGAGCGTGCTCTGGGCGCTGCCCAGCAGGACCAGCGGCTTGCTGGTCTGCAGCGGCCCCAGGAAACCCGGCAGCAGTTGCAGGACGTCGCCTGGGGACACGGACGCGGAATCGGCAGCTTGCTGCAGATTCGTGAAGTTGGCACCCGGTCCGTTGGCCGGATCCACGATCCAGACGGCGCGCTGCGCGGTCACCGCGGACACGAGAACAGTCAGCGCCGTAACCCTGAACATGGCGGCAGTCATGCTTCACCTCGTGGGTGAGATGCTACCTGCGATCGTGCACCCCATCGCAGCGTCCTGCGATTCGTCCGTCCGGCCCGGCAGTCAGGCGCGGTCTGCCACGCGCAATCCCGCACAGCTTCCGGATCGAGACCGCCGCTGCAGATGACGAGCGGAGGATCCGACGATCGGTGCATCGCGCACGCCATCGCCCTAGCGACCGAGGCCGATGCGTCGCCCCGACCCCGGCGGCACGCCGAGGAACGTCATCGCGTCCTCGCCTTCGATCGCCGCCAGCAGAACGGCGCGGGTGCGCGGCGCGTCATCGGGATCGTCGGCGACATACGCGCCGCTCGGCGGATCGAACAGCAGGCCGCGCGCCCGCCCGCCGAGCCTGCCCTGCACCACCAGGTCGCAGTTGCGCAGCGCGGCCTGCCGTCCGACCAGGTCGAGCACCGCTCCGAGCCCCTCGGCATGCAGGTCGCCGGCGCGCACGGTGCGCGACCAGCCGACTGTCGGCGCCGTGCCGGTGTCGAACGCCATGACGAAGCGCTCCAGTTCGCGCCGCGTCGCCGGCTCGTGCGACACGCGGCGGAAGAACGGCAGGCCGAGGAAATCGAACACGCTGTCGATCGAGCCGTCGTGGAACACCCCGAAGCCGGACATCCGCAGTCCGTCGTGCGGCACGCGCGCCGTGCGCTTGTAGACGTCGCGCAGCTGCGGCACCTTCATCGCCTGCGGCTGGTACTCGAGCAGGTTGCCGCTGACGATCAGTCCCTTCGAACCGGCGGGTCCGGCGTGGCAGGTCTCGCAGCTGGCGCGGCCCTGGAACGGCGCGCGGAACAGCTCCGGTCCGTTCGCCGTGCCCGGCGGCGACGCAAAGGGACAGGTGCGGTCGAGCGCCTGGTTCGGGTTCGGCGGGAACGCGAGCGTCTGCAGGAACGCGGTGTAGGCGTCCATGTCGGCGGCCGTGAGTTCGCGGCCGCCGAGCAGCTTGTCGAACGAGACGTTGAAGTCCTGCAGCCGCGGGCGGTCGCCGCGGCGGTGGAACGGCGCCAGCTCCGGCAGCAGGCCACGCAGGGTCTGCGTCGTCATCGGCCCCTTCATCGGGTGCATCTTCAGGTCGATGATGTCGCGGTTGGGGAACGGGCCCATCGTGCCACCGGGGTCGCCGAGGTCCCACGCGAGGCCGTCCCAGTCGCCGTCGACATGGCACGACGCGCACGACATCGTGCCGTTGCCGGACAGGTCGGCGGAGTAGAGGAAGCCGCGGCCGCGGGCGATGGCTGCGGGTGTCGGGTCGGTGCCGAGTGAAGTCTCGGCGATGACTGCGCCGGCCTCGGTGTCGACCACCGACAGCGAATGGGCGATGCGGTTCAGCACGTAGAGCAGCGGCGCACGTGGATGGTGCGCGAGGGCGCGCGGGCCGCGCATGTGCCGCGGGTCGCCGCGTTCGGCCAGCGGCGTCACCTCGATGCGGCCCTGGATCGCGCCGTGGCGATCGAGCACGCCGATCCGGTCGCTGGCGAAGGCCGCGAGGTAGCAGCGTTCACCGTCGGGCGCGAAGCAGACCGCGGTCGGTTGCGCGAGCGCGCGACTGCGTGCCGCCGGGTCGGGCAGCACGGTGTAGTCGATGCCGGGGTTGAGGTCGTACGGTTCGATGCGCGGCGGCTGGCTGCGCACGATGCGGGTGAGCCGGTGGTCGATCGCGTGGCCGCGCAAGGCCGGCTCGAAGCGCACCAGGTTGCGCGCTTCGGTGTTGGCCACCCAAAGATCGCCGTCGATCGGGTCGACGCCGATCGCGAACAGCAGCGTGCCGACGCCCGCGAACCGGTCGACGATGTGCAGCGCCGCCGTGTCGATCGCGAACACGTCGTGGTCGGGCAGCACGACGCCGAGCGTCTTCGCCCACTGCGGATCGTCGCTGCGGACGAGGATGCCCTGCTGCGGCGCCGTCGGCAGGCCCGGCATCGGTGGCGGGGGCCGCGGCGCGAGCGCGGCCGGGACGATCGTCGTGCCGTTGCCCGAGCGCAGCGCGGCGACGAACACCAGCCGGCCGTCGGCGGTTGCCGCCAGTGCCCGCGGCGCATCGCCGAAGATCGGCAGGCGCGCGAGCTCGGCGCGGCTCTGCGGGTCGAACACGCGCAGCTCGCGGTTGCCCGAGCTCGACACGAACGCGCGCGCCGGCGTGCCGGCGAACACGATGTCGGCAGGTTCGTCGCCGGCCGGCAGCGTGGCGACGACGCAGCCGAGCCGCAGCGAGACGATGCTGACGGCGTCCGACAGCCAGTCGACGACCCATACTTCGTCGCCGTTCCGCTCGGCCACGGCCACCGGTTCGAGGCCGACCGGGATCTCGGCTTCGAGCCGCGGCGCGCGCGCGTCGGCGAGCGAGAACACAGAGAGCCGGTTGCCGGGCGTGTTGGTGGCGAACAGGTGGTCGCCGGCGCGCGCGACGGCGACCGAATGCGTCTGCGGCCCTTCGAAGTTGACGAACTCCTGGGTGCGCGCCGCCGCAGTGGCGATCAGGATGGCGGTGCCGGCGGCCAAGGCGTTGCCGGCGGATCGGTGGAACAGCACGCGCGCGCGCACGCGTGCTATCATCGCGCCGCGCGCGCCGTGGCGGCAGCCCGTCGCCGCCGACGATGCGAGTGCTGGTCACGATGATCCTGCTGGCGTGCTGCTGGCTGGTGCTGGCGCCGGGAACGGCGCCGGCGGCGCCCGTGCACGTGCCGCAGGTGCCGCATGAGACGCGTTGCCTCGCTGCCGGCGACCTCGACGGCGACGGCCGGATCGACCTCGTGCTGGGCAACGTCGGCCAGACCGTGCTGTGGATGAACCAGGGCAATGGCGTGTTCGTCGAAGCACCGGCCTCAGCCACGCCGCAGGTGTTCTTCGAGACCAACAGCCTGGTGCTGTGCGACTTCGACGGCGACGGCGACCTCGACCTGTTCCTCGGCAACGGCGGTTGGTCCGGCGGCACGCTGTGTCTGTGGCTCAACGATGGCCATGGTCACTTCACCGACGCTTCGGAGCGGATTCCGCAGGACTATGCGTGGACCAACGGCGTGGCGGCCGGGGACCTCGACGGCGACGGCGACATCGACCTGCTGCTCGGCCGCTTCACCCAGAGCACACTGCTGCTGAACGACGGCAAGGGGCACTTCGCGCAAGCCAACAGCCGGTTGCCGGCGGTGCGCACCGCGACCGCGGTGGTCGTGCTCGCGGACCTGGACGGCGATGGTGACCTCGACATCGTGCTCGGCAACTTCCTCTACGAGCGCAACCGGATCTGGATCAACGACGGCCTCGGCCATTTCACCGACGAGACCGAAGCGCGGCTGCCCGATGACCAGAACGACACACTGGCCCTGGCCGTCGGCGACGTCGATGGCGACGGCGCGCCCGACATCGTCTGCGGCAACGGCCGGCTCGGCGGCGAGCAGACCAGGCTGTATCACAATGACGGCACCGGCCATTTCACCGATGTGACCAGCACGGCGCTGCCGGCAGTACTGTGCGAGACCCACGCGGTGGCGCTGATCGATTTCGACGGCGACGGCGCGCTCGATCTCGTGCTCGGCAATGCCAGTGGTCCGGGTGGAGCGCAGAACCTGCTGTGGCTCAACGACGGGCACGGCCACTTCACGCCGGCGCCGCCGGGGATGTTGCCGGTGGCGAACGATCGGACCACCTGCCTGCTGGCGGTCGATCTCGACGGCGACGGCCGGCCGGAGCTGGTGGTCGGCAACGGCCGCGAAGGCGGCGAGCAGACGGTGGTGATCCGGCCGGTGGTGGCGGCGCGGCGCCCGCGGTCCGCGAAGTAGCGCTATCGCCTCGTGTGCGATCGGGATGCGGCCGTCCTCGAGGAACTGGCGAAGCGGTCGGTGCTGCCCGCGTATGTAGCCGATGGCCTTTGCCATGAGGCCTGCGTCACTGAACTGCGCGTGCAGTCGCCAGGCCTTCGAGTAGATCTCGATGAGGATCGGCTTGGCCCGCTGCTGACGCGGTGCGGCACGCGCTTCCGGTGCGAGTCCAGCCTCGTCGGCCTCACGTTCGATCTCGTAGAGATTCTTGATGTCGTTGCGGAAGAGCTTCGCTGTGCCCGGCGCTTCCTTCTCGGCGTCGCGGAACTTCCTGGTCACGTGCGCCCAGAAGGAGGCCGAAGAAAGATTGGACGAGCCGCAAGCCTGCTCTTCTACTCATGGGTGGTCCGTCCGCTATCCATCTAGCTCCCGTTCGAGACTCACCGAGGATGATCGACAATTCACCTCACTGGAATTGCATGTTCACGATCCCATTCGTGGGCCGATCGCTACACGCCCATGCAGCGGTCGATTCCTCCACGAGCATGGTGGCACACAACAACCTGCATCCATGAAAAACGACCGCTTTCACTGGATGCGCCATCATCCCTACGAAACCACGTCACGGGCTGTCGGGTTCTCCACCACGAGTACCAGCGCCGACCGAGCCCTAGTCGCGAGAATCGCTGCGGCCTTCAAGCGTGTCGATCCCTGGGCTTCGTACGGCGCAGACTCTCCCTGGCTGTCGATCGCGCAGAGCAACCAACGCGAGGTCTTTGACGTTCTCGCGCGAGATGACCTTGATGCCATAGCAGGCTTGCTGTCGCGGCCGAGCGAGAACTATCTGTTCTATGGTTTCGAAGACGTCTACCGGGGCAGGAAAGAGTGGTACAAGCACACCCCCGGTGCGGCGCAGGGCTATGCCGATCGTTGTCACGACCTCCTGATTCGCCTGGCGGAAGCCATAGGCGCGCTACGAGTGGAGAACCCAGAGGGTGGATCCTGGGGCGAGAACCTCCACCTGTCTCCCGATGACGTCATGCACTTGATCGAATCAGCTTTTGGAATCGACATTTCACCACCACGCGTATTCGGCGACGTGTGTGGATTGCAGACTCGCAGTGGCATCATTACTGAGCGGCTCATTAACGGTCTCTACGGCGCCTGGCGCGTTCGTCAGTTGGTCGGTGACAAGCCGGACGCAACGATCTTGGAGATCGGAGCCGGCCTCGGGTGGCTGGCCTACTACTCCTACAAACTCGGCATGGTGAACTACACGATCGTCGACCTGCCGTTGACTAATGTGTCGCAGGCCTACTTCCTTGGCGCAGCCCTCGGTGCCGACAAGATCACCCTCGCTGGCGAAAAGCCGATGCCTGGCCAGATCAGAATCGGAACCACCGGTGCGGTGCAGGAAGGCGCTCCGGAACGCTACTCCTTGGTCGTGAACATGGACTCGCTCACCGAGGTGGGAAAGCAAGTGGCAGAACAGTACTGGGCACTACTAGGGCCGCGCTGCAGTCGGTTCCTCAGCATCAACCATGAAGTCAACAGCTACACCACCAAAGACATCGTGGCAGCTGGGCCCAAACCACGTTTCGTGTTTCGCCAACCGTATTGGCTACGAAATGGATACGTAGAGGAATTGATGGAAATGTGAGAACTACCCCCCCGATCTGAACCCGTTCTGATAGCCGCCCGCCGCTCCGGCATCGCTTCGTCAATTAGGGCATCATGCTGCCGCCCACTGTGTGCCCGAGTGGCCGCTACTCCTCTTCGGTCGCAACCGGTCGTCGAGCCGATTGACGATAAGGCGATGATTCTGATTCCTGACTTCCTGGGCGCTGAAGGCGCGCTGAGCCCCCGCAGAAGCCCTGAACCCGCTGCCCACTGCAGCGGAATCGTGTGCGACTAGCAGAATAATCGCACCCGACTGGACCAGCGCCGACCTGCGTCGGCGCCGGCTGCGACCGAATCAGCTGCCCTGCAGTTCGAAACTGAGGCAGTTGCTCATCGCGGTACCGACCGCCCCGGTCAGGCTCGCGCACAACACGATGCTCTGCGCACTGATCACGGTGCCGACCAGCGATGGGATCAGCGGCAGCGGCAACGGGAACCTGGCGGCGCCGTCACAGACACCGCCACCGACGACGCCACCAGTCGGCACCGGACCGAGTATCCCGAGCAGGTGCGGCGTCCACACCGGCCCGCACAGCGGCGGCACCAGCCGGCCCGGCAGCCCGCAGGCGCCGACGCCGATCACGTCCCAGGCCAGCGAACCGACCGGCGCGTCGGCGAGGCGCAGCGTGAAGTCGAGGTTGCCGAGGTTCGGGTCGTTGGCGAGCGTGTGCACCATCGGGCACGGCGGGCAGACGCCGTTGGCGCACGACGAACCGAACGACGTCGCGCGGCCCGGTCGCAGCGCCAGACCGATCATCGGATCGAGCGTGGCGACCGGCAGGTTGCAGCAGTCGATGCCGGTGATGCCGATGCCGATCGCGGTCGGCGTGTAGCCGATCGCCATCGTGCGGTGGCCGTTGGTCGCGTAGAGGATGCGCCGGCCCCAGTCGACCGCGAGCCCGGTGAACGCTCCGAACGGCGTCGTCGTGGTCGAGCAGCCCGGGATCTGCAGGCGTTGCCGCGGCTGGCAGGCGTTCGCCAGGTCGCTGACGACGATCACGTTGGTGTCGGTGGCGAAGTCGACGAAGGCGATGAACACGAGGCCGAGCCCTTCGTCGACCGCGAGGCCGGAGGTCGACTGCCGCGGCGAGGTCGGCACCAGACCCGTGGCGCAGGAGCTCAGATGCTGTGGCGGACATGTCAGCGAGAACTGGTGCAGGACACCATGGCTGTCGATCGCCAGCAGGCGTCGCTGGCTCTCGACGACTTCGAGGCCGGTCAGCACGGCGTTGATCGGCAGCGGCACCGCCAGCGGCGCGCATTGGTAGTCGCAGTTGTCGGCGACCTTGGCGAGCACCACGCCGTTGGTGATCCAGGCGCCGCCGGTGGTCGGATCCCAGGCGGTGCCGCCCGCGGCTTCGGGCAGGCCGACGGCGTCGGGGAAGCCGGCCGGGGAGCACTGGTTCAGCGTGGCGCAGTTGGCGTGGCTCTGGCTGCGCAACGACGGCGC
>Ga0209488_10002303_pt1 | contig 15745 bp, 14 predicted proteins | sample Rivendell_Oct201_8_FD_188349 | JGI IMG/M metagenome (GOLD analysis project Ga0209488, IMG submission 188349) | Vadose zone soil microbial communities from the Eel River Critical Zone Observatory, Northern California, USA -... | ecosystem: Environmental > Terrestrial > Soil > Vadose zone >... | reverse complement strand
TCAATCCAGCGTCGCTGCCCGGCTCACAACCGGACCAGCTGCCAACGCCCTTGCCGACTCCGGCAAGAGCAGCTCACACGCACACTTTCGAGGCCACCCGGAATGTCAAAGATCTGGCTGCCGAGCCGCTGGCCCCGGCGAGCAGGGCGGGAAGTGATAGCCAGCCGTCCGGAGGCGGGCAAGCCCGGCACGCCGATTTCTTGACGGCCGCGAACCCGCGCAGCCGGCGGTATCGCGGGCCGCTGCTAGAACGGCGGGGCCTTCAGCCAATCGTCCTCGAGGACCGCCCGTTCGACGAACTCCCACAGCACCAGCCTGGCTTTGCCAGTGCCATCGCGCAGGCGATCGAACACCTCCCGCAGACCGCGGAAAGCCGATGCCCCGGAATGAACCCCGCGATCGTCGACCGGACGGTGCAGGAAGAAGGTCACTGCCGCGGCGCCGTTGCCCTGCGAGAAGCTCGAACCCGCGAGGGCGATCGCGGCGCTGGCGCCGAGGGTCTTGATCGGGATCCTGGCGCCGTCGGCGGCGAGCACCGACAGGCCATAGTATTCCTTCGTCTCCATCAGTTCCTGCAGCAGCGGGCTGCCGGGCAGGCTGATGGCGAACTCGCCGTCGGCACCCGGCCGCACGTAGCTGCGCATGCCGCACATGCCGAGCAGGTCGCCGACCACGTCGACCCGCGTGGGCTGCGGCAGATCGAGGTTCACCGTCGGCCCCAGCAGCGGCGCGAACGCGCCCTGCTCCAGGCTCCTGGCCACCGCATCGCCGTACACCAGCGCCCCGCGGCCACTCCAATGCGAGTCGCCGCGCAGGAACAGGAGCTCCCCCCCGGACTTCGCCGCCAGCAGCGGCGCCGCAGTGTCGACCGCCGTCAGCCCGGCAGCGCGCAGCTCGGCCAGGATCGTGCCATACAGCCCGGACTTCGCCGCCGGCATCGCGCCGTCCGGGTACGCGAACTCCGGATAGATCCGCTCCTTGTCCGGCACCAGCAGCACGACCAGCGCGACCCCGAGTTCATCGGCGCGGCGCTTCACCGCCGCCATGATCTCGCGCCGGCGCTCGGCTCGCTGCGCCAGCAGCTCCGCCGTCGGCGCCAGCGAATGGCGCATGAACAGCCACCCGTCCTTGCCCACGCGGATCTGCGGGTTCTGCAGGATGCCGAGGCGGTAGCGCAGTTCGTTGTAGCGCCCGCGCAGCTCCCAGGTCACTGGCGTGTCCTCGCGCAGATGCTGCTCGATGGCTTCCTTCCAGGCTCGCCAAGCTGCGTTGCTCAGGATCGCGCGCCCGAAGTGCGGCCACGGTACCTGCGCGCCGGTGGCCACGATCGGCGCCGCATTGCCGCGCAGACCGTGCCAATAGAAGTGCAGCAGCGGCACCGAGCCGATCAGCAGCAGGAACAGGCCGATGCCGTTCCGCCGCACGGTGTGCTGCATCGGCGTGGCCGTCGGTCGCTGGCTCCCGGGTTCCATGTCAGAGCTGGCCATGTCAGAGCTGTCAGAACTGTCAGAATTGGAAGTAGAGGAACGGGCTGTGGTCCGTGGCCAGCAGGTGGCCGACGGCCAACAGGAACAAGGCGAAGACAAAGGCCATGGTCACCGGGTGGAACCGCCGCACCAGCGTCTCCGATCGCGGCGCGCAAAAGGCAATCAGCAGCCCGACCGCGATCATTGCATGCGCGACGCCACCGAGGAACGGCAGGACGACCGGCGCGCCGACGCCGTTCCACCCGGCCATCCCGCGCCATATCGCCAGCAATCCGGCCATGTCCTTGGCGCGGAAGATCGCCCAGCCGAACAGCACGACCACGAACGTGCAACCGACCTGCAGCCAGTGCGGCAGGAAGTCGTACGGCGCGGTCCTGCCGAGCCGGCGCTCGAGGATCAGGAACGCGCCCTGCCAGGCGCCCCACAGCAGGAACGTCCATTGCGCGCCGTGCCACAGCCCGCCGAGCAACATCGTCACCGCGAGATTGACATAGGTGCGCACCGGACCGCGCCGGTTGCCGCCGAGCGACACGTACAGGTAGTCGCGCAGCCAGGTCGACAGGCTGATGTGCCAGCGCCGCCAGAACTCGGTGATGCTGTGCGCGCGATAGGGCGAGCGGAAATTGGCCGGGAAGGTGAAGCCGACCATCAGGCCGAGCCCGATCGCCATGTCCGAGTAGCCGGAGAAATCGAAATAGATCTGCACGGCATAGGCGATCACGCCCGACCACGCCTCGACCAGCCCCGGGGCCGTGAGCTCGAACGCCTGTTTGACGATCGGTGCGACCTGGTCGGCGATCAGCACCTTCTTTGCCAGGCCGATCGCCAGCAGGAACACGCCATCGCCGAACCGCTCGGTGTCGTGCCGGCGACCGGTGATCTGCTGCTGCACGTCGCGGTAGCGCACGATCGGACCGGCGACCAGCTGCGGGAACATCGTCACGTAGCTCAGCAGGTCGAACAGCGAGCGCACCGGCTGCACTTCGCCGCGGTACACGTCGATCGTGTAGCTCATCGACTGGAACGTGTAGAACGAGATGCCGATCGGCAGCAGCACCTCGACCCACGGAATCGGCGCGATGCCGAGTTCGTTCCAGGTCGCGGCCAGCAGATTCGCGTACTTGAACCAGCCGAGCAGACCGAGGTTGGCCGTGATCGACAGCTGCAGCCAGGCCTTGCGCCGGCGGCCGGAGTCGACGGCGCCCATGCGCCGGGCGCACCACCAGTCGAGCACCGGCGTGACCAGCATCAGCGGCACGTAACGCGGCAGCCACCAACCATAGAAGCCGAGGCTGGCCAGGATCAGCCACAGGTTGCGCGCGCGGACCGGCAGCGGCAGGTAATAGACCGCCAGGAACAGCGGCAGGAACCAGAACAGGAACATGAACGACGCGAAGATCATCGCAGCAGGGCTTCGATCCGCGCCGCCCGCCCTGGATTGAACGCCCGCAGCCGCGCCACCTTGTCGGCATCGAGCCGCTGCCGCAGCGTGTCGATCAATGCGCCGTCGAGGCCGCGGGCCCGCAGCTCGAACTCCCGTCCCTGCACGGTCACCAGGCAATGGTTGTATTGCGCCACCACGACCTCGGCTTCCGGATGCGGGTAGATCTCGTACAGGCTCTTGCCACCGCCGCCGCTGACGATCTGCGGCACGTCGCCGTCCCGGCCGAACCGCTGGTAGGTGTGGTCGTGGCCACAGACATAGAGATCGACCGCGGCGGTGCGCAGCAGCGGCAGCAGGTTGTCGATCAGGTCGGCGCGGTCGCCCTGCCGCGACGCCGAGCGGATCGGAAAGTGCGAGACCACGATCTGCCACGGTTCGGCGCCGGCCTGCAGTGCGGCGCGCGCATAGGTCATCACCGGGCCGGCAGCGGTGACCGCGTCGTTGCAGTCGAGCACCACGACGCGGACGCTGCCCCAGCCGAACGAGTACATCCGGCCGTCGCCCGAACCATCGGCCGGCAGGCGGAAGTTCGACAGCGCCTGCCGGCCGTTGTCGTCGAGCACGTCGTGATTGCCGAGCGTCACATAGCAGGCGGCGGAACGCAGCAACGGCGCGAACGGCGCGAAGAACGCGGTCGCATAGTGGCCCTGCCAGCCCCACGGATAGCAGATGTCACCGAGGTGCAGGAAGAACTCCGGGTGGTCGTCGAGCACCAGGCTGCCCATGCGGGCGATGCGCGGATGCGGCCCGAGCCATTGCCAATGCGCCGGCAGATAGAACGCCGGCGAGGTCTGCAGCCACGACCACCACGGCAGCGCGCCGGAGTCGCCGAGCAGCGCGAAGCGCACCGGCGCGCGGTCGTCGTCGGGCGCGGTGTGGAAGCTGCCGCGATCGACCTCGCGCTGGCCGTCGCGGATCACGAACGTGTAGGCGTGGCCGGCCTGCAGTCCCGTACAGGTGAACTCGTGGCGCCGGCCCGTCGCTGCCTCCTGGGCGATCCTGGTCGCGCCATCGTCGAACTCGCACTGCAGTTCCCGGTCGGCGGCGGTGACGATCCGCACCGCCGCGGTGTGCGCGGTGACGTCCTGCACATAGGCGCCGGTGCGCAGCGGCGGATCGTCGAACACCGGCAGCCACAGACAACCGAATCCGAACAGCCACAGCGACCAGCGGAGCCAGCGCACCTTCACGGCCGCGGCTCCCGGGCGCCGCGGCGGACCGCGCGTCCGCCTTGACCGCCGGGCCGTCGCGCCGGCTGCTCCGCCCCGTGCCGGCAGACGATCGTCGTCAGGATGCCGCCGCGCACGTTGAAGTGGCCCGCCACTTCGAGGAACCGCGGCCGCAGCAGCGCCACCAGGTCGTCGCAGATCGTATTGGTGACCTTCTCGTGGAACGCGCCCACCGCGCGGAAGCTCCACAGGTACAGCTTGAACGACTTCAGCTCGACGCACTTCCGGTCCGGCACGTAACGGATGCGGATCGCGGCGAAATCGGGCTGCCCGGTCTTCGGACAGACACAGGTGAACTCCGGGCAGTCGAAACGGATCTCGTAGTCGCGCTCGGGTCCCGGATTGGGGAAGTGTTCGAGCAGCTTCGGCTGGTGGCGCTCTGCCTGGGTCATCGCCGGCCGATCCTATACGCGCGCGCCGGCGAACCAAGCCGGCGCCGGCAGCTCCGCGCCTTCGGCGCCGTGGAACGCCATGCAGACCGGCCCTTCGGCATGGCGGCAGACGTGCCGGCGGCACGGCGCACACGCCGGCGGCTGGCGGTGCACCAGCACGCGGGCAAGCGGCGGCGCGGTGCACGCCGGATCCTGCGGGCCGAACAACACGGTGGTGCTGGCGCCGCAGGCAGCGAGCACGTGGCTCGGGCCGGTGTCCGGGCCCACCACGGCACCGCCGACCCGCGCCAGCAGGCAACCGAGCGCCACCAGCTGCCGCAGTTCCCCCGCACCCTGCCGCCACAGCGGTGCCGCCACCGGCGGCGCCACCTGCGCCTCGGCCGGTCCGGCGAGCAGCAGCACCGGCAGCTCGCTCGCCGCCACCTCGCGCACCAGCGCCGCCGGCCGCTGGGTCCGCGGATCGGCCGGGTCGGCCAGCACCACGACGCGGAACGGCCGCGTCGGTGCAATGCCGAGCCGCGCCACCGTCGCGGCCGCCGCCGCGATCTCGGCTTCACTCGCCTGCAGTCCCGGCGGCAGCATCGGCGCCGTCGGCGCGATTGCCCGCACCAGCGCGTGCGCCACCAGCGCCGGGTGCGGTGGCCCCGGCACCGACACGGTGCGCGTCCGCAGCCAGCGGCTCAGCGGCTCCTGGCGCCAGCTGCCTGCGGCACCGAACCGTTGCCGCGCACCGGACAACAGCGCCAGCAAAGCACTCTTCCAGTTGCCCTGCAGGTCGAGGGCGATGTCGCAACCGAGCCGGCGCAGCAGCGCGCGCGTGGCCAGCAGACCGCCACTGCGACCACGGCGATCGTGCGGCACCACGGCCGCCAGTTCACGCCTGCCTTCGAGCAACGGCAGCAACGGTCGCTGCGTCAGCACGCACAGCTCGAGCTCGGGACGCACCTGCGCCAGCGCCCGCACGGCGCCGAGCGACTGCACCAGATCGCCCATCGCCGACAGCCGCACCAGCAGCACGCGCTTCACCGGTGCTCCACCCGTTCCGCCAGTACATAGGCGTCGACCGGCAGCCGCAGCCGCAGCCGGTCCCGGTAGCCCGGCAACTCGCCGACCTTGCTGTCGGTCTCGTACAGCACCCATCGCATCTGCGGCGGCTGCGCCATCCGTTCGTCACCGGCGATGCCCAGCAGGTCGGCCGCCACCTGCAGGCCGGAGTTGCAGTGGCCGAACGTCTGCAGCTCGCCGCCGCCGCCGCGCGCCGCCAGTTCGCGCGCCAGCAGCGGTGCTGCCAGCGTGTGCGCGCGGCCGTCGATCTGCCACTGCTCGGCGAAGTCGGCACCGATCGTCCAGGCCGCGATCAGCGGCAGCCACAGACAGCTCGCCACCACCTGCCGCCCGGTCTGCACCAGCAGCGGCAGCAGCGCCAGCACCAGCGCCGCACCGACCGACCGGCCCGGGTACGGCGCCGGCAGGAACGGCAGCGCCACCAGGGCGGCTGCGCCGAGCAGGCCGAAACCGCGCAGCAGCATGCGCGTCGGCCCGCCGAGCACCCGCCCCGGCTGCGCGTAGTGTGCCACGGCCGGCGCCACCGCGAACACGAACAGCAGCACGTTCGGCAGCAGGTAGCGCGTCGGTCGCAGCGGGAAGAAGGTCAGCAGGAACAGCGACGACACCACCGCACCGGTGCACATGCGCAGCATCAGGTCCGGCGGCCCCATGCGCGCATCGCGGCTGCCGCGGAATTCCCAGGTGCAGAACAGGCCGAGCGGCAGCAGCATCGCCAGGCCCTTCAGCCAGTACGCCGGCGTGTCGCGCACGTTGGTCCAGGCCATCTGCGCGGCGCGGCCGACGCTTTCCTCGCGCGCGACCACGGCGAACTCGGTGAACGGCACGCGCAGCCACAGCACACCGTAGTAGAGCAGCGGCGGCAGCAGCAGCGGCAGGAAGTACGACCAGCCGTGGCGCAGCCCGCGGTGGCGCCACCACACCAGCCAGGCGCCGCTGGCGAACAGCAGGTACGGCGGGCCCTTCTGCAGCACTGCCAGCGCGCCGAGGCAACCGCTGGCTATCACGACCCAGTGCCGCTGCAGCGCCACGCCGTAGGCCAGGCACCACAGCGACGCCGCGCCCAAGCAGGCGAACAACGGATCGATCTCCGCCGACGCCATGCTGAGCAGCAGGATCGGCGACAGCAGCACGCCGAGCGCGCCGACCCAGCCGGCGGGCCGGCCGAAGCTGCGCGCCAGCAGCGCGAACGCCAGCAGCGCCGCGAGCCACAGTGCGACCACCGCCGGCAACCGCATCGCCAGCTGGCCGTGGCCCCACAGCCGCTCGACCGCCGCCAGCAGCCAATAGTGCAGCGGCGGCTTGGCGTAGGTCGGTTCCTGGTTCAGCGTCGGCACCAGCAGATCGCCGGACGCCGCCATCTCCAGCGCGATCAGCACGCGCCGGCCCTCGGTGCCGCGCCAGTCCTGCAGCTGCAACTGCGGCCAGTAGGCGATCAGCGACAACAGCAGCAGGGCGAGCGCGCGGAGCGGCACGGCGCGCAAGGCTAGCGCCCGGCGGGCCCGGGTTCGAGCGGCGCCGTCAGTCGAGGGTCTTGGGCAGTGCCGCCTGCGCCCGGGCAGCCCTGCGGATCAGCCACAGGTTGCGGGCGTAGATCGGCGGCCCGCCGACGTTGGCGGCGATGAACACCGGATCCCAGCGGTAGAGCGAGTAGGCGAGCGTCAGCAGCCCGCCGGCGAGACTCAGCCACCAGAACACGTCCGGCACGACGCTGCGTTTGTGCTTCTCGCTGGTCAGCCACTGCACGTAGAAGCGCGAGCCGAACACGACCTGGCCGCCGAAGCCGATCGCCCACCAGTGCCACGGCGTCATCGTGCCGCCGGCCTGGGCCTGCTCCACCTGTTCGACGATTGCAGCCAACATCAGAACTCCTCCTCGACCGGCGGCCGCAGCATGCGGTCACGCAACCAACGCACCGCGAGACAATCGCGCAGGCCGCGCAGCGCGCGGTTGCCGATCCCGTATTTCGTCCGGCCGGCGGCGCGCGGCCGATGGTGGACATCGACCTCGACCACGCGACCGCCGAGCCAGCGCACCAGCGTCGCCATGAACCGGTGCATGCCGGCGAACCGCGGCGCCGCCACGAAGTACTCGCACCGGATCACCTTGATGCCACAGGCGGCGTCGGTCACGCGATCGCCGGTCAGCCAGTTGCGCACGCCATTGCCGACCTTCGACGACAGCCGCCGGACCAACGTGTCGTGCCGCCGGCGACGCACACCGGCGACCATGTCGCATTCGCCGGCCTCGACGCGCTGCAGCATGGCCGGCAGGTCGCGCGGATCGTTCTGCAGGTCGCCGTCGAGCGTGGCGATGATCGGGCCGCGCGCGCGTTCGACGCCGGCCAGCACCGCCGCGCTCTGGCCGCAGTTGCGCTGCAGACAGACGATACGCAGCCAGTCGGCGCCGTGCTGCTGCTTCCACGCGCGCATGCGCTCGCGGCTCGCATCGCGGCTGCCGTCGTCGACCAGCAGCGCTTCGAACGGCCCGTGCGGCCGCAGCACTGCGGCGATCTCGTCGAGCAGGGCCGGCACGTTGTCGGCCTCGTCGAACACCGGCACCACCAGCGAGAACCGCGGTCCGCTCGGCTGGCCGGTCATGGTCAGGGACCGAGGCGCAGCCGGCCGTCGACCGCGGCACTGCGCTTGCCGCGCGACGACAGGATCAACGGATTGACCTCCACTTCCTGGATCGCCGGGAAGTCGGTGGCCAGCGCCTGCAACCGCAGCAGCATTTCGGCGGCGATGCCGACGTCGGCCGCCGGCTCGCCGCGGAACGGGCCGAGCAGTGCGGCACCCTTGAGCCCGGCGAACATCTCCTGCGGATCGCGACCGTCGAGCGGACCGACGCGCACCGCCACGTCGCGCAACACCTCGACCTGCACGCCGCCGAGGCCGGCGGCATACAGCGCGCCGTAGCGCGGATCGCGCGTCATGCCGAGCAGCACCTCGCGATGGCCCGTCGCGTGCGCCTGCACCAACAGACCGAGGTCCTTGAAGATCGGCCGCAGGTGCGCGAGCAGATCGGCGGCGGCGGCGAACACTTCGTCACCGCTGCGCAGCCCGGTGCGCACCGCGCGGTGTTCGCTCTTGTGCAACAGGCCGATGGCCTCGGCCTTGATCACCACCGGCCAGCCGAGCGTGTGCGCCGCCGCCACCGCCTCGCCCGGGGTGCGCACGCGCACCGACGGCGCGAACGGCACGCCATACGCGCGCAGCACCGCTTCGGCCTCGGCGGCGTGCAGCCAGGGGAACTTGCGCTTGCGGTCGAGGATCTGCGCCGCCGCCGCGCGATCGACGCGCAGCCGCGGCAGCGCCACCGGCCGGCGATCGAGCCACTGCCGCCGCCGCCACATCAGCCGCAGCACCGCCGCCATGTCCTCCGGGTAGCGGAACACCGGGATACAGGCCGCGGCCAGGATCCGCTGCGCCTCGTCGCCGCGCTGGCGCCCCATGACGCACGCCAGCACCGGCCGGCCGCGCCCGCGCGTCTGCTCGACGATCGCCTGGGCCACCGTCGCCGCGTCGATCATGATCGGCGACACGAACAGCACCAACAGACCGGCGACCTGCGGGTCGCGCATCACCGCGCGCAATGCGGCGCGGTAGCGCGCGGCGTCGGCCGAGGCAATCAGGTCGACGGGGTTGTGCACCGACGCCTCCGGCGGCAGCGCCTTGCGCAGCGCCCGTTCGGTCGCCGGTTGCAGCACCGCCATCTGCAGACCACAGCCGATCAGCGCATCGGTGGCGAGGATGCCGGGGCCGCCGGCGTTGGTGATCACCGCCATGCGCGGCGCCGCCGGCGGCGGCTGCTGCAGCAACGCCCCCGCCAAGGCGAACATGTCGCGGAAGTTCTCGACCCGCAGCACGCCGCACTGCGCCAGCAGCGTGTCGGCGGCGACATCGGCGCCGGCGATCGAGCCGGTGTGCGAACTGGCCGCGGCGGCACCGGCGTCGCTGCGACCCGATTTCACGGCGATGATCGGCTTCTTGCGCGCCACGCGCCGCGCCGCGTGCACGAACGGCTCGGCCTCGCCGACGGTCTCGAGGTACAGCAGGATCAGCTGCACCTGCGGATCGTCCTCCCAGTAGCGCAGCAGATCGGCGGCGGTGACATCGGCGCGGTTGCCGACCGAAGCGAACATCGCCACGCCGAGACCGGCCTGCGCCGCATCGGCCAGGATCGCTTCGCCGAGCGCGCCCGACTGCGACACGATCGCGACGCTGCCGGGCAGCGGCGGCGTGGCGGCGAAACTGGCGTTGCAGCAGTACGCCGACTCGGTGTTGACGATGCCCATGCAGTTCGGGCCGATGATGCGCATGCCGTGGCGCACGCCGATCGCCTGCAGCTTCAGTTCGCGCTGCAACCCGACGCCGCCGATCTCGCGGAAACCGGCGGTGATCACCACCAGACCCTTGACGCCCTTGTTGCCGCAGTCCTCGGCCGCGCGCAGGGCGATGTCGGGTGGCACGACGATGACCGCGAGATCGACCGGCCCCGGAATGGCCGCCACCGATGGATAGGCCGGCACCGACAACACCACTTCGGCCTTCGGGTTGACCGGGTAGACCGGGCCCTGGAACGGCCCGGCGATCAGATTGGCCACCACCTGACGGCCGATGCTGCCGACCCGGCGGCTGGCGCCGATCACCGCCACCGAGCGCGGACGGAACAGGCCATCGAGGTCGTGCAGCTGCTTGTTGCCCATCGCGTCGCCCGCAGCGTAGCCGTGGCCCGCTCACGGCGGAACATGATCTGCGCGCTTGCCAAGCCGCCGATCGTCGCCAAGGATCTCGCGCCCATGCTGCTGCCGCTGCTGCAAGCCCTCCGCCCGCACCAGTGGGTCAAGAACCTGCTGGTGATCGCCCCGCTGCTGTTCAGCGCGCGCGTGTACGAGCGCGGTGCATGGATCGCAGCGCTGGCCGCGTTCGCGACCTTCTGCGGCGTCGCCAGCGCCGTCTACCTGCTGAACGACTGCGTCGACCGCGAACAGGACGCACGCCACCCGAAGAAGCGCGACCGGCCGATCGCCTCGGGCCGCCTGTCGGTGCACCGCGCGACCTTTGCGATGATCGTGCTGGCGGCCGCGTCGGCGGTGCTGGCCCTGTGGCTCGAGGGCAGCGGCCGGATCGAGCCCGACGAAGTCACCGATCGCCTGATGCCGTTCACGGCCTGGCCCGCCGCCTACCTGCTGCTGAACCTCGCCTACTCGTTCAAGCTCAAGCGCGTCGTCGTGCTGGACTGCATGTGCGTGGCGCTCGGCTTCCAGATCCGCGTGCACGCCGGTACCGCCGCGATCCGCGTCGAGGCGTCGCACTGGCTGCTGCTGTGCACGTTCTTCTTCGCGCTGTTCGTGGCGTTCTGCAAGCGCTACGAGGAGGTCGGCCGCCAGGCCGAGGCATCCGGCCAGACGCGCGCGACGATGCAGGACTACAACCTGCCGTTCCTGAACATGATGATCGGCCCGCTCGCGGCGCTGAGCATCCTGACCTACGCGCTCTACACCGTGAGCCCGGAGACGATCGCGAAGCACGGTACCGCCCGGTTGATGTACACGGTGCCGGTGGTCACCTACGGGGTGTTCCGCTATCTGTTCCTCGTCTACCGCAAGGAGCAGGGTGGCGACCCGTCGCGGCTGCTGTTCCGCGACCCGCCGCTGCTGCTCTCGGGTCTGGTGTACTTCGCGTCCGTCTGGCTGGTGCTGCGCTGAGAGCCGGTGAAAAGAGAACACGATACAGGCTCTCAGCGACCTCCTGGTGGCCGCTCCGCGGCCACGGCGAGAGTGGCAAACCGATTGCTTGCCACTCTCTGAGCGCCGGCGCGCGCTCGATCGGCGGACACGCCGGGCGAACCGGCGGCGGATCTGCCGCCGGACCCGCGCTCCCGGCCCGGCGTTTGGCTACAGTCCCCGCCCCTCTGCGCCCGTCTGCCGTGAAGACCCCTGCTCCCGACCAACGACTCGGCGTCTGGCTGTTCGGCGCGCTCGGCGGCCTCGCCACCACGCTGGTGGTCGGCGCCCGCGCCATCGCCCGGGGCAAGGCCGGCACCCAGGGCATGCTGACCGCGACGCCACTGCTCGACGGTGTGCCGCTCGCTGCGGTCGCGAGCATGGTGTTCGGCGGCCACGAGGTGCGGCGCGGCGACTGGGCCAGCTCGGCGGCGGAGATCCAGCAGGCGAACGGCACGATTCCGTGGCCGCTGTTGCAGGCCCTGCGTGCCGAGCTGAAGCGGGCCAGCAAGGAAGTGCAGCGCGGCGTGCTGCCGAACGCCGGACGCATGATCCAGGCGCTCGCCGAGCGTGCGGTCGATCGGCGACCGCTGCGCGCGCAGGTCGAACAGGTGCAGGCCGATCTGCGCTCGTTCCAACGGCGGCATCGCCTGCAGCGCGTCGTCTGCGTCAACCTGACCTCGACCGAGCCGGAGCTGCGCCGTTCACCGGCACACCGGACGCTCGCGGCCTTCGAAGCGGCGCTCGATCGCAACCACACCGCGGCGGTGCGGCCGTCGGCGATCTACGCCTACGCCGCCGCCACGCTCGGCATGCCGCTGGTGCACTTCACGCCGAACAACGGGCCGCTGCTGCCGGCGATCCGCGAGGCGTTCGCCGCCAGCAGCACGCCGTTCTGCGGCTGCGATGGCAAGACCGGCGAGACGCTGGTGAAGTCGGCGCTGGCGCCGATGTTCAAGTACCGCAACCTGCGCGTGCTGACGTGGCAGGGCTACAACATCCTCGGCGATCGCGATGGCCGCGTGCTCGCCGACAGCGAGAACAAGCGCGCCAAGGTGGCGAGCAAGGACGGCCTGCTGCCGCAGATCCTCGGCTACCCGCTGCACACGCACGTCGGCATCGACTACGTGCCGTCGCTGCACGACATGAAGACCGCCTGGGACTTCATCCACTTCGAAGGCTTCCTCGGCCATCGCATGGCCATGCAGTTCATCTGGCAGGGTTGCGATGCGATCCTGGCGGCGCCGGTGGTGCTCGATCTGGTGCGGCTGACCGACCTCGCGGCGCGCAACGGCGAAGCCGGGCCGCTGCGGCATCTTGCATGCTTCTTCAAGCGGCCGATCGACGTGCCCGAACACGACCTGCACCTGCAGTGGCACCTGCTGACCGACTACCTCGATCGCCAGCGCCGGTCGAAGCGCTGACCGTGCTGCCAGGGGCTGGCCGCCGCGCACGGGCAGGATTCCACCATTTCTCCCCAGCGTCCGGCGCCCCGAGTCCGTAAGCTGCCGCGCCCATTTCGCATCCCGCCTCCAGAAGGCAACAGGAGACCCAATGAACAAGTTCCTCTCGCTCGTGCTGGCCGCCTCGATCTGCGCGCCGGTGTTCGCCCAGAAGATGGGCATGTCCAACAACGACGCCCCGATGGTCAAGCAGACGATCGAAGCCGGCGGCGCCAAGATGTCGCTCAACTACACCTCGATCACCTGGGCCAGCGGCAAGACGATGGAAGCCGCGATGGACAAGGACAAGGGCGCCGCCGCGCGCAAGCGGATCAACGCCACCGCCAAGGACGAGCCCCTCGCCACGTTCAGCACCTCGGTCGACGTGCAGATCGGCACGCTGAAGCTCGCGGCCGGCGACTACAAAGTCGGCTTCACGATCAACGACAACCTGGAGTGGGAGATCAACTTCACCGGCAAGGACACCCAGACCTTGAAGCTGCCGTTGATGGCCAACAAGGAGATGACGCACAAACGCCTGCTGTGCTCGCTGTTCGCCGGTGACGACCACGGTGCCGGCGTCTACGTCGCGTTCGGCGACAAGAACTGCGTGCTCAACATCACGCCTGCCGGCAAGGGCGAGCCCGCCGGCAAGGGTGACGCCAAGAAGGGCTGAGCCGCCGCTGGCAGCTCGCCTCGCACGCTGCGCGGCGGTCACGGCGATGTCCGTGGCCGCCGTGCGGTGTTTCTGGCGCGCGGTGTTTCCTGACCCGCGGTATTCCCGCCGCGGCGGCCGCCGCCGGGATCAGCCCCCCGAGGGCAACAGTTCCCGCAGCTGCTCGACCGTGAGCGGTGGCGCCATGAACGGCGCGTCGGCCAGGCCAGTCGTACGGGGCAGCGCTGCCCAGGCGGCGAGCAGTTGCCGCGCCCCGGCGCCGTCGCCGACCTTGCAGGCCAGCACGAAGGCGTCGAGCAGCAGCAGCCGGTCGCCCGGAAACTGCTGCAGCAACTCGCGCAGGCAGCCGAGCGCGCCGCCGATGTCGCGCTGTGGCTCCGGCACGCCGGTCAGGATCGACGGCTCGCGATCGCCGGGCATGCCCGGGAACGCGAACTCCTCGTTGGCCGGCAGGAACGCGTTCACCACGCGCAGCACGCGCGCCAGGTTGCCGTGCACCTGCGGGCCGGCGGCAACGCGCAGATCGTGGCCCATGCCGCGGTAGGCGAACCGCAGCCGCACGTCGGCCTCGACGGTCTCCTGCTGCAGATCGTGCGCGCCGCGTTTCCACATCTTGCGCGACAACAACCGGGTCGTCTCCGGCAGCAGGCGATACGCACACGTGGTGTCGAACACCGGCAGTGCCAGACTGCCGTCGGCACTGCGCACCGTGCCCGCGGCCTTCTGCAGCAGCAGCGTGCCGTCGGACCAGACCCGCAGACGGCGCCTCGCCTGCAGCGCCGCCTCGGCCCTGTCGGCGCCCGGCGACTCGACCTCTTCGATCTCGAAGTAGAAGTCCGGCGGCGGCCAGGCCGAGGCCGGCTGCCTGCGTCCGCCGAGGCAACTCGCAGCGAAGGCCACAGCGAGCATCAGCGATGCCCGCGCGACAACAGTTGTGACGGAACGTGCGTGAGCCAAACTGGTGGACCGAGTATCCTACGAGTCATGGTGCTCATCCACGAGAAGATCACTGCTCTGTTGGAGCAGCGGCACCTCAAGAAGCGGGACCTGGCCCGGGCACTGGGGGTGTCACCACAGACCGCCACGGACATCTGCAAAGGGCGTTCGGCGATCACGCTGCCGCACCTGCGGAACCTGGTGGCGTTCTTCGAACTGCGTCCGGATTTCTGGCTCGACGATGGCCGCGCCCTGCCGGATGCCGCTGACCAACTGCAGGTCGGCAACGCCAAGGTCGACGCCCTCGCCCGTGCCGGTTTCCTGCAACTCGACGACATCGACCGCCTGCTGCAGCGGCTGCGCGCGTTCCTGGCCGAGCACCGCACCCTGTTCCTCGCCCGCAATCCGGATCTGTCCGGCGACGAGAAGCGGGTGCTGGGTCTCGGCGATCCATCGCAGGGAACGGTCGGTCGGATCGCCGGCGCCGCGGAGTGACGTGGGCATGACGCATGCAGCATTGCCGGCGAACGCCGGCGGTGCTCGCATGCTCGCATGCTCCGTGACCTCGTCGCCTGTTCGCTGGTCGCCGCCTGCAGCGGCCAGACCCCGCAGCACACGCCGCAGCCGGTGCTGCCGGCCGTGCCGCTCCTGATCGGCGCCGGCAAACCGGTGGAGTCGCTGCCCGGCGAGCCGCATCTGCGCAATGTCCGGCAGCTGACGTTCGACGGCGAGAACGCCGAGGCGTACTGGAGCAATGACGGCCGGCGCCTGATCTTCCAGCGGCGCACGCCGCCGATGATCGCCGACCAGATCTACATCCTCGATCTGGCCAGCGGTGCACAGCAACTGGTCAGCACGGGCACCGGCCGCACCACCTGCAGCTACTTCATGCAAGGCGACAAGAAGATCCTGTTCGCGTCGACCCACCACCACGGCAGCGAGCCACCGGTGGTCAAGATCGAACCCGGCCTCGGCTATGTCTGGGCGGTCTACCCCGAGTTCGATCTGTGGACTGCCGATCCCGACGGCAGGAACCTCGAGCAGTTGACCGACTCGCCCGGCTACGACGCCGAGGCGACCGTGTGCCCGGTCACCGGCGCGATCGTCTTCACCTCGGTGCGCGACGGTGATCTCGAGCTCTACACCATGGAGGCGGACGGCTCGCACGTGCGACGGATCACCGATCGGCCGGGCTACGACGGCGGCGCGTTCTTCTCGCACGACGGCAGCAAGCTGGTGTTCCGCTCGGCCTTCCCCAAGGACGCGACCGAGGCCAGCAGCGACAAGGCGCTGCTCGCAAGGTCGCTGGTGCATCCGTCACACATGGAGATCATGGTCTGCAAGCG
>Ga0209488_10002302_pt1 | contig 15745 bp, 16 predicted proteins | sample Rivendell_Oct201_8_FD_188349 | JGI IMG/M metagenome (GOLD analysis project Ga0209488, IMG submission 188349) | Vadose zone soil microbial communities from the Eel River Critical Zone Observatory, Northern California, USA -... | ecosystem: Environmental > Terrestrial > Soil > Vadose zone >... | reverse complement strand
ATCTGCGCAGACAGCTGTCGTTAGACTCTTCGTGGCGAAATCTAGACGCGAATAAACAGCGCAGGGCCCAGGAGGCTATGCCTTATTGGTCCCTTTTTGTGCCTGCGCTGGGATGAAGCCTATTCCGTAAGTGTCTGAAAAGAAATGGCGGGGACGACGAGACTCGAACTCGCGACCTCTGCCGTGACAGGGCAGCGTTCTAACCAACTGAACTACGTCCCCACTAACACTGACAGGCCTTCAAAACTTGGCGTCTGAGCAGTGCAATCCGCGCTTCTGTCACAAAAATATTCGTTTCTTTTCGAAGCACGACTTCTGCAAGTATAACTTGACCTTAACTCGCCTGCAACCCGGCGAAACAGCCTTTTGATTTTTTCTGGAGGCGCGGGTGCTGTCGATCACTCTGTGAAATTAGCAAACCAGGGATCGCATCTCAGCGACTTAAAAAATGCGCAATCCATCGCCAGATAGCAGCCAACACCATCACCGCAAGTGCTGCCATCAGAAGACGTTCATCGAATAGCCCGCGACGTTCGCTCATGCACTTCCGACAATCCGGGCAGGGCAATCTCAATACTCCAATTTATGACCCTTGCACTTCAAGAGAAATTTGCATGGCGGAAATTCAAAGCGAGGTGTATGTCGACGTGCGCGGCTGGCAGAATGCGCTACGGCTAGTTACGCAATGCGGCCTTCTGAAGAGAAATCACCATGCCGCAGACAGGTTAACTGAAATAAATATGGTGGGCAGTGCAGGACTTGAACCTGCGACCCCCTGCTTGTAAGGCAGGTGCTCTAACCAGCTGAGCTAACCGCCCACACGATGTAGAAATCATACCTCAAAATCGCCGCGACGTAAGCAACTGCAATCGCTGCCAGTCCAATTTGCGAAGTTCCTGCTTCTGCGCGAAAGAGCTCGGCAAGATAACTGCTGGTCCACGAATCACCACAAATAAAAAAGGAGCTGGAGATCAAGTCTCCAGCTCCTCGGCTGAATTAATTTTGTGGACCGTTTACGAGCGCTTGCGGCGCAGAAACGGCACGCCTGCCAGACCCAAGCCTAGGAGCAGCATGGAAGCTGGTTCAGGGGTCGTGGTCGGTGGGCCAACTCCAACATCGTTGGAGATAGCCAAGGCACCTTCGCCCTGATTCGTTTGGATGTGCGTTGCGGTCGGTGCGCTGGCCACGCCGGTCACGTCAAACACAAACGTGAAAACGTCGCCAGGTCCGCCCGAGGTAATAGTAATTCCTGGAGTGCCCGTTGAGCACCAGAAATTAGAATTGCCCGCCGTGCAGGTATTACCGCCGTTGTTTCCTTGGATCATGGAGGCCCAGCTGCCAGCGTTGGCGCTGACACTGAACAAGCTCACGTTCGTGGCACCGGTGAACTGAACTGCGAAGGAAGTCATGGCTCCGCTCGCGGTCGCTCCCGTAGTATCCACGCTCATGGTCACCAAAAATCCACCCGATCCATCGGATCCGTCGTTGGTGAAGGTATAGCTCACCCCTCCGGCCGAGGTGCTGTCGGCCATAGCGACGCCCGCAAACCCAAAGGTCGCCATTGCCACCAGCGCTGTTAAAAGTATTGCTTTCTTCATTTTCGTCGTTCCTCCCGGAACACACCAAACAGGGGACCATTTGGTGCCACTTACCCCAGTGCAATCAAAGCGCCAAAAACAGCCCCTAAGGGCCAAAAGTACAGGTCGCCTAACATGCTGATAACGCGGCTGTTAGCTTAAGGGCAAATTTCTCTACCTGTACCAACGGACAGGATGCGCAAAAAAGTACCATATCTCCGCTCTCTTTTGGCCTGATCGTTCACGGATAGAGTCTACCCATTCCACCACATCGTCAGCCTTTCGAGCTTTGCCCGCGCTTCAGACTCACTCGCGTGCCTCAGGCGCAACGGCCAGTTCCTTGAACTTTTTGGACTCTCCCGCTACACTCGAAGCAACTCAAATTGAAATCTATTTTACCGCAGCGCAACGGAGAAGAATGCTGATTAATCGCGATTTTGTCGGTCACATGGCTACAGAAGTCATAAAGAAACTTAGCGAAGGGGAACTGGTGGAAGTCAAGAACTCCGTGGCCCTAACGCAGCGTGTCCGGCAGGCCATGATGGACGAAATCACCGTGGAAGACCGCATCAGCGAAGAGGCTCGCCAGATTTTGACGCAGCATCAGGACCAGATGCGCAGCACGGGTGTTTCCTACCAGGAGATGTTCAAGAAAGTGAAGTCGCAACTGGCGCGCGATCGCAAACTGGTCCTGCGCTAATAGAATTGGTCCGCGAAGGTGAAAAAATTCGGAAAGGCCCGGAAATCTAGAGCATGAGGATCAGCAGGGAAAAGATAGTGCGCTTGTCGCATTCGATTATGGATGTGCTCGTAGCCAGCGACGACGTCGAATTCATCGAGGACCGCGATACCATCCGGCAAAACATCGTGAAACTGCTGACGGATTCATTGCGCGAAGAGGAAAAAGCTGACGCCGAAGTGCGCAAGAAAATTACTTCGCAGAAAAAGGAAATACTCGAAGGCAGTGAAGAGTGGGACGTCCTGTATAGAAAATATTATACAGAAGAAATGCGGCGCATGGGCGTGCACACGGCGCCGGACGAGCATCGCAGGACGTAGCCTTCTACAGCGTGAGACACGAATCTTCGAAAATCGCAGTACGAGTTGGAGAAGCGGGATTCAACAGCGAAATGACGAAGGGCGGCCTCGACGGCCGCCCCTCGTGTCTTCTCACAGCGACGTGGACCTAGTTCTTATCCTCCTGATTTCCGTCCGTGAAAATAAACGGCAACACGGCAGTCTGCTCCTTGCGAACTGCATCGAGTTCGCTGGCACCGATGCCCAGCGCTTCCAGAATCGTGGCCGCGACCTGCGAAGTTACCACCGGCGTTTTCACTTTGCGCGCATCCAATGATGGGTTCGACACGATCAATCCGACATTGGTATCGCCGAAGCTGAAGCCGCCGTGCTCCGCGTTCTTGGCGGTGGACCCGGTGTAGATGGTACCGTAGACCGGCTGAACGATGACGTCCGGCGTGCGGCTGTCATGCAGCGGATTGTTGAAGCGGGCGTCGATTTCCGCGCCACCCATGACCTGTTCGATGAAGAGCGCCTTGGCATTCTTGTTGAGGTAGTTGCGAACCGCCTCGCCTTTGCCAGCGGCCTGGTCCGCCGGCGACAGCCAGATCAGGGCGATGTCGTCGTCCTGAACGAAGCCGCAGGGACCGGTTGAACAGGCATTGGCATTGGCGATCGCGATGCCGCCCGGATCGGTCGCGGCATCGGGAAGAGCGGCGACGAAGTCGGCGAAGTGGCCGGGTTTGTTGGTCAAGACCGGATTGATCGGCGACTGTCCGTGCTTCGCGGTCACGATAATCAGCGTTGAATCGTAGATGCCCTGGGCCTTCAGCGCTTTGATAAAGCTGGCAAGCGCGTCATCGGCCTTTTTCAGTCCGTAGGCAAGTACCGCTGTCGGCGTGCCTGCTCCGTCCAAGTAGCCGCCCGGCTGCCCGGTAAAGGCGTCGCCTGCGCAGCCTCCAGCCGAGTTGTCCTTTTCGAGTTTCTGGCCAACGCTGACTTCCTGGAAGTTCATTCCGAACACAGTCGGAACGCCGGGGCCCGGAGTGCCGTCGTGCCGCAGCCCGTGAATCTCGTTCAAAATTCCATTTACTTTGAGCTGATCGTTCTGTGCCGTGCACACCACGCTGACGGTGTTATCGAAGCCGCCGAAATTGGTGACTTCCGGGGTATAGAGATCTTCGACGCCCTTGCCCGATGGGCCATTCGCGATATCGTACGCGGGGTGCTTGTCCGCCCAGGCAGTGTGACCGCCCGCCACCCGGACCACTTCAAAAATGGTGTTGCTCTGCATGGCGTTGTGGGGAAAGAAGCGGACGCACTTGCCCTCGGCGTTGATGTGGTTGGGCAGAGCGTTCGGATCGATCACGTTCAGCGAAACCGGTGGGGTGCCGGCGTATTTGTCGATAGATTCGTCGAAGACTTGCATGTTGCCGGGGCCGCCGGAGCAGGTGGTGTTGCTGGGATCAAAAATGGAACGGTTATAGCTCACGTCGTAGAACAAACCGTGGCTGACCGAAGAGCCGCCGGTAATCAGCGCCAGCAATCCCGGAAAAGAGTCTGAATTGGCGGGGGTGCGAGCATTGCTGAAGGTAACACCGTGGCTGCTAAGCTCCGCCAGCGCCGAACCGGGATGCGCGGCGACATAATTCGCCACGTCGAGCGCATGCAGTCCGTCCACGCTAATAAGTAAAACGTGCTTAATTTTCTTTCTGTGTAGTTCGTCGTCGGCGCGCGCTGCAAGCGATGCTCCGAGCAGACCGACACCAAGCGCCAATGCTGCGATGCTTTTCCTCAAGAAAATTCTCCTTTTGTGGACACAACCGATGGGACACACGACCTGGATGTTTGCCAACACGAGGTCATATGTTAGAGATCGCGTATTACAGAGAGGAGAACGCACGATGGCTGGACAATGAATCTGTGAGGAATTCTTGCACGGGAAGTATCAAGAATTGTCGTGCGCAACCTGGAAATCGGCGCAATGGTGGCACAGCTCTGTGGCGGCGAAGGTCTTCAGGCAATCAATTTCGGCGACGGCTCAAGCTGAAGGTCGTGCAAATCCGCGGCCCTTGCCAGCGCTGCCGTAATGCTGGGGCAAATATTTTGTGCGCCAACGTGGCGTGCAAACTCAGCTTGCTTCATCAATTGCGCCGGCTGTTCACGTGCGCCGCACAGAAGCAGTTGCCGCCCCGAAGCGTGTAGTCGGTCCGCCAATTCGCGAATCGCGCCAAGGCCCGTTGCGTCAATCGCGGTCATATTCCGCAAACGTAAAATCACGATCGGCGGCAGCGTATCGAGCTCTTCCAAAATGTCCGCAAACTTATCCGTCGCACCAAAAAGGAACGGACCGTGTACCCGGTACACCACGGCGTATTCGGGAATGTCTTTGCCCTGTAAAACGTGCACTCGGCTATCCGCCACGTAATCGCGGGTTACGCGCGTTACAGTCGTCGTGCGCGAGACCTTTCGAATAAACGTCAGCGCCGCCAGGATCATTCCGAATTCCACCGCGAACGACAGGTCTGTCACGACCGTCAGCGTCAAGGTGACTAGCCAGATGGCGATATCCGCAGCCGAGAGTTTCAGGATTTCCGGGATTTCCTCCCAATCGCCCATGTTGTAGGCGACCATCATCAGGATCGCGGCCAGCGCGGCCAGTGGCACATTTTTCACCAGCGGCGCGGCAAATAAAATGATCGCCAGCAGTGTTAGCGCGTGAATCATCCCTGCCACCGGAGTTTTTGCGCCGGCGCGTACGTTCGTCGCTGTCCGCGCGATTGCGCCGGTCGCCGGCAAACCGCCAACCAGCGGCGACAGAATGTTGGCGACGCCCTGCGCGACCAGTTCGACGTTGGGATTGTGTTTGTCGTGGCTCATTTTGTCCGAAACCACGGCCGACATTAACGACTCAATCGCGCCGAGCATTGCCACCGTAAGCGCCGGGGAAAGCAGTTGCCGCGCGGTGTCGTAGCTGAATTGCGGTATCGCAAAATGTGGCAGCCCTTTAGGGATTCCGCCAAATCTCGTTCCGATCGTTTCCACACTCAAATGAATCAGTGCGACCGCCGCCGTCGCGCCGAAGCAAACCAGAATCGCGCCTGGCACTCGCCTCGCGTATTTCTGGCAAAGAATCATCACCACCAGCGAGATCACTGCAAGAAGCGTCGCTTGCCAATTCAAAGTTCCGAACGAACCGCCAAGCGCTTTCATACGATGAAAGAAGTCGCCCGGGACTTGATCCAGCCGCAGCCCGAAAAAGTCTTTTATTTGCGTACTGGCGATGAGAATTGCGATTCCGTTGGTGAATCCAACAATCACCGGGCGCGGAAAATATTTCACCGCGGTGCCCATTCCTGTTACGCCCAGCAGGACGAGCAAGACCCCAGCCATCATCGTGCATACGAATAGGCCATCGAGACCGTGCTTGGCGATAATTCCCGCGACCACCACCACGAACGCGCCAGTCGGTCCACCGATTTGCGTCTTCGATCCGCCGAATGCGGAGATCACAAATCCCGTGACGATCGCGCAGTACAGTCCTGCTTGCGGAGTTATGCCAGACGAAATCGCAAACGCCATGGCTAAAGGCAGCGCCACCAGCCCGACGGTGACACCCGCCGCCAGGTCCGACACAAATTTTTGCCGATCATAATTTCTCAGGAGAATTACGGACTTCGGTAACCAGGCATCAACTGTGGATGACATCAGCTTTCAGGTCCTGCGCGAAGGGGAACTTCGTAATCATAGCAAGCGCGTTTATTGCGGCACGCGTTTGTTCGGCGCCGTGTGTCGCGTTAGAAATGCCGACCGGGACAGTCCTGGTTAGTCCGCGGCCTTGCTGTGCGAAGCAGGCTTCCAGCGCAACACCGGCTTACGCGCCGCGCCAACTTCATCCAGCCGTTTCACGCGCGTGGTGTGCGGAGCGGTCTTTACCAATTCCGGCGTGGCGGCGGCTTCTTCCGCGATGCTCTTCATCGCATCGATAAACAAATCGCACTCTTCTTTCGATTCGGATTCTGTCGGCTCGATCATCAACGCGCCGGGAACAATCAACGGAAACGCGGTGGTGTAAGGATGGAATCCGTAGTCGATCAGCCGCTTGGCGATATCCATGGTGTTCACGCCGTTGCGTTTTTGCTTGGCGTCGCTGAAAACCACTTCGTGCATCGAGGGCAGGGAATAAGGCAAATCGTAAACGCCTTCTAAATGTTTGCGAATGTAGTTCGCATTCAGCACAGCGTCTTCCGTAGCCTGCCGCACGCCCGGCCCGTACGCCAGAATGTACGCCAGCGCCCGCACCAGCACGCCGAAATTTCCGCCGAAGGCGCGAACTTTTCCGATGGAATCCGGCCGCACCTGTTCGAGCGCCAGCTTTCCGCCTTCGCGTTCCACCAGGATCGGTACCGGACGGAACGGCTCGAAAAACTTTTTAATGGCTACTGGCCCGGCCCCCGGCCCCCCGCCGCCGTGCGGCGTGCTGAAGGTCTTGTGCAAATTCAAATGCATCACGTCCACGCCCAGATCGCCGGGCCGCGTCACGCCCGTCAGCGCGTTCATGTTCGCGCCGTCCATGTACAGCAGCGCGCCCTTGGCGTGCAAAATCTCGGCAATTTCCGGGATGCGTTCTTCAAAAATTCCCAGCGTCGAAGGATTCGTAATCATCAGTGCCGCCACGTCTTCGGTTACCAGGTCGCGCAGCTTATCCACATCAATTTGTCCGTGCGATTCGGATTTGATGTTTTGCACTTCGTAGCCGGCAATCACCGCCGTCGCTGGATTCGTTCCATGCGCTGAATCTGGAATCAAAACTTTCCTGCGCGCATTGCCTTGTTTCTCCAGATATGCGCGAATCAGCAGCAGTCCGGTTAATTCACCTTGCGCGCCCGCCGCCGGCTGCAGCGTGATGCAATCCATGCCGGTAATTTCCAGCAAGCACTTTTCCAGCAATTGCAGAATCTTCAGGCAGCCCTGAGAAAGTTCCTGCGGCTGATAAGGATGTTCGGTCGCAATGCCATCCAGCCGCGCCACGAATTCGTTAACCCTCGGGTTGTACTTCATCGTGCAGGAACCCAGGGGATACATGCCGAGATCGATCGCGTAATTCCACGTGGATAACCTCGTGAAGTGCCGGATTACTTCTATTTCGCTGACTTCCGGGAATCCTTGCACGCCGTCGAGACGATGTTGAGCCCCGAGCGTTTTCGCGACATCCACTTTCGGCACGTCGAGTGGTGGCAGTTCGAAGGCCCGTTTTCCGGGCGACGATTTTTCGAAGATCAGCCCTTCGTTTTGATTGGTGTGCCGCGTCGCTTTTTTGATTTTGTCGTTCATCTTCTCCACAAACCCATTCCAATTCGCCACCACTCGCCCCACACACTTACAGCGGATTCGACAGAATGTTCTTCACTGCCGCGGCAAACCGCTCAATCTCCGTGCGCGGAGTCGTCTCCGTCACGCATACCAGTCCGTGCTTGGTCAGTTCCGGAAATGCCGTTCCCAACGCCAGCGGCCCCGCGATTTGTTCCTTCAGCAACTCTGCGTTAATCATGCGCACCGATCGCGGAAACTCCAACGTGAACTCGTTGAAAAACGGCCCGTCGAATGCCCGCTTCACTCCTGGAATTTTCTCCAACTCGCCGATCGCAAATTGCGCCTTGGACACGTTCTGTTCAGCCATTTCGCGCAAACCTTCTTTGCCCAGCAGCGTCAAGTGCACAGTCGCCGCCAGCGCGCATAGCGCCTGGTTAGTGCAAATATTCGATGTGGCCTTCTCCCGCCGGATGTGCTGTTCGCGCGTAGCAAGTGTCAGCACGAATCCACGCTTGCCTTCCGTGTCGGTAGTTTCTCCGGCTAGCCGCCCCGGCATCTGGCGCACAAATTTGTCGCGCGAAGCGATGACACCCGCGTACGGCCCGCCATAGCTCGGGGGCAATCCGAAGCTCTGCGCTTCCATCGCCACAATGTCTGCTTCCGCAGGTGGCTTCACCGCGCCCAGTGAAACGCCTTCCGCAATCGCAACGACCAACAACGCGCCAACTCCGTGCGCGGCATCAGCAATTCCCGGCAATGTCTCCAGAACGCCAAAAAAGTTCGGTGATTGCACCACCACCGCAGCCACATCATCTCTTAATGCGCTTTTGATCGACGCTGCGTCCACGGTTCCACTCTTCGTGTAGCCGATCTCTTCCACGTGCAACCCGGAATTCTTTGCGTAAGTCCGCAGTACTTCCCGATATTCCGGATGCACCGATCGCGCCACCAGCACCCGGCCGCGCCCAGCCAACCGTTCCGCCATCAGCACCGCTTCCGTTGTCGCCGTCGATCCGTCGTACATCGAAGCGTTTGCCACTTCCTGACCCGTCAACTGGCACATCAGTGTCTGAAACTCAAAAATTGCCTGCAGCGTGCCCTGCGAGATTTCGGCCTGATACGGCGTATAGGAAGTTAGGAATTCCCCGCGCAGCAAAATCGTATCGGTAATCACCGAACGCAAATGCTGGTAAACACCTGCGCCCAGAAAGCTTGTGTAGCCAAGCGAATTTTCTCCCGCGCGTTGTTTGAAATAGTCAATCACCTCGGCTTCGGACAACGGCCCGGGCAGTTTCAACGCATCGTGCAGCCGGTATTTTTCGGGAATCGTTTCGAAAAGCTCTTCAATCGACTTTGCTCCAATCGCGGTCAGCATTTCCTGCCGCTCGGCGGGACTCTTCGGAAGGTAGCGCATCAGGCCGAGGCTTCCTTGCCTTTCGCCGCGACATACGTTTCATACGCCCCGCTATCCATTAATTTCTCCAGTTCCGCAAGATTCGAAAGCTTGATTTTCACCATCCAAGCGGCCCCATGCGGATCGCTATTAATCGTCTCCGGCTTATCATGCAGTGCGGGATTCGCTTCCAGCACTTCGCCGGAAACTGGCGCGTAGATTTCACTCACCGCTTTCACCGATTCCACGGTGCCAAACGATTTCCCCGTTTCCAGTTTTTTGCCCGCTTCGGGGAGTTCCACGAATACCACGTCGCCTAGTTCGCTCTGCGCGTAATCCGTGATGCCGATCGTGGCCACGCCGTCTTTCGCGTTCACCCATTCGTGTTCTTTCGTGTAGCGATAGTTTGCTGGATATGCCATTAATCCACCCCTCGCTGAAAATTGATAAGTCAGTTCGAACCGGCTGTTGCCTGCGGCGCTGATTTTTTTACGCGTTTGTAAAACGGCGTCGGCACGACTAAAGCCTTCACCCGTTGCGTGCGCACTTCCACAAAGAGCTGCGTTCCCAGGGCTGCCAGTGCCGGTGGCACATACGCCAGCGCGATATTTACTCCCAACGTGGGCGAAGGCGATCCGCTGGTAACCACTCCAACCTCTTCGCCCGCGGCATCAAAAACTTTATATTCGTCGCGAGCAATTCCACGCTCCATCACCTGCAATCCAACCAGCTCGCGCTTCAATCCAGCCGCGGAAGCCTTCGCCAGCGCTGCCCGCCCGATGAAGTCTCGCTTTTCCATTTTGCAATAGCGGTCAAGTCCCGCTTCCCATACATTGATCGTTTCGCTGATCTCGTGCCCGTACAGGGCCATCTTCGCTTCCAGGCGCAGGGTATTTCGCGCACCCAGCCCGCACGGCAAAATCCCAAATTCCTTGCCCGCTTCCAGCACCGCGTTCCACACCATTTCGCTCGTTGCCACGTCGCCGGGAACATAAATCTCAAATCCATCTTCGCCCGTGTAGCCCGTTCGCGCAATCAACCGGCACGGCAAATCACAAACGGTTCCGTGCATGAACCAATAATTCTTGATGCCATCGACGTTCGCATCCGTGAGCTTTTTCATCACGTCGATGGCTCGCGGGCCCTGTATCGCCAATTGCGTGTACGCGTCGCTGTAGTCTTCGACCACGCAATCCATTTCCTTGCTATTTTCCCGTACCCAGGAAATATCTTTTTCGCGCGTTCCGGCGTTGATCACGAACAAAAAATCATCTTCGCCCATGCGGTGCACGATCACATCGTCCACAAACGTGCCCTGCGGATAAAGCATCGCCGAATACTGGGCCTGTCCGAGCGCCAGCTTCGCTGCGTCGTTCATGCTCAGGTGTTGCACCGCCGCCAACGCGCCACCCGGCGCATTGCCAGTCCGAATCCTGATATCGCCCATGTGGCTCACGTCAAAAACACCAACGCCGTTGCGCACCGCTTTGTGTTCCGCGATCAAGCCGCCGTGTGCGGGATACTCCACCGGCATGTCCCAGCCGCCGAAATTCACCATCCGCGCGCCCAGCTTACGATGCAGCGCGTTCAATGGCGTTTTGCGCTGTGAAATTGCCTGCCCGGTGGTCACCGGTGAATCCGACCGCTCTGCGGTCGCGCCGGGATTTGTAGTTGGTGTTGAAGCGGATTCCATTCCGTTTTCTCGAGAAGAAAATCGATACTAGCACGCGCTCCTAAACCCGTCAAAGAAGCCCACCTTTTCTTAAGGCGTGCCGCGATTCCACTCTTTTCAATGCTTTCTTGCTATGCGAGCGATGAAACCAGATAATCCGCGCAATGCTTTCCGCTTCGTCGGCGAAACCCAAGGCTTCTGGGCAGCCATCCTTCACGCCGGCGCTGATTCTTCTCGGGTTGGCGATTGTCATCAATTACGTGGATCGCGGAAATCTTTCCATCGCCGCGCCTATCGTCCAGACTGAACTCCGGCTTTCCGCCACCCAACTCGGCTTTCTGTTTTCCGCTTTCTTTTACACATACATGGCCTTGCAGTTTGTGGTCGGAGGGGTAGTTGACCAGTTTGGCGCGAACCGGGTTTTGACTGCCGGACTCTTGGTGTGGTCGTTGGCTACCGTCGCGACCAGCTTCGCGGGAGGTTTCGCCGCGTTGCTGGCGTTCCGGTTGCTCCTCGGCGTAGGAGAGTCGGTTGCATTTCCCTGCACCTCCAAATTGATTGCGCAGCACGTTCCAACGGAAAACCGGGGGCTGGCCAACGCCGTGATTACCGCAGGCCTGAAGTTTGGGCCGGCCGTTGGCGCGTTCGCTGCGGGTCTGCTGATTGCGAAACACGGCTGGCGCTCGGTCTTCCTTTGGATGGGAATCGCCAGTCTTTTTTGGATTCCTGCATGGTTTCGCTGGAAGCCGACTGCTCCCCTGCCGCGCGCGATAGGAGCCCCGGCCCTCATCGGTTATCTGGCCATTTTCAAGCAGCGCCATTTCTGGGGATGTTCTGCCGGCCACTTTTGTTTCAATTACCTTTCCTACTTTCTTCTGACGTGGCTGCCGTCTTATCTCGCGCATGAACGCCATCTTTCGCAGCAGGCGCTTTCCAAAGCCACCGCTGCTTTCTATGTGGTGGACGCCGTCTCAGCCCTGTTCACCGGCTGGCTTTGCGACCGTCTGATCAAAACTGGAGCACGCGCTTCGTCGGTGCGGAAAGGGGCATCCGCACTCGGCAGTGGCATAGCCGCAGCGACTCTCTTGGCGTGCGCGTTTGCTAACGGCGACACGTACTATCCGTGGCTGCTTCTGGCGGGAGTGGGTTCGGGCGCTGCCGGCTGCGGGGTATTTCTATTTGCACAAGCCCTCGCAGGTCCGCGCGCGGTGGGCCAGTGGTCGGCACTGCAAAACGGTTTTGCCAATTTTGCAGGCTTGATCGCCCCGGCGTTGACGGGCTTTCTCGTCGATCGCACCGGCCACTATCTCTCGGCCTTCGTTGTGACTGCGGCGATTTCCGTCGCCGGTGGTTTGGTGTGGATTTTCGGTGTTCGGCTGGCACCCGTCGAGTGGGCCGGCGACTCCGAACTGCCGTAAGTCGAATTCCCGGTGCAATCATTTTTGGTTTTGTCGCCGTCGCCTGCAAGGAAGCGGTACGACAACCCCGCCTTGCCGCAAACCTGCAAGCTCAGGTAAAGTTTGTTCTAGGAGATTGCAATGCCCGCCGGCCCGGTGCTCTGCGTTCAGTGCGACAATCCCGAGTACCAATGCACCTGCGACAAGTACTGCACCATCTGCAAGAGCATGCTTAACGTTCGTCTTTGCATGGATGGCCTTTATTATTGCCCGGACTGCCGCGAAGCTTGCGACGTCACCCTTGCGGACACTCGTGGCCACTGACCCGAAACGCATCGAGCTTCATCTCGATGCCGACCCCTGCTTTGCTGCCGCCGCCGGTGGCGCCGTGCGCTGTCTCGCAGAATTTGCTGGAATGCCCGAAGATGTCTGCCGCGAATTCCAGGAAGCCACTATTCGCGCCTGCATGGAAGCCTTCGAATCGCGCCCCGCATCGAGCCACGTCATCGTATTCTGCCGCTTCGAAGACCGCGTCGAAGTCGTCATCGATTCGAACGCCGGTCCCGCCGCCATTCGCCTATCCCGCTCGGTAATTTCGCAAAGTTAAGGCGCGCCATTTTTCTTCGCCCATGCAGCAGCCAAGTGAATCGTCTTTTCATCAGCAGCGATGTTATGACCCCCCGCTCGGAAACGCGGAGTTCTTTGTGGGTCTGCCGTCCAACGTCTAAGGTACGCGGCAAAGTCACTTGGGAGTGGGCACGTGGAAAATCAGCGAACGAACGACTTGCGAGCGTGACGCATCGACATCCTGGAGACTCACGAAGAGACTGGTCAAGGAGTCTTGTTCTTCCTGCGAACGGCGGTCACGGTCGGCCATGAAGGCCGCACGCACCTTGTCGAAAGATGCGAGATCCTTGGCTGCGTACCAGACGTAATGCGTGAAGTCTCCATCGGTGCGAATGTCCTCCACCGAGAGACCGTAGGCAAGAACGACGCCGTCGGCGGCGAGCTTTTCGAATATGGGCTTGTTGTATTTCTCCCAGGCCTTGCGGTAGTCGCTGCCCTTGCCCGGCTTTACCTTGGCGAAATTATAGCGGACGAACGGAAGCGAGCCCGCAGCGGAAGAGGGAGAAAACCCGATGACCAAATCGCGAGTGAGATAATCGTGGACTTTGCTCATGTCAGCGACTTCGCCGAGGCGAGCGGTGACCGAGGCTGCTGGTTTCTGACCCTTCTTTGTGGTTCCGGATTTGGCCGCTTCGTCGTTGAGCTTGACGATCTGAGCGCGCATAGCGGAATCGACTTTGTCGACTCCCGAATAATCGCTTACGGCGTACCAGATTACATGCGTGGCGTTGCCGGGAACGCGAAGCAAAGGAGTCTCGACGCCCCAGGCCATGACAATGCCATCGGCCATAAGTTTGTCGCGGACAGGCTGGCCGACGGTTTTGACTAGCTCCATGAACTCATCTTCTTTGCCGGGATTGACGGTGTATTCATACCAGAAAGTGAGCGGCTGCATCTGCGGCTGCGCTTGCTGTGCAGCGCTGGAAATGCATGACAACAAAACTGCAAAAAGACACAAAATAAGACGCTTCTTCATTTTTAATGCTCTCCGTGAAAGTTTTCTGCCTGCACGTGTCGAAATGCGTGGTTACTAGCTTGTGGTAGCTCGGACGTTGCGGGCAGGCGCTCAACATCCTTGCTAAAAAAGGGGCCGAACTGATTGAGAATGACGAATCTTTTAGCATTAGAAATGGGCCACGTCAAGAAACGCAACGAGCGTAATCGTGGAAGAGGTGCCGTTAAGAAGCAGTCATCTGCGTTTTTATGGTTTGCGGCAGCGTGGCATGAATCCAAGCTTCCGCTGCGATGAGATGCAGAACAAATCCTATCCAAAAGGCGGTGCCGAAAAATTGCGTTGCCGTTAGACCGGAAAATCGGCTGGTCGCAAAGAAAATACCTACAATAGGACGAATGGTGGCAACAGCCAGACCAATTGCAAACGCTCGAATCATCCACTGGCGATGTAGCCTGACTTCGCGGCGCCGAATGTGCCAAAACGCCTTGCTTAGCGCGTACAGAAAGAAGGAGCCGAACAGGATCGTGGCTGCGGCTTGGTTCACGCCGCCGATGGATTGCATGGTGAAGCTCATCACTAGCGCTGAGATTCCGACGATAAATCCGGTTACCACGAAGATTCTGCCGTTCCAGCGGTGCCACTGAAGATGCCGCGCGCGAATCGAATCGCTGAATTGAAACGGTCCCAGAATCATGAACAGAAGCCCGGGAACAATATGGATCATGGTGAGAATGGGATGACGCGCAAATACTTCGTCGAGCCGTACAACCTGCTCCCCTCTGGAGCCAGGTACAACCGCGGGCGAAGAGTAGCCATTGGCAAGAATTGGGCCCAGGTGAGCAATTCTGCGGACGGCGACGGCCGCGCCGATGAACGCGAGAAAAATTACTGCGCCCCACAGCGCCCGGCGGAAACGAATTGCTGGCTCCATACTTTTACTACGCACAGCCGGTGAGCTGTCTTTCAGTAGGACTCAATTCGCCAAAAACTTTTCGAGCGGTTGCCAATAGTGGAGTTTCCAGCCGTTTAACAGGTTTTCTGCGTCGCCTTGCGGGAAGCCGGTGTGAGCAAACAGGATCTTTGTTTCTGGGCCTTGTTCGGCGAAATCGAATCTGACAATCGAATACACGCCGGGATCCCAGTAGGCCACGCGCCAGGCCTGAACGATGCGTTGGTCAGAAATCAGCTCGAGATGCCGGCCGACGATGCGCCCGCCGAATAGCGAAAACGCACCGCCGAGATCGTGGCTGATGTCTGTCAGATGAGACGCGGTCGACGTACCGCCCTCTTTGGTTTGAATGTCATGGGTCATCTTGTCGAACAGCGCGGTGCTGGTGAAGATTTCGTAAATACGCTTACGATTCGCTTTGAAGACGAGCTCTTGATGAAGAGACTCTGAGTTACGAGAGATGTCTTCTGGAGGAGCGGCCGTGGCGAAACTGGAAAACGCACTGAACGCCCCAATTGCTAAAGCTGCATTCACCAATGCCTGTCGACGCGTGGGAGTCTGAATAGCCGGTGCCTGAGATCGTTGTTCCTTCATAAAACCTCGCATGGCTGGATTTTCGCGGCCGATCACTGCGCGGTACGCAGGCATGGAAACATGGAATTGAACCACAATCCAGATAATGTTTTGCATCGCTAGCGACCTGCAGCATTGCTTTACACGTAAAAGAATCTTGTGTTACTCTTGATGAGTCGAAGAGAAGAGGAAAATTCAGGGGACGACGGAGAGGGCACTTGAGCGCACCGAAAGCAGCGTTGATCGAACAATTCCGTTCACATGTTAAGGAT
>Ga0209488_10002301_pt1 | contig 15749 bp, 15 predicted proteins | sample Rivendell_Oct201_8_FD_188349 | JGI IMG/M metagenome (GOLD analysis project Ga0209488, IMG submission 188349) | Vadose zone soil microbial communities from the Eel River Critical Zone Observatory, Northern California, USA -... | ecosystem: Environmental > Terrestrial > Soil > Vadose zone >... | reverse complement strand
CTCAGCTAGGTGCCGCTTCCCCCGTACGAGGTCGGAGCGAAGATCAGTACCACGAATCCTAGAGACGAGAGGATGCAGAGGACTATCCACTTCCAGCGGCTGATCGGTCGCCCGAAATTCTCCCAGTTGCCGAATGCAAGCAGCCCGAAGATTCCCGCGACGCTGATAAGCAGGAGCGTCGCCGGCACCCTTCTGTCAGCTCCGTAGCGCAGCCACGAGACCATCACACCGTTGGCAAGCAGCGCCGTGCCGGCCGCGAAGTACAGGTAGACCAGGGAGCGGATGAGTGGGTTGAACCTGTTTCGTGTACGGCTCAACTCACAATGTCAAACATCTAGCCCTTTATTCGGGACTACCGCCAAGTAAATGGCTGTCAACATGGGTGTCACCTGATACTGCAGCTGCCAGCAAACCCCGTACCAGCAATGACGGTTTCAAAATTCGGTGGAGTGGTGCCGAGGGCCGGATTTGAACCGGCGACACCTTGATTTTCAGTCAAGTGCTCTACCAAGCTGAGCTACCTCGGCACGGCGGATGATTCTATCGGCCGGGAAGATGCCGCCGTTCAGAATGGTGGGCGGTGAGAGGGTCGAACTCCCGACCTCCTCGGTGTAAACGAGGCGCTCTGGCCAACTGAGCTAACCGCCCTTTTCGGAAAGGCCAGTCTACCCAGCGAGCACCGCAAGCGCCGCGTTGAGCTGGGCATCTTTGGCGTAACCCAGCGCCGGCGACGCCACGTCATAAGCGTCGGTGGCGCTCGGCAGCGTCACCGCGACGTCCGGCTGCAAACCCTTGTGATCGATCGTCCGTCCATCGGGCAGGTACCACCGCTTGACCGTGAGGTGGATGTCCGACCCATTGACCAGCTCGAAGTCCTGCTGCACCGACCCCTTGCCGAACGTGACCGTCCCCACCAGCTTCGCGCGATGATGGACCTGCAGCGACCCCGCCACGATCTCCGACGCCGACGCGCTGTTGGCGTCGACCAGCACCACCAGCGGGACACTCGGCGCCGCATGCTGCCCCGAAACCTTATGACTCTCAATGTGCCCGCTGCGGTCGCGCAGCTCGAAGGTCTCACCACTCGATACGAACTGGCTGATCACATCATCGGCGGCGGAGATGAAACCGCCAGGATCCCCGCGCAGGTCGAGAACGATCCCCGCCGCCCCGGGCAACCCGTTGGAAAGGGCCGATGAGAACTCCGTCGATGTATCGGTTCCGAACTGATATATCCGCACATACAGCACGTGGTTGGCGATGACCGCTGAACGCACCGTCGGCACGTGAATCTCCGCCCGCGTCAGCGTCTTCGTCAACACCTGCCCGCCGCGCGAGATCTCAAGCGTCACTTTCGTCCCGTCCGGCCCCTGGATCAAAGTGGTGGCCTGGTCGGAGGTCACGCCCTTCATGTCCTTGTCCCCCACCTTCACGATCTGATCACCGGCCTGCAGACCCCCCGTCGCGGCAGGCGAACCAGGTACGGTCCCGGTGATCACCGGATAGCTCGTCGACGAGAAGCTGAGATAGATTCCGATGCCCGAATACCGCCCCTGGTAGCTCTGCTGAAGCTTCTTGTACTGGTCTGGATCGAGATAAGCGGAGAAGGGATCGCCCAGCGCTGAGATCAGCCCCTGCACCGTGCCATGCGACAGCTTCTTGGTGTCGACACTGCCGTCGACGTAATCCGCCTGCACAAGGCGAATGGCCTGCTGCAGCTCAGTGAGGTCGACGCTGTTCACCGACCGGTGCCCGAAGTAAGGCACGACGTCGGGATACGCCTGATCGGTGTATACACCCGCGACAAAGACGACGATCAGGAGTCCAAGGATGGCGCCACCCCGAAGGGCGGCGCGGCGATTCATGTCAGCAGACTAGCGAATCGCCGAGATGGCTAGCAGCCCAGCCAGATACACGGGTCGCGCCACAGGTTGTTCGTTCGAATTTCGAAATGCAGGTGCGGTCCGGTCGAGTTGCCGGTCGACCCTTCATATCCGATCAGATCACCGCGCGCGATGATCGCTCCGCTCGACATCGCGCCGTTGAATCGCGACAGGTGCCCGTACAGGGTCGAGTAACCGTTGCCGTGGATCATCACGATGTAGTTCCCGTAGCCGTACGACCCAGGGTAGAAGTACACGACGCCGGTGTCCGCCGCGACGATCGGCGTGCCGTACGGTCCCGCGATGTCAATGCCGGTGTGGATGCGGTGCGGGTACGGACAGCTCGGCTCGTACTGCTCGAACCAGTAGCTGTTGCAGCCAAAACCCTGGCTGATGCATCCGTGGCCGCACTGCGGCTCAGGCCACTCGAACTGACCGGTCCCGCCTCCCGCCGCCTTGGCCGCCGCCTGGTACTGCTGCTGTAGCTGGGCGACCTGCGCATCGATCGCCGCACGCTGCGCCTGCACCGCGGCGTATTGCGCCGAAAGCTGCACTTCGAGCTGCTTCGCGTAGGCCAGCGCCGCATCTTGAGCCTTCAGGCTCTTTTGCAAATCGGCTTCAGCGGCCTTCTCCTGCTGCAGCAGTGCGATCACCTGACCCTTCTTTTCGTCGAGCGCCGTGTTCGCGAGCGTCACCTCCGAGTGCTGCTGGGCGAGGTCGGTGAGCAGCTTCCGATCCGAGGCGGCCACCTGCTGCGCGGCGACCATCCGGTCCATCATCTGGTTGAAGCTGTTCGCCGTCAAAACCAGCTGCAGATAGTTCATCGCCCCGTGTGCGTCGACATACCGCAGCCGCTGGTTCAATAGCTCGTCCCGCACGCCCATGTGCGCACGCAAGCGCGTCACGTCGGCCTCACCCAAGCGGATCTGGCGGTTCAAATCGTCGATCGTCGCCTGCGTCTGCGCGATCAGGGCCTGCTGAGCCGCGATGTCTCGCTTGAGGTTGTTGATCAGCGCCCCGATCGCATTCATCTGGGCCTCGGCGTTGTTGATCTGGGACTGGATGCGCGCCAGCTCGCGCTGGTTCGCGACCTGCTGACCGATACCCTTGTTGTAATCGACGCACGCTTGGTAGACCGCGGGTGGATCCCCCGGCCAGCAGTACAGCGCGGATACCGGAGAAGGCGACTGCAGCGACTGCGGGATCCACGAGATCGCCGCGATCGCCACCGCCGCCACTACGCGTATTCCAGCTCTCACAGCTTTACGTAGCGCCGCACGCCGATGTAGCTCCCGAGCGCACCGAGCAGCGCGCCGCCCAGCAGCAGGTCGCGCGCCAGGCTGACGACAAAGGCCGGGTCATACGACAGCGGGATGAACGCGATGTCCGAACGGAAGCGGTCCACCGCCGGCTGGTACGCGATGACCAGCAGGGCCAGCGCAAAGGCCGCGGCGATCAGTCCTGTCATCACGCCCTCGAGCACGAACGGGCCGCGAACGAACCACTCGGTCGCACCCACGAGCTTCATCACCTCGATCTCTTTGCGCCGGTGATAAACCGCGGTGCGAATCGTATTCATCACGATGACGATCGAAACCACGACCAGGATCGCGAGCAAGCCGACGCCCGCCAGGCCGAGCCACTGCGACAGGCCGAGCATGCGGTTGACGAAATCACCCTGGTAGTTCGTCGGATCAGTCGGGTCGACCCCAGGCCATCGGCGTGCCAGAGTGTCGATCGCGGCCACGTCACTGAGGTTCGTGACGCGCACCTCGAGCTTCGCGTCCAGCGGGTTGCCGTCGATCTGCTGAGCGAGGACCACGTTGCTCGGGTCAGCCTTGAACTGGGTCAGCGCCTCCTCTTTGGTGACGAACTTCACATTTGTCACCCTCGGATCGAGGGAGAGCTGCTGCTGGAAGTCGTAGACCGTTTGCAGCGGCGTGTCGTCCGCGACGTTGATCGAGATCTCGCTGACCTTCGCGCGGAAGCTGTCGAGCACCTGCGAGAACGCGTGGCCTACAAGCAGGTTGACGCCCGCCAGGATGAGGATGAGCGTGATCGAGACCACCGCGGCCATGCTGACCGCGAGGTTTCGCCAGAAGCTCTGCCAGGCGCTATTGAGCGCGAATTTGAGGTTTCGATAAATCATCGTGGTATCGGCCTGAACGATCGTCCCTGGCAACCTGCCCGGCGTCGATGGCGACGACGCGCCGGCGCAGCAGGTCGACGATCTCTCGGTTGTGGGTCGCCATCACGACGGTCGCTCCACGCGCGTTGATGCGCAGAAAGAGCTGCATGATCTCCCATGCGGTGGCCGGGTCCAGGTTGCCGGTCGGCTCGTCGGCGATGATGAAGCGCGGCGCGTGCACCAGCGCCCGGGCGATCGCCACCCGCTGCTGCTCGCCACCCGAAAGGTTGGCGGGATAGGTCTGGTTCTTGCCGGACAGGCCGACCGTGTCGAGGGCCTCCGCCACGCGCCCCTGGATCTTGGTCTCGTCCTCCCCATGCACGCGAAGGGCGAAAGCCACGTTCTCGTAGACGGTCAGGTTCGGCAGCAGCTTGAAGTCCTGGAACACCAGGCCCACCTTGCGGCGGTAGTGCGGCAGCTGGCGCCGCTTCATGCGCCCGAGCTCGACGCCCTCCACGAAGATCTTGCCCTTGGAGGGTTTCTCCTCCCGGATCAGGAGCCTGACGAGGGTTGACTTACCGGCCCCGGAAGGGCCGACCAGGAATACGAAGTCGCCTTCGGGCACGACGAGATTGACGTCGCGAAGGGCTTCAGTGCCTGTGGGATAAGTCTTCCAGACGTGCTGGAAGCTGATCACCGGCCGTGTATCGAAGTCTGGTGTTAGAACCATAAGGTGCGTTTCTTGCTGTGACGTTCCGCGCCCAGGGGCGCGTGTGGCTAGGTCGCGGGCAGTATACCCGATGCCCCCTTGTACTCCAACCCCTTCCCAGAGAGACAAACACGTATTTAACGGGGGCGTTCTGACTTGCTTGCGCTGGTCTGCTGAGCAGCCCCGTTCTGGCTCAAACGCCAGCGCAGCCAGGCCTCGATGAAGGGGTCGACGTCACCGTCCAGAACGGACTGCGCGTTGCCCACCTCGAGTCCGGTGCGAACGTCCTTGACCAGCGTGTACGGCTGCAGCACGTAGTTCCGGATCTGTGACCCGAACTCGGCCGGCATCACCTGTCCGCGGATCTGGTCGAGCTGCGCCGCGCTCTCCTGCTGCTGCCGCTGAAACAGTCGAGCTTTGAGGACCTTCATCGCCATCTCGCGGTTCTTCATCTGCGATCGCTCGTTCTGGCACGTGACGACGATGCCAGTAGGCAGATGCGTGATGCGCACCGCCGAGTCCGTCTTGTTGACGTGCTGTCCACCCGCGCCTGTGGAGCGGTACGTGTCGATGCGAAGGTCCTGTTGGTTGATCACGACCGCGCTCTCGTCTGAGCTTTCAAGCTCAGGCATGACCTCGACCAGCGCGAACGAAGTGTGCCGGCGGTGGTTCTGATCGAAAGGCGAGATGCGGACCAGCCGGTGCACGCCATGCTCGGACCGCAGGAGTCCGTACGCGCGCGGACCGCGCACGATGAACGTCGCGCTCTTCAGCCCCGCCTCCTCACCCGGTGACGTCTCGAGGATCTCGGTCTCGAAGCCTTTGCGCTCAGCCCATTTGAGGTACATGCGCATCAGCATCTCCACCCAGTCTTGCGCCTCGACGCCGCCCTGCCCGACAGACAGCGTCACCACCGCGTTGTGGTTGGCGTACGGGTCGGTGAACAGAAGGTCGAGCTCCCGCGTGCGCAGCTCGTGGGCGATCGAAGACTTTTCTTCCGACAGCTGCTGTTCGAGCTCCGCGTCGCCGCCGGCGAGCTGGTCGAGCTCGATCAGGTCGCGGGCCCGCTTCTCGAGGCGATCCCAGCCGGCGACCAGCTGCCTTAGCTCGGCAGCCTCACGGGCCATCTGCCCTGCGCGGGCAGGGTCGTCCCACACACCTGGCTGAACCATCTGCGCCTCGAGCGCCTCGGCGCGCGTGGACTTAGCTGGAAGGTCAAAGGTGCTCCTTCAGCTGAAGAATCCGCTCGAGTAGCTCTTTAGGGTTCAGCTCAGCGTCCATTCCTTCTCCAGAAATCTGTGTCTCGGTTAGCGCCCGTGGCAGCGCTTGAATTTCTTGCCTGACCCGCACCAACACGGGTCGTTGCGACCGATCTTAGCTTGAGAGGACGGGCCTCCCTGAGCAGCAGCCGCAGCTGCCTCCGCGCCAACCGGCAGCGCGGGCCGCTTCGTCGGTGCCCCGTTTCGGCCTGCCCCGTCGGCACCATCGGGCTGGCCCGGTCCACTTTCCATGACCTGCCGCACAAGTGGTGTAGGCGCCGGCGTCGGCGCGTTGCGCTGGACCTGCACCCGGAAGATGCGCGCCACGATCGACGCCTGGATTCGCTCGCGCAGCTCGTTGAACATCTCGAACGCTTCGTTCTTGTATTCCACCAGCGGGTCGCGCTGGCCATACGCGCGGAGCCCGATGCCTTCGCGGAAATGCTCCATCTGGGTCAGGTACTCCATCCACTGCCAGTCGATCGTGCGCAGCATCACGTCGCGCTCGACCAGCGGCATCAGGTCCGTGCCAACCTCCTCGACCTTCTTGTCATAGGTGTCGACCGCGGCCGCATAGAGATGGTCGACCAATCCCTCTGGCCCGTTGCGCAGAGCCTCATCGGGAATCTGTGAGTCGGGCGCGATCGGCAGGTACGCGTTCAGGTACTTGACCAGGCCGTCCAGGTCCCAGTTCTCGGCATGGCGGCTCTCACAGTGCTGCTCGACGCCCTTGGCGATGATGTCTTTCGCGTAGCCCAGGATGTTGGTCCGCGCGTCAGCGCCCTCGAGCACCTTGCGCCGCTCTTCGTACACGATCTGCCGCTGCTTGTTCATCACGTCGTCGTACTCGACGACGTGCTTGCGGGCATCGAAATGCATGCCCTCGACCTTCTTCTGGGCGCCCGCGATTGAACGCGCAACCCACGGATGCTCAATCGGCTCGACCTCGAGCGTGTCCATCAACCTTCCGATGCGGTCGGCCGCCGGACCAAAGATCTTCATCAGGTCGTCTTCAAGCGAGATGAAGAACTTGCTCGATCCCGGGTCGCCCTGGCGGCCCGCGCGCCCACGCAGCTGATTGTCGATGCGCCGGCTCTCATGACGTTCCGTGCCGATGATGTGCAAACCGCCGACGTGGGTCACGCCTTGACCGAGGACGATGTCGGTGCCGCGTCCGGCCATGTTGGTCGCGATCGTGACCGCGCTGGGCTGACCCGCCTCGGCGATGATGCCGGCCTCGCGCTCGTGCTGCTTGGCATTGAGCACGTTGTGCTTGACTCCCCGCTTTTCGAGCATGCGCGCCAGCCGCTCTGACTTCTCGACCGAAACAGTGCCCACCAGGACGGGCCGCTTCACCTTGTTCATCTCGACGATCTCGTCGATCACCGCCTCGAACTTCGACTGCTCGGTCTTGTAGATCACATCGGGGCTGTCGCTGCGCACCATATTTCGGTGGGTCGGGATGACGACCACATCCAGGCCGTAGATCTTGTGGAACTCTTCCGCCTCGGTCAGAGCGGTACCAGTCATGCCGGCCAGCTTCTTGTACTGGCGGAAGTAGTTCTGAACAGTGATCGTCGCGATCGTCTTCTGCTCCTGCTGGACTTTCACACCCTCTTTTGCCTCGACCGCCTGGTGCAGTCCATCGGACCAGCGGCGGCCCGGCATGGTGCGACCGGTGAACTCGTCGACGATGATCACCTCGCCGTCCTTGACCAGGTAGTCCCGGTCGCGGAGGAACAAGCCTTTGGCCTTGAGCGCCTGGTTGATCTGGTGAGCCTCGATCACGTTTTCAAGGTCGTAGATGTTGCGGATGCCGGTCCAGCGTTCCATCTTCGCGATGCCCGCCTCGGTCAGAGATGCGGACTTGTGTTTGAGGTCGACCTCGTAATCCTCACCTTCGGCTAGGCGACCCGCCCACCGTGCGTACTCGTAGTACTTCTCGGTTGATTCGTCTGACTGCCCCGAGATGATGTGCGGCGTGCGCGCCTCGTCGATGAGGATGGAGTCCACCTCGTCGACGATGGCGAACTGGAGAGGGCGCTGGCTGGTCTGCGACAGGTCGTGCGCCATGTTGTCGCGCAGGTAGTCGAACGCGAGCTCTGAGTTGGTGGCGTACGTGATGTCCGCCTTATAGGCCTCGGACTTCGTCGCGGGCCGCAGATGCTGGAGCCTGGAGTCGGGGTGGGTCTCATCGAGGAACTCCGGGTCGTAGACGAATGTCCCCGCGGTGCCGACGTTGATGCCCACGCTCAGCCCGAGCAGGTGGTAGATCGGGGCCATCCATCCGGCGTCACGCCGGGCGAGGTAGTCGTTCACCGTAACCAGATGCGCGCCTTTGCCAGCCAGCGCGTTGAGGTAAAGGGCAAGGCTGGCGACGAGGGTCTTGCCCTCACCGGTCTTCATCTCGGCGATCTTTCCCTGGTGCAGCACGACGCCGCCGACCAGCTGCACGTCGAAGTGGCGAAGCCCGATGGTGCGCCGGCTGGCCTCACGAGCCAGTGCGAACGCCTCGATCAGAAGGTCGTCCAGGTCGGCGTCCTCAGCCCGAGCGCGCTCGCGCAGCTCGTCCGAACGCGCCCGCAAGGCGGCATCGTCGAGCGCTTTGAGCTCGGGTTCGAGTGCGGTGATCGCGTTCGCCACCGTGAGGTGGCGCTTGACCTCGCGCTCGTTCGGATCCAGGAGCCTGGTCAGGGGTGATAACACGGCTAGATCTAGGGTACCCGGACAGAAGAAGTCCGAATCTCCCCTCCCCTGCGGCGCCCGCGGGCGCGGCAGGACCTCCCCGCGTGGCGGGGAGGCTAGGTGACGATCGGCTCGATGACCGCCACCGTGCCGTCGGCCCGCCGGACCACGATCTCGATCGCCCCGGAGTCCTCGTCGAGGAAAACGAAGAATGCCTGCCCGTCCGCCTCGAGCTCCGAGACGGCCTCCGAGATGCTCATCGGCCGTAGCTTCATGCGGATTCTCTCCGGTTCCGGGGACCTGGCTTCACCCCCGCCATCCTCCGCCGGGACGCGAAGGGCTGAGACCGACTTCTTGCGATGCGTGACCTTGTCCTTGTACTTGACCACCTGGCGGTCGATCTTGTCGAGCGCCAGGTCGAGCGCGGACATGGCGTCGGCTCCCCTTTCGTGTGCCGACAGCACCGGCGTGCGCCGGCCGTCGAGGTGGACGTTGATCCGGCAGACGATGGTAGCCAGGCCGCTGCGCTTGCGCTCTTCCGAGAAGTCCACGTCGGCGTCCGCGACTTTTTCGAAGTGGCGCTCCAGGCGCCCAAGCTTGCGCTCGGCTGTTTCGCGCACCTCCTGCCCCACCCCGTCGGTGCGGTCGTGCAGGACGACCTTCACAACCCGAGTATATGACCCCTAGCGCGCAGAGGGCTTGTACCCAGGAGGTGGCGGGAAAAGCGCTGTGATCTCCTTCGGAAGGGGAATGCCCTGCGAGAAGATGCGGTCCAGGATTTTCGGCCGGAGGCCGGTCGGCTTGAACTCCGCGATGACCTTGCCTTCCGGGGTCGCGCCCTTCTGCTCGAGCATGAAGATGTCCTGCATCGTGATGATTTCCTGCTCCATGCCCACGATCTCGGCGATCGCGGTCACCTTGCGGGAACCATCACGCAGTCGGTTCAGCTGGCAGATGAGGTTGATACCGCTCGCCACCTGCTGGCGGATGGCGCGGACCGGGAGGTCGACGCCGGCCATCAGGACCAGGGTCTCGAGGCGGGCCAGCGCGTCCCGTGTGGTGTTGGCGTGAAGGGTCGTCATCGAGCCGTCATGGCCGGTGTTCATGGCCTGCAGCATGTCCAGAGCCTCTCCGCCGCGGCACTCACCGACGACGATGCGCTCAGGGCGCATGCGCAGGGCGTTGATGACAAGCCGCTGGATGGTGATCTCGCCTTCGCCGTTGATGTCTTTCGGTCGAGTCTCCAGGCGACAAACGTGCTCCTGGTGGAGCTGCAGCTCGGCCGCGTCCTCGATGGTGACGATGCGGTCCTCGACCGGGATGAATCCCGACAGCACGTTGAGGAACGTGGTCTTACCGGTGCCGGTACCACCTGACACGATGATGTTGGCCTTCGCCAAAACGGCGGCCTTGAGGAAACCGAAGCCCGCCTCATTGCAGCTGCCGAACCGGATGAGGTCTTCGACCTGGAACGGATCGCGGGAGAACTTTCGGATCGTGAGCAGCGGTCCGTTCAAAGCCAGCGGACGGATGACCGCGTTGACGCGGGAGCCGTCGGCAAGACGTGCGTCACAAAGCGGCTGGCGCTCGTCGATTCGGCGGCCGACGGTGCGCACGATGAACTGGATCACGTTGAGGAGTTGGTCCTCGTCGACGAACTTGATGTTCGTCAAGACGACCTTGCCGGCCATTTCGACGTAGACATGGTCGTTGCCGTTGACCATGATCTCGGTAACGCGATCGTCGCGAATGAGGGGCTCGATGGGCCCTAGCTGCTGGTAGTACTCATCGATATTGATTCCGGGGATCCGGACTGCCATTGGCTAGCCTCCGCAGGCGATTTAATACGACCGCAAACTATACGGTAACCCTCGCCACTGAGACCCCCATTACGGGCCCCGATCCACCCGCTCTCAATGCGGTCGCGCAGGCGTCGAGGGTGGCGCCTGTCGTACAAACGTCGTCGATCAACAGTATTGAACGTGACTCGAGGCCAAAACCTTGCCATTCAAATGCATCGCGCACGTTTTCGAGGCGCCATCGGCGATCGTGTCCAACCTGGGGCGGAGTTGGCCTGGTCCTCACCAGCTTGCCCGGTGGTTGAGCCAGTGACAGCCGTTTGCGCAGCTCATTCGCCAGCAGCTCCGACTGATTGAACCCACGCTGTTTCAAGCGGGCTCTGTGCAGCGGCACGGCGACGGCCCAGGACGCGGCCAGCCCCTCCACGACCAGGCGCTCGGCCAGGAGAAGAGCAAGCGGCTCCGCGAGCCGCTTCCAGCCCTGATATTTGAAACGGTGCAGCGCGTGCTCGACGGGTCCTTCATAGGCGACGGCCGAGCGAAGGCGCGTCAGCGCTTTGAGCCGGCTGCGGCAGCCGCAGTCGCTGCGCGCGGATTCCACCTCTGCGCCACACCGCCGGCACAACGGCTCGTGCAGGCGCCGGATGCGGCCACGGCAAATGCTGCACAGCCACGAGCCGACCGTGCGGCAGCCGCCGCAGCGCGGAGGCATCAGCAAGTCGAGGAGCCGAATGCGCATCCTCCGAGGTTACTGGAGCCGTCAAGTGGCTCTTAACAGCAACTAGGAGATGACGACCTGGTCGCCTCGCTGCAGGTCGATGTCAGCAGTTGAACCGGCAGGCAGCTCGAGAACGCTGCGCGCACCCCATACCAACCACACCACGCCGTACCACTGCGGCAGATTGCGATAGACCTTTCGCACTCGCTCTTTGCTGTCGAGGAAGACGGCGTCGATCGGAAACCTCATGAACATCATGTGGATGCCGTTGCACGGATTGAGCCACAGGCCGCGGCCTGGTTCGAGCGTGCGGCGAAACATGAGGCCCGCGGTGAGTGCGACCACCGAGGTCGCCAAGTCGAGGTCTTCAGCAAGCACCTTGCCCGTACGTTCGTGGACCGCACGCCGTCCCGTCATTGCGATGGACTAGCCTAACCAGCGCGCATGGATTTCGACAGCGATGGCGTCCGCCTGCATTACGAGGTGCATGGTCCCGAGCGCGGCTCGCCGCTGGTCGTGGTGCACGGATTTGCGTCCGATTACCGCTTGAACTGGGTCGGCACGCGGTGGCAGGAGGCCCTCACGACCGCCGGCTTTCGCGTGTTCGGGCTCGATTGTCGCGGCCACGGTCACAGCGACAAGCCCTACGACACCGCCGCCTACTCGATCGACGTCATGGCCGCCGACGTCGACCATTTCCTCGAGCATGTCGAAGTGCCGTCCGCCGGATACCTGGGCTACTCGATGGGCGCTCGAATCGGCCTCGAGGTGGTGCTCGACTTTCCAGCGCGCGTGAGACGCGCCGTGCTCGGGGGTCTGGGCATGTCCGGCGCGCTCGAAAGCGCGGACGCGATCGCCGATGCGTTTCTGCGTGGCGAGCCGTCTGACGATCCTGTCGCCCAGTCCTTCTATCGCTTCGCCTCGGCGCAGCCGACCAACGACCTCAAGGCGCTCGCGGCTTGCATCAAAGGACTGCAGCCCGTGCCAGACGCAAGTCGTCTCTCCAAAATTCAGACGCCAATCCTGATCGCGGTCGGCGAACGCGACGACCTGGCGCGTGATGCACCTGAGCTGGTGGAGCTGATCCCGTCCTCGCGCCTGTTCACCATCCCGGGCCGAGACCACATGGGCGCCGTCCCCGCCCGAGAGTTCAAAAAAGCAGCGATCGACTTCCTCTCAGCCGAATAGACACACCTCTCCGAGGGCCCTCCCTCCTCCAGACCGGCCCTCCCCCGCCGGCACACCGCGGCTCACATTAGGGTGCGAAAAAATCGGGCACAACCCAGCCTGTTAAGGCGGTGATTCAACCCGAGTGCCGGCGCCCGCGTCCTTGCGCCTCGTTCGAGACCGCCCAGTGCCGGCACTCGCGGCGAAAAACGCGCAAACACGGACCCCGAAACCCCCCGAACCCCGACCAAACGAACCCCTCACCCCGAGCGATGGTGATACCGAATTCGATGCTTCGTTCGCGTCACCGATGATGTCGCCGGCACCACCGAGATCGACCCGTCCGGCTCCAGCACCGCCAGCTGCACCTCTTTGAGATCGATCACCCCATGCTCCCGCATCGCCATCTCCACCTCGTCCTCGTCCACCCCCTCCCTCTTCATCACCTCCCGCAGGTACTTGCCATCCTTGACGATCACCGCCGGAGCCGGCGTGAAAATCCGGTGGAACCGCGGCAGGTTGTCGAGCTTGCCGATCAAGAAGTTCAACCCAACCAGCGCAACGATCAAAATCAAACCGCCCAACACCGACGTGTCCGGCCCCGTGATCGCCGGTTGCAGGGCATTCGCGACCAGGAGAATGAACACGAGGTCGTACAGCGTGAACTGCCCGACCTCGCGCTTTCCCGACAACCGCAGCGCGAGCAACAACGCGATGTAGATCGCCACGGCCCGAAGCACCAGCTCCCACCAAGGAATCGAGGGGAGCAGCGCCGACAGCGCCGACAGGGCCGGCAGCGCGTGCAGCGCGACGCGCGTGCCGGTTTAGCTCCTCGGCGCCAGCAGGATCAACGCGGCGGGACCCAGCAGCACGATCCACAGCGTCGGGAAGATGCAGCCCACCATCGGAAGCATCATCTTCAACGTCGCCTGCGCCGCTTTCTCCTGGGCTCGCTGGCGGCGCTTGCGCCGCATCTCGTCCGCCTGGATGCGCAGGATCTTGCCGATGCCGGTGCCGAACTGCTCGGACTGGATGATCGCCTGGATGAAGTTGTGCAGGTCCTCCACGCCGCTGCTCCGGCCCATCTCGTCCATCGCCTCAAGGCGCGGACGGCCAAGGCTCACCTCACGCAGCACCTTGGCGAACTCGTCGGACAGCGCGTTCCGGTACTTGTCCGTCACACGCGCGAGCGCGGCGTCGAAACCAAGTCCCGCGTCGACCGCGATCACCAAAAGGTCCATCGCGTCCGGCAGACCCTTCTGGATCTCAGACCGCCGCGCGTCCACCTTCTGCTTGAGCCACAGCACAGGCAGGTAATAGCCGAGGATGGCGCCGACGGCCAGCGAGACGATCAGGTAAACCGGGTTGGCCAGGAGCAGGCCGAGCAGCAAACCGATCGCGGCCATGACGGCCGCGGCGACGATGCGCACTGCGGCGAAGTCTTCGGGCGTGAGGTTGCCAGGACGTCCGGCCAGGTCGAGCCGGTTCATCAAGTTCTGGCGCGCCTTCTGCGGCGTGGACCGCGACAGCAGCGATCCCAATCGCTCGATGGCGGGACGCAGGAACCGCTCGCTGAACGGACGCTGCAGCTCCATCTCTTCCAGGGTCGCCGGCTTCTCTCCGCCGTAGACGGAGAGGCGCTGCTGGACCATGGCGGCGGTGTTGGTCGACGGCGTGCGGGCGAGGCCGATGAAGATCATCAGCACGCCCAGGCCGGCAAATAGAGCGAGTATCAGTGGGGTCATCAGTTCATACCTCGATCGCGACCACGCGACGAATGATCAGGTTTCCGATGAAGATCATGAACGCTCCAAAGACGAGCAGCCCCCAACCGATGATGCTCGAGAACATCGGCCGGAAGTAGGTCGGCGTCACGAAGAACATGAACGTGGCAAGCACGATGGGCAGGAAGGTGATCAGGGTGCCCGACGCGCGCGCCTGCGCGGTCAGCGTCGCGATCTCACCCTTGATCCGCACCCGCTCGCGGATCGTGTAAGCGATGTTGTCCAGGATCTCAGCCAGGTTTCCACCGACCGTGCGGTGGATCGCGTAAGCGGTCGCCACGAGGTCGAAGTCCGCGCTGGCGATGCGCTTGGTGATGTTCTGCAAGGCCTCGTCCGGAGAACCGCCGAGGTTCATCTCACGCACCGCCCGGCCGAACTCATCGGCGATCGGCGGCACGGCGTTCTTGGCGACGGTGTCGATCGCCTGGGCGAACGAATAGCCGGCCTTGATCGCGTTCGACAGCAGCGTGAGCGTGTCGCCCAGCTGGTTGTTGAACGCCTTGAGCCGCTTGTTGATCCGGTACTTGACGTAAAAGCCGGGCAGCAGGTAGCCCAGGAAGGCCGCCAGCAAGCCGAAGAGCGATTGAAAGCGGACATAAACGATCAGGCCCACCACCACGGCGGACCCAATCTGGATCATGAAGTACTCAGACGTGCGGAGCTTGAGGTCGGCGCGCAGCAGCTGCTCCGCGACCGACGGTTTGCCCTTCTTCACGTTGCCGCGACCCACGCGGTCCGCGGCCGGCTGGAAGAGCCGGTTCAGCGATTCACGAAAACCACTGGCGGGTGGAAGCGCTGTAGCGCCCGCGGTCGTGACGCCATAGGCCGCCAGCCGCGCCTGGAAATCCTCGGAGCCGCCCGCGGCGCGCCGCATCTGGGCGATGCCGACGAACAGAAGGAAGATGCCGGCGCCGGCGATGAGCCCGAAGACCAAGGGGATGGACATCAAGACCTCCTAAACGGTCAATACAGTTTGTTTGGCGGTGGTTGCGACGTCGGTTTGAAAAGGGCCTCGGGCACATCTTCGCCCTCCGCCTTCAGGTGTTCCATTCGCATCGGCAATAGACCGGTCGCGGTGTGATAGCCGACGGCTTTGCCTTCGGCGTTGACGCCGATCTGCTTGAACTGGTACAGCTCCTGATACTGGACCTCGCCATCCTTGATGCCGACGATCTCGGCCACGCTCACGATGCGGCGCACCCCGCCCCGCAGGCGGGACTGCTGGACGATCAGGTGGATGGCGGACCCGATCGTCTCGCGGATGGCGCGGGAAGGCAGGTCCTGACCGGCCTGGAGCACCAGCGTCTCGAGCCGGACCAGCGCCTCGTGCGGGTTGTTGGCGTGGAGCGTCGACATCGAGCCATCATGGCCCGTGTTCATCGCCTGCAGCATGTCCAGGGCCTCGCCGCCACGACACTCACCGACGATGATGCGGTCGGGTCTCATACGCAGACAGCTCTTCACGAGCTCGCGGATGGGCACGGCGCCTTTGCCCTCGACGTTGGGCGGGCGCGACTCGAGCTGGATCCAGTGCGGCTGCTGAAGCTGTAGCTCCGCGGCATCCTCGCATGTGATCAACCGTTCGGTCTCCGGGATGAACGACGAGAGGATGTTGAG
>Ga0209488_10002300_pt1 | contig 15757 bp, 17 predicted proteins | sample Rivendell_Oct201_8_FD_188349 | JGI IMG/M metagenome (GOLD analysis project Ga0209488, IMG submission 188349) | Vadose zone soil microbial communities from the Eel River Critical Zone Observatory, Northern California, USA -... | ecosystem: Environmental > Terrestrial > Soil > Vadose zone >... | reverse complement strand
CATGCCTCTTAAAAAGTATCGCGCTAATCGTAAGTTAAACCGTTGCAGGCATTTTGCCAGCAATATTGTCGCGAGTTCGTCACTTGACCGTTACCGCGCGGTATCCCATCAAGCTACTCACCTAGCAGATATGATCACTGCGACTATGCCGAAACCAGCAAGTCTGGTCCCTAAAAAAAGGCGGTTTCCTCCATATGAACGACAAGCCGTCCGGATTCTTTCAAGGAACTGAAATGCCGACCGCCGGCTGGTGGGAGGCGCTGTGGGCCGATCCCGCCGGGGTGCTGACCAAGGTTGGCATCAGGCCCGGCATGGACGTGATTGATTTGTGCTCAGGTGACGGATGGTTCACTTGGCAAATCGCAAGGATGGCGCGTCATGTCGTGGCCATTGACATAGACTCGGCCCTGCTCGAAGTAGCCCGCCATCGGCTGACGGAAGGCGGGGTGAGCAATTACGACCTTGTGATGGGGGATGCCTACGACATCGTAGCGCTTTGGTCAAAGCCAGTTGACTTTGTATTCCTGGCAAACGCTTTCCACGGCGTGCCGGATCACGGACGATTAGTGCGGTCCGTGCTAAATGCTCTCAAACCATCCGGCCAATTTGCCATCGTGAATTGGCATCGGCGCCCACGCGAAGAAACAACAGTTTTAGGTGAACCGCGCGGGCCCAAGACGGAACTGAGAATGTCACCAGAGCAAACGATCACGGCGGCGGAGTCGGGTGACCTCAAGTTCAAGGAATTGGTCGATGTGCCGCCGTATCACTATGGCGTCGTATGCGAGCGCGTCTGAACAATGAAACCTACGGCGACAGGGCCTCGATGATACGGCAATCCGCAATTCGACCACCACCTTGGCAGCAATTGTTCAGTCGCTGAAGCTCTGTTGCCAGTCGCTTGAGGTCCGCAATTTTGGCCTGCACCGCCGCGAGATGCGCGGCGGCGAGACGGTCCACCTCCGTGCAATCCTGCTCCTTCCGGGAAGACAGCCTTAGAAGGTCGCGAACCTGGTCCAGCGTGAATCCAAGGTCGCGGCATTTACGGATGAAGCGGAGCTGCGATACCTGCTCCCGGTCATAGGCGCGATAATTGCCGGATGTACGCGGCGGCGATGGAAGGAGGCCGATCCGTTCGTAGTACCGGATCGTCACGACCTTGGTGGAGGTCACCTTTGCGAGTTCGCCAATGCTGACCGGGCCCTCGATGTTCATGCTTGACCCTATAGTTGCTATAGGGTCCAGCCTAGCATGGAGGCCCTTATCAGGTAACCCGCATCATGAGCGCCAACTGCTGCCAACACGCCCCGGAACCGCAAGATCATGCGGGCGATGCCCGATATCGACGAGTTCTTTGGATCGCCCTCGCGATCAACGCGGGCATGTTCCTGTTCGAAATCGGCGCCGGGTTCGCGGCCGGATCGGTGTCGCTGCAAGCCGATGCCCTCGACTTCCTCGGGGACGCCGGAAATTACGGGATCAGCCTGTTCGTGGTCGGCATGGCTCTGCGTTTTCGGGCGCTCGCCGCTCTGGCAAAGGGCGCAACCATGGGCGCCTTCGGCCTTTGGGTGATCGGCGCGACGGTGTGGCACGCGATGAGTGGAACGTTGCCGCAGGCGTTCACCATGGGGGCGGTCGGCGTGGCGGCGCTGGTGGCCAACATGACTGTCTTCGCGGTCCTTTGGGCCCATCGATCCGGTGACAGCAACATGCGCTCCGTCTGGCTGTGCTCTCGCAATGACGTAATCGGCAACCTTGCGGTGTTGCTTGCGGCGGTCGGCGTGTTCGGAACCGGCGCGGGTTGGCCGGACATCGTCGTGGCCGCCACGATGGCGGCGCTAGCATTGCAGGGAGCATGGACGGTCGTGCGGCATGCGCATTCCGAATTGACAGAAGCACGCAGAGACGGACTTGCATCGGCAAGTCGTGGTTTCAACCGTTAGGGTCAACGCCAATAACGCAAAAGGAGCGAAAAATGTTGATCAGATTTGTAATGTTGCTGGGTCTTCTGCTGACGCCCGCCTTCGCGGTGGCAGAGCCGGGGCACGGGCATTCGCATCGCGGCGGCCAAGAAGTCAGGATCGGCGGCATCTACGAAGTCGAATTGGTGGTCGCCGGCTCGGAGATGACCTTGCACGTGAACGACACCAAGGATCAAAAAGTCGACGCCGCAGGTTTCAGCGCAACTGCTGTCGTACTTGCCAAAGGGAATCAGCAACGGACGGTGGAACTGGCGCACGCGGGGGACAACAAACTTGTCGGAAAACTCGACTTCGCGACGGAGACGAGGTTTCGCGCGACGGTCACGCTGCGCAACGCCAAGGCTGAAGTCGGAAAAGGCCGCTACAATCTCAACGTCACTCGATGAATCGCACTATGAGCCCTGCTGAAACGAACACTCATTCCCCAAGGTTTGCCCGCGCTCAAATGCTCGGAGATTGTATATGGCTTCCGCGAAATTGGCAGGAGCGATCGTTGCCGTTGCTCTCATCGGCGGCGGCACGGCTATCTGGATGTCTCCCGGCATGCGGACGTCGCTCACCGCGTTGATCCGGGCGGAGAGTGCGCCATCCAAAAAGCCCGCGGAAAGCGGTAATGCCGACGGTGCCAAAGGCGTCATTAACCTGACTGCAGACCAGATCGCCAAAGCGAGGATCGAGCTTGGGGCGGTGACGAACTGCACGATCATCCAACAAATCACAGTCACAGGTACCATCGCGCCCGATGCCGAACGCATCGGCCACGTCGCGGCGAAAGTGGTCGGGACGGTCTTGGAGCTCCGCAAACGCCTGGGCGATCCCGTGCGCAAAGGCGAGGTCGTCGCCGTCCTGGAGAGCCGCGAGGTTGCCGATGCCAGGAGCGACTATCTGACCGCTGTCTTCCGACTGGCGCTGCAAAAGACCCTCTTCGAGCGAGAGCAAGTCCTGTTCGAGAAAAAGATCAGCGCAGAGCAGCAGTTCCTGCGCACGCAGAATGCATTTCTAGAGGCGGAATTGCGGGTCAACATCTCGCGGCAGAAGCTCGTCGCGCTCGGACTCAGCGATACCGACATTACGGGCCTCTCGACGCACCAAACGACGGGACTTCGTCACATTGAGCTTCTTGCGCCGCTTGGTGGGCAGGTGGTCGAGCGCCGCGTTGATCTCGGAGCGCCTGTCGGGCGTGAAGGACAGGAGAGCGAAATTTATGTCATTGCGGACCTGTCGTCGGTTTGGGTTGAATTGTCCGTGCCGACATCGGAACTGGCAAACATCGCAGTAGGGCAATCTGTCGCCGTAACGACAGGGCAAGTAGCCTCTCCTACTGCAGCGAAGATCACCTTCATCAGCCCGCTACTCAATACGGACACACGCACGGCGCGGGTCATTGCCGCAATGGACAACGTCGCGATGACCTGGCGGCCGGGACTATTCGTGACGGCTCAGATCACGACGGCGGAGCAGCCCGTCGACCTGTGCGTCCCGCGAGCGGCTCTGCAAACCCTGGAAGGCGAACAGATACTTTTCGTCCGCACCGAGGAGGGATTTGAGAAGCGCGAGGTCGTGGTCGGCCGTGGCGACGACAAGCGCGTCGAAATCGTGTTTGGACTCGAACCAGATGAGATGATCGCCACCGCGCGTACCTTCGTGCTCAAGGCCGAATTGGGGAAGGGCGAGGCCGGAGATGACCATGACCACTGAAGTCGCAACGGCTCGTCGGGCAATTGATCGATGATTGAGCGGGTGCTCACGTTCTCCGTTCGATACCGATGGCTTGTCGTGCTGTTGACCGCAATGGCCGCCGCGTTGGGCGTCTGGTCGTTTACAAAGCTGCCTGTCGATGCAGTCCCCGACATCACGAACAATCAGGTCCAGATCAATACGGTCGCTCCGGCCCTGTCGCCAGCGGAGATCGAGAAGCAAGTGACCTTGCCGGTCGAGACCGCGCTCGCCGGAATTCCGGGGATCGAATACACGAGGTCGATGTCCCGCAACGGCTTCTCGCAAGTCACTGCGGTGTTCACGGACCGCACGGACATATACTTTGCGCGTGCGCAGGTCGGGGAACGCCTGACCGAGGTGCGTCGGTCACTGCCGCCGGGGATCGAGCCGCATATGGGGCCGATCACGACCGGGCTCGGCGAAATCTACGTGTGGTTAGTTCGTTATCTGCCCGCGGGCGAAAAGGTGCCTGTCCGAGATGGACAGGCCGGGTGGCAGACGGACGGCACCTATCTGACGCCGGAAGGTCAACGGCTCCGCAACGAGTTCGAGCGAGCCGCCTATCTGCGCACTGGATTGGATCATCCGCCCGCAGTTGCGCCACGCCCCCGGCGTTGCCGGCGTGGACGCCATCGGCGGCCACGTGAAACAATACCACGTGCATCCGGAACCTTTGCGGATGAACGCGCTCGGCATTTCGTTCGGCGAACTGGCCGAAGCCATCGAAAAGAACAACACCAGCCGAGGGGCAGGGTATCTGGATCGGTTCGGAGAAGGTCTCGTCGTTCGCACCGGCGGACGCCTTGAAAACATGGAGGAGATTAGCGAAATCGTCGTCGTCACGCGTGACGGCGTGCCGGTGCGGGTGAAGGATGTTGCGACCGTCGCCATCGGCGGCGAACTGCGCAGCGGCAGCGCAAGCCAGGACGGTCAAGAGGTTGTCGCCGGCACCGCGTTGATGCGGATCGGCGCGAATTCGCGCACCGTCTCGACCGCTGTTGACTCCAAATTGCGCGAGATCAACCGAACGCTGCCGCCGAGCATCGAGGCCAAGACCGTGCTCGACCGAACAGTGCTCGTGAATGCGACCATCCAAACGGTCGGCTCGAACCTGGCGGAAGGCGCACTGCTTGTTGTCCTCGTTCTCTTCTTGCTCCTGGGTAACTTTCGAGCCGCGGTAACCACCGCGCTTGTCATACCTCTGGCCATGCTGCTCACGGCCACCGGTATGCTGCAAGGACGCATCAGCGCCAACCTCATGAGCCTTGGTGCGCTGGACTTCGGCCTGATCGTGGATGGAGCGGTCGTGATCGGCGAGAACTGCCTGCGGCGACTGGCCGAACGCCAGCATGGCGATGGGCGCCCGCTTGATTTGGAAGCGCGGCTGACAATCGTCATCATGGCGGCCAAGGAAATGATCCGGCCCACCGTTTACGGACAGGCGATCATCATCCTCGTATATGTCCCGCTCCTCACGTTCAGCGGCGTGGTAGGCAAGATGTTTGAGCCGATGGCGCTAACGGTGATCCTGGCCCTCGTCTCTGCCTTCATCCTCTCGCTCACCGTCGTGCCTGCCTTGATCGCGATCCTGCTCACCGGCCGGATCAAGGAAGGCGAGAACAGCATCATCCGTACTCTCAAGCGCATCTACGCCCCGGCTCTTGCCTGGGCGCTGCGTTCGCAGCTCACGGTGATCGCAGGAGCGGGGGTGCTGTTCGTTGGGTCGTTGCTACTGTTCATCGGCCTGGGGCAGGAATTCATCCCGACGCTGGACGAGAAGGACGTATTGCTGCAAGCGATTCGCATTCCCAGCACGTCCCTTGATCAGTCTCAGGCCATGCAGTTCGACGTCGAGAAGACGGTGAGCACGCTGCCGGAAGTGGCGTATGCGTTCTCCAAGACCGGAACGGCCGAGAGCGCCCTCGACCCGATGCCGCCGAATATCTCGGATACCTACGTCATCCTCAAGCCGCGCGAGCAGTGGCCCGATCCGCGCATGTCCAAAGGCCAACTGATCGAGCGAATCGAGCAGATTGTCGGAGGTCTACCCGGGAACAATTACGAGTTCACGCAGCCCATCCAGATGCGTTTCAACGAGCTGCTCGCGGGCGTGCGCGGCGATATCGCGGTCAAAGTCTTCGGCGATGAGTTTGAGCCGATGCTGCGCTCCGCCAACCAGATCGCTGCGATCCTGCGCGGCCTGAACGGGGCCGCCGATGTTCGTGTTGAACAGGCAACCGGCCTTCCGTTTCTCGAGATCGCGGTGAACAAAGCTGAGATCGCACGGCGGGGTTTGAGCCTGTGGGCAGTACAGGACCTGATCGGCACTGCGGTCGGGGGACGCGATGCAGGCGTGGTCTTCGAGGGCGACAGGCGCTTCGAGATCGTCGTGAGGCTTCATGATTCATTGCGCACCAACATCGAAGCCTTGAAAAACCTGCCGGTGCCGCTTCCGCAGTCGAACACGCGCTCCAGAGCGGCAACAATTCCCCTCAAGGAGGTCGCGGTCTTCACGCTCGGCGAGGGACCCAATCAGATCACACGTGAGAACGGCAAGCGGCGGGTCGTTGTCACGGCGAATGTCCGGGGACGGGACATCGCGTCATTGGTTGGCGAGGCGCAGGACAAGATCGCCGAGCAGGTTCGGATTCCGCCGGGATATTGGCTTGCCTGGGGCGGTCAGTTCGAGAATCTCGCCGCGGCGCGCCAGCGACTCCTCGTGGTCGTGCCCGCATGCTTTCTACTGATCTTCATCCTGCTTCTTACCGCGCTTGGTTCGGCGCGCGATGCGCTGCTTGTATTCAGCGCGGTGCCGCTGGCTCTTACCGGCGGCATCGTCGCTCTGTGGCTTCGCGACATGCCGTTCTCAGTCTCCGCCGCAGTCGGATTCATCGCGCTTTCGGGCGTCGCCGTGCTCAATGGCCTGGTCATGTTGACCTATGTCAATCAACTTGTCAGCTCGGGGCATTCGCCGCTGGACGCGATCCGAGAGGGCGCAATGACGCGGTTTCGGCCGGTGGCGATGACAGCGCTGGTCGCCTCGCTCGGCTTCGTACCGATGGCGATCGCAATTGGCACCGGTGCCGAGGTCCAAAAGCCTTTGGCAACTGTCGTTATAGGTGGATTGATCTCGGCAACGCTGCTCACGCTTGTGGTCCTGCCGGCGCTCTACGCGATGCTGCATCGAGAACAGGTTCTTCGGTAGAGGTGAAAAGCTAGCTTAGCGCCTTGTCTCCCAGAAACCGCATATAGGAGCGATGGCCAGTGGGCCCGAACAACACCACTTCGTAAGGCTGGGGAGTGCCGCCTTCCATTCCAGGCGAGCCAACTGGCATTCCGGGAACCGCTAGTCCTGCCGCGTTTGGCTTCTCAGCAAGAAACCGCTTAAGGGCAAACGCTGGTACGTGCCCTTCGACAAGATACCCGGAGACCTGCGCCGTATGACAGGCAGCCAAGTTCGCTGGTACGCCAAGCCGCGTCTTCAAAGCGTCGATATCCCTCGTCTCCACGGTGCTCACCGAGAAACCGGCCTCTCGCAAATGGGCGACCCAGCCGTTGCAGCATCCGCAATTTGGATCCTTATGAACCGTGATAACTTCTGCAGCCAGGGGATGGCCCAAAGGAAGGGACGTAGCGCCAGCTATAAGGACAACAGCCCTGCGCCGCGTGAACGAGATATGATTGGACATCGGTCATGGCTCCTTGCTCAAGTTGTGCCAATCGGACGTAAGGTAAACCGCTGCGCGCGTTTTGCATCCAACGCCCTGGCATCGAGAGTAATATCATTTGACGGCGGTATCGAAAAAATTTCGGGAGGCAAACATGCGCCCATTGCTATCGTGGATCGGAATTCTTGGCGCCATCGCATTTTCGGTGCCGTCGATCGCCCAGGCCCAGTTGTCGTCGACACAGGAGCGCTCCCTCAAGCCGAAGGCCACCTTCAAGGAATGCGATGTCTGTCCCGAGATGGTGGTGGTGCCGGCGGGCGTGTTCCGCATGGGATCGCCAAAAAATGAAAAGGCCCGCAGTGAAAACGAAGGCCCATTGCACAAGGTGACGATCGCGCGGCGCTTTGCGGTTGGCAAATTCGAAGTAACGGTCGATCAGTTCGCGGAATTCGCCACGGAGACGGGCCACGACACCGGGTCGGTTTGCGACATCTGGCAGGACGGCAAGTGGTCGGAACGGCAGGGCTATTCGTGGCGCAATCCGCCTTTTCCGCAAAGCGGTGCGCATCCCGCAACGTGCCTGAGCTGGGACGACGCCAAGGCCTATCTGGCTTGGCTGTCGCGCAAGACCGGGCACGACTATCGGCTGCCGAGCGAGGCCGAGTGGGAATATGCGGCGCGGGCAGGGAGCAGGGCGCCGTTTCATTTCGGCAGCAATGTTGGTGACTACTGCCGCTATGGCAACGGGGCGGATCAGGCGGCGGGCAAGGACGTTCCCGGCGCGACGAGTTGGATGCTCCTTTCTTGCAACGACGGCCATGCCTACACGGCTCCGGTCGGCAGCTATGCGGCCAATCGATTTGGGCTCTACGACATGCTTGGAAATGTCTTCGAATGGGTCGAGGATTGCTGGAACGGCAATTACACAGGTGCGCCATCGGATGGTTCGGCCTGGACGAGCGGGAATTGCGGTGTCCGCGTCCAACGCGGTGGGGCCTGGGGTTATCCGCCTGACTATCTCCGCACGGCGGTGCGCGGCCAGCAGCCCCAAGGCTATCGCTACATCAATGCCGGAATGCGGGTCGTCCGGACGCTTGGACCGTAATGGCAAGCAGAACAGCAATGTCGAAAGCGTTTTTTGCCGACTTGAAGCCGATTGCGGACCATAACTTGATTGCCGCAAGCAGCATCTACAAGGAATTGCCGGCAGACTGGGTTGTCGTTCTGACCGATGTCAAGAATTCGACCGAGGCCATCGAGGCTGGCCGTTACAAAGACGTCAACATGGTGGGCGTGGCGTGCATAGTGGCCGTGCAGAACGCATTGGCCGGTCACTCCTTTCCCTTTGTGTTCGGGGGCGATGGTGCCACTTTGGCGCTTCCTGCCGACGTGATCGACCATGCCAAGGCGGCCCTGGCGCATACCCGTGCGGTTGCCCGCCGGGAACTTGGGCTGGAGCTTCGCGTTGCAATCATTGCTGCCGCGGATATTGTCAAAGCCGGCGCCAGATTGGCTGTCGCGAAGCTGAAGATCTCCGAGATTCAGGACATAGCGCTGTTGCACGGCGATGGCTGGGCACTGGCCGACTCTTGGATGAAGGAGCGGGAGGCGCAATTCAATCTGCCTGATGAGCCTGCGGTCGCGGGCGGCAGGGCAGGCGATCTGGGTGGCTTGGAATGCCGTTGGAACCCGTTGCCTGCGCGCAAATTCGAGGTGTTGGCTTTGATCGTGCAGGCACGCCATGGCGGTGAGACGGCGGCGCAAGTCTACCGGAAGATTTTGAGCCAATTGCTGGGACCGGAATATCGGCCGATTTCGTTGACGGAACTGCGCCTGTCCTGGCCGCCGAAATATCTTATTCAAGAAGCCAGGATGCGATGCGAGCGTGGAGCGCGGCGGCTCGGATATCTGATGAAGACCTATCTCATTTCATTAGGGCACGTCTTATTCCTGCAATGGCGTGGCCAAAAGAACATCACCGAGCCCATCGAATACTTGCGCGAATTGACCCAGAACACCGACTATCTAAAATTCGACGGCGCCCTGCGCATGGTCGTCGATGTGTCGCGGCCTCAAAAGGAGCGCTTGCTCAAGACGCTGGAAGATCTCTATCAAACGGGGGAGATTTTCTACGGACATCACGCCGACCCCTGCGCCCTTCTGACCTGTTACATCCAGGGACCCCACAAACATATTCACTTTGTCGATGCCGGCGGAGGTGGCTACGCCATGGCGGCGAAGGCACTTAAAGCACAGAAACGTGCGTGTTGAATCGCATGGGTGGCTTCCACAGGATCGCACAACATCGCACAGGATCGCACACAACATTTGTTTGACTGCGCTTTGCCGATTGAGTATTGGCGAAATGGTCACGTCGAGTTGCGCCTGCAGCTCTTCGCTGCCGCGCCCCGGTCGGGCGCTTTTTGTTTCGATGATTTCAAAGCTTCGGCACGTGCCCTGTCAGGCCCCATTGAGGGTGCGCCCTAACCAAAGCGGAGACCTGCTATGCAGCTTAGGATTGTTTATCATGCCGATATTGCTTTGCCAGAGAAGATCGACAAGTCGAACCCAGGTATTTTGGCCAAAACGAAGCCAATTACGTGTCGGTGCCCCCTGGGGAGGTAGCGGTGGCCGCACGCGCAGGGGAAGAGGGAATAGAGAGGAACACCGAAAAGTCGAACCCGAGTATTTTGGCCAAAACGAACCCAATTTGATGGGGTGCAGGTGCCGTCGCCGAAGCGAGCACAGCTGTTATGGACCCGTATGTGCAGCTGATGCGTGCACGTTTCTTCGCAGACCGCCTGTCATCCACCGCCAGTTCATGAGTCTCCGCCCGGCAAATGCGCAGAGCGTGGCCAGGATCACGACGCTGCCGACCTGCCACACCAGAACCATCAGGCTCGCGTCTTGGGTGTGGAACAGGCGTAGCCCGAAGTTCGCGAGGCCGGCCGCTGCCAGGCCGCCGAGGGCGGCGGTGAGATGTGGTGTGAGTGGCGCGCCGCGACGGAGCATCACCGTCATGGCAATCGCCGGAACCGCGCCGACCATCACAATGGCCGGAAAGCAGAACCAGTCAGGACTAAACACCAATCCATTAGTTCCGAAATGCATCCAGTCCTGCAGGCATCCTTGGCCCAGGGTTCCGAGCCAAACCGCAAGCGGCAACAATGGAAGCAACACAAGCCTGCGGTCATGGCCGGGTATCGTTGTCGCGAATGCCGCAGTCGCCGCCGCAAGGGCCGTGGCAAAGGCTGCGCTTTGCTCAACCGCGTAACGCCAGTCGAAAGCCTTCGTCATCAGGTCGTCCCTTGGGGACACCACGACCACGATCAGCGCCACATAGGACAATGCGACGAGGCACCACGCAGCGGTCCTCATCCAGGGCGGCCGGAGGCGGCGAACCGGTTCCAGTCCTTGCGCCAGGCGATCGACAAGCGTGTCCGTATCCATCGTCACTCTTTCGTCAGGCTCTTCAATGTTTTTCGGAGCGATCCCATGGCGCGATGGACCGATACTTTCAGGGCAGCGATGCTCATCCCGCTCGCGGCCGCGGCTTCCCGGAGCGACAGCTCCCGCAGTTTCGTCAGCTCGATGGCGTTGCGCTGTCCCGCCGGAAGCTGGCGCACGGCCTGCCGCAAAGCCTCCGGATCGCGGTAGTCGCCCGCTTCGATATTCGTTTCCTCGCTCGAAAAGGTTACAGGATATTCGTCGACCTGGACTTCCATCATCCCGCTGCGCCGGTATTTCCGCGCGCCGTCCACGAGGCGATTTCTCGCAATCGCCATCAGCCACGGAATGAAGGGGAGTTCCGGATTGTAAGTCGAGCGAACGGAGTGGAGCGATAGCAGGATGTCCTGCAGCAGATCTTCCAGGTCCTCAGGCCTGACTGAACTTCGTTGCCGGCGGACAAACTGACGCAAACGCGGCGTGATTTCCTTAAGGAGCAGGGCGTAAGCCCGCGCGTCGCCGTCTTGTACCGCCCTCATGAGGACGTCCAAGCGCAGTTCCGGCGTGGTCGTGGTCTCCAGCATGGCTGCCTCGATGCGCCACAATAAACGGCTTGGGTGAGGCGAACCAGGAGATTGATTTGTCGTGACCGCTGAAAATTCCGGCGAGGGCGTAACCTTTTTGCGCCCATTGCCGAATCTAATGGGGGTAGGCCTGTCTGGCCTGCAGCGCATGCATCCCTTGCGGCGTCTTGTGAAAAAAACTACCAGCAGAGGATCTACATATGAACAAGCGTGCATTGATAGCCTCGGCCATCGCGGCTGCGGTTGCGGCTCCGAGTATCGCCTATGCGCAGAAGCCCGTTCCGGCTCCGACCGCATTCAAGACCGAAAAGTGCTACGGGCTTGCCAAAGCGGGCCAGAACGACTGCGCTTCCACCGGCAATAATTCCTGCGGCGGCAGTTCGCGCGTGAACGCCGATCCGAAGGCGTGGATTTACGTGCCAGAGGGCTACTGCGATCGCATCGTCAGTGGCAGCAAGACCCCGAAATAGATTTGTGCACTGGGGTGGCCATGATTCCGTCATCGTGTAGCCATGCGCCGATCGGCGCCGGCATTGGTCTTCGGCTTCCGCATCTGGCGGAAATCGTGGCCACCCCATCGGTCGTATTCTCGACCAAATCTTCCAAACGTTCCTGGCTCGAAATCCACCCGGAAAACTTTCTCGCCAATCCACATGCGACAGAGCTGCTTCTCGAGGCGCGGCGGGACTTTCCGGTGTCCGTGCACACGGTCGGGGTTTCGATCGGCAGTGCGGGCGGGATTGATCGTGGGCATCTTCGGCGCTTGCGATCGCTGATCGATAGAGTGGACCCGTTTCTTGTGTCGGGTCATCTCGCCTGGTCGACGCACGAGAGCGAATTCCTCAACGATCTTTTGCCGTTGCCATTCGACGAAGAAGCCTTGCACCTGGTTGCTGCACATATCGATGAAGTCCAGGACGCGCTTGGGCGGCCCTACCTGATCGAGAATCCGTCGAGCTATGTGGGTTTTGCCGGGTCCACGATGACGGAAGTCGAATTCCTGGGAGAGCTTGTCACGCGCACGGGATGTCGCCTGCTTTGCGACGTGAGCAATATCTATCTCAGTGCGCACAATATGGGGTATGACGCGCGCCAATATCTAGATCAACTGCCCGCAGGTGCGATCGGAGAGTTTCACCTGGGCGGTTTCACACCGGAAGAGGATGAGGCGCAGGAGATCGTTCTCGTCGATACGCATGCGGCCGCGATCGCGCAACCCGCATGGGATCTCTACGCCTATGCTGTAGAGCGGATCGGATTGCGACCTACACTGATCGAATGGGACAACGATATTCCGGAACTCGCCACGCTTGTGGCGCAAGCCGCACGAGCAGATGAGATTGTGTCGAACGTTTTTGCGCAGCGGCACCAACTCCTGGAGGTCGGTCTTGCCGCAGTTGGCTGAAACGCAGCGGGAGTTCCGTCGCGCCATCGTCGAGCACGATACCGCTGCTATCGTGTCCGAGCTTGTCGGCGGCCGTGATCCAAAGACGCGGCTTGCCATCCATCAACGCAATTACGAAAAAAGCCTTGTCAACGCGCTGCTGACCAAGTTCCCGGCGACGCACTGGCTTGTCGGTAGTGCATGCTTGACCGAGGCGGCGCGCAGGTTCATCAAAATCCGGCCGCCGCGCGCCCCTTGTATCGCTGAATATGGCGAGGATTTTCCGGCTTTTCTCGCTACAACGCCGGTCGCGCAACGCGTGCCCTATATGAATTGGCTGGCTGAACTCGAATGGCATGTGGGAAAGGTCGCAATCTCGATTGCGTTTCCGGCATTGACACTTGGCGATCTTACGGCCCTTGACCCATCAAAGCTGTCGCAAGCCATGCTGACCTTCCAGCCCGGTGTCCACTATCTCAAGACGCCGTGGCCGGTCGACCAGCTGCTTGAACTCTACGTCACGGAAGCCGCGCCGGAGCAATTTCAACTCGCGCCTGCCGATATATGCCTGCAAATTCGTGGGGCGCGAGGCGAGTATCAGTTTCGCCACATGACTCCGGTGGAGTTCGAATTCCGCAAGTCGCTCCAGCGCGGCCGGACCGTTGGGGATGCGGCCGAAATGGCGCTTGATATCGACGCTGTATTCGATCCTGGGCAGGCTTTCACATGCCTGATGACCGAGGGCTTGGTGACCGCGATTGCGTAAAGGCTGGAGGACTTCATGACCGTCGTCGACCAGACTCATCGTGGTCCGATCCAGGCCATACGCGACCTGTTCCTCATCGCCAAGGGAGGACTTGAAAAGTTCCCCCTGTCGATCATCCAACTCGCGATGCGCATCGCGGTCGGCGCGGTCTTCTTCAATTCCGGGCTGTTGAAATTCCGATCGTGGGAATTTGCGATCAAACTGTTCGAGGAAGAATACAAGGTTCCGCTGCTCGATCCGGTCTGGGCGGCGCGGCTCGCAACTTTCAACGAATTGACGTTTCCAGTCCTGCTGTTTCTCGGGCTCGCCACGCGACTGGCGACACTGCCGCTGTTGGGAATGATCCTGGTGATCCAGACTTTCATCTATCCGCAGGCCTGGACCGAGCATCTCCTGTGGGGATCAATCCTCGTATTTCTGCTTACACGCGGTCCGGGCGTGTTGTCGCTCGATCAGCTGATCGTTTCAGCGATCAGGGATCACCGTCGTGATTTCGCGAGCAATTCGTAGGAGGCGGATCGCAGCCAGCGATGTCCCGGATCGCGCTGGTACCTTTCGTGCCAGAATTGCGCTATTTCGAACCGGGGCAACGGGAACGGAGACCGCAGTGCGGTAAGCCCCAGCTGTTCGGCAAAGGAAGTCGCCAGATTGGCCGGTATCGTTGCGACGCCGTCGGTCCGCGAAGCGACGAGCATTGCGACAATGAAGCTGGGCACACGCAGCATGATATTTTCTGCTGCGACTTCCGCCTCCACGGCCTGCTGCACCATCTGTTGTGCCGCATGGCCGGTATCCGATGCCACAACGATGATATGGCGCGCAGCGCAGAATCCGGAACGGTTGCGCAGCGCGCGAAGATTTGGGTTATCCTTGCGGGCGACACTGAGATATCCATCGTAATAGAGGTGTTGACGTCGCAGCCCGCGGGGAGCTTTCGGATAGGCGCCGAGCGCCAGGTCGGCCTCACCGGACTCAAGCTTCGACTCGAAATGCCTGGAATCAAGCGGTACCGCATGCAGCGTGAGCCGGGGGCCCTCCTTTGCCATCATGCTCAATAGCCGGGGAAGAATGAGGGCAAACCCCGTGTCGGCTGTAAGGACCTTGAACATTCGATCGGAGGTCCGCGGATCAAAGGACGGCATCGGTGTGCGCAGCATGTTTGCGGTGACGAGCAGGCTATGAATCGGGACCGATATTTCCATAGCTTTTGGGGTCGGATTCATCGCCTGGCCTGAGCGAATGAACAGCGGATCGCGGAAATGAATCCGAAGTCGCGCCAGGACTTTGCTGATGGACGGCTGGGTCGTATCCAGCTCTTCCGCCGCACGGGTGAGGCTCCGCTCGCGCAGCAAGACGCTCAGCACCTTGAAATCGCGCAGCCTGAGATCGCCATCATTCAAATCCGTCATGATCTTCATTCCAGATCGGGTATGGAAGTATTTCAACGATTATGTGACGTATAGTCAACAATTGATCTGCATGATCCGGCAGTCTGCGAGCGCCGCCATGACCCTTGGGGCGTGGCCGCCTCGGGAACATGTCCATGCGCGTCCATAGGGTCCGGGAGAAAAGTCGATGTCCAAATTCGTGATCGAATCGCATTTTCGCTTGCAGGAATGGGTTGCGGAAGAGAAGGGTTATTTTCGGGAAGCTGGTCTCGACTATGAGTTCAAGGAATTCGTCCGCTCCAGCGGTGGCGCCCACCACCAGACCGTCGGCAAGTCGGGAGCATTTCAGAGCATCGAGAAGGGGCGAACTTCCGACGTGACCTGCGCCTGCCACTGGACCGTGAACGTGGCGGCATCCAAGGGCCTGACCAAACTCTATGGGGATGTCTATTCGGTCGCACCTTCTGGCATTTTCGTCCCCGACGCTTCGCAGGTCAGGACGCCCGCCGACCTCGCCGGCGTGCCGATTTCGGTCGGATACCAATCGGGCAGTCACTATTCGACGGTCCAGGCGCTTGAACAATACATGCCGGCGGCCGACATCAAGTTGTCGTTCGACGAGGGACTCTTGTTTCACCGCATGGAAGCATTCCTCGATGGAAAATCGCAGGCAGCGACGCTCTTCAGCGGCCCCTACTACCTTGCCGAACAGTTGGGCTTCCGCAAGATCATCGACAACACATTCATGATCGCGACGATGCTCAACGGCGATCCCGATCCCGAGGACGTGCGAAAATACTTCCGCGCGCTCAAGCGTGC
>Ga0209488_10002299_pt1 | contig 15758 bp, 12 predicted proteins | sample Rivendell_Oct201_8_FD_188349 | JGI IMG/M metagenome (GOLD analysis project Ga0209488, IMG submission 188349) | Vadose zone soil microbial communities from the Eel River Critical Zone Observatory, Northern California, USA -... | ecosystem: Environmental > Terrestrial > Soil > Vadose zone >... | reverse complement strand
TCTCGAGCTGCCACTCCGCGGCCATCATGTCGGTGTCGACATCGCCGGGTCCGACGGCGTTGACGGTCACGGCCGGGGCGAACTCCTGCGCCGCGACCTGGGTTAGCCCCACGACGGCGAACTTCGCGGCGCAATAGGGCCCGAAGTACTTCGTGGTGCAATTGACCTGGGCGACATACGAGCCGAGGTTGACGATCCGACCCCAGCCTCGCGCGATCATCGCCGGCGCGAGCCGGCGCATCGTGAGGAACGTCGCCTTGGCCATGATGTCGACGTGGCGGTCCCAGTCCTCCTCAGTGCATTCGATGATCGGGCGGTAGAGCGAGATTCCTGCGTTGTTGACGAGGATGTCGATCCCGCCAAGCGCGGCCTCTGCGGCGTCGCACACCGCCGCGACGTCCGAGCTGCGCGACAGGTCGCCGGCGGCAACCGCGGCGTCGCGGCCGAGACCGCGGATCTCGTCGGCGGTCCGTTGTGCTGTCGCCGGATCGAGGTCGTTGACGGCGATGTCCGCACCCGCTAGGGCAAGGCGCAGGGCGATGGCTCGGCCGATCCCGCGACCGGCGCCGGTCACGAGTGCGCGTCGTCGGCTGAGATCGATCGTCTCGGTCATTTCACCGCCCCGGTTGTCGGACCCTTGACTAGGTAGCGCTGGGCCGGCGCCGCGAATACGGGCATCGGCAGCACCACGGTGACCGCACCTGATCGACACGCCGGTCGAGATCTGGAGTCGTTCCGCCGCGCACAGATCGACCCGACCATGGCCCCCGTTCTCGTCCCCCGGATGCCGTTCCCGGCGGCGCTCTCGTGGGTGCCCCAGGCAGTGTAGGCCACCGGGCCTTCGCGACCCTCTGGATCAGAACGAACCGCTGTCGGACGACGTGCACCTCCGGGTGCCGTCGGCCTCGACCCAGCCGGCCACGGATAGCCCGACTCGCCCATCAGGCGCAGAAGTCGAGCGCTGCGTCGCGGACTATTTCGACGAGTGAGACGCATTCCGGCAGCGAGACCCACTCATCCGGAGCGTGGAAGTTGCCTCCGAGCGCCCCGAGCGAGATCGTCGGGATTCCGGCGCTTTGCATCAAAGCCGCATCCATCCAGGCGTTCAACCCGACCTGCTCATGGGCACGACCGATCGACTGTTCGGCAGCCCGATCGGCGGCAGCGAGAAGCGCCTCGTGCCCCATTGCCTTGAACGGGTCACGTTCGAGGTGGACGCGAACCTCGGCCGAGAAGTCCGGAAGTCGCGCGCGGCAATCGGCAAGGATCGCTTCGATGTCAGCCACGCGCGCAGCAAGGGACTCGCCGGGCTGCGTGCCGATCTCAATCCCGAGGGCGCACTGGCTCGGATATGTGGCGTAGTCAGTGCCCCCGAGGATTGTCCCCGTGTGAAAGACGGTCGCCCCGTTGCGCGGATCCGGCGCCGACGCGAACTGCGCGCCGAGTGCGTTGAGCCCACGTACGACCTCGGCCATGTGGGTGATAGCGTCGATTCCCTGGTCTGGCGCCGAGCCGTGGGCGGCCTTGCCATGAACGATCAGGTCGATCCAGCCGAAGCCTTGGTGCTCGACCACGGCTCGGCCAACACCCAGCGGCTCGAGAATGATCGCGCCATCGAAGGCGTGGCGCTGAAGCAGGTCGGTGGTCCCGAGCGAGAGCGCCTCCTCATCGACTGTGCAGGCGACAACGAGATCGCCACTCAGTCGCCCGCCAGAGGCGACGATCTCGCGCATTGCGAGAAGGGCAATCGCGCACGAACTCTTGTCGTCGGCGACGCCGACACCGACGAGATGATCGCCCGCGCGCTCCGGTCGAAGGGCCCGATCAGCCCAATTGGCATAGCCGACGGTGTCGGAATGGGCGTTCAGACAGAGGGACCGACCGCCACCGGCTCCGTGAAGGCGGGCCAGGACGTTAGGGCGACCTGGCGCGACCTCCTCAAGAGTCACATCGGCGCCCGTGCCCGCCAGCCAATCGCGGATGAAGCTTGCGATGGCCCCCTCACCAGCTGCGTTCGAAATCAGTGAAGGCGTGACCGAATCAATGCGGACGAGCGCCGAGAGGAGGTCCTCGACCTCAGCGACCTGAACGGACATCAGCAAGGTCCCTCTGTGTTTTCGTTGAAAAGAGCCTAGATCGGTAACGACGTCGATGAGCCGGACACGCCCTTAGTTCTTATCTAGCTGAGCGGTATTATCCAGATCTTCGACCGATGTGCAGGCACGAACAGGCGCGATCGCTCAAACAATGCAGTCGAAATGGGTTCGGCCGCATGCTACCCTCAACCTGAAGGGAAGTCTGGCACCCGATTATCTGCGCGGTCGGCTGAGTTCCCTCGGCATCGCCGGCTTCTAGCCCCAGTCGAGCCGCCGCTGGTGAGTGCCACTCTCGCCAGATCCGGATCGCCCGACCTACGTTCTCGGGCCAGAGTCGGTTAGGAGGAGACGAAATGACCATGCGGAAGCCCGGGCGGTTGCTGAGCGCAGCCGCGGCCGTCGCGCTCATCGCAGCCGCGTGCGCCGGCCAAGGGGGGCCCGCGCAATCCGCGGCAGCGACGCCGCCGATTGCCACCTCCTCTGGCCAGAGCAGCGCCCCGTCGACCGCCGCATCGTCGACCGCGGCGTTCGACTGGAAAAAGTACTCAGGGACCGAGATCACGTTTCTAGCCAACCAGCACCCCTGGACGGATGGAATGACTCCGCTGGTCGCCCAATTCACCCAGGAAACGGGGATCAAGGTCAACGTCCAGCCCTTCGCAGAGGATCTCTACTTCGACAAGATGAGCCTGGCGATCAAAGCGCCAACGGGGACGGCGGACGTCTACTTCCTGCCGGACGGGACCAGCTATGACCAGTTTCTGGCCGGCAACATCGAGCCGCTCACGCCGTATCTCAACGACCCGGCGAAGACCGCGGCGGACTACAACCTCAAGGATTTCCCGGCGGGCTTCCTCGGGTCCATGTATCCGCCAGGTGACCCGACCGCGCAGCTCCACGGGATCCCGATCTCGTTCGAGACCTACATCCTGTTCTACAACAAGGATCTCGTCGCCAAGTATCTCGGCGGAACCCTTCCGACGACGATGGATGAGCTAACCGCGGCGGCCGCCAAGATCAGCAAGGACGGCGCCAAGGACGGCGTCGCGGGTGCGGTCATGCGGGGGGTCCGGTCCGCGGACTCGATCATGGACACCGTCTCCGGCGTCGTCTATGACTCGTGGGGAGACAAGCCCGCGCCGGCGCCCTACGGGCTCTGGTTCGACGGTGCCTGGACGACACCACGCCTGACCGATCCGCTCATCTGCGGCGGGATCGCCAACTACGCCAAGATGGTTGCGGCGGGGCCCTCGAACAAGTTCGCCCTGGACTGGCCCGATGCGACCGCTATTTTCTCCCAGGGCAAGGCGGCGTTCTATATCGATGCCAGCCTGTTCGGGCCATCGTTTGAAGATGCCACGAAATCGCAGGTTGCCGGGAAGGTGGGCTACGCCCCGCTACCCCCTGCCTCGGCCGGAGGCCAGTCGTACACGGGCAACTGGACGTGGAGTCTGGCCATCCCGAAGAACGCGAAGAACAAGGATGCTGGTTGGTACTTCATCCAGTGGATGACCAACAAGGCGAACACGGCCAAGATCGGAGCGAGCACGGGTGGGGCTCCCCGCCTGAGCTCGTACAGCGATCCGACCTACACGGGCGCGCTCGCTCCGGGCTACGTCGCAGCGGTGAACACGGCGATGCAGACAACCCGCTCAACGTCCATCCTCAAGGGTGGCTGGTCCGGCCCGGCGACTGCCATCGTCGACGGCATGCTGGCGATCGCCAATGGAGGCGACGCGACCTCGAGTTGCGCAAAGGCCAACGACGCGCTACTCGCAGCCGCCAACAAGTAGGGTTCCGATGCGTCGGGCGTGGACCCTAACGCCGTTCACGCGCATCGAGCGCCCCGGCCTCGATCACGAGGCCGGGGCGTTTCCGTTGTCTCTGGCAACCGGCCGATGACGGCTCCCAGTATCAGCGGCCCGATCACGCGCTCACGGGCCGACCGTGGCGGGCGATTTCTCGTCCCGCTTGTCCTCTCGCTCGGGCTGATCTCGATCTATCCGACGGTCTATTCCCTCTACATGAGCTTCTTCGACTGGAACTGGGGCCAGCGCTTCAACTTCGTCGGGATTGCCAACTACCTGGACCTGGCGTCAAATGAACTGTTCCGAACGGCCCTTCTCAACACGTTCGTCTTCGCGATTGGCGCCGTTGGGCTGGAGCTGGTTCTGGGGCTCGGCCTGGCGCTCGTCGTGAACCGTCTCGGGCGCGGCGCCGGGATCATCAGAACGCTCCTGCTGATTCCGCTCATGGTCTCGGGGATCGCGGTCGCGATCGTCTGGAAGATCCTGCTCGATCCGACAATCGGGATCGTGAACTACGGTCTCCATCTGGTCGGCATCGGTTCGATCGGCTTCCTGGGCGATCCAAACATGGCGATGGCGTCGATCATCCTCATTGACACCTGGTGGCAGACCGCCTTCGTCTTCATCGTCCTGTCGGCCGGCCTTCAGGGGCTGCCGCGGGAGGTGCTTGAGGCGGCCGAGGTTGACGGCGCGACGACCCTCCAGCGGCTACGTTACGTGACCCTGCCGCTGCTGCGGCCGATCCTAATTGTCGTGCTCATGTTCAGGACGATCGACTGCCTGAAGGTGTTCGCGATCATCTTCGGGACGACGGGAGGTGGCCCGCTGACGACGACCGAATCCGTCCAGATCCTGGCTTACCAGACCGCCTTCAGACAGACGAACATGAGCCTGTCGATGACGATGATGGTCATCTTCGCGGTCATCGTCCTCGTCGTCGTCCTCGCCTACTTGCGGCTCGGCGTTACTCGCGGAACGAACCTGTGAGCGGCGGGACACCATCCGCCTGGCGGCTCGGACGGCGCCAGCGGCGACGGATCGGGACCGGCGTCGCGTACGTCATCGCGATCGGCGCGGTCCTCCTCACGCTGTTCCCGCTTTACTGGCTGTTCGTTATCTCGACGAAGACGCCGCGGGAGGCATTCGAGACCCCGCCGAGCCTCATCTACGTGCCCGACTTCAGCCGGTATTTCTCGATTTGGAGCTCGGCCGGCTTCGGGCACGCCTTTGTCAACAGCATCATCGTCGTCATCGTGGGGGTGCTCCTGGCGCTGCTGATCGCGGCGCCGGCGGCCTATGCGATGGTGCGCTTCCGGGTCCGAGGTGGGCGCTGGCTGCGGCTCTGGTTGCTGCTGGCCTATACGACGCCCGAGTTCCTCTTCGTTATCCCCATGTACGTGCTGTACCAGCAGTTCGGCCTGTATGACACGCAGATCGGCCTGGCGCTCATCTACCAACTCTTTGCCGTGCCATTTGCGACCTGGCTCCTGCAGTCCTTCTTCGAGGAGGTCCCCCAGGATCTGGGCGATGCGGCCCGAGTCGACGGCTGTTCCGAGCTGGAGACCCTCCTCCGGATCTACCTGCCGCTTGCCGCCCCGGGCGTGGCCGCGACGGCGATCCTTGTCGGGATCAACATGTGGAACGAGGTCACGATCGCCCTCTCGCTCACGTTCGACCAGGGCAGGACTGTGACGATCGCCGTCGCCGGGTTCCGAGGCTACGCGGCGATCCGCTGGCAGGAGATGACTGCCGCCGCCGTGACCGCGGTCGTCCCCATGATCGTCTTCGCGGCGGTCGCCCAGCGTTACCTCGTCAAGGGCCTGACCTTTGGAGCCGTCAAATGACCGATTCCATCGACCTCTTCGGTACCCCCGAGAGAAGGCTCCTTCGTTCACGCCAGGTCGTCATCGGCGTCGTTGTGAAATTCTCGTCAGCATGGTGATAACATCGAACTCCGACGGAAAATATGGCCGTCGATCGCGCAGCGACCCATCCCCTGAACCGACTGCCGTTCAAATCACCCATGGTGCACGGAATGTCCGATTCAACAGTGGCGATCCTCGAAATACTCGCTGAGCGACCGCGGGCATCACGGGCCGAGCTGGCCGAAGCGACCGGCCTGTCGGCCGCCACCGTGGGACGCGTGGTCGACCGGCTGCGGCGCGGCGGCGTCCTGCGCGAATACTCGATCGACGCGATCGGCGTCGGGCGTCCACCGCGGCTGGTCGAGCTCGATGAGGACTCGGGATTCGTGATCGGGGTGGACGCCGGTGGTCGAACGTTGAGAGCGGCGCTTGCCGACCTGCAGGGCACGATCCGCGGTCGGCTTGCCCGGCCGACCCGCGATCCGAGCGACCGCAATGCCGTGCTCGGCGACCTCGTGGCGCTCATTGAGGACCTGGCCATCACGGTGCGGCCCGGGGCTGTCCTCGCGATCGTTGCCGGGATCTCCGGCATCGTCGACCACGATGCCGGTCGGGTGCTCCTATCGCCGGACCTTCCGGGTCTGGATGGATTCGACCTGGCCGCGGCTCTCGAGGCCCGGATCGCCCGGCCCGTCGCCATTGACAACGACGATCTCCTCGCCGCGATCGGTGAAGCGACGGCTGGAGCCGCCGTCGGCTGCCGCGATGTCGTCTTCCTGTCCCTCGGATATGGCTTGGGCGCCGGCCTCATCCTGGGTGGACGCCCGATTCGCGGAGCCTCACATGCGGCGGGCGCGATCGCCTACCTCAGCCCCGGCCGACTCGAGGACCGAGCCAGTGGCCGGGCCATCCCGGCCCGCTACCGCGAGGCCCTGGCCGGGCGCCCCGTGCGGACCGAGGGGGACGCCGACGGAGGCCCGATAGTGACTGTTGGGGACGCTCGAACCGTGTTCGGGCTGGCCGCCGCTGGCGATGCCACCGCAGTCCGCGTCATCGGCGACGTCGTGGCCGACCTGGGCGACCTGGCGATTGACGTCGCCGCGCTGCTCGACCCCGAGGTCATAGTCGTCGGTGGCGGCCTGGCGCAGGCCGGGCCTGCATTGTTCGGGCCGCTGGCCAAACGGCTGGCCGGCGCGCTCCCGTATCCGCCACGTCTGGCGGCCTCGGCCCTTCAAGACGCGGCGGTGCTCCATGGGGCGTCGTCGCTTGCACTCGTTCTCGCCCGGCGCCATTTGGCAGGGATCGGGCCGCCTCCTCGCCTTCGCTCGGACCCGGAGCGAACCGCCCTCCAACTCGTCTAACCCAATCGATCAACCACCCCCAGCAGGAGCGCCCAATGAGCCAGAGCACAGCAACCTACAGCACCGCTCGATCCGAAGCGGCCTATCTCGCCGCGCAGGATGTCATCGCGGGTGGTGTGAACAGCGGAGCGCGTGGCCCAGGCGCCGGCTGGGTCCCCGGACCGCCCGTCGTAGAGCACGGCAAGGGCGCCGAGCTCTGGGATATCGACGGAAACCACTATCTGGACTACCTCCTGGCGCTCGGCCCGATGATTCACGGCCACGCCCATCCCGAGATCACCGAGGCCGTGACCCGGGCGATCCACGACATCGGGACGATGTTCGCGCTGCCGTATGAGCTCGAAGCAGAGGCCGCTCGGAAGATCGTCGCAACGGTGCCATCCGTCGAGCTGGTCCGCTTCGGAAACTCGGGCACGGAGGTGGTCCTTCATGCCACCCGCCTCGCCCGGGCCTTCACCGGCCGCGATGTGCTCGTCCGGTTCGAGGGTCAATACCACGGCTGGGCCGACCAGCTCGAGTGGAGCCACCACCCCGATCTCGCCCAGGCGGGACCGCGGCGGCGCCCAAAAGCCCTGCCCGGAACGCCCGGGATCCCGAAGGTGATCGGCCAGACACTGGCAGTGCTGCCGTGGAACGACCGCGATGCCGTCGAGCAACTGATCGAAGAGCGCGGCACGGAAATCGCGGCGATCCTGACCGAGCCGATCATGGGCAATACAGGCGTGATCCCGCCTCAGCCGGGGTATCTCGAGTTCCTCCGCGAGATCAGCTCCGCCCACGGCATCGTCCTGATTTTCGACGAGGTGATCACCGGCTTTCGCGTCGCGCCCGGCGGCGCCCAGGCCCTGTATGGCGTGACCCCCGACCTCACGACGATGGCCAAGGCCCTCGGTGGCGGGTTCCCGGTGGCCGCCCTCGGCGGCCGGCGCGACATCATGGACCAGGTCTCCGACGGTGCTGTCCTCCACGCCGGGACGTACAACGCGAATACCGTCGCGATCGCGGCGACGAACGCCTCACTGGACGTCCTCACCCGGCCCGGAACCCACGAACGCCTCTTCGAGCTATCGAATCGGCTCATGACCGGGATCGGCGGAATCTTCGAGCGGGCCGGCATCCCGGTTCAGGTCCAGGGTGTTGGCCCGATGTTCCAGTTCTGGTTCAGCGAGACGCCGATTGTTGACTATCGGGACGCGGCCGCCCACCTCAATTCCCCCAAATACGCCGCGCTGGCGCTGGAGCTGCACAGGCGCGGCGTCATGGTCCATCCGAGCAACATCGAACTGTGGTTCGTCTCGACGGTCCACACCCGCGACCACATCGACACGACGCTCGACGCCTTCGAAGGTGCGGTCAAGGAAACGTTAGGACAGCTCCGCTAGACCAGGCCGCCAAGGGGATACGGAGGTACCGAGATGCGAGAACAGGCTGTTTTGCGAAGCGGGCGGAGACAGCTCGCCTCCTTGGTGGCAGGGTGGATGCTGCTCGTCGCGGCCTGCACCCCGGCCTCGAGTCCGTCACCCTCAGCCGCGGGCAGTGCAGCGCCCGCCGGCACACCGGGTGCGAGCGCGCCGGTGAGTGCGCCCCCGACCGCCGCCCCGACCCCGTCCCAGGCAACCCTGAAGCTGGGCTGGTCATCAGAGCCCGATACGCTCAACCCACTGACGACCTACTCCACCGAGGCAGAGGAGGTTCTGCAGCTCGTCTACGACAAGCTTCTGGGATATGGGCTCGATCTGAAGCCTGAGCCGGAGCTCGCCTCGAGCTTCGCCTACTCCAGCGACGGTAAGTCGATCACCTTCCATCTCCAGCCGAACGCGAAATGGTCCGATGGCCAGGCCGTGACCTCGGATGACGTCAAGTACACGTACGAGGAGATCCACAAGGATTCGCTCGGCCAATACGCCCAGTGGTTGACCGACCTCCTCGGGGTCGACACCCCGGATGCAGCGACGGCGGTCATCAACTTCAGCAAGCCCCAGGCATTCAATCCGGGGCTGACGATCCCGATTCTGCCCAAGCACATCTGGTCATCCATGTCGGCGAAGGCGATTGGGACCTTCACGAACGACACACCGGTCGGCAGTGGGCCATTCACCCTGACGGCCTGGAAGAAGGGTGAGACCGTTACGCTCGATCGAAGCTCGTCCTTCTGGGGCACCCCGGCGATCGCGGCCAAGGTGGTGTACGTCCTCTACGCCAACGAGGATGTGGAGGCGCAGGGCCTCAAGAACGGCGATGTCGACATCCTGACGGAGGTTCCACCGACAGTGTGGGACGGGCTGAACGGAGCCGACAACGTGACGGCGGCATCGATGCCCTCGTTCTCGTTCCACCACATCGGGATCAACGTCTCGACTGCCGCCGGTTCGAAGGGCAACCCGCTGCTCAAGGACAAGACGATCCGCCAGGCGCTGAGCGATGCGCTTGACCGAAACCAGCTCGTCCAGCTCGCCCTTGCCGGTCACGGCAAGCCCGGCAACTCGATTATCCCAGCAGGGCTAACCGACTGGCACTGGGAGCCCACCGCCGACCAGCTGATGGACGCCAACCCGGACAAGGCCAAGGCGCTGCTCGACGCGGCCGGCTATACCGACCGCAACGGTGACGGCGTCCGGGAGTCATCCACCGGCAAGCCCCTCGAGTTCCGGCTCATCGCCATCCAGAGCACGAGCGTCGACGTTCGGGCCGCCCAGCTGTTCCGCGACGCCGCGACCGCCGTTGGGATCAAGCTCGACCTCACGACCCTCGACGAGAACACCCTCGGCAGCACCGTCTACAACAAGGACCCGAACTGGGACATCTTCGTCTGGGGCTGGGACTCAGGCGTGCCCGATCCGGACTACATGCTCGGCGTCCCGCTGTGCAGCCAAATCGGCGGCAACAACGACGTCTTCTACTGCGACAAGGGGTATGACGCCCTGTATTCCCAGCAGGCGACAACGGTCGACCCGGTGGCCCGAAAAGCCATCACCGACCAGATGCAGCAGCAGTACTACCAGGATGCCGCGTACCTCGTGATGTGGTACCAGGACAAGCTCCAGGCATACCGGACCGACACATGGACGGGCTGGACGCAGGTGCCCGGCGGCATGGTCTTCAACTTCACCCGCGACAACTACCTGCGGGTCGCCCCGCTCAAGTAGGCGGCGACCGGTACAACCGACCGACGGCGAGGATCGTGAGGGATCGTGTTCCGACTCGGCTACCTGGCACGCAAGCTCGCGATTCTCGCTCTCACCCTCCTCGCCGTCGCCACCTTCAACTTCATCCTCTTTCGTGTCCTGCCGGGGAACCCGATCCAGCTCCAGGCCCGGGCGGGCAACCTCTCGCCCGAGGCGATCCAACGACTCCGTGAGATCTACGGCCTTGATCAGCCGCTGATCTCGCAGTACCTGATCTATCTCCGGGACGTGTTCACCGGCCAGTTCGGGACGTCGATCACGTTCCAGCGCCCGGTGGCTGACATCCTCGCCGAGCGGATGCTGAACACACTGATCCTCTTGGCCGCGGCGACCGTCTTTGTCGTCGTCTTGGGCATCGGCCTCGGCATCGTCGCGGCCGCCCGCCGAGGCTCGCGCCTCGACAACTCGGTCGTCGTCGGGGCCCTCGTGTTCTGGAGCCTGCCGACGTTCTGGACCGGACTGATCCTCATCTTCGTGTTCGGCGTGTTTCTTCACGCCCTTCCGGTATCGGGAACGTCGACTCCAGGCTCGAGCTTCACCTCGCCCGTCGCTTCCCTGGTCGACCTCGCCCGGCACCTCGTCCTGCCAACGATCACCCTCGCCCTCGTCGACATCGGCCAGTTCGTCCTGATCACCCGCTCGTCGCTCGTGGACGTCCTAACCGAGGACTACATCCTGACCGCGAAGGCGAAGGGCCTGTCCCGCCGCCAGGTGGTGTGGCGCCACGGTGTCCGGAACGCGCTGCTCCCCGTGGTCACCACCACGGCGCTGTACGTCGGGCTGACGATCGGCGGCGCGATCCAGGTCGAGACGGTCTTCTCGTGGCCGGGGATGGGCCGCCTAATGTACGACGCGGTTCTCCGGCGCGACTACCCGATCCTCGAAGCTACCTTCTTCATCTTCGCCCTGGTGGTCATCGCCGCGAACCTGGTCAGTGACCTCCTCTACCAGGTGCTCGATCCGCGGGTCCGCGAGACATGAGACGGATGGCGCCCGAGACGCGGGCCGGCATCCGGCAGACGCTGGACCTGGTCTGGGAGGACCGGCTCGGCCGAGTGGGGCTCATCCTGCTCGGGTTGACGGTCCTGGTGGCCGTGGTCGGTCCGATCGCCTTCCCGTTCGATCCAAAGGCGGTCGGTAAGACCGCTGCCGACATCCTCAAGCCGCCGAGCGCAGCGCACTGGCTCGGCACGGACGAGCTCGGCCGGGATGTGTTCCGGGCGACCCTCGAGGGCGCTCGCCTGTCGCTGCTGATCGGGCTCGTGGCGACGGCGATCTCCATCGTCGTCGGCGCGACGGTGGGGATCGCGGCAGGCTACCGGCTGGGGTTGCTCGACGGCGTTCTCATGCGGATCACGGACTTCTTCCTTGTCCTGCCGGCGCTGCCCCTGATCATCGTCCTGGCGGCGCTATTCGGGCAGAGCACCGTGATCCTCGTCCTGGTCATCGGCCTGACGAGCTGGCCGTCGACGGCCCGGATCGTACGCTCGCAGGTACTCAGCCTCCGGGAACGCCAGTTCATCACCCGGATCCGGTCGCTTGGCGCGACCGACTACCGGATCGTCACGAGCCATATCCTCTCAAATGTCCTCCCGCTGATCTTCGCCAATACGGTGCTCGTGATCGCGGGCTCGATACTGGCCGAAGCGACCCTCGCCTTCCTCGGGCTCGGTGACCCGGTCCACGTTTCGTGGGGGACGATGCTCCACTTCGCCTTCGATTCGGGCGCGACCGGGCGGGGTGCCTGGTGGTACGTCCTGCCACCGGGGATCGGCATCGTCCTCGTCGTCCTCGGCTTCGTGCTCGCCGGCCATACGCTTGATCGGGTCCTCAATCCGCGGCTCCGGAGTCGCTGATGAGCCTGCTTAAGGTGGTCGACCTTTCGGTCCGGTTTGCGACGCGGGCGGGGTACGTCCAGGCGGTCGATCGGGTCTCGCTCACACTCGAGCGGGGTGAGATGCTCGGGCTGGCGGGCGAATCCGGCTGCGGCAAGACGACGACGGCCCTGGCCATACCCCGCCTGTTGCCCGATACGGCAGCAACAACTGGCACTCGGATCGACCTCGACGGCCGCGATCTGCTCAGCCTGACCGAACGCGAGATGGAGGCCGTCCGCTGGCGCGACATCGCGGTCGTCTTTCAGGGCGCGATGAATGCGCTCAACCCAGTCCTGACCGTGCGCGACCAGATCCTGGAACCGATCCGCCTCCACGAGCCCGCCACCGATGGCCGTGTCGCGCGGGCGCGGGTCGATCGACTCCTCGACCAAGTCGGAATTCCGGCTAGGCGGGGTCGGGAATACCCACACGAGTTCTCGGGCGGGATGCGCCAGCGGGTGATGATTGCCATGGCTCTCGCTTGCCGACCGAAGCTCCTCATCGCCGACGAACCTGTGACCGCGCTCGACGTGATGGTCCAGGCCCAGATTCTTGCCCTCCTGCGCGGCCTGCGCGATGAGCTCGGGATCGCCATGATCCTGATCAGCCACGACCTGTCGGTCATCGCGGAGGCCTGCGACCGAACGGTCGTCATGTATGCGGGACGAATCGCCGAGACCGGCCAGGTCGGCCCGGTCTTCGAGAGGCCCGCGCATCCCTACACGCGGGCCTTGATCGGCGCGTTTCCCGATATCACGACCGAGCGGGTTCTCATTGACGGCATCCCCGGGGCGCCACCGGACCTGCGGAGCCCGATCGTCGGCTGTCCCTACGAGCCACGCTGTCCGATGTCAATCGAGCGGTGCCGCATCGAGCAGCCGGCCCTGCGCGAGGTCGTTCCGGGCCACGCATCCGCCTGCCATCTCGCCGAGCTGGTGTCGTGAGCGACCCGGTCATCTCGATCGTGGATCTTCGGGTTGCCTACCCGCCGTCGCGGGCATCGCGGGATCTGGCAGGCCGCGGCCGACCGGTGCGGGCCGTCGATGGTGTGTCGCTCGATCTGCGGCCAGGCGAGGTGCTAGCTCTGGTGGGGGAGTCGGGCAGTGGCAAGACGACGATCGCCCATGCGCTGATGCGCCTCGTCTCGCCCACCTCCGGCCGGATCGTCCACCACGGCCGCGACATCACGCACCTCGCGGGCGCCGAGCTGCGGGCGCTCCGGCGCAGCTTCCAGCTGATCTTCCAGGACCCCTACGAGTCGCTCGATCCGCGCCAGACGGTCGAGGAGATCATTTGCGAACCGCTCCTGATCCACGGCGTCGGTCGGACCGGCGACGAACGACTCGAGCTCGTTCGCCGAGCACTCACGTCCGTGGGGCTGACGCCCGCTGACGAGTTCGCCGGACGGTTCCCTCATCAGCTCTCGGGCGGCCAGCGCCAGCGCGTGTCGATCGCGGCGGCGATGGTCCTCGAGCCGGAGCTCGTCGTCGCCGACGAGCCGGTGTCGATGCTCGACGTGTCGGTCCGGGCGGGCATCCTGCGCCTCATCCTCGACCTCCGTGCGGAGCGGGGCTTCGCGTGCCTCTTCATCACCCACGATCTGTCGCTGGCTTGGGTGCTCGCCGATCGGATCGCCGTGCTCTACCTCGGACGGGTCGTCGAGATCGGACCGGCGGCGACGATCATCAGCGCCCCGCTCCACCCCTATACCCGTGCGCTCGTGTCGGTCATCCCCGTGCCTCGGCCCAACGCACGCCGGGACAAGGTGATCCTCGAGGGTGAGACGCCGTCGCCGAGTGCGGTGCCGGGCGGCTGCCGGTTCCATCCACGGTGCCCGCTTCGCCGGCGACTCGGAAATCCCGAGGTCTGCGAGGCAGTCGACCCAGTCCTCCAGCCAGAAGATGCGGATCACACCGTAGCGTGCCATTTCCCCATGGAGGAAGAGAATGCCCGTCAACGAGCGTGAGGTCGAAGAGCTCCTGTCCGATCTTGTCCGGATCGATTCGGTGACGCCCTGGCTGATCCCCGATGGTGCCGGTGAGGGAAACATCGCGCGGTTCATCGCAGACTGGCTGGCGCCGCTTGGCGTGAAGGTCGAGCTCGAGGAGGTCGAGCCAGGTCGGCCGAACCTCGTTGCCCGTCTGCCCGGTATGGGCGGAGGCCGATCCCTCTGTATCAACGCCCACTCCGATACCGTCGGCTATGCGAACTGGGCCGATCGGGCGCTGGTCCCGGAGCGGCGCGGCGACCGCCTCATCGGGGTCGGCGTGGCCGACGACAAGTCGGGCTGCGCGGTCGGCCTGCTCGCCATGCGCGACATCGCACGCTCGGGCTCGCGACTGCGTGGCGACGTCGTGCTCGCCTGCACGATTGACGAGGAAGGCAGCTCGATCGGGACGACGGACCTCGTCCGTCGACACAGCTACGACGGCGCGATGGTCCTCGAGCCGCACGAGGTGGAGCTTGTCGTGGTCGAACACCAGGGTTTTGGTTGGCTCGACATCATCGTTCACGGCAAGCCCGCTCACGGCTCGGCCCCGGACGAGGGGATCGATGCGATTGTCCACATGGCCCAGGTCATCGACGGCCTGGCCGCCCTCGATGGACGATTCAAGGGGCAACCCGATCCGCGCAACGGCCGGACGGTGCTCCACACGGGCACGATTGCCGGCGGGACCGATTACGCGACCTACCCGAGCCGGGCGATCCTCGGCATCGAGATCGGAACCCAACCTGGCGAGACGATTGCCGCTCGTGTCGCCGATATCGAGGCGATCTTTGCCGACTGTCGGGCGCGCCTGCCCGGTTTCGCCGCCGAGATCCAGATCCAGGTCGAGCGGGACCCGTTCAAGGCGGAGGGTCATGAAACGCTCCTCGCTGCCGCCCACACGGCCAGCACGCGAACGCTGGGCCACCCGCTCCGAGAGGTCGGACTGAACGCCTGGACGGACGCCGCGCTCATGCAGGCGGCGGGCATCCCGACGATCCTGTTTGGACCGACCGGCAGCAACTACCACGCGCCAGACGAGTGGGTCTCACTCAGCTCATGCGTCCAGGCAGTCGAGATCGTAACCGCGACAGCGACGGACTTTTGCGCATGAGATTTGGCCCTTGGTCGCGCGCAAGGATCCGGAGCTGCGTCGTTGCTCGCATCGTGGCGTCGCAAGCGAAGGATCGAGAGTTAGCGAGTCATGTCGAACTAGCCCAGGTGGAATTGCTTGGCCAGGGCCTCAAGCGACGAGGGCCGAGCAGCCCAGTAGGGCGAAGCCTCGGTTCGAGTGGCCGGTGCCGATGACCTGGTCCCAACGGAGCTGCAACTGAGACCTGGGACCTATGTGCGGTTGAGCGCACGGCTCGGCCTGACCCAGGCTCATCCATCCCACCTTCGAGCGTCGCGGTCGCTGCTGCCACATGTCCCACGGCCGGCGTCAGGACCGGCAGCGCATAACTGAGTCGATTTGGCGGTACCGCCACTCGGGAGCCCACAGCGCTGAGCCGCTCAGACTTGGGAAGCAGACACTCTGCCAGCTGAGTTACTCCCGCTCAGCTACACGCTCAAATAGACC
>Ga0209488_10002298_pt1 | contig 15761 bp, 13 predicted proteins | sample Rivendell_Oct201_8_FD_188349 | JGI IMG/M metagenome (GOLD analysis project Ga0209488, IMG submission 188349) | Vadose zone soil microbial communities from the Eel River Critical Zone Observatory, Northern California, USA -... | ecosystem: Environmental > Terrestrial > Soil > Vadose zone >... | reverse complement strand
ACCGATCAGCGAAACACCCGCCGCGATTAGAATGGAGAACCGGGTATTGTGCATGGAAGCTCCTCCTCGCAACCAACGCGCTCGACCGGTGTATCGATCCCTCGCATCGAACCCTGGTGCCGCGCAGCGGCATGCCGCTCGGAGTTGCGGAACTTGCGCAGGTCCACGCCCACGTGGAATTTCAGCGGAACCAGGCGCAACGCGCAGCTCGACGTCGCGCTCCGCGATGAAAGGGGCGCGGTTTCGTGCCGCCAGAGACGCGCGGCTGGCGTTTTCCAATGCTTCTCACAAACCGCGAAAAAGGTTCCTTCGCGGAAATGGCTGATCCTTAGGGATCACAAGCCGCAACGATGAGGACCGCTCGGCCTGAAGCTTGCGCAGGCGGAACAGTCGCGACCTCGGTTCCGACCGGGGTCACAAGTCATAAGGCGAAACAAAGTCATTGGACGAAACATATCTGGGGATCAACGCCGCTTACTGCGCCTCGATATTGGCCTCGCGCGCGACCTTCGCCCATTTCTCGAGCTCGGACTTGATCAGCGCCGCGAAAGCCTCGGGCGTAGAGCCCTCGGGCTCGGCCCCGTCCTGAGCGAGCTTCTCTTTCATCTCCTCGGTCTTCAGCGCAAGCATCGCCGCCCCGTGGATGCGCATGATGATGGCGCGCGGCGTCTTGGCCGGCGCCACTAGCCCATACCACTGCATCGCCTCGTAGCCGCGCAACGTATCGGAGACCGGCGGCACATCCGACATCGCGGCGATGCGCTTGGGGCCCGACACGCCGAGCGCGCGCACCTTGCCGGATTCGGCCTGTGGCCGCGCTGTGAGCGCGTTGGCAAACATGGCGTGGATCTGACCGCTGATGATGTCGGTCACGGCAGGCGCTGTGCCGCGATACGGGATGTGGCGGATGTCGACAGCCGCCATCGACTTGAACAGCTCCATGCTCATGTGCGGCGACGTGCCGACACCGGGCGTGCCATAGGTCAGGTCGCCAGACTTGCTCTTGGCGTAGTCAATGAACTCACGCACATTCTTGGCCGGCACCGACGGATTGACGACCAGAACATTCGGAGCCGTGGCCGCGACCGTGATCGGCGAGAAATCACCGATCGGATCGTAGTTGACCTTCTTGTAAAGCACCGAATTGAGCGCCAGCGTGCTCGGCACCATCAGCAGCGTGTAGCCGTCACCCGCCGAGCGGGCGACCGTCTCGATGCCGATCATATTGCCGGCACCCGGACGGTTCTCGACAAAGAACTGCTGCTTGAACGTGTTGGAGAAATGCTGGGCCAGCACGCGCGCCACAATGTCGGTGCCGCCACCGGGCGGGGACGGTACGACGATACGAACGGGGTGAGACGGATAGACATCGCCGCCCTTTGGATCGTTCTTTGGTTCGTTCTTGGGGGCCTGTTCGGCCTGGCTTTTTTTCGCATCGCCCTTATTGGCCTGGGCATCGGCCTGCCCGATCTGAGTGCAAACGCAGAGGAGCAGCAACAAGGTGTATCGTAGCACGCGCATGGCCTCCAACGAGCGTACACACCACTACAGAAGAGAGACTTTGATCGAGAGCATAGCCAGGAAAGTATGGCAAGCTAGGCGCAATTCCAATCGCACAGCGACGCTAAAATCGATCGGAGCGATAAGGCTTTGGATCGCAGAAGGGAGTCGTTCCGGCAATCATCTCGGCGACGAGACGCCCGGTTGCGGGGCCGAGCGTGAGCCCCCAATGGGCATGGCCGAAGGCGAGCCACAATCCCGCTTGCCCAGGCGCCGGCCCAATGACGGGTCGCGAGTCCGCAAAACATGGCCGGCTGCCCAGCCAGGGCACTGCTTCTACGGGATCGCCCAGCGGAAACAGCGCACGCGCCGCCGGCAGCAGCCGGTCGAGCTGCGCCGGCGTCGGCGGCCCATCGCGCGCGGCGAACTCGGCGCCGGTCGTGAGCCGCAGCCCCTGCTCCATCGGAGCGACGCAATAGCCGACGTCGGCATCAACCACGGGGCGTGAAAGGCCCGCATTGCCGCGCGGGAGAAAATGGCGGTGATAGCCGCGCTTGACCGCAAGCGGCAGGCGCAGCCCAAACGCGCCGAGCACGTCGGGCGTCCACGGACCGAGCGCCAGCACGGCAGCCGGCGCGTCGACCGGCCCTTCCGGCGTCTCAATGCGCCATTGCGCGCCATTGCGGTGCAGAGAGCGGGCGTCACCCTTGAGCACAAGCCCGCTCAGCGCAGCAAAGCGCGCCGCATAGGCTTTCGTTACAGCGAGCGGGTTGCTGATGCTCCCGGCCTCGCTCCAAAAGATGGCATGGCGGAAGACCGGCGCCAGCGCCGGCTCAAGCGCCTGCACGCCTTCGGGATCGAGCACCTGATGCGGCAGGCCGAGCTTGCTCGCGAGCTCGCGCTCGGGCGCCGTGTCGGCAAAGCTCGCGTCGCTGCGATAGACCTTGAGCCAGCCAGTCTTGCGCAGGTAGCGGCCGGCGCCTGACTCCGCGATCAACGCCTCGTGCTCCGGCAGCGCGCGAGCGAACAAGGGCCGCATATCTTCTGCAAAGGCCATGCGGCGTGCGAGCGCGGATTGCGACCGGTAGGCCAGCAGCCAGGGGGCGACCCGCGGCAGAAAGCTCAGGTGATAATTGGCCTCGGTGGCGCGCTTGAGCGCGACCCGGATGAGCGCCGACAGGCCGCGTGGAAACGGATGCGGCAACAGCGTGTTGCCTTCGATGACGCCGGCATTGCCGTAAGATGTCTCCTCGCCCGGACCACGCCGGTCGACCAGCGCAACCGCAAGCCCGCGCTTGGCGAGATGCAGGGCAATCGAGGTGCCGACGATGCCGGCGCCGAGCACGAGGGCGTCGGTGCGTGCCATGGGGTCCTCGTGGTGGGGGTGGAGAAACCGCGGACAAACGTCAATATAGGGTGGCCTGACGAAGACAACCATGGTGGCTGGCGCCCGCTACCGTTGCCGCCCAGAACCGCGCGTGTTAGGCGGATCGCCTGTAGCACTACTGCGCCAGAAGCTTTGCGTGTCCGGGGCGAGCCATAAGCGCGTTCACGCGCGTCTTCGACGCGCTATGGCGAGACCCGGGACCCAGGGCCAAAAACTCGCGAACTCCACAGTCTATCGCCCCTGGATCCCGGCTCTTCGCTCGCTCCGCTCGCTTGGCCGAGACACGCAGTCTTGTGACGCAGTACAAGGTAGGAGGTTCCGATGCCCCGCCCGCTGCTCGTGGCCCCGTCAATCCTCTCGGCCGACTTCGCCCGGCTGGGCGAGGAGGTGCGCGCGGTCGACGAGGCCGGCGCCGACTGGATCCATGTCGACGTCATGGACGGCCACTTCGTGCCCAACATCACCATCGGTCCCGACGTGGTGAAGGCGCTGCGCCCGCACTGCAAGAAGACGTTCGACGTGCATCTGATGATTGCACCGTGCGACCCCTATCTGGAGGCCTTTGCCAAGGCCGGCGCCGACATCATCACGGTGCATGTCGAGGCGACGCCGCACATCCACCGCTCCCTGCAGGCGATCCGCGCGCTCGGCAAGAAGGCAGGCGTCACGCTCAATCCCGGCACCCCGGTCGAAGCGATCGCGCCGGTAATCGATCTCGTCGACCTCGTGCTGGTGATGTCGGTCAACCCCGGTTTCGGTGGCCAGGCCTTCATCGCGCACGCGACCGACAAGATCGCCAGCATCGCGGCGCTTGCGGGCGGGCGGCCAATCGACATCGAGGTCGACGGCGGCATCACCCCGGAGCACGCCGCAACCGTCGCCCGAGCCGGCGCCAATGTGCTGGTCGCCGGCTCCGCCGTGTTCAAGGGCGGCAAGCCCGACAGCTATCGCAGTAACATTGCGGCAATCCGCAATGCGGCCGCGATCGCGCGCGGCGAGGCGGCCTAACTCAGCCCACCCGACGACTGGATTTGGCCTCTATTTTTCGTACCATTGCACCCCGCTGCCCAGAGGGCCGGCTTGGCCATTCGGTTTGGGCAAGTCGGCTTGAGCAGGTCGGCTTGGGCTATCAGGAGACCACAGGATGCGCTCTCGTTTGTTGGTTTGCGTTGCCGCCATCGTCGTTCCGTTCAGCCACGCCAGCGCCCAGCCGAATACAATTGATTCGATCCGGACTCCCCTGACCTCATCGCTCACCGAATACTGGACCGATGACCAGCGCCAGGTCGCAATCGCCATGCCGGTGCCGGTGCTCGACCCGAGCACGCTGCAACCGGTGCCCGCCGAGCCGAAAGCAGGCACGCCGCGCAGCGGGCGGGCGGCGAACGGCGTCTCGAGCGCGCTCGCGCGCGCGACCGGCAATGTCTCGACCAGGCCGCTCTACTGGGCCGGCAAGCTCTACTTCAACACGTCGGACGGCGCGATGGTCTGTTCGGCGCAGTTCGTCGCGCCGGGCATCCTGGCGACCGCCTCGCATTGCATTCAGGACAACAACACCGGGCGCTGGTACTCGCAGTTCCTCTATCGCCATCAGAACAACATGGGCAAAGGCCGCAACTTCTCGACCGAATGCGTGGCCGCCTACAAGGGTTGGGTCTCACCGGACAAGTCGCGCTGGCTCTGGGACTTCGCCATGATCAAGCTGCGCGGCGGCGACGACCTGGGCCATTTTGGCTGGCAATACAATTGGTGGGGCACCTATGACGAGGTACCGAAGATCGGCTATCCGGTCGCGATCAGCAATGGCCAGGTGATCCAGGTGGAGTTCGGCAAGCTGATGAAGGGCTGGGACCCCAAGGTCGTCGGTCTCAACCACGGCAATGCGAACAATGCAGAAGGCTCGAGCGGCGGCGCCTGGGTCGGCCGTTACGAGACCGGCGGAAGCAACACCCAGTCCAATTTCGTCATCAGCGTCACTTCGCATCACTTGGGTGATAATCGCAACATATCGTACGGACCCTACTGGGACGAGAACTTTGGGGAACTCTTGAAATACACTCAGCGCGGTTGCAAGTAGCGCCCACGCAGGGTGTTCATGACCAAAATTTAATTGAGCGTACTTGCACAAAGCCTGCGCTTAACCTTGTCTGAGACGTGGGGTGCCTTGAATCGGCCCCCATCCGCCGCCACTTCTCCGGCAAAAGCGCGATGTCGCAGGAGAGCTCAGATGCAGAAGATTTTGGCACTGACAGTGGTCGGCGCCGTTTCGTTGTCCTCGATGGTGACAGCAGTGGGCCAGCAGACTCCACAGAATCCCACTCGGGAGAATCCCGCTCAGGCTCCCTCGAGCCAGAGCCGCTCGAGTCAGCCTTCCTCGAAAGAAGCGCCTGCCAATCAGATCGACTCCGCGCGCACGCAGTCCAATGAGCGCAGCCTGACCGAGTTCTGGACGCCCGATCGGTTGCGAGAAGCGCGCCCGATGCCAACGCCGCGCGTCGATCCCGACGAGGTCAAGAAGTAGCGGCGCCCTGCACGCGACGACCCAGTGACAAACGCTAGTCTCAACGCGCAACGTGAGCGCGTGCCTCGGCCACGTCCGGCCGCACCGGATCAGCCTCAGCCGCCAGCTCCAGCACCGCCGCATATTGCGCGCGCGCCTTGGCGGCATCGCCGGCCTTGAGCGCGGCCCGCGCGGCGCCGATCGTTGCGCCGAAGCGATGCGGCTCCTTCTTCAGCGTCGCCTCGAACGCCGCGAGCGCTTCGGCGGCCATGCCGCTGTCGAGCAGCATGGCGCCGTAAAGCTCGCGCGCCGGCGCAAGTGGGCCGGGCGTGACCGGCGCCTTCTCGGTCTTGTCCTCGGCGTCGGCGGCGGCGCTCATCGCCTTGAGCGCGGCGTCACGCTTTCCGTCCGCGTAGAGCAGCCAGGCCGTCGTCACCTGCCATTGGATGTCGACCTGCTCGGCCCAATACGCGTCCTTCGCCTCACGCAGCTTGTCGCGCAGCTCCGCGAGCTTGGCGATGTCGGCCTTGGCGGCGTCGGGCTTGCCCGAGCGCGCTGCACCGAGCGCGCGCGCGAAATGGGTAAGCGCCAGCACCTGAGCGAAGTTGCTCGGGCGCACCTCCAGGCTGGCCGCGCCGTTCCAGTCGGCACGCTCGACCATGTAACGCGCCGGCGAGGCCGCCACCGCGAAGTAGGCGCCCTGCGCGGCCGCGTTGTAGCCGGTCGACTTCAGCATCGAGTCGATGACCTCTAGCGCGTGCTTGTCCTGCGCAAGCTGCAGATAGGCGTAGACCATGTAGTCCTGGCCGTGCAGCTGGTCGGACGCCTCCTTGCTCGCCAGCGCGGCCTTGACCGACGCCGTGTTCGAGGAAATCGAGTCCTTCCAGTAACCCACGCGCGTGAAGATGTGCGACGGCATATGCTGCGCATGCGGCGCCGCCGGCGCGATCTGCGAATAGCGCTTGGCGGCGTCGAGCCCTCGCTCCGCCAGCGCGGGCGTGTCGTAAAGATGAATCAGATAGTGCGCGACGCCGGGATGGCGCGGCTGGCGCTTGAAGATCTGTTCCAGGATCGCGGCGCCCTTGAGCTGGTTGGCATAGGTCTTGTCGCTGGGCGAGGCCGCGACGTTGAGCGTGATCGCGTAGTTGAGCTGCGCCTCGTCGTCCTCCGGATAGTGCTGCGCCAAACCCTCGACCGCCTTGAGATAGGCCTGCACGCGCGGGCCGCGCGGCACCTTGTCGAAATCGGTGTAGAGCACCAGGAGCGAGTCGATAAACTCGCGCTCACGCTCGGTCTTGGCTCCGAGCGCCTTGCCCTTCTGCAGGGCCGCCAGCCCCTCCGGCTGGCTCGCCGGCGTCGGCGCGCTGTGCGGATTCGACAGGAGGCTCAACGCAACGCCCCAATACGCGATGGCGCAGGACGGGTCGGCCTTCAGCACATCCTCGAAAATCTCCTTGGCCTGCGCATACCAGAACGAGTGCTGATAGCGCATGCCGCGGTCGAACCGCCGCTGCGCGGTCTCGTTGCATGAGGTGGCAAAGTGCACGGTGCCGAGACGCTGGTCGGTGTCCTCCTGCGCCAGCGCAGACGGCGTGAAGGACGCAGCGGTCGCGGCCATCGCAACGGCGGATGCAAGCCTGAACGATGTAAGCCTGAACATGGGGACCTCCCTGGTCGGGGCAGTACGGCCCGAACGTTGAGGCGGACCCTATCAGGGCGGCCCTGGCCGGGCAATTTCCCCACCGGTTACGCCCGTTCAATTGAGCTTGTACGCCCGATCTGCTACAGCGCGGTTCTCGCTTAGTTATTGCCAGAAAGCCACCGATGATCCCGCGCTACACCCGACCGGAAATGGCCGCAATCTGGGAGCCGCAGACGCGCTTCCGGATCTGGTTCGAGATCGAGGCGCATGCGGCGGACGCCATGGCCGAGCTCGGGATCATCCCGAAAGAGGCGGCGAAGACCATCTGGGCCAAGGGCAAGGCCGCCACCTTCGATGTCGCGCGCATCGACGAGATCGAGCGCGAAGTAAAGCACGACGTCATCGCCTTCCTCACGCATCTCGCCGAGATCGTCGGCCCCGAAGCGCGCTTCGTGCACGCCGGCATGACCTCATCCGACGTGCTCGACACCTGCTTTAATGTGCAGCTCAAGCGCGCCGCCGACATTCTCATTGCCGATCTCGACAAGCTGCTCGCCGCGCTCAAGCGCCGCGCGCTCGAGCACAAAATGACTCCCACCATCGGCCGCTCGCACGGCATCCATGCCGAGCCCACCACCTTCGGGCTCAAGCTCGCCTTTGCCTATGCCGAGTTCGCGCGCGCCAAGGCGCGCCTTGCCGCAGCGCGCGATGAGGTCTCGACCTGCGCGATCTCAGGCGCGGTCGGCACCTTCGCGCAGATCGATCCGCGCGTGGAGGCGCATGTCGCCAAGGCGATGGGGCTCAAGGTCGAGCCGGTCTCGACCCAGGTCATTCCGCGCGACCGCCATGCCATGTATTTCGTGACGCTCGGCGTGATCGCCTCCTCGGCCGAGCGGCTCGCAGTCGAGATCCGTCATCTGCAGCGCACCGAGGTGCTGGAAGCCGAAGAATATTTCTCGGAGGGCCAGAAGGGCTCCTCCGCCATGCCGCATAAGCGCAACCCGGTGCTCTCGGAGAATGTCACCGGGCTCGCCCGCATGGTGCGCGCCTATGTGACGCCGGCGCTGGAGAACGTCGTGCTCTGGCATGAGCGCGACATTTCCCATTCCTCGGCCGAGCGCATGATCGGCCCCGACGCGACCGTCACGCTCGACTTCCTGCTGGCACGGCTGACCGGGCTGATCGACAAGCTCGTGGTCTATCCGGAGAACATGGCGAAGAACCTCAATCGCCTGGGCGGCTTGGTGCATTCGCAGCGCATCCTCATTGCGCTCACGCAAAAGGGTCTCTCGCGCGAGGAGGCCTACCGGACAGTGCAGCAGCACGCCATGAAGGCCTGGCGCGGCGAAGGCGATTTCCAGGCGATGCTGGCGGCGGATCCTACTGTGCGCAAGCATCTGACGGAGGCCGAGCTCAAGGCCAATTTTGATCTCGGCTATCACTTCAAGCACGTCGATACGATCTTCAACCGTGTGTTTGCGGCGGATAAATAAACGCAAGGCGTACCAACCGGACCGTGCCTGAGCATCCGACCATCCTCATGTTCGATTCCGGCCTGGGCGGCCTCACGGTCTTTCGCGAGGTCAGGGCGGCGCGGCCGGACGCGCGCTTGCGCTACGTTGCCGATGACGCGTTCTTTCCGTACGGCGCGCATGCCGAGGCCGAGCTTGTCGGCCGCGTGGTTCCGCTCATGGGCACGCTGATCGATCAGTATCGGCCAGCCCTCATCATCATCGCCTGCAATACCGCCTCGACACTGGTGCTGCCGCATCTGCGCGAGCGCTATGAGGTGCCGTTCGTCGGCACCGTGCCGGCGATCAAGCCGGCCTGCGCGGCCTCGCAAACGAAACGCGTCTCCGTGCTCGGCACCGAAGGAACCGTCTCGCGCGAATACACCCGCGCGCTCATCCGAGACTTCGGCAACGGCGCAGACGTCACGCTCGTTGGCTCGACCAAGCTAGCCGCAATCGCGGAGGCCGAGCTGCGCGGCGACGCCGCCAGCGACGCCGCCATCGCACAGGAGATCGCACCCTGCTTTGTGGACGAGGACGGCCGGCGCACCGACACCATCGTCCTGGCCTGCACGCACTTTCCGTTGCTGCTGTCACGCCTTCAGCAGCTTGCGCCCTGGCCGGTGAGCTTCATCGATCCGGCGCCCGCGATCGCGCGGCGGGTGGTGGAACTGATCGGGCCACCGAGCGCATCCGAAGCCCCGCCGGCACAGATCGTATTCACGTCCCGCACGCCGGCGTCGGACAGGCTGGCCGCGGCGCTTGCGCGTTTTGGCATTGGCGCGCAATCCGAGTAGCATCGCCCCTCAGGCGACTACCGCCTGAGCTTCAAAACGAGGCGGACGTGATGGCACAAGGCCCTACGACGGTTCGGCGCATTCTGCAGTTCAAATTCACCCTGCCAACCGGGGACGCCTCCCAACTCGCGTCGATGGTGAAGGCGGGCCGACCCTTCATTGCCGCCTTTGGCGGCAGGCGCGTTCGCCTGCTGCAGAACGTAGACGACCCCAAACGCATCGTGCAGGAGATCGAATACGAGACGCACGAGGCCTTGGAGCTCAATCGCCACAAGCTCGCCAGCGACCCGCGGATTCAGGCCTATCTGATGGCGTGGCGCTCGATGTTCGCCGGCGCGGTCGAGGTCGACGTCTACCAGGAACTGGGCTCGGAGCAGGCCGGCTGAGCGGGCCCCTTCCTCTCATAGGCCCCTCGAAACCGCCGAAAAACGCTGGAATTTGACTTAACCCCCTAATCCGCCTAGAAACCGCGCGCCGCGCGGGCCGTTTGGGCCGGCGGCGTTTCGCGACCCACGGTGCTTCCCGTCGCTTCGGTGCAGCATCTGTCGGTTCCGGCGAAAGCCGGGACAGAGGAGGGCGCGATCCTCAACCCTTGAACAATGAGGACGCGATGACCAAGCGCCACGAGGCGAAGTACAAGATCGATCGCCGTATGGGCCAGAACGTGTGGGGCCGCCCGAAGAGCCCCATCAACCACCGCGAATACGGTCCCGGCCAGCACGGCCAGCGCCGCAAAGGCAAGCTCTCAGACTATGGCGTGCAGCTGCGTGCCAAGCAGAAGCTGCGCGGCTATTACGGCAACGTGACCGAGCGGCAGTTCCGCGGCATCTACGCGGAGGCGCGCCGCCTCAAAGGCGACACCGGCGCGCACATGATTGGACTGCTGGAGCGCCGGCTCGACGCGCTGGTCTATCGCGCCAAGTTCGTCCCCACCGTGTTTGCGGCACGCCAGTTCATCAGCCACGGCCACATCCAGGTGAACGGCCGACGCGTCACCATTCCGAGCTATCGGCTCAAGCTCAACGACGTGGTCGAGGTGCGCGAGAAGGCGAAACAGCTCGCGCTGGTGCTCGAGGCCACTGGCCTCGCCGAGCGCGACGTGCCCGACTACATCGAGGTCGACCACGGCAAGCTCACCGCCAAGCTCGCCCGCATCCCCACGCTCACCGAGGTGCCCTACCCGGTGCAGATGGAGCCGCATCTCGTCGTCGAGTACTACTCGCGCTGATCGCTTCGACTTGTAGGGTGGGCAAAGGCGTCGGCACGGCTTTCAAGACGAATGATAGCCTCCCGTACGCCGTGCCCACCAGCAGCATCGATATGCCTCGCGGGGCCCATGGTGGGCAAGGCGCACGACACGCTGTGCCAGGCCGACATGCCGTGCCAACGCCTGTGCCCACCCTACAAGCTGATCCCTTCCGATCGCTCAGAACCGGTCGCTGGTCTCCGCCGCCTGCACATAGGCGGCGGCGTCGGCCGGCAACAGCAGGCGCTCGGCGATGAGAGCGTCAGCGGCCGCCTTTACCTTCGCCACATAGTCGGCGCGCGACCCATAGCGTTCCTCGAGCGAGAGGCGCGGATCGCCCGCCCCTTCGCGCTCGGCCTTGGTCTTGCTGAAAGCAATGAAAGAACCGTCACGGTCGCACAGCTCGCTCGGCTCCTTCTTGTAGACGTTCCAGCCGGTATAGGTCGCGATCGGCACCGCGATCGGCGGCAGCCTGATCCCCGTGGCCTCGTTGCCGTCGGCGTCAACCGTGGAGACGAGGGTGCCGTAGGTGCTGGTGGCGCGCGCGCCGTCGATCCAGTCCACCGGCGCATCGACGCGATTGCCGGTCGGCAAGATGGTGAAGCCTTTCACATTGGGCATTTTCGCAGCCGCATAGGGGACCGCACTGCCGGACGCGAGCGTCGGTACGCGGCTTGCGGGCGGCGCGACGCCTTTGGTGATCCAGTTCTCGAGCGCGACCACGAGCGCGCGCAGCGCCGGACCCGGGCTGTGCGGGTTGGTCGGATTGGCGCAGACGCCGGGCGTGGGCTTGAGGCCGGCGCGGCCACCATGCTGCGTGCCGGCGATGAAGTAGACGCGCGAGCGCTCCGGCAGCGCGAGGTCACTCTTTCCAAGCGGGTCCATGGTGAGCAGCGACGCGCCCTTCTGCCAGTATTCGGTCGAGGTGTTGGACTCGATCAGCAGCGGATCGCTGCTGTCGCCACGCAACAACGAGGCGGTCTTGCCCGAGAACGGATCGGTCGTTGACGCCGTGCTGAACGGGAACCAGTTCTCGGGATAGAGATGGTCCTCGTGCTGAGTAAACGTTCGGTCAGGCTCGGCAAAGACATGATTGGCGAACACCTTGCCGGCGCCGGCGGTGTGCGTATACACGCCGTCGAACACGCGCCGCCCGCGCGCGTCCTTGTTCATGCCGAGCTCGATGAAGTGACGCAGATAGCGCCCGCTCTGCGAGCCGCCAAACGCCATGGCATGGCGGATGCTGTCGCCAAGCGGGTTGGACGTGCCCTGATCATCGGCGCGCTCGCTGCGCAGGAACGACACGACGTCGCGCGTCGCCGCAAAACCGATGCCGACCACTTTCGCATCGGTCGCCTCGTAGAACAGTTCGTAGATCATGTGCGAGGAGAGCTTGGTGCCCTTCGGCAGCAGCCTCACCGTGCGCGCATCGGAGAACTCCCACTGGTCGGGCGGGATCTCGACACGCTGATCGGATTCGCGCGCCCGCATGGTGAGCCGCGCCTTGCTCTTGTCGGTCGATGCGGCCGGGTAGTTGAGTCGCGCCGTCTCGGCGTCGGCGGGCCGACGCTTGCCGACCTGGAACTCCTCGCGGATGCGGCGCACGATCGGCTTGCCGTCATCGATCATGACCGGAAACCGCGCCCCCATGGTGGCGTTGCGGGTCGGAACGTCGGGATCCCAGCCCGACCACATCACGGTGTAGCCGCGCTCGAACAGAAAGCCGTTGCCGGCGTGCTCCGGCGTCTTGGGATCGTTCAGCACGCCGGCGTTGCCGCCGACGAGATCGTGCAGGCGCTGACCGAGCTGCTTGTTGCCGCGGTTGAGCACCTCATAGAACAGAATGCCGTTGCCCTTGGCCGTATCGGCAGGACGCAGAATGAAGACATCGACCTCGTACTCGACCATGCCGCGCGCATTGCGCGGTGCCCGGTCGAGGCCAACGATGTCGGCATGCTCAGGCGCTTTGGGATCGAGCTCGCCGCGCGCGACCCCTTTGAGGCGCACGTAGGCACCGGTCTCGCCAAAGCCGCGGCCTTCGACGAACGGCTCAGGCGCACCGAGCTTGAGCTCGGTCAGGCGGGCACTGGCGGACGTGGCGAGCAGAACTGCGCCGATCGCAGCGGCGCATGCGAGCGCTTTCGACATGGCGTTTCCTCGATGGTGATCGTTGGCGCGAGCCTACCCGGCTTTACGCCATCACCTCAACAGGGAAACGGGAGGACTGCGAACAACCTCAAAGGTTGTCTTCCCGGTCCGCGACCGCGGGCCCCAGCGGTCGCGTGAACCGCGATCCATGGAGCTATCCAAGGAAAGGAACAATCTGGATCCCGGCTCGCGTCCGGGACACGACGGAAAGACGCTTCGGTAAGCTTAGGCCTCCGCCTTCGCGGCCACGCCCTTATCCTTGAGCAGCGTCTGCAGCTCACCGGCCTGGAACATTTCGCGCACGATGTCGCAGCCGCCCACGAACTCGCCCTTCACGTAGAGCTGCGGGATGGTCGGCCAGTTCGAGAAGGCCTTGATGCCGTTCCGCAGCTCGTCGGATTCGAGCACGTTGAGGCCTTTGTAGGTCACACCGAGGTGGTCGAGGATCTGCACCACCTGCCCCGAAAAACCGCACATCGGGAACTGCGGGGTGCCCTTCATGAACACCACCACGTCGTTGCTCTTCACCTCGTTGTCGATGAATTGGTCGATGCTCATGATCTGCCTTATCTGAGTGCGTCGGCTCTGTCGGATGATGTAGGGTGCCGGGCCGGGCCGCGCCAGACCGGACTTTAAGATAGGTTACCGCTCAGGTGTACCGGTCTGCAATGCCAATGCGTGCAGTTTCCCGCCCATTTCAGCCCTGAGCGCCTCATAGACGATCTGGTGCTGCTGTACGCGTGATTTGCCGCGAAACGCCTCCGAGATCACGGTCGCGGCGTAGTGATCGCCGTCACCGGCAAGATCGCGGATCGTCACCTGCGCGTCCGGAATGCGTACCTTGATCAGCCGCTCGATCTCGCCTGCATCCATGGCCATCGCAACGGTCTCCGTAACACTCCGGCCAACAGCTTATACCGCGCCAGACATATAGGCGGGCAGCCAGCCCTCGAATGATTCACTGAGCTTTGCCACCACAATGGGGCGCTCGCCCGCCAGCGTCAATGTATCGCCGTCCGTGGTCCCGAGCCAGCGGATCGGTATGCCTGCCCCGCGCGCGCGGGTCGCAACCTTGGCGGCCTTTCCGGCCGACACCCCCAGCACATAGCGGGCCTGATCCTCGCCGAACCAGAAGCCGTGCGCCGGGATTGGGGCAGCCTCGAGCTCGGCGCCAATGCCGGAGGCCATCGCCATCTCGGCGATCGCGACCAGGAGACCGCCGTCGGACACGTCGTGCACCGCGCTCACGAATCCTTCGGCGATCAGGGCGCGCACGAAATCACCATTGCGGCGCTCGACCGCGAGATCGACCGGCGGCGGCGCGCCGCTCTCCATTCCGCACAGCTCGCGCAGATAGATCGACTGGCCGAGCCAGCCGGTGGTCTCGCCGATCACCATGATCGCATCGCCCTTGCCCTTGAAGGCGATCGTCGCCGACTTCTTGAAATCATCGAGCACGCCGACGCCGCCGATCGATGGCGTCGGCAGGATCGCGCGCCCGTTGGTCTCGTTGTAGAGCGAGACGTTGCCCGAGACGACCGGGAACGCGAGCGCCTCGCAGGCTTCCGCAATGCCGCGGATACATCCGACGAGCTGGCCCATGATCTCCGGCCGCTCCGGATTGCCGAAGTTGAGATTGTCGGTGACCGCCAGCGGGCGCGCGCCGACGGCGGTGAGATTGCGCCAGGCTTCCGCCACAGCCTGCTTGCCGCCTTCGACCGGATCAGCCTCGCAATAGCGCGGCGTCACGTCGGTGGTGAGCGCCAGCGCCTTGGGACCCTCGTTGACGCGCACCACTGCCGCGTCACCACCTGGCCGCTGCACCGTATTGCCAAGGATGATGTGGTCGTACTGCTCCCACACCCAGCGCTTGGAGCAGAGATCGGGCGAGCCGATGAGCTTGACGAGCGCGTCAGCGGTCGACAGCGGCGGCGTCACGTCGGCGATCTGAATGACCGGCAGCTTGGGCGAAGCGACATGCGGGCGATCATAGACCGGCGCCTCGTCGCCGAGCTCCTTGATCGGCAGGTCGACCATGGTCTTGCCGCCGTGCTGCACGATGAAGCGCTTGGTCGGCGTGGTCTTACCGACCACCGCGAAATCGAGCCCCCATTTGCGGAAGATCGCCTCGGCCTCCTGCTCCTTCTCGGGCTTGAGCACCATCAGCATGCGCTCCTGGCTCTCCGAGAGCATCATCTCGTAGGCGGTCATGCCGGTCTCGCGGCACGGCACGCTGTCGAGATCGAGCGTGACCCCGAGATCGCCCTTGGCGCCCATCTCCACGGCCGAGCAGGTAAGCCCGGCTGCGCCCATGTCCTGGATCGCGATCACGCAATCCTTGGCCATGATCTCGAGACAGGCCTCGAGCAGCAGCTTCTCCGAGAATGGATCGCCGACCTGCACGGTCGGGCGCTTCTCCTCGGCGTTAGCGCCGAACTCCGCCGACGCCATGGTGGCGCCGTGAATGCCGTCGCGGCCGGTCTTGGAGCCGAGATAGACGATCGGCATGCCGACGCCGGAAGCCGCCGCATAGAAAATCTTGTCGGTCTCCGCGATGCCGACCGCCATGGCGTTGACCAGACAATTGCCGTCATAGCGGGTGTGGAAGCGCACAGAGCCACCGACGGTCGGCACGCCGAACGAATTGCCATAGCCGCCGACGCCGGCGACGACGCCTGAGACCAGGTGGCGCGTCTTCGGGTGCATGGGCGCCCCGAAGGAGAGCGCGTTCAGGCAGGCGATCGGCCGCGCCCCCATGGTGAAGACATCACGCAGGATGCCCCCGACGCCGGTCGCCGCGCCCTGATAGGGCTCGATATAGCTCGGATGGTTGTGGCTCTCCATCTTGAACACACAGGCGAGCCCATCCCCGATGTCGATCACGCCGGCGTTCTCGCCCGGCCCCTGGATCACCCACGGTGCCTTGGTGGGCAGCGTGCGCAGGTGCATCTTGGAGGACTTGTACGAGCAGTGCTCGTTCCACATCGCCGAGAAGATGCCGAGCTCGGTGAAGCTCGGCGTACGCGAGAT
>Ga0209488_10002295_pt1 | contig 15771 bp, 12 predicted proteins | sample Rivendell_Oct201_8_FD_188349 | JGI IMG/M metagenome (GOLD analysis project Ga0209488, IMG submission 188349) | Vadose zone soil microbial communities from the Eel River Critical Zone Observatory, Northern California, USA -... | ecosystem: Environmental > Terrestrial > Soil > Vadose zone >... | reverse complement strand
CGCAACATCGTCAACATCTACAGCTTCTGGGGCATGGTGTGGGCGCAGGCGCTCGAAATGGTGCCGCTGATCTATCTGCTGCTCTCGGCCGCCTTCCAGGCCATGGACCCGCGGCTCGAAGAGGCCTCCACCATGACGGGCGCCGGCAACTGGCGCACGCTGCGGCGCATCTCGCTGCCGCTCGCGCTGCCCGCGGTCGCTGCCGCGCTGCTCCTCCTGTTCGTGACCGCGATCGAAACCTTCGAGGTTCCGCTTCTCATGGGCGCGCGCGCGGGCGTGCGGGTCTATACGACCGAGATCTTCTACGACACGTCGCGCACGCCGATCGACTGGGGGCTTGCCGCCACCTATTCGATGGCGCTGCTGATCGTCGCGATCGTGCTCCTGTTCTTCTATTTCCGGCTGATCCGCCACGGCGAGCGCTACCAGACCATCACCGGCAAGGACTATCGGCCGCGTCGCATCGACCTTGGCGGCTGGCGCTATCTCACCTGTGCGCTCTCTCTGCTGCTGGTCTTTCTCATCACCGGCGTGCCGTTCCTGATGATGCTCTATGCCTCGCTGTTGCCGTTCTATCAGGCACCCAGCATGGAGGCGTTCGAGAGCCTGTCGCTTGCGAACTACTGGTCGCTGTTCCAGAGCAACAAGACCATCATGCCCATGATCAACAGCGCCATCCTCGGACCCGCGGTCGCAACCGCCGTGATCCTGATCGTCGCGCTGATCGCCTATTTCGTGCACAAGACGGAAATTCGCGGGCGCAGGCTGCTCGATTTTCTGGCCTTCGCACCGATCGCGATCCCGAGCGTGGTGCTGGGCGCGACCTTCTTCTGGTTCTATCTCCTGGTGCCGGTGCCGATCATCGGCACGCTGGTCATCATCGGGCTCGCCTATCTCACCAAATACATGCCGGTCGCGCTGCGTTTCGTGTCGGCCTCGATGATGCAGATCCACAACGAGCTCGACGAGGCCGCGCAGGTCGCCGGCGTCTCCTGGGGGCGCAACTTCATCAAGGTAACGCTGCCGCTGCTGCGCCCCGGCCTGCTCGCGGCCTGGTTCTGGGTGATGGTGCACGCCTATCGCGAGCTCACCGTCGCGCTCATGCTGGCGCGCTCACAGAACCGCACCGCCGCGGTCGTCATCTTTGATCTCTGGGAGGAGGGCTCGTTCCTGCTGCTCAGCGCCTTCGGGGTGCTGATGTTCCTTCTGCTGATGGCGCTCAGCATCGTCGCCTATATGGTCGGCCGCCGTTTCGGCGTGCAAGAGCAGTATTAGTGCAATGTTGATGTATGGTGGCGTGCGACATCTGGTGAACTCATGATCCGCGTCGAAAGGCTGACCAAAACCTTCAAGGCGAGCAAGGAGACGGTCGCGGCCGTCGCCGGCATCAACTTCGAGGTGGCGGCTGGCGAGATGGTGACGCTGCTTGGACCATCGGGCTGTGGCAAGACCACCACGCTGCGCTGCGTCGCGGGGCTTGAAAAAGCGGACAGCGGGCGCATCAGCATCGGCGAGCGCGCCGTGGTCGACGCCGAGGCCAAAGTGTTCGTGCCGCCGCATCAGCGCAATATTGGCATGGTGTTCCAGTCTTATGCGATCTGGCCGCACATGACCGTGCTCGAAAACGTCGCCTATGCACTCGAGGGCAAGCGCTTCTCCAAGGCCGAGCGGCGACGGCTCGCCATGGAGGCGCTCAGCGCCGTAAAGCTCGCCGACCTGGCCGACCGGCCGGCGCCGCGGCTCTCGGGCGGCCAACAGCAGCGCGTCGCCATCGCGCGCGCGATCGTGGGAAAGCCGCAGGTGCTGCTGTTCGACGAGCCGCTGTCGAACCTCGACGCACGGCTGCGGCTCGAGATGCGCAACGAACTGCGCCGCATCCAGCGCCAGATCGGGATCAGCTCGATCTACGTCACCCACGACCAGGCCGAAGCGCTCGCAGTCTCCGACTGGATCATGGTGATGAAGGACGGCCGCATCGTCGAGCGCGGCCGGCCGCTCGACATCTATCGCTATCCGCGCCATGTCTTCACTGCGCAATTTCTCGGCACCACCAACCTGATTGCTGGGACTGTCGAGTCAATCGACGAGGTGGCTGGCCGGCTCAAGGTCGTGACCGCGCTTGGCCCGATCATCGGGTCGGACCCGACCCGAAAGATTGCGGCGGGTGACAAAGTGCGCGTCAGCATCCGGCCGGAGGACCTCTACGAGACCGCGGGCGGCGATGCCTCAGCCCGGGTCAACGTGTTCGAAGGCACGCTCGCGTTTGCGATCTTCGCGGGCGTCGCGGTGGAAGCGGAAGTGCGCTGCGGCGACATGAGCCTGGCATGTTTGCTCGACCGCGAGGCCGATCTGACACCAGGGCGTCTGGCCACGCTGCGCGCGCGGGCGCATGCTTGTCTCGTATTGCCGGAGGAATAAAGCCATGACCGCCGTCCCCAAGCTTGGCGCCTGGCAACCCCCGGACAGCATCTCACGCGAGGAGACGCTCGCGCGCTCCGCCGACGTGCTGGCGAAGCCGAGCCTGCCGCTGCGCCAGACCGAGAACATCTTTCGCATCCACGCGCTCGGGCTCGACTGGGACATGGGCGTGACGGTGTACGAGCCGAGCGATCCCAGAGAGATCATCCGCGGCGCCGACGGCAAGAAGGTCGGCGTGTTCCTGCTGCACGGCGGCTCCGGCGACTACAAATCGATGGAGCCGATCGCCAAGGTGTTTGCCGAGAAGTTCGGCTGCAAGGCGGCGGCGATGACGTTTCCGGGACGGCTCTATCTCGACGATGCAAGCCGCGACTGGCCGGACGACACGATCCGCGCCGACGGCACCGTGCGCACTCCGATCTGGAAGAAGGGCGAGCGCATCACGCCTGACCAATACGAGGTCGTGCGCGACACCTCGATGCGCCTGCGCTACGGCACCCGCACGGTGGCGCGCGCCAAGCCTGGCACGACCTTCTATGACCGCATGGCGGCATGGCCGGTCGCCTTCGAGGAAGGCATGAAGGATGCGATGCGCCGGCACTTCCCGGCTGAGAAATATTCGATCTATCTCACCGGCCATTCGACCGGCGGCCCGATGGTGTTCTTCATGTCGCAGCGCGTGCCCAACGTCGCCGGCATGCTCGCGGTCGAGAACTCGCCGTTCGGCTTCATTCAGGAGGAGCAGCACAACTGGTCGGGCGCGCTCGGCAAAGTCGAGGGCTTCGAGCGCGTGACCAAGCAGAAGGCGCCGCGCACCGATCCGTTCAACGAGCTCTACATCCGCACCTGGCGCGACCGTGCGCGCTATGCCGGGCCGGAGGCGCTCGGCCAGGAGGGCCCGCAGGCGCTGATGCGGCTGCCTTGGCTGATGGAAGAGATCCTCGACTGGTGGGACAAGACCAAGGCGCGCCCGCAGTTCAAGGCCGAGTACATCATCACGCACAACGTCCGGGGTTCGCTCGAGGCTGCCGCGCGGGCGGCGGCCGAACGCCTGAAGATGTCGGAGGCGGACACGCAGGCGCTGGTGCAGCACTATCTCGGCTATCCTTATCCGCAGACCGGGCCCGGCGCGAAGCCGGTGCCGCCGGTTCTGTTCTGCATTTCCAAGGACAGCCGCGACCACAGTCCGGAAGTCTATCGCGAGGTGGTGCTGCCGATGTTCGCCAAGCTCGATCCGGCGCCGAAAGTGCGTGCGACGCGCTGGGGCGCGGGCGTGCATACGTATCACAAGGCTGAGGCAGGCCTGCCGCTCGGCATCGCGCCGCCGGTGGTGGAGCTCTATGTGCGGGCGATCCAGGAGGGATATTTTGTGGTGTGAGTGGTGGGAGCAACCTGAGTTGTCTTGCACTGAATCGCCGCGAGCACGGCCGGCTCCCTCTCCCCGCAGGGGAGAGGGGTGGGGTGAGGGGGGTCGGGCCTATATAGCGATCCGAACCCCCTCACCCGACCGCCTTCGGCGGTCGACCTCTCCCCTGCGGGGAGAGGTGGCGCCTGCGGCACTCGCGAACGTATCCTTGCACGATGCGAACGAGTGGAGGGCGCGATGTCCGTTCTGATGGATCAAGCCAAAACGACCTGGCAACCACCAGCGACATGGCCGCGTGAGCAGGTCATTGCGACATCAAACGCCGTGCTCGCCAAAACCGCTGGTGACGTGAAAGAAGCCGAGGACATCTTCCGCCTCGCCGCGCTCGGTCTCGACTGGGACATCGGCGTGCGGGTCTATGAGCCGCAGCCCGCTGAGATGATCGCGCGCGGTGCCGACGGCAAGCGCATCGGCATCTTCCTCCTGCATGGCGGCGCCGGCGACTACAAATCGATGGAACGATTTGCGCTGCTGTTCGCGGAGAAATTCGCCTGCAAGGTCGTCACCATGACGTTCCCAGGCCGCCTCTATCTCGACGATCCGGCCCGCGACTGGCCCGCCGACACCATTCGTCCCGACGGCACCGTGCGAACGCCGATCTGGCTCAAGGGCGAGTACGTCACGCCTGACCAATACGAGCTCGTGCGCGACACCGGCAAGCGCATGAAATACGGCACACGCACCTCCGCCCGCGCCAAGATCGGTACCCGCTTCTACGACCGCATGGCGTCATGGCCGGTTGCGTTCGAGGAGGGCATGAAAGAAGCCTGCCGGCGCCACTTCCCGGTGGGCGAATTCTCCATCTATGTGCACGGCCACTCGACCGGCGGACCTTATGTGTCGATGCTGTCGCAGCGGGTCGAAAATATTGCCGGCGTGATCGCGATCGAGAACTCGACGTTCGGCTTCATCAACGAGAAGAAGCACCAGTGGGGCGGCCACGTCGGCAAGATCGAAGGCTTCGCCGCGGTCGCCGCGAAAAGCCCTGAGTCGTGGAAGGACCCATTCAACGATCTCTACATCCGCACCTGGCGCGATCTTGCGCGCTACCGCGGCTCGGAAGCGCTCGGCCAGGAAGGCCCGCAGACGCTGATGCGGCTGCCGTGGCTGATGGAGGACATCTTCGAGGCCTGGGACGCGGCGAAGAAACGGCCGCAGTTCAAGGCCGAGTACATGATCACGCACAATATCGTGGGCGCGCTCGAGCAGGCGGCGCGCGCCGCCGCTGTGCGCCTGAAGCTGAGCGGCACCGAGACCGAAAAGCTCGTCGCACACTATCTCGGCTATACGCGACCGCTCGAAGGCGCCGGCGTCAAGCCAGTGCCGCCGTTCCTGTTCGTGATCTCGAAGGATAGCCGCGACCACAGCCCGGAGGTCTATCGCGAGGTGATCATCCCGATGTTTGAGGCGATGAAGCCGGCGCCGCGCGTTGCGGTGACGCGCTTCATGGCGGGCGTGCACACCTACACCAAGCCGGAGCCCGGCCTGCCGGTCGGCATCGCGCCGGCGGCGGTGCAGTTCTATTTCGACGCCATCACGGGCGGCTATTTCGTCGCTTAGAGCACATCCCGATGAAACCTATTCGCTCAACACAACCGTTCGTCCCCGCGAAAGCGTGGACCCAGGGCCACTTGCTCAAACTCTTCAATTGTCGCACTGGGTCCCCGCTTTCGCGGGGACGAACGGCGGAGAAGCAGTGATTAATCTCCCAGAAGCGCTCTAGCGAGAGGACTTCAGCATGCGCCCCAAGATCGAATGGCCCGACGGCAAGAAAATCTGCGCGACGCTGACCGTCGCATTCGAGGCGTTTACGCGCGGCGGGCATTTCAAGAAAGCGAAGGGCCTCGAGGTCAATCTCGTGTCGCTCTCGCATGCCAATTACGGGGGCAATGCCGGCATCTGGCGCATCCTCGAGGTGCTCGAGCGCAACAAGGTGCGCGCCACCGTCGACGTGAACGGGCTCGCGGTGCAGAAGTGGCCGGACGCCGTGAAGGCGCTGCACAACGCTGGCAACGAGATCGCCGGCCACGGCACCACCAACGACATTCACATGACTGACCTTTCGCCCGACGAGCAGCGCACCGAGATCCGCGCCGTCAACCGCATCGTCAAGGATGTGATCGGCGAGCAGCCGGTTGGCTGGGTGAGCCCGGGCGGCCATCACACCCGCGAGACGCTGGGGATCCTCGCTGATGAGGGCTACACCTGGTGCGGTGACCAGTGCGACGACGACCTGCCCTATGTGGTCGAGGTCGACGGCAAGCGCATGGTGATCGTGCCCAAGCATTGGTTCTTCAACGATTGGCGCGCCTGGAACGGCGGCGCGTCATCGAGCGAGATGGCGTTCCAGCAGTTCAAGGACGGCTTCGATTTCGTGCTGGAGGAGGCGCTGCGCGGCAAGCCCGGGCGCATCGACGCGCTGGTGCATGCCGAGCTCGGCGGGCGGCCTTATATGGCGAACGCGTTCGAGAAGATGATCCGCTATGTGCGACAGCACGACGATATCGTCTGGTTCCCGACTCGCGACGAGATCGCCGACTACGTGCTGGCGAACACGAACCACGTGGAGCCCTATTCGCCGACGGGGTGAGAGGGCATTCATTTCCTGACCAGCAACACGATGCGCCTTATTGCTCCGCGCCGACGGAATCCTTCAGCACCTGCTTGACCACCGGACTGACGTTGCGGATGCGCGCGAAGATGCGCTCGACCTCCTCGGCCGGGACCAGCTCCGGATCATCGCCGGTGATCTTCTTGAAGTCCTCGATGAAGTCCTTGTCCTTCTCGAGCGCGTGGAACGCCCGCCGCAACTCGCGCGCCGCGTCCATCGGCGAGCCCTTCGGGAGGAAGACTCCGCGCTGCATCTTGGTCGAGATGTCGTTCATGAGAAACAGCGCTTCGTGCTTGGGGCCTGATGGCGGCTTGCCGAACGCCTGCTGGTAGAAATCAAAGAACGTGATCATGCCATGCTTGAGCAGCGCCGGGTTGCCGACCGGGCCGCCGTCCGGCCCCATGACGGGGTGGTGGAAGAGAACGACGCCCACGCCGGGATTGATGATCTGCGGGATTGCCTGCGTGGTGAAGCCCGGCAACGAGCTGCCGGTGAAATTGATCTCGCTCTGCAGCATCGCCTTGTTGATCTGCGCGGTGCCCGGAAAGCCCGTGATCATCTTGTAGGGCTTGTCCATGATCTCGAGCGCCAGCCGCAGCCGCGTGTCATGCGAGGTCGCGCGGCTGTAGCCGCCCGCGAAGATGTTGGTGGCGCGCGCGAAGTCGGCCGGCCTGGTGTAGCCGCCGGGCACGATATCCTTGCGCGCGTAGACCACGTTCCAGCCCTGGCCGCCGACGATCGGAATGAAGTCGTCGACTTTGATCTTGAGCACCGGATCGCCGATGATGGTCGACGTGGCGCTCATGGTGAAATAGCCGACCGTGAGACCGTCCGGCTGCGAGCCGACATTCAGCCCGAGCTGGTTCATCGCGTTGGCGCCGCCGGCGCCGGCCACATTGCGGATGATCACCGTCGGCTGGCCCGCGATGTATTTGGCGAGGTGGCGCTGCACGACGCGCGCCTCGGTGTCGGCATTGCCACCGGCTGCGTAGTTGACGAGCAGCGTCAGCGTCTTGTCCTTGTAGAACTGGGCTGAGGCGGGAGCGGCCACAAGAACGATTGCGGCGGCGAGCGAGAGACGCGTCAGCATGGCAAATCTCCTACTCCACAAAGCTCTCCAGCAGCTCGACCGGATCGCCGTATTTGCCCGCCTCGCTCACCACCTGCGGGTCGCGCAGCGCCATCAGGAAGCCGTTGTCGATCATGGTGGTGTTGCCGAGCTTCACGGTCATGTCGAACACCACGCAATCCTGGTGCGTGTGCGGCTCCTCCCAGCGCGGCACCTGGCGGTGCATGAATTCGCTCGGCCGCTCGGCGTCGGTGCCAAAATGCAGCGCGCCGGGCGCGTTGGAGCCCGCCGGATAGGCTTTGAAGCGTGGATATTTCGGATTGAAGCCGCAGCCGAGCTCATGCAGCGTCGCGTTCACGCCGGTGAGCATGTCGCGCACGATCTCGGCATCCAGCGAGTTGCCGTGCACCTTCACCACGACGCCGTCCTTGTATTCGATGCCCACCTTGTCGCGGAACGGCTTCTCGAAGCCGATCGCCCATTGCGGATAGACGATGCCGCCCATGTCGGGCTTCTTGTTCGGGTCACGGTCGAAGCAGGTGCGGCCGTAGATGTTGGGGCCGTGGGTCGGCAGATGATGCACGTAGCAGCCGTCCTCGTCGGCCTTGTCCTTGCCGCGCCAGCGGTTCTCCTTGTGCAGGTTCTTCACCATCTCGGGCGTGAACTTGATGACGAGATCGGTGCCGCGCGGGTCCGAGAACGTCATGTCGAAGTTGCGGTCCTTCGGATACATGCGCGCGGTGGCGCGGATGATCTCACCCACAAGATCGACCGGAAAGCGCGCCTGCGGCGTGTGCAGCAGATCGAGGTTGCGGAAGTAAGTGATCTTGACCCAGCGCTGGCCCTTCTCCTTGCGTAGCTTCAGGAACAGTGGAGCATTGACCGAGCAGAACCAGGTCGAGACCACGAAGGTCGCCTGCTCGATGAGCGGCACGGCCTCGGGCGGGCAGTCGTGAATCTGGGTTGTCGGCGCCATGAACTCGCGCGGGAACACGCCACGGGAATTGGCAATGCCGGAGATCGCGTCGACCACGCGGCGGTCGAGCAGCGGATCGGTCAGGAACAGCATGTTGTCGCCCGGCCGGATGGCGTAGACCTTGATCAGGTTGTCGATCGCCTGGAAGTAGTTGCGGGTCTCAGTCTGCGGCAGCACGGTTGTGGCCGGCATCGCGGCGGCGTATTCGGAATTGACGATGTCGTCATAGGTGGGCGTGCGGAACGCCATGCTTTCCTCCTGATCCTTTGACCTTATTGTTGCAGCGAATTCGCCCGCGTCAAAGCGGTTTGAAGCGCCCGCTCGCCACCGCCCGATCGTAGATGATCGAGGCGACAGCGACATCCTCGAGCCCAACCCCGAGCGACTTGAACAGCGTGAGCGCGCCCGGGTCGCGGGCAGCACTGTCTGTCACGATCTCGTGTAGCGGCCGCACACGGCTCCAATCGAGCTTCCCGGCGTTGACGAGGTCTATGAACTCCGCAGCTTCCATCTTGGCCTGTGGAATGTCGTCGGTCACGACCAGCGATGCCTTGAGCACGAGCTCGGGATCAAGCTCGCGGCGATTGGCCGCATTGGCCCCGACGCCGTTCACGTGCGCGCCGGCCTTAAGCCAGGAGGCCATCACGACAGGGGTCGCCGAGTTGGTCGCCGCAGTGACAATGTCGGCCTCCACCACCGCCTCCTCGGCCGTTCGAGCGGCGGTGACTGGCGCATTGAGCTGCGGGCCGAGCTTGGCGCAGAAGGCTTCGAGCTTGTCGCGCTTGCGCCCATAGACCGCGATCTCTTTCAACAGCCCGGCCGAGCTGAGTGCCAGCGCCTGCGTGCGTGCCTGCCGGCCAGTGCCGATGAGCGCGACCTTGCTGGCGCCGGGCTTCGCCATTTTCTCGCTCGCGACGGCGCTCGCGGCGCCGGTGCGGATCTGGCCCAGCACGTTGGCTTCGATAATGGCGAGGAGACCCTCCTGCTCGGAATAGAGCAGCACATGAAAGGCCGAGGAGCCGTAGCACTTCACCGCGAACCGTCGCTGGGTGGCGAGCCCGCCGCCCATCACGTTGAGCCGGCGCTCGCCGAACTCCCAGCGCGTGCGCGGGATAACGTTGCCCTCACCACGCGCACGCGCCTCGAAAGCGTCGCGCAGCGCCTTAATGGCGGTCGGCATGTCGAGGAATTCAGCGACATCTTTTTCGTTGAGATAGATCGGCACAGGCAGTCCTTTCAGCGCACTCTATCACGATACATGCACGGCCTCTCCGCTTCCCCTCCCCCCGCGAAGCGGTGGGGAGGGGTGAGGGGTGGGGGTCTCTTAGGCGGACGGGCGCTGCCATCAGCTGCAAAGCTATCAAGGCCCCCACCCCAACCCTCCCCACCTGCTCGCAAGTGCTCGCGGGGGGAGGGAGCGCGCCGAGTTCGTGGCACCGCCTTTGGCAAACGCAGCTCACATGAACTCCGGCAGCTCCTTCAGATAGTACTTCGCCATCGCGGGCCGGAATTTTTCCATGATAGCGCGGTTGAGCTCGACCGGCGGCTTCTGGTCGGCTGGCAGCATCGGCTTGTATTCGACGCCGCCCAGCTCTTCCTTGAAGGTGCGCTTGGCCTCCGCGACCAGCTCCGGTTTGGCAAAGCATTCCGTGACCGCCGCCGCGAACGCCTTGGCGCCCACCACCGCGCCCTTGTGCGCGATCGAATGCGCCAGCACCACGCCCGCGCCCCAGTGATGCGAATTGATATTGGGAACGTTGGAGGGAAAATAAAACTTCGCCATCGGGACTTTCCAGGAGATATCGCCGGCGTCATTCGCCGAGGTGCGTTGCACAGCCTCGCCTTTCATCGCCTTGATCTCGCGCCTGAGGCCCTCGACCCTGACCTTGGCGTTGCCTTGCAAGGTGCGCGCCAGCGTCTCCTCTTCTCCGGTCCAGACCGGCATCCCGACGGTCTCGATCTGGCGCTGCACCAGCTCGGCGAGCGTGCGGTTGCAGCGCAACGGCCACACGGCGCTGAGCACATCGACGTCATAGGTCGTGTTGCTCATGAGGGCTGCGCCCTGTGCGATTTTCTTCGCCTGCTCGAACAGCCTGGTGGCGCCTTCGGCTGTGAGATCGCGGAAGAACCACCAGATCGCGGCCGTACGCGGAATCACATTGGGCTGGTCGCCGCCGTTGGTGACCACACGATGCGCCCGCATCGAGGGCTGCATGTGCTCGCGATATTGCGCCATGCCGGCGTCCATCAGCATGACGCCGTCGAGCGCGTCGCGGCCGTTCCAGGGCGAGGTGCCGGCATGCGCGGTCTCGCCATGGAAAGTGAACTCGGCCGAGATCAGCGCCGACTGCAGCAACCCGTAGCTCGAGGAGAACTCGGCACCGATGTGGTTGTGGAACGCAACGTCGACGTCGTCGAACCAGCCGTCGCGCACGAAATACGGCCGGCTGACGAGTTGCTCCTCCGCCGGCCCGCCGAACACCTTGAGCGTGCCCTTGAGCCCAAAGCGCTCCATCGCCTGCTTCGCAGCGATCGCGGTCGCGACTAGCACGGCCGCGTTGACGTTATGGCCTTCGCAATGGCCGGGCGCGCCTTCGACAATGAAGCACTGCGCGGGCACGCCGGCAGCCTGCGAGTTGTCCGGGCAGCTGTCGTACTCCGTATGGATCGCGACCACAGGATGGCCCGCGCCATAGCTTGCGCAGAAACCGGTCGGAAAGCCCGAGATGCCGCGCTCCACCTTGAAGCCGGCCTGCTCCAGGAGGCCTGTCATCAGCTTGGCAGTCTCGAACTCCTGCATGCCGAGCTCGCCGAAGTAGAAGACGTTATCGCCAAGCAGCGCGATCGCGCGCGCGTTGCGATCGATGGCGTCGAACAGGAAGGATTGCTCGGGGGTGAGGTTGGGGAGCGTGCTCATTGAAATTTCTCATGTTAGGTGGCGCAGGCCCCGTAGGGTGAGTTAGCGTGGCCCGTGCGCTCGCGACTTGGCTCGTTCCTCGGACCACGCGTAACCCACCACAGCGGTGACATATCGACATGCAAGCTGGTGGGTTACGCGTGGCGCTAGCCATCAGCTCCACCTCAACGCCTCGGCCACGCTAACCCACCCTACAAGGCGCTGCACCGCCCTACCCGCCCAGATTCTTCTTCAGGAACGCGAACACTTTGGTCCAGCCGTCGAGCGCCTGCTCGGGCCGGTGCGACACCCGCATGGTGTTGAAGAAGGCGTGCCCGCAGCCGTCGTAGCGGTGGAACTCATAAGTCTTGCCAAGCTTCTTGAGCACCTCTTCGGTTTTGTTGACGTGCTCGCGGTTCGGGTTCTGATCATCATTGCCGAAGATGCCGATCATCGGGCAGGTCATCTTCCCGGTCAGATCGATCGGCGCGACTGGCCGCTTGGCGTTGAGCAGCTTGCGGTCGTCGACGACCACGTTGCCGCCCCAGCAGTCCACCAGCGCGTCAATATCCGCAAGGCTGCAGGCCGCGAGATAAGCGTGGCGGCCGCCCGAGCAGAACCCGATCACGCCGACCTTGCCGCTGGCATTGGGCTGCGCCCGCAGGAACGCGATCGCGCCGGCCACGTCACCGACCACCTGCGCATCCGGTACGCCGCCCGCCGCGCGCACGCGCGCCCCGACGTCATCGGGGCTGCCGGGGCCATCGCGGAAATAGAGATGCGGCGCGATCGCCGCATAGCCATGATGGGCGAACTTGCGGGTGACCTCGATGATCCATTCGTCCCAGCCGGGCAGATGCATGATGACCACGATGCCGGGCACCTTGCCGGCGCGCGTCGGCCGCGCGTAATAAGCCTCACCGGTGTCCCCGTTGTCGGCCTTGAAAGACACGACCTCTGCCTGCAGGCCTTCGTACGACATTGCTGTTCCACGCCCCCCGTCATTGCTGGGATGAAGGGGTAAGAATATCATGGGCTTCGCAATCGTAAACGAGGCCGCGGAACGGGTGACGCCATGTTGAGACAAGAACAAAACGATCTCCTCACCCAGAGCGGTCCCGGCACGCCGATGGGCCGGCTGTTTCGCAGCTACTGGCTGCCGGCACTGCTGGCGAGCGAGTTGCCCGAAAACGAATGCCCGCCGGTACGTGTGAAGCTCCTGTCCGAGCGGCTGCTCGCCTGGCGCGACACGCAGGGGCGCTATTCGCTGATCGACGAGTTCTGCGCCCATCGTGGCACCTCGCTCTGGGTCGGGCGCAACGAGGAGGATGGGCTGCGCTGTCCCTATCACGGCTGGAAATACGACTGGACCGGCCAGTGCATCGACGTGCCGTCGGAGCCGCCAGAGTCGGGCTTCTGCCAGAGGATCAGGCTCAAGTCCTATCCGCTGGTGAAGCGCGGCGACGTGCTGTGGACCTATATGGGGCCGCCGGAAAAGCAGCCACCGCTGCCGGAATGGGAATTCTGCATCGTGCCGCCGGAGCAGACCTACATCTCCAAGCGGCTGCAGGAGTGCAACTGGCTGCAGGCGCTCGAAGGCGGTATTGATTCGAGCCACAGTGCCTGGCTGCATCGCGGCGAGTTCGAATCCGATCCACTCTACAAGGGTGCCAAGGGCAACGAATACACGCTCGGCGACATGCGTCCGCACTTCGAAGTGGTCGAGAGCCCGGGCGGCCTGTTGATCGGCGCGCGGCGCAACGCGGAGTCCGGCAAATATTATTGGCGCATCACCCAGTGGATCATGCCCTGCGTCACCATGATCCCGCCGCGCGGCGACTACCCAGTCGGCGGACATTTCTGGGTGCCGATTGACGATGAGAACTGCTGGATCTGGAACTGGGACTATCACTCGGTCCGCGCGCTCACCAATGCCGAAGTCACGGCGATGCGCAACGGCGCCAGCCGCCACGTGGTCTACGAGGAGGGCAATACCTGGCGAGCCAAGGCCAACAAGGACAACGACTATCTCATCGATCGCGCCGCCCAGAAAGCCGGCATCACCTATAGCGGCATCGCCGGGTTCGCCATGCAGGACTCCGGCATCCAGGAGCTGATGGGCCCGATTGTCGATCGCACCAAGGAGAACCTGGTCTCGACCGACAACGGCATCATCATGGCGCGCCATCGCCTGCTGCGCGCCGCCAAGGCGCTGGTCGAGAAGGGCGAAACGCCGCCCGGCGTCGAGCCCGCGCATCAGCGCGTGCGCGCGGCCGCGATCGTGTTGCCGGCCGACGCGGCCTACAAGGATGCGGCGCGCGAGGAGCTCAAGGTGCGCCCGGGTTTGACCCACGCGCGCGTGTGAAGATCGATTGATCAAAGGAACAACTGATGGCCAAAATCGTGCTCGGGCTCGGAACATCCCACACGCCCATGCTGCTTGCTTCCGATGAAACGCTGCAGCGCTTCATCGAGACCGACCGCAACATCAAGCACCGCGACAAGGAAGGCCGCCCCGTCACTTACGGCGATCTCCTGGAGAAAGCTGACCCCAAGCTCGCCCACATGGTGGCGCCCGAGCATCTGGTCGAGCGCCAGAACGTCGCCCGCGCCGGCATCAAGCACGTGGCGCAATCACTCGCCAGCGCCAACGTTGATGCGCTGATCGTGATCGGCGATGACCAGAACGAGAGCTACAAGGAGGACTGCCGGCCGACCTTCGCGATCTATTACGGCGAGACCATCCGCAACAGTAACGAGCAGCACGAGGAGTATCGCCGGCGCTTTCCCGAATGGTACGTCGAGAACCGGCAGGCGTTCTTCGAGGACGAAGGCCCGCGCGACTATCCGGTGCATCACGGGCTCGCGATGCACATGATCGACCAGCTGATGGAGGAAGGCTTCGACCTCGGCGCCTCGAAGTGTCTGCCGGAGGGTGAAGGCGAAGGCCATGCCATTGCCTACGTGCATCGCTATGTGATGGATCCGACGAAGCCGGTCGCGGCCGTGCCGATCTTCGTCAATACGTATTTTCCGCCCAACCAGCCACGGCCGCGCCGCTGCTACGAGTTCGGCCAGGCCATCCGCAAGGTGGTGGAAAGCTACGGCGAGAACCTTCGCGTTGGCGTGCTCGCCTCGGGCGGCCTCAGCCACTTCCTGGTCGACGAGGATTTCGACCGCGCGATCCTCAAGGCCTGCGCCGACAAGGATGCGCAGTTCCTCAAGACACTGCCGCGCAACAAGCTGCATGCCGGATCGTCCGAGATCCTGAACTGGGTGGCGGTCGCCGGCGCGGTCGAGCACCTCGATCTCAACTGGTTCGAATATGTGCCCGGCTACCGAACGCCCGCTGGAACAGGCACAGGCTTGAGCTTTGCGACCTGGGCGTAAATGGCTTGTAAAGTCGCGATGAGTCCCCGCTTTCGCGGCGACGACAGCCAGCCTATAAGGAGCCTCTGAAATCACAGTGCCCGACAATGAGGAGGATCCCATGGCTCGCATCGTACATATCGCGCTCAAGGTCGAGGACCTGGAAAAGTCCACCAAGTTCTACGAGGACGTCTTCGGCATCTACCAGCTCAAGACCGGCCATGCGCGCGGCCACACCTCGCGCCATATGACCGAAGGCACCATCGATCTCGCGCTGATGACCTACGACAGCGAGGACGAGCCGGAGGCGAAGCTCGCAGGCGCGGGGCCCTGCATCCATCACTTCGGCATCGAGGTCGAGGATCGCGATGCGATGAGCGGCGCGATCGAGCAGGGCGGCGGCTCGATCTTCTCCGACAAGGAGGAAGGCGCGCTCAAGTTCCGCGCACCCGACGGCTGCATGGCAGAGCTCGTCAACGTTGGTCGCTACAAGCTGCGCGAGCGCAGCCCCAAGGCGCGCATCGTGCATCTGGCGCTGAAGGTCAACGATATCGAGAAGGCCGCCGCGTTCTACCAGACCGTGTTCGGCTTCAAGGTGCGCGGCACCACCCAGCATGGCGATCACGTCTCCCGCCATCTGACCGACGGCAATCTCGATATTGCATTGATGAAGTGGGACCGCGACGACCGCGAAGGCGCGAAGCTGGCCGGCGCCGGCCCGTGCATCCATCACTGGGGCCTCGAGGTCGCCGACCGCGAGGCGTTCGCCGAGGTAGTCAAAAAGCACGGCGGCGAGATCCTGTCGAAGCCCGGCGCCCAGACGCTGCGCTTCCGCGCGCCTGACCGCACCATCGTCGAGTGCGTCGAGCCCGGCCGCTATCAGACGGTCGGTACCGCGCCGGCGGCTGCGCACGCCTGAGGGGCTTGACCGGGCGAAGGCGCGCGTCGAAAGTTCGGCCGCATCACACCGATGGCGCGGGATGAGCCCGCGCCCTCCCCGACGCCC
>Ga0209488_10002294_pt1 | contig 15775 bp, 12 predicted proteins | sample Rivendell_Oct201_8_FD_188349 | JGI IMG/M metagenome (GOLD analysis project Ga0209488, IMG submission 188349) | Vadose zone soil microbial communities from the Eel River Critical Zone Observatory, Northern California, USA -... | ecosystem: Environmental > Terrestrial > Soil > Vadose zone >... | reverse complement strand
GAGCGGCGCGGGATCGCCTCGCCCGTCACGCTGGCCCCAGCCGTAGGACCCGCCGGGCATTGTCCCGATAGATCTTGCGCAGGACCTCGTCCGGCAGGCCGATCCCGTGGATCTGCCAGCGACCCTGCGCCGGAACTGGCTCCGTGCCGTAGTCGAACGACTCGTCGAGCGTCTCGAGGAACCGGTAATGGATCGCATAGAGGTCCGGGTCCGGCGCCATGTCGACCCCGAAGAGGATTCGATCCTGGTAGCGAAGGAAGAACGCCCGGGCCGAATAGGGCTGGCGGCCGAGCTCGCCGAGCCGGGCGGCGATGTCGACGTTGAGATTCGGATTCTCGTCGAGCAGCCGCCCGACGAGACCGAGGTCCTCAGCAGCGCAGCCGACGTGGGCGCCGACGAAGGTCGTCCGCGGATGGCGCGCGACAAGTCGCCCGAACGCGGCCAGCAGCTCGTCGAACGCAGGAAAGCCGGGCGCGTCGGGCTCGTCAGCGACCCGGGTCGGCCAGAAATGCCAGTCCGGGTGGGCGTGAAGCTCCTCCCAGCGCTCGTTCGCAGGGTCGAGCGGCTCGAAGAAGGCGATCGGGTCGGCGATGTGGATGAGGACCGGGAGATCGAGGTCCGCGGCGGCCGTCCAGAGTGGGTCGAGGCGAGGGTCGTCGACCGCGACCAGGCGACCGGCCTTGTCGAGCGCCCGCAACCCGAGCAACTTCCACACCTTCAGCCCGCGAGCTCCCCGCGCGGCGGCGTCTCGCAGCCTGGCCGCCTCCGATTCCCCGAAGGCATCGTCGTCGGCCCAGCCGTCGTAGTCGAGCCCGGCGAACACGGCGACCCGATCGGGATAGGCCGCCTGCCACCTGTCGATCTCCGCCGTCAGCTCGTCACCCTGGCCACCGTCGAGGTCGACGACCATCTCGACGCCGGATTCGTCGAGCATCGCGATCAGTTCGGATGGAGGACGGGTCGACCAGTCGCCACCGAACGCCGACCCGAGGTGATTGTGGGCATCGATGACGGGAAACGCCGGTCGCCGCACCTCGTGATCCGGTAGGCGGAGCATCGGTCGAGGCCGGAAGTCGGCGAGTCGCAGGTCGTCGACGCTCATTCGGAGCCGAGGATGACGACCTGGCCGAGATGTCGCGGCGCGTCGGGATCGCGGCGGCGCGTGAGAGCCAGGCTGAGCGCGAGCGCGTGCGCCGGGTGGAGGAGCAGCGGCAGGCGGGCGGTGGGAACGAGCCCGCCACCGACCAGGCTGACGTCGCCGGCCGCACCGCGGGCTTCGGCTTCGTCGCCCGCGATCAACCAGGTTGCCGCTCCAAGCCGCCCCGCCTCTGCCACGACCGCGGCTTCCTCGCGGGCCCCGGCCCCGCCCACCAACCCCACGACCAGCATGCCGGGTTCGCAGACCGAGATCGGTCCGTGGCGGAACTCGAGCGGCTCGTAGGCGCTCGTCGGAACCTGGCTCGTCTCGGTCAGCTTGAGACCCCACTCGGCCGCGATCCCGAACGCCGGTCCCCCGCCGAGGACGACGATCCGGCTCCAGTCGGTCGTGCCCAGCCGGCGTCCGATGGCTGCGGCGGCGGCGGCTTCAGCCCAGCGACCACCGACTCGACGAAGGTCCGCCGCGAGCCGGTCGTCGCCGCCGACGATCGCCATGACGTCGAGCAGCAGGGCAAGCATGCTGGCGAATGAGCGGGTCATCACGATCGCCGCCTCGTCGCCGGCGGGCGAGACGAGCGTCACGTCGGCGAGTGCGGCCAGCGGGCTGTCCGGCCGGCAGGTGACCGCGACGGTCGGGTGGCCGGCAGAGCGCATCCGCTCGGCCACGCTGATCGCTTCCGACGTGGAGCCGGAACGCGAGATGATGACGACCGGTTCGCGCGTCGCGGTCTGCCCCGTAACGCCGCCGCCCGTGCCGGCGCCCGCGACGAGCACGCCGTCCGGCCGAAGGATCAGCTCCGACAGCGGTGCCGCGATGATCGGCCGCCGCAACGCGGTGCGACCGGCCGCGGCAGCGACCTGGGCGAGGTAGTAGGACGAGCCCGCGCCCGTGACGACGATCCGGTCCGCTATGGAGAGGAGGTCCCGGGCGGCTCGGGGCATGCGGCCGGCAGCGTCGACGGCTGCGGCAATCGCCTCGCCCGACGTCAAGCTCTCGCGCCAAGTGAGAAGTTCCTCGAACGCGGTCATCGGTCGCGCAGCTCCACCGAGTAGCGGTAGCGGTCACCGCGGACCGTGCTCCGGCAGAACTCGATCGGCAGGTCGTCCTGGTCGAACGCGATCCGCTCGACCCGAAGCGCCGGCTCGCCCCGACGCTGGTCGAGGAGGCTGGCCTCGTCGGCCGTGAGGAGAACCGGCTCGAACGTCTCGCGGGCCCGCGTCGGGCGGCAGCCGTACGCGTTCATCAGCGTGTCGTACAACCGGACCGCCGAAAAGTCGACCCTCTCCAGGCCGGGGAAGCGGGCGGCCGGCAGGTGGCTGGTCTCGACGACGAGTGGGTCGGGTCCGGCGAGGCGGAGCCGCCGGAGCGCGACGACCTCCGTGCCGGCCGGGATCCCGAGCGCCTCGGCGACCGCCTCCGTCGCCGGCTGCGTCCGCAGCTCGAGGACCTTCGTCCCCGGCTCCAATCCGTGCCGCTCGATCTCACGACTGAACGAGTAGAACCCGCCGATCGTGTGCTCGAACCGGGGCGCAGTGACATACGTCCCGAGCCCCCGCCGGATCTCGAGCAGGCCCTCCGCCAGGAGTCCCGCGAGTGCCTGTCGGACCGTGGCGCGACTGACCCCGTATTCCGCCATCAGCTCCGGCTCCGGGGCGACCTGGCCGCCGGGTCGCAGGGCGCCGCTGCGGATCCGGTCGCGCAGGTCGGACTCGATCCGTCGATAAAGGGGCAACCCCGAAGCCGCCAGCGGGCTCATCCCTTGATCCCGGACATGGCGATCCCCCGGACGAAATGGCGCTGGGCGAGGATGAAGAGAACGATCATCGGAAGGACACTGACGAGCGCACCGGCCATGAGGAGCGGCCACCTTCCCACGTATTGGCCCTGGAAGAGCGACAGGCCGGCCGTCACGGTGAACGACTCGATGTCGCGCAGGTAGATGATCGGGTCGATCAGGTCGTTCCAGCTCCACATGAACGTGAAGATCGCCAGTGTCGCGAGGGCGGGCCTGGCCAGCGGCAGGTAGATGTGGCGGTAGATCTGCCACGGGTTGGCGCCATCCACCCGGGCCGCGTCGCCAAGCTCACGCGGGATCGCCATGAAGAACTGGCGGAGGAGGAACGTCCCGAAGGCTCCGCCGAGGAACGCGCCGACCCACAGCGGCTCCTGCGTCCCGATCCAGTTGCCACTCGTCGAGAGCGGGTGAGGCAGCAACCGGTAGAGGACGAAGTTCGGAACGAGCACGACCTGGAACGGGATGATCAGGGTCACGAGGAGAAGGGCGAACAGCGGATCGCGGAAGCGGAAGCGGAGGGCGGCGAAGGCGAACGCGGCCATCGAGCAGGTCAGCAGCTGACCGATCGTGTTGAGCGTGGCGAGCTTGACCGAGTTGAGAAAGAACAGCCCAAACGGCAGGGCGTTCCACATGTCCGGATAGTTGTGCCACTGGGCCACGACCGGGAGCAACGTCGGCGGCGTCGCGAATACCTCAGCCCGGGTCTTCAGCGAGGTCGAGATCATCCACAGGAACGGCGCCATCATCAGCAGTCCGCCGACGATGAGCAACCCGATGAGGATCGCCCGGCGGGTCGCCCGGAGGCGCCGCGCGCTCACTGGTAGTGGACCCAGCGGTTCTGCGAGCGGAAGTAGACCGCGCTGAAGAAGGCCACGATCAGGAACAGGATCCAGGATGCGGCGCTGGCGTAGCCCATCTTGAAGAACCTGAACCCGTTCTCGTAGATGAAGTAGACGACCGTGATCGTTGCTTCGGTTGGGCGCGGCTTCACGAGCACGAAGATCTGGTCGAAGACCTGGAAGCTCCCGATGAGACTGAGCACGCCCGTGAAGAACACCGACGGCGTCAGGAGCGGCAGGGTCACGTTCCGGAGGCGGGCCCAACTGCCGGCTCCGTCGACGCTGGCGGCGTCGAGCAGGTCGGACGGGATCGCCTGGAGGCCGGCCAGGAAGATGATCACGTTCACGCCTAGGCCCTGCCAGATCGACATCGCGATGATCGATGGCATCGCCAGGGTCGGGTCACTCAGCCACTTCTGGGACGTGATCCCGAAGACCCCGAGGACCTGGTTGAGGAGCCCTGAATCCGCGCTGTAGATCCATTGCCAGACCAGGGCAATGGCGATGGTGGAGGTGACGACCGGCAGGAAGTAGGCAGTCCGGATGAAGGCGATCCCACGGACCTTCGTGTTGAGCGCGAGCGCGAGCGCGAGGGCGACCACCAGCCCGATCGGGACGGACACGACCGTGTAGAAGAACGTGTTCCGGAGTGCCTTCAGGAACCGATCGTCGGACAGAAGCGCGAGGAAGTTGTCGAGACCAACCAGCTTCGGCGCCGTGAGCAGGTCCCACTTCGTCAGGCTGATCGCAAGCGTGGCCAGGATCGGCCCCGCCGACAGGACGGCGAGGCCAAGCAGCGTTGGCAGGAGGAATGCGAGGGCCCAGCGGCCCTCGCCGGCAAGGGGCCCGCCGCCCCGCCGGGAGGCGGGGCGGCGAAGGCGGGTCATCACGGCGTTCGGTCGGGTCGAGTCGACCTCATTGACCGGCGAGGATCTCGTCGAGCTTCGGGAGCACGTCGGTCAGCGCCTGCCTGGCGGTCTTCTTGGGCTCGGTGAAGACGTTCGCGTCGAGCTCCGTCTGGAGGGCGGTCGTCCAGTCGTTGAAGCCCTTGAACGACGGCTTGATGTGCGCGTAGCCGATCGCGTCGGCAAGGACCTTGGCGCCGTCGAAGGACGTCGCGAACGGGCCGGTGAGGACCGCCTTGTTGGCGGGCAGCGATGCCTTGAGCTCCATGAGCTTCGTCTGGGCGGCCGGGCTCGCGAGGTACTTCACGAACGCCCAGGCGGCCTCAGGGCTCTTCGTGCCCTTGTAGACCACGGCGCCGGTGGGATTGATCGACGTCGCCTGACCGGCCGGGCCCTTCGGCAGCGGCGCAATCCCGAAGTCGAGGCCGGCCGCCTGGTGGGTCGCGACGAGCCAGGAACCGTTGGCCTCCATCGCAGCCTGGCCCTGCTCGAAGGCATCGCCAAGCGCATCGGTGATGGCCGCGTCGGGCATGACCTTGTGCTTCCAGATCAGGTCCTGGAGGAACTGGATCCCACCGGCCGCCTGGTCGCTGCCAACAAGGCTCGTCTTGTGATCGGCCGAGATGATGTCGCCGCCGTTCTGCCAGACGAGCTCCGACCAGTAGTTCTCCATGTCGGTCGACTCGGTGTAGAAGCCCCACTGGCTCGTCTTGCCACCGGCGCCTTTGAGGGTCAACTGCTTTGCCACGTCGACCAGCTTGGCCCAGTCCCAGGTGCCGTCCGGATACGGGATGCCGGCCGTGTCGAACATCTTCTTGTTGTAGTAGAGCGCGACGACGTTCAGGTCGCGTGGGACTCCGAACTGGCCATCCGGCGTCTTGAAGTCCGAGACGGCCTGGTCCGCGAGCTGGCCGAGGTCGTAGCCGTCCCGGTCGATGAACGGCTTGAGGTCCAGCAGGACGTCGCGGGTCTGATAGTCGGGGAACAGCGGCCCGTCCATCGCGAAGACGTCGGGCGCATCGCCACCGGCGATGGATGTCTGGAGCTTGTCCCAGTAGGGATCCCAGTCGGACACGGTGACCTTGACGGTGATCTTCGGCGTCGTCGCGTGGAACGCGTCGACGATCGCCTGCTGGTTCTTGATCTCCTGGGGGTCGCCCCAGATGGAGTAGGTGATCGTGGCCTCGGGACCCGTGTAGCCAGCGTCACTCGGGGCAGCCGATGGGGGCACGCTCGACTCGATCGCCTGGCTTGCGGATGCGGCGGCGGCCGTCTGAGCGGCGCCGGACGGCGAAGCCGTCGAGCCGCCGCACGCGGAGATCACGATTGCCAACCCACCGACGAGGGCGAGCAGCCGCCGGCGTCGGGCGCCGCCGGTTGCCGTTCGGTCGCTGAACATCGCGTGCTCCTCCTTCATTCGGCTGCGCTGCCGCCGAGCCAGGCGGGCAGCCATTCCGTCTCGGCTTCGATCATTTCCTCGGTCAGGCGCCAGGCGTCGTCGAGGGTCAGGTGGCTCTGGACGATCGGGTCGGTCATGACCGCGTGGCCGATTGCCGCGCGATCGCGGTCGAGGGCGGCGCGGACGGTCAGGCCCTGCATGTCGACCGCGCCGCGGACGTATGCGGCGAGGTGGAGGGGCAGTGGTCCCATCGCGACGGGATGGACGCCGAGGCCGTCGACCAGGCCCGGGACCTCGACGCAGGCATCCGCGTCGAGATTTGGGATCAGCGCTCCACCGTTGATCGCGTTGACGACGATCCGGGCCGGCGCACCGGTGGTCATCGCCTCGGCGATCGTCGCCGCGTACTCGCCGCTCCGCTCGATCTCGAACGATTCGCCCTCGTCCAGCATCCGCTTCGTCTCGGCGTACTCCTCGAGATTGTGCGAGACACGGGTGAGATATTCGCCGATCGGGATGTGGAAGCGCTCGACGGCGTCGCCGGCGGCATCGCCCTTGCCGATGTACCACGGGTTGTACTCGGCATGGTGCTCGGACGACTCGGTCGGGTAGAAGCCGAGTCGCCGGAAGAGGTCGGCCCGCACGAGGTCGTCATCGGGGGTTCGGCCGGCAGCGACGAAGGCACGGAGCTCCGGGTAGAGGTCGCGACCGCGGTGCTCGAGCCGCAGGATGAACGCGTGGTGGTTGAGCCCGGCGGTCGCCGCGTCGACCTCATCGCGTGGTAGTCCGAGGTAACCGGCGAGCCGGTCGACCGTCCAGAAGACGGAGTGGCAGAGTCCGACGACCCGGATCGAGGTCGCTTCGGAAACAGCCCGAACGAGCACCGCCAACGGGTTGGTGTAGTTGAGGAGCCACGCGTCGGGACAGATCTCCTCCATGTCGCGGGCGATCCCGAGGACGACGGGGATCGTCCGGAGGCCGCGGAAGACACCACCGACCCCGACCGTGTCGGCGATCGTGTAGCGAAGCCCGAACCTTGCCGGCACATCGAAATCGAGTTGCGTCGCTCGCGCTCCGCCGACCTGGATCGTGTTGACGACGAAATCGGCGCCCTGGAGCGCCGCGCGGCGATCGAGATGGGCGGAGATCGTCGGCTCGGCGGACAGGGCCGCGGCTGTCCAGCGCGCCATTCGTTCGGCGGTCGCCAGTCGTTCCGGATCGATGTCGTGGAGTGCGATCTGCGACGTCCGCAGCGCAGGCGATGTCAGGATGTCGCCGAGCAGGTTCCTCGTGAACTCGACACTGCCGGCTCCGACCAGGACGATCCGAGGCATCGCTTCTCCGCTGGCATTCGACCCGACGGCATTCGACCCGACGGCTCAGGACATACGGACGTCCGTATGTCCATCGTAACGGATTGGCGATCCCCGGTGCAACCGTGAATCGTTGGACTTCGTGAGCCGACGACGTCGGCGGTGTGACTATGACGGGAGCAACTGCTGCGAGAGCACCTCGACGACCCAACGATTGGTTTCGACCGGCGACCAGCCGCGTCCGCTCTCGAGAGCGTCAAACAACTGGGGGCCCAGGAGCACGAGCAAGATGTCGGTCGCGCGCGCCGCCGTGAGCCCTTTTCTCAGACCTCCCTTGGCGGCGAGCTGTCGCACGATCACGCGATAGCCATCGCGCCGTCTCTCCTCGCTCAGCTCGCTGATCGCCGTAACCTCAGGGTCACCGGCTGCGGCGTGGGTCGCCGCCAGCAGCGGAGCGACGCGACGAAGGATCGGTGCGGTGTTGTCGACGAGGATCCTGATCGCCCGCCGAGGATCGGACTCCCCCTCAAAGGCCCGGTACCAGGGAGCGTCTTCCGGACCTACCGGATCGTCGAAGCCCATGACCGCGGCCCCCAGGACCTCGCCGAGGATGGCGCCTTTCGTCCTGAACGTGAAGTACAGCGTCGGCACCGCGATGTGGGCCTCCCGCGCGATTGCCTCCATCGTCGTCGCCACGTAGCCCTTCTCGCAGAAGAGGCGATAGGCCGCACCGATCATGCGCCGACGGGCGGCCAGCGTCCGCTCCTTGCGCGCCTGCGACCTCGACTTGATATCGGTCATCACTTGTCCATTTCGCGCTTGACTCGTTCAACGACCTGACTATAGTGCAACCATATAGTCTCACTATAGTAACGTCTCCATCGTAACCAGCGGGAAGCGGGCCACATGATGACGAAGTTCCTCTTCGCGACGATGCCGTTCGATGGTCACTTCAATCCGTTGACGAGCATCGCCTTGCACCTCAAGGCGCGAGGCCACGATGTCCGCTGGTACGCCGGGCCGAGCTACGCCGGGAAGCTGGCCGACCTCGCCATCCCGCATGTCCAGTTCCGGCGAGCTCGCGAGGTCAGCGGCGAAAACATCGCCGATCTGTTCCCCGAGCGCGCCAGCCTCAAGGGACCGAAGTTGCTCTCGTTCGATCTCGAGCAGGTCTTCGTCGCCAACGTCGAGCACCATTACCACGACATTCTGGAGGCGCGCGAAACTTTCCCCTTCGACGCCCTGGTGTGTGACCCCGGGTTCTATGCTGCGCATCTCATTTCAGCCAAGCTCAACCCACGTGTTTACACCGTCGGCGTCGGGCCGCTCGTTGGCCTGTCCGGGGAGCCGCCACCCTTCTTCGGGTTGAAACCGGCGCGCACGATCGTTGACAAAGTGGTGCATCGCGTTGCGCGCGCCCTGCTCGACAGCACGATGAGACAGGGCGTGAAGACGTACAACCGGGTACTCGCCATTGAGGGATTGCCACCGGTCGGCGTCCGGGACTTCTTCGAGCTCACGCGCAGGTGCGCCACTTACTACTTCCAGAGCGGCGTGCCTGGCTTCGACTATCCACGCCGTAGCCTCCCCGCGAACGTGAGGTTCGTCGGACCGCTGCTCCCCTACAAGGCGGCGATGCGGCAGCTGCCCTTCGAGCTCGACCAGAAACTCCAACGCTACCGATCGGTGATTGTCGTCTCGCAGGGCACCGTCGACAACGGCGATCCAGAGAAGCTCTTCGTTCCCGCGCTCGAAGCGCTCAAGGGTGGCTCGCACCTCGTCGTCGCCACGACGGGTGGCAAGAACACGGCGGACCTTCGCCGCCGCTACCCGGAGGACAACGTCGTCGTCGAGGACTTCGTCGACTTCGACCTCCTCTTCGAGCACACCGACGTGTTCATCTGCAATGGCGGCTACGGGAGCATCCTGCTCGCCTTGAGCCATGGAGTACCTGTCGTATCGGCTGGAGTACGCGAAGGCAAGAACGACATCAACGCACGGCTTGACTATTTCGGGTTCGGGATCGACCTGAAGACGGAGCGCCCGACGCCGGCGAAGATCATCAAAGGAGTTGATCGGGTCCTGGGTGAGAAGCGCTTCGCCCAGAATGTCGCTCGAGTCCGGGCTGAGTTCGAAACGTATCGTCCGCTCGACCTCATCGATGGCTTCATGTCGGCGGACGACCCCGTTACCGCAAGGCGGGTCATCAATGCGGAGAGGGATCAGCCACGGGCGGCCGCCGCTGGGTGACGGCCTGGGTCAGGGCACCTGCCAGACGCAGACAGATGTCGAGCCCCACGGCGCGCACAATCGCTCCTCCCGCGCGGCCCATTCGTTCGGATGGCTGGCCGCCCATCCCGGTCGGGTTCCGGTCGCGCCGATGTACCAACGCACGTCTCGCACGGCATAAAGGTCGCCCGTGTTGATACCGGCCCACGGTCGGCTGACAAGGGTGACAGCTGATGCCCTCATCGCGAACAACGGCGCATAGATGCCCTCGACGGCGGCCCCGGGCGGGATGATCGATGCGACCTCCGCCTGGATCCCGGGCAGGCTGCCAGGGGTCACTCGCATCCACCCCGAGAACATGACCACCCCGGGCAGGACGAGCCCGACGACGACCACAGCCCGGACCGCGCGCCACCGATTTGGGCTCCAGTGCCCGAGGACCTCCGTGATCAGGCTCCAGGCCACGGCGGTGAGGATCGCCATCGCCGGCAGCAGTGGTACTTCGTAGCGGTTCGGGCGATACGGAACGATGACCAGCACGGCAAACCCAAGGACCAGCGATCCGATGGCCGCGCCGACAAGGCCCCGAAGGGTCGGGCTGAGAGCGTCGCGGCGACGAATGGCGAGCACCGCGCCCCCCGCGGCTCCGATCAGCAATGGTGCGGCGAGGATGAGCATGTTGTCGTTGCGGAACGGGAACCCGAGGACGCGTCCGACCCAGCCCCCCAGCGTTGTCGCCAGCGGCTCCGATGCCCAGATCCGCAGGTCGCCGCCGATCGCCAACCGGTGTTCCAGCCCCAGGACGACCAGCCAGGTGAGACCGGCGAGACCGATCGCGACCACGGCACCGACCAGCCATCGGCGCGCCGCGGCGGACGATCGGCCGAGGACGATGGCGACTCCGACAAGCAATCCGATCGAGAGGAACAGCGCGCTGGGCTTCGTGCCAATGGCAAGGGCGAGCGCGAGACCCGACAGGAGACCCCATCGGCCCGAGCTCGGGCCGGTTGCCCGGATCGCCCCGAGCGTACCAACGGTGACACCCAGCCCGACGAGCGGCTCCAGGTATGCCAGCCGGCCGTAATACAGGACGAGCGCCGCTGAACCGAAGGCCAACGCGGCCATAAGGGCCGGCCCCCGACCGAGGGCCGGTCGAAGTCCGGCTCCCAGGGCGTACACCGTCAGGGCTGTCGCGACGATCGAGATCACGCGGGCCTGGACGATCCCTACGCCCGCGACGCTGAACATCGCCGCCTCCGAAACGCTGAACGGAAAGTTCAGGAGGTAGAGGTTCCAGTCGTCGGTCGACCAGTGACCGAAGAGCACGAAATTGCGGGCGTTGATGATGTCCCAGGCTTCGTCGGTGAACGGGCTGGAACTGCTGGTGAACCCGGTCGGCGGGTCCACGGCGACGAATGCCGCGAGGACGACGAACAGCACCAGCGCCGGGGCGAGTGGCACCAGGAGTTCGGTGGTGCGTCGGACGGTCATCGCGCGACACTATAGGTGCCGCGCTCCGCAAGCTCAGGAGATGGACGACCATGATCAGGGTCCAGGCAACCACGAACATCAAGCGGATCCTGGAGTCTGACGCCCCGACCGACCCCTCTCCACCGTGAGTACGCCACACGTTGCCCCGCCCCCTGGCCGCTCATCGCTGCCCCACTGCGAGCGATGCGGCAACCTGATCGGTCCGGCCGCGACGCTTCTAAGGATCGGCCTCAGGATGTGTCCGTCCTGCGCTGTCGATGCGTGCGACAGATGTTGGGGCAGAGCCGGAGGTGCGTGCCCCGGTTGCGGCGCCTCGATGGCGAGCACCTCCGGGGCGTCTGTCGGATCCGGAACGGCCGTCGCCGGCGAACAGACAACGGTGCGCGAGTCCGCTGTCACTGCCGATACGGCCACCGTGGGCGAGGGCGGCCTGGCCCGGGATCGGCGCGGTCGAGGCCGGCGCTCCCCGATCGCCTACGTTGTCCTTGTCGTCGCAGCCGTCGCGGTCTCGGTGCTCGCGCTCAATATCAAGAGCCCGTTCCGTGCAGAGGGCGAGGTAGCCGGCGCTACCGGGACGCCGGCCGCACCCGAGGAAACGGGTACTGCTGCCACAGCATCTGCACTGCCATCGCCCGCGGCCGGCGCGGCCGAAGCGCCCATCGGATCGCCTGCGTCCCCGTCTTTGGCCGCGACCGCGGTGGCGGCCAACCCGAGTGGGACTCTCGTCGCGCCGGGTGGAATAGCCTCGTCGGCACCGGTCGCGACTCCCAGTCCGACGCCACGTCGGACGGCTGCGCCGACACCTCGCTCGACGCCCGTGCCAACACCCCGCCCGACGCCGGCCCCGACGCCCTGTGCACTGGTCGCGCCCCAGCTCATCGGCGAGCACAAAGCGAGCGCTGCGACGATCTGGAGCGGCGCCGGGTTCAGTGGCACCGTCATGACACTGCCTGGTCATGGGAACTACGTGATCGCCTCACAGGACCTGGTAGCTGGCCAGACATACCCATGCGATTCATCCGTGACGGTCGGGCCCTAAGCAGAGCGGTAGCGATCACCGCCGTGGTCGCGAGCGGCCCAAATCGCCCGGCCGCTCGCGGCTTCATCGCCAAATCCTGGCGAGAGGGGCCCCAGGCTCATCCGCTGACGTAGTCGACCACTGGTCGTCGACGTCGCATTTGACTGTCCAATTCTTGCTAATTTCACGCAGACTATTGCATCACCAAGTCGCCAGCTGTACTTTGCTCGTAACCTTTGCGACACTCGGTCGCCGTTGCCGCGACGATCCGCGGCGCCGAGCGACTGGCCATTCCCCGATTTCGGAGGAACGTTTCGATGGCTGACCCGCGAGCTGATGCCACCGTGTTGCGAGCGCGCGGGGTGCGCCGATCGGCGCCCATTGCCGCATGCGCAGCCCTGGTCCTGTCGGCCGTCATGACGAGCGGCGGAGTAGCTGCGGCGTCGACTCCTGGCCGCGAGACCGTCGCGGCACTCGATCCGGCCCTGGTCGCGGGCCGCGGTGCAACCGTGAACTTCGTCGAGCAGGAAGCCGAGAACGCCGTAACGAATGGCGCGATCATCGGTTTCGACACCACCGCCTACACGCTGGCCGGGGAGGCGTCCGGCCGTCGGGCCGTGAAGCTGACGGCTCCCGGTCAGTTCGTCGAGTTCACCCTCACGCGCCCTGCGAACGCGCTCTCCGTGCGCTACGCCATCCCCGATGCGGCCACCGGCGGCGGCATCGAGGCGCCGCTGACGCTGTCGCTCAAGGGCAAGCGGCTCTCGACGTTGACGCTGACATCGAAGTACGCCTGGCTCTACAACCAGTACCCGTTCTCGAACGATCCGGGCGCGGGCCTGCTGCACCCGGACTGGTGGGTCACCGAGTGCTCGTGCGTCCCCCAGTACACGGACCCGGCGCCGACGTTCTCGACGCCCTTCCGGCCCATGCACTTCTACGATGAACGACGCGTGCTGCTCGACAAGACCTACGACAGGGGCGACAAGGTGCGCGTCTCGGTTCCCGCGGGGACGAACGCCGCCTGGACCGTGGTCGACGTGGTCGACTTCGAGAAGGTCTCCCCGCCGGTTCGGAACGTCCCGAACTCCCTGTCGGTGCTCGATTTCGGAGCGGACCCAACGGGTGCCGCCGACTCGGCGGGCGCGTTCGACTCGGCCATCGCCGCGGCGAAGGCAGGGGGCAAGATCGTCTTCATCCCGGCCGGCACGTACCAGGTGAACCGCCACATCCTCGTCGACGACGTGACGATCAGGGGCGCGGGGAGCTGGTGGACGATCATCAAGGGGCACGAAGTGACGCTCGCGACACCGGCTCCCGATGGATCCGTGCACACCGGCGTCGGCTTCTACGGCAAGTATGCCGACGACGGAGGCAGCAGCAACGTTCACCTCTCGAACTTCGCCATCGAGGGCGACGTCCGGGAACGGATCGACACGGACCAGGTCAACGGCGTCGGCGGTGCACTCAGCGACTCAACGATCGACGGCCTGTACATCCACCACACCAAGGTCGGGCTGTGGTTCGACGGACCGCTGAACAACCTAACCGTCCGGAACACGATCGTCGCCGACGTGATCGCCGACGGGATCAACTTCCGTCGCGGCGTCACCAACTCCCGGGTGGAGAACAGCTTCTTCCGGAACACCGGCGATGACGGCATGGCGATGTGGTCGCACAACGTGTCGACCGTAGCGACCGACGAGGACTCAAACAACGTCTTCGACCACAACACCGTGCAGACGCCTACGCTCGCCAACGGCATCGCGGTCTACGGTGGCCGCGACAACACCGTCTCGAACAACCTCGTCGCCGACCCGATCCGCGAGGGCAGTGGCCTCCATGCCGGGCAGCGTTTCTCGAGCACGCCCTTTGCCGGCTACCTGAAGTTCACCAACAACACGACCGTCCGAGCTGGGACGTTCGAGCTGAACTGGAACATCGGCCTCGGCGCGATCTGGCTCTTTGCCCTCGAGGGGTCGCTCAGCGCCGACATCCAGGTCACCGGCGACAACTTCCTCCAGAGCACGTACAACGCGATCATGCTCGTCTCGGATTGGCCGGTAAAGGACCTCTACACGATCACCAATGTCCACTTCAAGGACATCAAGGTGGACGGTACCGGGACGTCGGTTGTCAGCGCGCGCGCCGCAGGCTCGGCATCGTTCGAGAACGTCGACGCGCGGAACGTCGGTGCGGTCGGGGTAAATAACTGCGGTTCGTTCCACTTCAGCGCCGCGGGATCGGAGTTCTCGTTGATCGACCTCGGCGGCAACGACGGCGGCGGGACAACCGGCCCGTGGCTCGCTTCGTGGGAGCTCCCGAACACGATCACATGTGACGACCGCCCCCCGGTGGTGCCGCCCCCAGCGCCATCGGCCTGGTGATCGGGATCCGACCGCGCCCGGCCGTGGCCGGGCGCGGTCGGGTCAGTCGATCGCCTTCTTCATGCTGGCGCCCTCGATGCTCGCGCCGTCCGTGATCCCGACGGTACTCTGGATCGGCGATGCCACCCGAATTCATCTACACCTCGTACAAGCTCGCCCGCCACTACCCACCCGATCGAACGGTGCTCGAGGACATCTCGATCTCGTTCTATCCGGGCGCCAAGATCGGCGTCATCGGCCCGAACGGTGCCGGCAAATCGAGCCTACTGCGGATCATGGCCGGGCTGGACGATGGCTTCACCGGTGAAGCCCGCCTCACCCCGGGCTTCACCGTCGGCTATCTCAGCCAGGAACCGCAGCTCGACCCAGGCAAGGACGTCAAGGGCAACGTCCTCGATGGCGTCCGCGAGGTCCACGGCCTGATCGACCAGTACAACGCCGTGATGGCCAAGTGGTCCGACCCCGACGCCGACTACGAGGCCGTCGGCGCCGAGCAGTCCGCCCTCGAGGATCGGATCAACGCCGCCGACGCGTGGAACCTCGAGCGCAACGTCGACATCGCGATGGACGCCCTGCGCTGCCCACCTGATGACGCCGACGTGAGCACGCTCTCCGGCGGTGAGAAGCGTCGCGTGGCGCTGTGCCGATTGTTGCTCCAGCACCCGGACCTCCTCCTGCTCGACGAGCCGACCAACCATCTCGACGCCGAGTCGGTCGAGTGGCTGGAGCGATTCCTCGGGGAGTACGCGGGCACCGTCGTCGCCATCACCCACGACCGCTACTTCCTCGACAACGTCGCGAAGTGGATCCTGGAGCTCGATCGCGGTCGCGGGATTCCGTTCTCGGGCAATTATTCGAGTTGGCTCGAGCAGAAGCTCGCCCGGATGGCGGGCGAGTCGAAGGCCGTCGACGCACGGCAGCGCACGTTGGCGCGCGAGCTCGAGTGGGTCAGGATGGGCGCAAAGGCGCGACAGGCCAAGGGCAAGGCGCGCCTCTCCGCGTATGAGCGGCTGCTCGCGGAGGCGAACGAAGCCAGGGACCAGACCCGCGAGCTCGAGATCGCGATCCCGCCCGGTCCCCGCCTCGGCGACGCCGTCATCGAGGTCAAGGACCTGCGAAAAGGCTACGGCGATCGACTGCTGATCGAGGACCTGACGTTCTCGCTGCCGCGGGCCGGGATCGTCGGCATCATCGGGCCCAACGGCGCCGGCAAGACGACGCTCTTTCGGATGCTGGTCGG
>Ga0209488_10002293_pt1 | contig 15781 bp, 16 predicted proteins | sample Rivendell_Oct201_8_FD_188349 | JGI IMG/M metagenome (GOLD analysis project Ga0209488, IMG submission 188349) | Vadose zone soil microbial communities from the Eel River Critical Zone Observatory, Northern California, USA -... | ecosystem: Environmental > Terrestrial > Soil > Vadose zone >... | reverse complement strand
GCATGCGGGGTTTCCACAGGTCGTCGGATGCCCGCACTGGCTCCATTGAACGCCATAATCCATAGTTAGCAATCTGCCGTTAGGCAGTGGGTGTTGGGGCGGCAGGTGGATGGGTCATGTCCGATATCCTCGGACGTATTGCGGGATTTGAGTTCGTGGGGCTGCCCAGCCTGCCGGTATGGATGGCGGGCGCAGTAGCTGCACTGCTTCTGGTTGCCGGTGTCTTCTCATTCAGCCACTCCGGCCGCGCCGGCCGCATCGGCGTTGCGGCGCGGGTGGCATTGATCCTGGTCGGGGCGGTCGCCGGATTTCTCGCGCTTGAGGCATGGTCGAGATTGGATCTGCGCAGTGAGCGGCGCGAGCTCGATGCGCGCGCGCAGGAGCTGTTCGTGCGGGCCACGCTGCCCGGCTCAGCGTTTGCCTGTCTTGATCCTCTTGTGGGCGACGTCGTCGAATCCGCCTGCGAGAAGGCGATCTTCCAAACGCCCGAAGCGACCGCCGCAGCACTGTCCTATGTCGCGACCGAGCTCGCCTTGCTGGCCGATTTCACCGTCCATGCCCGAAAGGCTGGCTCCGAGATTCCGCTTGCGCTCGGCAAGCTTCGCCGCTCGATCGAGGGCGATCGCTTTGGCCTGGTGGCGCGCGTGCTCGCGGTCCACGACGGTTGCACGCCGGGCAACTGTCCGGCTTTTGCGCTGCTCACGGATCCTGGGCGCATCGCAGTCAATCTGTCCGGGCGCAGCTACGAGCTTTATGTTGAGCGCCATGCGGCCGCTTGGCCTGCCGGCGCGAAGTCGCCGGTCGTCGCGGCGACCAGTGCGGGTGCAGGGGCAGGTGAGGGCGATGCGCAGCCTCCGGCGGCGTCGGCGCCGCGCGGCGGATTGTTTTTTCCGTCCGCTGCATCGATTCCGCCGGTCACGATCATGAATGCCGAGCCGCAATTGCCGCCCGAGACGACGGGCTCAACGCCGCCATCTGCGCCATCATCCGCCGCCGCCAAGCAGGCGCCGGCGGCGTCGCGTCGGCCAGCGCAGTCTGGCGGCGCGCCCGCAAACGCTGGCAACGCCCAGTCGGCGCGACCGCCGATCGACCTGAATGTGACGAGCCGCACCGGTCCCCCCGCCTCACCCCCGCAATGATCGCCGCTGCTCGCTTGCGCATGATCATTCGGATCTCCGCGTCCACCCGCCAACCAACACTTGCTCTCCAAAGCTTGTTCTCCAACAATTGGCGCCATGACACTGCATCTCATCAAGCTCTGCGTGGGCTGTGACTCGGTCAAGGACCTGGAAGCCTGGATCCGCGAGAAGCGCAGGAAGACGCGCGGCAAGAAGACCGAGCACCTGCACCGTACCCGCATGGTTCCCAAGCGAGCCGATGAGCTGGTCGACGGCGGCTCACTCTACTGGGTGATCCGCGGCGAGGTCGCTTGCCGGCAGCGGCTTCTCGCCGTGCGTCCCTATGTCGACAAGGGCGGCGTCGGACAGTGCCATCTGGTGCTCGCGCCGAAGGTCGTGCCGGTGAAGCCGCGCCCGTGGCGCGCGTTCCAGGGCTGGCGCTATCTCGAAGTGAAGGAAGCGCCGCCTGATCTCGATCGCGCCGCGCCGGGCGCAAAGAATATGCCGGAGGCGATGCGGCGCGAGCTGCGTGAGCTGGGATTGCTTTAGAAAAAGATTGGCACCTGTGTGACGAGCAAGCCGCCTGACGTGGCAAGCCATGTGACGAGGAAATGATGGCACCCGTTACGGCCGTTGTGGTCGTTGTGCTTCTGACCTTGCTCACTCAGATCGGCGGCATTGTGATGCTGGTGGTGTGGGGCTTAGCCCGGATTGTTCTGCCGCGCACGATGGGAGCCTGGCGGCGCGCGCCGATCAACGCTCTCCTGTTTGTGGTTCTGTACGCGGCCCTCAGCGTGCTGCTCGTACCGCCGCTGGCGGCGCTCGGCGGACGCGTGCCCTTGCCCTGCCGGGCGCAGCCGGAGCGTACCTTCGCGGCCGGAAGCCTTCTTCTATGTGCGCTCAATCGGCACTATGTCGTGCCTGATCTGGTCGTACTGTTGAGCGAGCTGTCGGGCCAGATCCGACCGCGCTTTCCCGGGAACGACCACGCTGTTCCTGGATGCGAATTTCCCGTTCCTGAACGGGTTTCCGCTGTTGCCGCATCTGTCGCACGGCGATGGCCGCAAGCTTGATCTTGCGTTCTACTACGCGGATGCGGACGGCCACTATCTGCCAGCGGTGACGCGGTCGCCGATCGGCTACTGGCATTCGAGCAGCCGTCAGCGGGCGACGCGTCGCCGTGCAGTGTGGGCTCATGGCTCTCCCTGCGATGGAACCTCAACGTCCTGCAGGACAAGCTTCCCGATCGCGTGCTCGAGCAGCGCCGCACAAGTGCCGCGCTGCAATGGCTGCTGTCGGATGGCCTAGGTTTCAAAGTCGACAGGATATTCATCGAGCCATATCTGGCGGCCCGCTTGGGGGTGCAAGCTTCGCCCGCGCTTGGATTCCAGGGCTGTCGCGCGGCGCGCCATGACGATCACATCCATATTCAGATCAAGCGCTGACACAGGGGACGCCTTCACACCGCGACGTTGTCGATCAGGCGCGTGCGTCCGATGCGCGCGGCGACGAGCAGCCGCAACGGGCCGTCAGCTGCGCTCTCGACCTTGCCGAGCGTTAAGGCGTTGCGTGCTTCGAGATAGTCGAGCTGGAAGCCCGCCTGCTCGATCTCGGCGCCGCCCTCGTCGAGTACGCGCGCGATGCGATCACCGCGCGCGATGGCGGCCGCGCATTGCTTGAGCACGCGATAGAGTGTCGGCGCGGCCGCGCGCTCCTGCGGCGACAGATAGGCGTTGCGTGACGACAGGGCGAGGCCGTCGGCCTCGCGCATGATCGGCGCGCCCACGATCTTAACCGGCAGATCGAGGTCGGCAGCAAGCCGCGTGACCACCATGAGCTGCTGAAAATCCTTCTCGCCAAACAGCGCGACATTGGGCAGGCACTGAATGAGCAGCTTGCCGACCACGATCGCGACCCCGCCGAAGAAATGCGGCCGGAAAGCATCCTCGAGACCGACCTTCGCGGGTCCTTCCGGCACGATGCGGGTGGCAAAGCCGGGCGCATACATGGTCTCGACCGACGGCGCCCAGATCAGATCGACGCCGGCTCCGGCCAAGGCCTTCGCGTCGGTGTCGAGTGTGCGCGGGTAGCTCGCAAAATCCTCATTCGGCGCAAACTGCGCGGGATTGACGAAGATCGACACCGCCACGCGGCGCGCCCGCCGGCGCGCGAGGCGCACCAGCGACAGATGGCCCTCATGCAGCGCTCCCATGGTCGGGACGAGCGCAATGCTCTCGCCGGCGTCGCGCCAGCGCGCCAGCGCGCGGTGCAGGGCCGGAACGGTGTGCACAACGCGCGGTCGGCGGGCCATGGAATGCTCTTCTGCTGAAGTGACCGGGAGTGTTTGGTTAACAGCGGGCGGCTCGGGCCCGGAACGCGCCCTATAACACGCTTACGATTCATGATTAAGCCAGCGTATACGCCAACATGCCTTGATTGTGGTGGCGCGGTGCCTAGGAATCTCCCCGGAAGGAGATGGCCGTGTCGGTTGAGTCAAATCCGCAGCAACCTGCGTCGGCGCACGTCATTGTGGTCGGGAGCCACAAGGACGGCGCGGGCAAGTCGACGATCGCGATGCATGTCGCGGTCGCTCTCCTCAATTGCGGACAACGCGTCGCCACCATTGACCTTGACGGCCAGCACAAAACCCTCACGCATTACGTGGCGCACCGCCGCGCCGCCGGATCGAGCGAGCTGCGGCGAACGACGCATCTCGTCGGTACGGGCGGCAGCCGTCTGCTGGTGGAGGAAGACGAGATCGAGTTCTTCAGCATCGTGGATGCCGTGGCGTCCATCGGAGCCACGCATGACGCCATCGTGGTCGACACGCCGGCGTTGGACAGCGACCTGATCCGGTTCGTCCATTCGTTGGCAGACACCTTGATCACGCCGCTCGAGCGCGACACAGCGGGCGCTCATGATAGGCAGCTGATGGGCACGCAACACTATGCCGAGCTGGTGCGTGGCGCGCGCCAGCGTCGCAACCGCGCCGATGGCAAGTCGATCGACTGGGTGGTCGTGCGCAACAGGCTCTCCGCCAGCGAGGCGAGCGACGCCGGGGCGACCAGCAAAGGTCTCAACGAGCTCGCAGGCCGCCTGGGCTTTCGCTGCGTCGAGGGACTTGCGGAGCGTGCCGTCTATGGCGAGCTCTTTGCGCGCGGGCTGACGGTGCTCGACCGGCTCGATCAGGCGACGCTCGGCGCGCCACCCAACCTCGCGCATGTCACTGCGCAGCGGGAGGTCACGAGCCTGATCGCGGGGCTTGCGCTCCCGGTCGGTCCGGGGCAGTGGCCCTCACCGCCGATTGCACCGCTTGGCGAGCACGACTTGCTGAAGACCTGATCGGCGTCGTCCGATTTGGGCATTGCGCGGCGCCACGGGCGGGGCCACCTTAAGGGCCGGGTGGACAGGATGGCGGACGATTGTCCGCCTCGACGAGCACTACCCCAACATCATGACGCGACGCCCGGACGACAAGAGCCTTGCCAACCCCGATCCGACCAAGACGCCGGCGGCCTCGACGCGCGCCGAGATTGCGCCGAGCTCGACGCGCGCCGAGATCAACGCGTTTCTGAGCGACGTCAAGCGCCTCACGCCAGCAACCGGAACCGGCTTGCGTGGGCGGCTCATTTTTGCGCTCGACGCCACCATGAGCCGACAGCCCACCTGGGACACGGCCTGCAAGCTGCAGGCCGACATGTTTCGCGAAGCGTCCGCGATCGGCGGGCTCGATGTGCAGCTTGTCTACTATCGCGGGCTTACCGAATGCCGGTCGTCGCCCTGGGTCTCGCAGGCCGAGCGGCTGGCGAGCCTGATGGAAAAAATCGATTGCCGCGGCGGCCACACCCAGATCGGCAAGATCATCGCGCATGCCCGCCGCGAGACCGAGCGCATCAAGGTGCAGGCGCTGGTCTTCGTCGGCGACGCCATGGAGGAGAAGCTCGACGATATCTGCCATGCGGCAGGTGAACTGGGTCTCCTCGGCGTGCCCGCCTTCATGTTCCAGGAGGGCGACGATCCGATCGCCGAGCAGGCGTTCCGCGAAGCGGCGCGGCTCACGCGCGGGGCCTACTGCCGCTTTGATCCGGGTGCCGCCCATCAGCTGGCCGAGCTGTTGCGCGCGGTCGCGGCCTATGCGGCCGGCGGCATGCGCGCGCTGGCTGATCTCTCGGCCCGTCGTGACGCGGGTGCGATCAAGCTGATCCGACAGATGAGACAGTAATGTCGTCGCTCCTTCTTGGCGTTGTGGCGCTCGTGCTGCTGCTGGTGGCGAGCAAATACCTGAGCAGCGTCAACGCGCGCACGCTTGTCCCGATGGTGAGGACTGCCGGCGGCATCGGTGCGCTCGCGGCGGCCGGGTTCCTGGCGACGCGCGGGCTGTTCGGGTTTGCGCTCCCGCTCGGCCTTGCCGGCTTGAGCCTGCTCGGCTGGCTGCCGTTCGGTCCGGCCGGCATATTCCAGCGCTCGCAGAAGAGCGCCGGGCAGGCGTCGCGGGTGCGCTCCGCCTTCATCGAGATGGAGCTCGATCACGACACCGGTGCGATGCGCGGACACATTCTGGCAGGCCAATACGAGGGTGCCGAGCTCGACACGCTCGACGTCGCGACCCTGACTGGCTTTCTCCCCACCATCGATGAGGAGAGCCGCGCGCTACTGATGGCGTATCTCGACCGCCGGGAGCCCAGCTGGCGTGACCACGTGCAAAGTGGTGCGGCAGCGGGGTCGGGCAGCTCGTCTTGGGATTCCGGCAAAATGACCGAGGAGGAGGCTTATCAGATCCTTGGCCTGCAGTCGGGCGCGAACGCCGACGAGATCGGCCGCGCGCATCGCTCCCTCATGAAGAAACTGCATCCCGACCAAGGGGGGTCGACGTATCTTGCGGCCCGTGTGAATGAGGCCAAGGACGTTCTTCTCCGCCGCCATCGCTAGAAACTCCAACACAACTGGTTACTCGACTCGACGGCTCCGGTTCCCTGTTAGACGCTTTCCTGTTCCGACCGACGTCAGTTCTTTATAGCAACGCATTCGACGTCGTTGCGTTTCAGATAACTGCAGACAGCTTCCGCCTGATCCTTGTTGAGGCCCGCGAAGCGGGCCCGATAGTAGGTGGTGCCGTCCTTCACCGTTGGCTCGGTGAACGGCTCGGCGTCGGACAATAGACGCAATGCCTTAATCTTCACTGTACCAAGGCGCCGCTTGGCCTCGTCCTCGTCCGGGTAGGCGCCGACCTGAATGATCCAGCCGCTGCGCGGGCGCGGCTTGGCGGTTTCCTTGGCGGCTTGCGATGCCGCCGGCGTCGGGTCTGCTGGCGGAGCGGCCATTGCGACGCTCGCCGGCAAGGTGCCGAGCACGCCGGGACGCGCTCCGGGCGGCGGCGGAGGCAGCGCGTCGCCCGCTGGCGCTGGCGCCGCAGCGCGGGCCGGCTCGGTGCGTGTGGGCTCCGTGCGTGCGGGATCGGCACGTGCCGGCTCGTTTGGGCGCGGCAGCCCCGCGAACGGGGCTGTTGCTGCCGACGCCACCGTGTTGTTTCCCTTCACGTTGAAGGTCTTCACCATCACGGGCTGGATCGGGTCATTGGATCCCGGGGCCGCACGCTGCGGTGCGGCGGATGCCGATGGCAGATCGAGGTGCACCGGCACGCTGCTCGCACTTGCCAGGTCGAAGCGTTGGCCTTCGGGCTTTGCTTCAGCAGATGCAGCACGCACTGCGGCGGGCTCGTTCTTGGCCATCTCGAGCTTGATCGCGTCGACCTTGGGCCCCTCATTCTTGGCAGCCTCGTTCTTTGGCGTGGCCGCCTCCGCGATCATCGGCGCGGTCCGCTTGGTGGCTGCCGAGGGCACGTATTGGCTGAGGAGCTCGCGCATGCGCGAGTCCCGGCTGCCTGCGCTCGATCCGCCCAGCACCACCGCCACGACATGGCGCTTGTCGCGCCGCAGCGAGGTCACGAGATTGAAGCCGGAGGCATTGGTGAAGCCGGTCTTGATGCCGTCCACGCCTTCGACGCGACCGAGCAGGCGATTGTGATTGCCGATGGTGTGGCCGCGAAACACGAAGGATTTGGTCTGGAAGTACTTGTAGTAGGTCGGGAAGCGCTCCTGGATGGCGCGGCCGAGGATCGCCTGGTCGCGTGCAGTGGTCACCTGCGCGTCGTTGGGCAATCCTGAGGCGTTCCGGTAGACGGTCTTGCTCATTCCCAGTGCATGCGCCTTGCGCGTCATCAGCCTGGCGAATTCCTCCTCCGATTCCGCCAGTGCCTCCGCGACGACCACGGCGGCGTCGTTGGCAGAACGGGTGACCATGCCCTTGATGGCTTCCTCGACCAGGATGGTCTCGCCATCCTCGAGGTCGAGCTTGGTCGGAGCCTGGTCTTCGGCGTGCGCGGATACCTTCAGCGGTGTGTCGAGCTTCAGCTTGCCGGCCTCCAAGCGCTCAAAGAGCATGTAGAGCGTCATGATCTTGGTGAGCGAAGCCGGATGGCGTAGCGCATCGGGGTTTGACGCATGCAGGACGGTGCCTGAGTTGGCGTCGACCACGATCGCTGCGTAGGCCGGGCTATAGTTGCTGCCCGACGCCTTGCGCCGCCGTGCGTCGGCATTCTGGCCCGCAACGGCGACCAGCGAAAAGGCAGCGACAAGGGAGCAGACACCCCAACGAAGCCCGCGCGGGACCTCGCTACGCAACCAACCCATGAAACCCCCGTCCTCGATCCCTGGTTAGTGCTCTCCCACAAGCACTCGATTGTTATGTTCTCTTAGTGGCCCGTGCCTTCGTTAGAAGGGGACGAAAAGCGGCGATTTTCGGACGGGTGGTATCGCTCCATGGCGATCCATCCGCCCAATACCGTTTTTTCGCTGAGAGCGAGTACGCTCGCTTGGGCTCCCTTGAGCTTCCGTGGGCACGGGCCGCCGAGGCTAGGATAGGGCCATTGCCAAATCGTTAAGCGCTCTTAAGCCATACCGTTAAGCACTCTTAAGCCATACTTTTGCATCGCAAAAACCGGCCCCTTGACATTTTTGTGCAGTGCAATATATCTCCTGTTATCGCTGGGGCTCGAGATGCGCCGTGGTGGCCCATCAAGGCGCCCATGCAGCCAGCGGACTTCAAGGGGAAACTTCCATGGTCAAGAACTTCGAGGACATGCAGAAGCTCGGAAAGGACAACATGGACGCGATGCAGACATCGCTCGGTGTGTGGTCGAAGGGCTTCCAGACGATCGCGGTCGAGATGGCCGACTACAACCGCAAGGCATTCGAGGACGGCACCGCGGCGGCTGAGAAGCTGTTCGGCGCCAAGTCGATCGACAAGGTGGTCGAGGTGCAGAGCGACTATCTCAAGACGGCCTACGAGCAATTCGTGGCGCAGGCGACCAAGGTCGGTGAACTCTACGCCGGCATGGCGCAGGAGATCTACAAGCCGTTCGAGAACACCATGAGCAAGACGGCGGCGAAGTAACCTCCTGCTGCCGACAAGCTCGCTGCCAAGAGCTTGCTACCAACAGTCTTGCTTGCTGGAATTGAAAGCCCGGGGGACAAGCCACCGGGCTTTTGTTTGGCGTACGAACGCCGCATCAGTGCTCCAGGCTCATGTTTCTTCTGCCCTTGGCCCTCGTTTGAGGAAACTGGGAATTTCGATACTAGGGGCTCTGGCCGCCGGTGCGCCGAAGCGATCCATGCGTCGGGCAAGCTGCCACGCCTCGACGAGTGCCATCGGCGTTTTGCTAATCGGGGTTTTGCTCACCGGCTTTAGTGGAAACTGCGTTGCTCGTTGCTCGGCCGTTTGAGCGAGGCATTCACAGGCATCTGCAACCCGGCGCATTACCAGCTCGGTTGCGCATTCATCCATTTGCTTAACGTGAGCGACCAGGCGATCCTTCCGAGGGGAGGACTGTCGCGCCTCGGCGGGCAGGGGCGTTCTGCTCGCCGGGTTGGCTGGAAACCGCTTCGCCTGTTTTTCGGCCTTTCGAGCGAGGCCTTCATAGGCATCTGCCATCCGGCGCAGTAGGTGCTTGGTTACACACTCATTCATTTGCTCGGCGCGAGCGAGCATCTCTTTTGCACGGCCGTGCCAATGCACCGAATCGTCGTCAGACATGACTGACGTAAGCAGAAAAATTTGACGAGACGAGGTGTGTTGATGTGTGTGGATATCTTTCTTTTCCGTCAAAGAGATCAACATCTAGGAACGAGGACGAAACTGCGCGGGCATATTGGCCGGCGTACGTCGGCTCCGACAGCCTCGAATTTCTTGCAATGACGCCTTCTGTGAAGCGAGCGGATTTACGGTTCGTGGCTCGGGCGTCGTTGAACGCTTCCCGTGTGAGCGAGAATGGTCATGATCCGCTCCTGTTGTCTGCCGGTTCTTTGCTGGGCTGAGAGAGTTGATTTACTGCTCGCAATCGCGTCGCCAGGCCGGGGGCATGATGCACCGCACCTTGCGGCTTGCCGACGTGCTGCCAACGTCGCCGCTGTTCTCGACAGCGAGGGTGGACACCTGGGTCAGCTCCTTGGCGAAGCTTGGAACGAAGTAAACGAGCCAGGAGACCATGCCGATGGTCAGCGCAACCGCGGCGAGGATCGTCGAACGCTTTCCGGTCTGGGCGAGAGTGGTCATGGTCTTTGCTCCTTGGTTTGGCTGAGCGCCGTCACTCATCGAATGCGCAGATGATGGCGCCGTTGCCCCGCACCGTAAATTGAACAGGAGCATTCATCCGTTGGAACGACGCGAGCACCGACCAACGAGAAAACCCATTAATCAGCAAAGGCTTATATGGGATTTCCGGCGCCGATGAATGCTTCTCGGATGTATGGTCTGAAGTCTGATACCGGGCGGTCGGCTGATCGGATCGACAGGAAAGTTGGGTCTCGGAAGGGGCTTTTCGGCCTTGAATCTAGCCGATCGAGCGGGGTTGGACACAGCGAAGGAGCCAGAAATCCCCGTCAGATCAAGCGAAAGGCATGGGTGGCGTGGCCTGGAGCAATGCGATAACTTTCGTATTCATCCCAAAGTTAGGCGAGACCACTGCGCATGAAATTCCTTGTGGTCGACGACCATGAATTGATCCGGGAAGCCATGCGCGGCGCGCTCAAGCAATTGGATAGCGAGGCTGCCATTCTCGAGGCTGCGAACAGCCGGCAAGCCATGCTGCTAATCGAGGAGCATACCGACCTCGATCTCGTTCTCTTGGACCTGAGCCTGCCCGACCGCGATGGTTTCAGCGTGCTGGTCGAGCTTCGCAAGAGCCATCCATCCATTTCGGTCGTGATGATGTCAGCGCAGCAGGACCACGACAGCGTAGTCAAGGCGCTCAATTTGGGAGCGCTCGGCTTTATTCCGAAATCCGTCCCGCGAAGGGTGATCATTGGTGCCCTGCAGTTGGTGATGTCAGGCGGCATCTACATTCCGCCGCAAGCGCTGTCCCAGGAGCAGCCGCGTACTGAGTCGTCGACGCAAGGTCCGGCAGTGCGGGAAGAGCCGGCGGTCGATGGTGCCACAGTTTCGCCGGCCGATCTTGGCCTGACCGGGCGTCAGATCGATGTGCTTGCTCTGATCATGCAAGGCATGAGCAACAAGGCGATTTGTCGCGTGCTCCACCGGTCCGAGCCAACGGTGAAGAGTCACGTCAGCGCTATTCTCAGGGCCTTGAAGGTCAGCAACCGGACCGAGATCGTGATCGCCGTCAGCGCGCTGAAATGGGAATTGCCGCCGACTGTAGGTTCATAGGGTTGGAGAATCGGCTTGGTCTGCTTGTGGCCGTTACTGTTGATGAAGTATCCGTAAAGAAGCTGTGGAATTGGAATTTGAAACGATCGAAACCTGGCAAATGAATTTTGAATCAAGATTGCGTATTTGTGCTTGGCCTTGAATCAATGTTGCGCAGAGACCACCTCAAAATCCTTTTTCAACAGTATCGGCCCGAGCCGGAAGTTTGCGAGATTGGCGCCGACTTCCGGTTACTAGGATGCAGCGAAGAGATTTGCGAAGCGCCGGGAGACCGGCAAGTAGTAGAGGATGCAAGTCCCTTACGATGAAGGAATAGCGATCCACATCGGCCCCGAGTCATGCGCAGTTGCCCGCGAGGCCTCGGGGAAGCGTTGACAGGGGAGCGCATAGGCCAGCTCTGCGAGCATCTGTCATGGAACAGAGAACGATCAACGAGAAGAATGTACGGCGGCTTCGCGTTATGAAGCTTATGTCGTGGATTGGATGTGTCTTTGCGGCCGGTTGGGGCATCACCCAGTTCCTGGATCCGACACCCGGCATGTGGAAAGCCGCCACGGTCAACGCTGTTGCCGCACTTGTCTTTGCCTTGATTCCGCAGCTGGCCCGGGTCGCGCCGTTTTCGGCCACGGTGACATCAACCGTTTTTGTTTACGCCTATCTTTTCATCATCATAAACCTGTTTGGCACCGGTAGCGGGGTGCCAATGTATTATCTGGTCCTCGCGGGGCTCGTGTTCGCAACGTACGGCACCGAACGCATCCTGCTTTCGGCGTTCTTTGGTGTTCTGGCGGCTGCACTCATCGTCGCTTCGGAAGCGCTGGTGCCTCGCAGTACAGGATTGTACACCCCTGCATTGGGTTTTGCCTCCTTCGTGGCGGTGAGCATAGCGACCACCGCTCTTCTCATGGCAACCGTGTACTACGCTCTCCGCACTTCCGAGCGGGCGGAGGAAGCTCTGGCGCTCGACAATGAAATCATCCAGGACAAAACCCGGCAGCTGGAGATGGCCAACAAGTACAAGTCGCACTTCCTGGCCTCGGCGAGCCACGACCTGCGCCAGCCGCTGCATGCCCTGGGTCTTTTCGTGGCTCAGCTGCGGGACGAAACCAACCCTGCAGAGCGGAGCCGGCTCGTCGGCCGCATCGACGCGGCGGTCGGCTCCATGAACGAGCTGTTCGACGCCCTGCTCGACATGACCAAGCTCGAGGCCGGCATTCTCAAGACCAATCTCACCGAGCTCTCCGTTGCCCGCCTGCTCGAGCGCATCGAGACCACCTTCGCCGGCGCGGCGCGCAAGAAGGGGCTCAGCCTGCGCGTGGTCGGCAGCGACGCCTGGGTGTCGAGCGACCCGATCCTGCTCGAGCGAATCCTGCTCAATCTTGTGTCCAATGCGGTGCGCTACACGGAGCGGGGCGGCGTGATGGTCGGCTGCCGCCGAAGGGGTAAGGAGCTGCGCATCGATGTGTTCGATACCGGGGCCGGGATTCCCGAAGAGCAGCGCCAGCGCATCTTCGGCGAGTTCTACCAGATGGCGGGCCCTGGTCCCGACCGGAATGGCGGGCTCGGCCTGGGCCTCGCCATCGTCGACCGGCTCGCCCGCCTGCTCGGCCATAAGGTGGAGCTCGAATCCCGCCCGGGCCGCGGCTCGCGCTTCTCCGTCACCGTGCCGTTGGCCGCCCAGCCGCACGCTGCAACGGAGACATCGGCTACGCCTTTGGCCATTGCCGATCCGGCGCGCGGCAAGCGGATCATCGTGATCGACGACGACGCCCTCGTGCTCGACGGCATGCGCGGCATCCTGCAGAGCTGGGGCTGCCAGGTCGAGACGGCGGCTTCGGGCGATGCCGCCCTCGCCTGTCTCGGCCAGAACGGCGAACCGCCCGATCTGATCATCTCCGATTCCGCGCTCGCCGACGGCAAGACCGGGACCGATGCTATCCGGCGCCTGCGCCAAGCGGTGGGCGCGCCAGTTCCCGCCTTCCTCATCACCGGCGACACAGCGCCCGAGCGGTTGCGCGAGGCCAGCGCAGCAGGATTCCACGTGCTGCACAAGCCGGTGGCGCCCATGGCGCTCCGCGCCACGCTGAACAGCCTGCTGAACACCTCAGCGCGCTCTCAGCCCGTTTCCTCAGCGTAGGGCAGGGCTTCTTCTCCGCCTCGAGGGAAGAAGGTGTGAGCAGCGAGCGCGATGTTGACGCCGCGACCATAAGCCAACGGGGAGCCCAATCGCTTCTCAGCGCCTCTGACGCAGTCTACTTCGGCATGCCACTGGGAACGGGACAAGTGAATGACTTGTCTATTCTCGCGGGTCAGGGGCCTAAGCGTTTGCGGCTTCCGATCGATTTGCTAACCCTTGAAGCACATTCGATGAAGCGCTTGGCCACTTCCAGCCAATGTCGCCGACTGCGATTACCGCTTCAGTTCGGTTTGTCACCTTCAAGGTTTTGAGGATGGCGGTGACATAGTTCTTGACTGTTGGCTCAGCCAGACTCAGCACACGGCATATTGCCTTGTTGCTTTTGCCCTGCATCATGAGTCCCAAGACGTCCCCTTGTCGGCTGGTTAGGCCGAGGTCGGCTGGTTTCACCCGTATCGTATCAGCAGTAATGCACGTAGGTTTGGCTGTTGGAAGTGAGAGGTCTGCACGCCAAAGGATTTCGCGCGGGATGTAGATTCCGCCGGCGAACACCAGCCGAAGGGCACTTAGCACTATCTCACGCCGGGCAGACTTTGGAATGAAGCCGAGCGCGCCGAGGTCCAGTGCCTTGGCCACGCTTTCTCGGTCCTGCTGGGCCGACAAAACAACCACCGATATCGCCGGGTAACTCTTACGCAATTCGCTAAGTACGGAAAAGCCGTCTCGATCCGGCAAGTTCAGATCGAGCAGGATGAGATCGATATCCGCCTGTTCGGAGACGAGCTGCATCGTTTGGCGGCCATCCATGGCCTCCATGATGACCACCTGGTTCCTAAATTCCTGAAGGATGCTGCGCAGCGCGGCTCGGACCAGGAAATGATCATCGACGACCAGGATCTTCATTAAATCCCTTCCGTCGGTTTGACTATGCTCCGACTTTCGCGGATTGGCATCTGACTTAGAAGAATTGGCTTGAGTGGTTGTGAGCATGACCATCTCCATACATGATGCGAGTGGGATTCACTCAACGAGATTGAATGCTGAAATCATGTTCGCATCGCCCGGCATCCGTAAATTGTTCGGGAGCATTCATTCGTTCGTACGAGGAACGTGCGGGCAGAAGCCAAAAACTTGTTATCCAACAGAGATTTATTGAGAAAGAGCCTGTTTACCGAGCGGTGCTCGGATTTGCGACCGAAGTATGATTGCTGCCGTTCGGGCGGAAAATGATCACCAGGAACGACAGGCCTTCTCGAAGGGTCGAACTGGCCCATGGATTGGGGCGCTATCGAGTTGGCCCCCCGCCGCCTGCCGCAGTGAGCTACCGCGCGAGCGGTTTAGTCCCATGGCCCCACCCGGAATTCCCGCGATGTCTGCTCTTGTGGCCGCAACCCGAAAACGGAACAAATATACTCAGTTTGGACTTTGTCCGTCCGGACCAGTAGCAGATCGCCAGACGTCGCGGTAGCGAAGTAAGGCGCCTGGTACGGAATGTGTGGATCTGCGGAAGGATCAGTGTAATGCCGCAGTTTTGCGCCTGCTCAGGGCTCCGTTAAAAGCGGCCGCCAGACCTTGCATGGGGAGATCTTGATCGCGGCGGAAAATTTTGCAAGGAGCTTGGCAATCGGTCGGTCATGGGCAAGGAACTTACACAAAGGTCGCCGACAACACTGGGCGACGTCCTGTATGCCAAGTCCAAGGCTCCGGTTGCGGAGCAGGACTGGGCGATGCTCGTCCAATCGATTGCCGCGGGCGATCAGTACGCCCTGCATGCCCTCTACGAGAGAGCTCATCGCCCCGTTTTCACTTTGATCATGCGAATTACGGCAAATCGGGAAACCGCTGAAGAGCTCACCATCGACGTCTTCCATGATGTGTGGCGTCGCGCGTCGCGTTACAACGCGGCGAACGGTACGGTGCTCGGTTGGATCATGAACCAGGCCCGCTCGCGAGCGATCGACCGGTTGCGCTTCGAGAGCCGAAAGAAGCGCAGCGGCGATGCGGAGTCGTTGGCCGAGGTGGCTGCCGATCCTTGCGATGTACTTGAGCTGCGCGAGCAAGGCGAGGCGCTGCGCGCGGCGTTGGCGGCGCTCACGCCGGATGAGCGCGAGGCGATCGAAACGACGTTCTTCGCCGGGCTTACGCACGCCGAAGCCGCGGCGCGGCTGAATCAGCCACTCGGGACCATCAAGACGCGCATTCGTTCAGGACTGCACAAGCTGCGGCACGCGCTGACCGCGGAAGTGGTGGGGCCATGAGCACGTCGCCTCGAAATCGCTGCGAGCAGAGCGAGGTTACGAGCGCGTATGCCGTTCAGGCGTTAGCGCCCAGCGAGGTTGCCGGGGCCGAATCCCATATCGCCTCATGCCCGGATTGTCAGCGCGAGTTGGAGAGCCTCCGTCCGGTGATCAATCGGTTCGTCTCCTGGCCCACCGATGTGCTGCGGCCGACTACATCGTTGCAGGGGCGGCTTGCGCTTCGCATCGCCGAGGAGACCGGGAAGCAGCCAGTGCTTCCGCCGGCGGGGCAGTGGTCCGAGCCGGAATGGGAGCAGGTCGCGCCCGGGATCGAATGCAAGCTGCTCGCGACCGACACGGAAATGCACCGGGTCAGCATGCTGGTGCGCCTTGAGCCCGGCGCGAGCTACCCCGCGCATACACATGCGGGCGTAGAAGAGCTGCATCTCCTCGACGGTGAGCTGTGGATCGACGGGCGCAAGCTCATCCCGGGCGACTACAACTACGGTGCGCCCGGAGCGGGTGACGAGCGCGTCTGGAGTGAGACAGGCTGCACCTGCGTTCTCATC
>Ga0209488_10002292_pt1 | contig 15791 bp, 15 predicted proteins | sample Rivendell_Oct201_8_FD_188349 | JGI IMG/M metagenome (GOLD analysis project Ga0209488, IMG submission 188349) | Vadose zone soil microbial communities from the Eel River Critical Zone Observatory, Northern California, USA -... | ecosystem: Environmental > Terrestrial > Soil > Vadose zone >... | reverse complement strand
TTCGACGTGAAAAGTGTGTCGCTCTACCTCAGCCGCAAATTCTAAGCCTCTCGCGGCGCAAAACCTCAAACCGATGCGTGGGGTGCGACACCAGTCGCCAATTCGGTGGGTTCCGCCAGCGGGCGCTTTTCGATAACCAGAATACTGTCGTAGTAGTGCATGCTGTGTGACGTGCGTGTGAAGTCGTCGACAATGAATTTTTTCGGGCGATGGGAGTGCCATGCGTTCAATTGATCGATCAGTCGCTTGCTGTATTCGATGAAAGTCCCTCTGCGGCGATAGCCGCCGCCGAAATATCCCCAATAAGAAGTATGCAAATCCTCGCACAGGTAAACGCCGTTGGCGTCAACGTGTGGAAAGAGTTCTTCGAAGGTCGTGATTTGCTGCTTCATCGTGTGGCCGCCGTCGTCGATCAAGATATCGATTTTGGGAATCGACTTGACAACCGAGCGTAGGAAACCGCGGTCTTCTTGACTCCCGATCAGAATTTCCACGCGGTCTTCCGCAAACGCGCGACAGGTAGGGTCGATATCGATGCCGTAGATGCGAGCCTGCGGCCCGAAGTAGTGCTTCCACATTTGCAGCGAGCCGCCTTTGAATACTCCGATTTCGACCACGTGCACCGACGTGTTGCGAAACCGCGCAAAGTGGCGCTCGTAGATCTCGAAATAGTGCCGCCACTTATAGATGATACGGCCGCTGTTGTTTTGGAAATATGTTTCGAGATCGTTCATGGGTAATTCAGGATAAACAATTAGCGGCCGCGCGGCAGAACGTCCCGCCACCACGTCTCATTATCAAGATACCAATCTATCGTCTTCGCGATTCCAGTCGCGAAGGTTTCGCGGGGCTGGAAACCAAGTTCGGTTTGAATCTTTGTGGCATCGATTGCATAGCGAAAATCATGGCCGGGCCGGTCGGTGACAAACGCAATCAGCGCGTCGATATTCGCGCCGTGCGTCGCCGGACATTGCGGAAAGCGTCGTGCAAGTTGCGGCTGCGCCCTAAAGCGCTTTTGCAGTTCGCTGCAAATCAACCGGACGATATCGATATTGCGCCATTCATTGCAGCCGCCGACATTGTACGTTGCGCCGACCTGGCCTCGTTCGACGACGAGATCGATCGCGCGGCAATGGTCCGCAACATAAAGCCAATCGCGAATATTTTCACCGCGGCCGTAAACAGGAAGCGGTTTGCCGTGCAAGGCATTTAGGAGCGTCAAGGGAATGAGCTTTTCCGGAAACTGATACGGACCATAGTTATTCGAGCAGTTCGTGGTCGTAACCGGCAAACCGTAGGTGTGTCGATAGGCCCGCACGAGATGGTCCGCTGCCGCCTTACTGGCAGAGTACGGCGAATTGGGCGCGTACGCAGTGAGTTCGCTGAACGGCGCGTCGCGCGGCGTGAGCGAGCCGTACACTTCGTCGGTCGAGACGTGATGGAAGCGAACGTCGTCAAGAAAGGAAGATTCCCGTTTCCAAGAATTCAGCGCGGCTTTGAGCAACGTATGAGTTCCCAGTACGTTGGTGCGAATGAACTCGTCCGGCCCCGTGATCGAGCGATCCACGTGTGATTCGGCAGCGAAGTGCACGACGAGGCGCGGTTGCCGTTCCGCAAAAAGGCGCATGACTAACGCCGTGTCGCAAATATCGCCCTGAATAAATTGCAGCCGTGAGTTGGCGCGCGCAGGCTCAAGATTGCTGCGGTGTCCGGCGTAGGTGAGCGCATCGAGTACGACAACTTCGTCGTCCGGATGAGCGCCTAGCCAATAGTGGACGAAATTAGCGCCGATAAATCCGGCGCCGCCGGTGACGACCACGACTTTGCTCATGGCCGGGTGCTCCCGATCGCCGCGATGACTTCTCGCAGCGCACTACGCCAACTCGGCTGTGTGAACGGCACGCAGTCGAGCGAAGACCCGGTCGCAAGAACACTCATTCGCGGGCGCTGCGCCGGCGTTGGAAAATCGGCAGTTGCAATTGCGGTTACAGCGGCGGGATTCTTGAGAATTCCTTCGGCAACTGCATCCTCGTTGATGGCCACGGCGAATTCGTACCAGCTCGCGATACCAGCGTCCGTGTAATGCAAGATGCGGAGAACAGGCGGCGCTGCGACGACACGCCAGAGGAAGCGCGCGAGGTTTAGCGCGCTGGTCGGTGCGCCGCGCTGATCGCTCACTACCGATACTTGGCCGCGCTCGCGAAACAGTTTCAACATCGTTAACACGAAATTGCGCCCCTCGGGAGCATAAACCCACGACGTGCGCACAATTCGCCCGTCGAGATTCGGTACCGCTTGAAGTTTTTGTTCGCCCGCCAACTTGCTTGCACCGTAAACGTTAATCGGGTTGGTTTGCGCGTGTGTCTCGTAGGCACTCTCCGCGCGACCATCGAAGACATAGTCGGTGGAAAGGTGAAGTAGCTGTGCACCGACTTCGCTGCAGCACTCGGCCAACACGCCGACCGCGGTTGCGTTGACGGCGTACGCGCGCGTACTTTCCGATTCTGCGCGATCGACCGCCGTATAAGCGGCCGCGTTGATGACGACATTCGGATGTGAACCCACGACCGCCGCGCGCAGTGAAGCTGAATCGGCGAGATCTAGCTGTGCGCGCGTGCGTGCATCGATCGAGCAATGCGCGGGCGCGGTTTGCAGCAGGCATTTTCCGACTTGTCCGGCGGCGCCCGTGATCATGACTTTCATGGAAAATACTCGATATCCGCAAACGGAGGCGCGGCCGCGTCCTTGTCGTTCAACACGGGCTGAACATTCGGCGGTAGCGGCCACTGAATCGCAAGCACTGAGTCGTTCCACGCGACACTGCGTTCATGCTGTGGCGCGTAGTAGTCGGTACAGTAGTAACTGACCTCCGCGTGATCGCCGGTGACCAAGAAGCCGTGCGCAAATCCGGGAGGCACCCATAGCATGCGGCGATTACTCGCAGACAGCGTTGCGACGACTGGTTTCCCGAAGTGCTTTGATGAGCGCCGCAAGTCGACCACGGCGTCGAACACTTCGCCGGACAGAACGCGCACCAACTTTCCTTGCGGTTGACGAATTTGATAGTGCAATCCGCGCAGTACCCACTGCTTCGATGAACTGTGATTAGCTTGAACGAAATTCGCGTGGATGCCGGCGGCGGAAAATTTTTCCAGCTGCCAGGTTTCCATGAAGAAGCCGCGTTGATCGGAAAATGCCTGCGGTTCGATCAGCACCACGTCCGGGATCGACGTCGGAACAAACTTCATCAAAACACCCGCTCGTCGGCGATCCGCTGCAGATAATGGCCGTAGGGCGACTTAAGCAGGGGCTTGGCGAGTGCGCGCAATTGCTCGACCGGAATGAAACCCAGTCGATAGGCAATTTCCTCGGGGCAGGCGATTTTGAGGCCCTGCCGTTTTTCGATTGCCTGCACAAACGTCGATGCGTCGAGCAGCGAATCGTGGGTGCCGGTATCCAGCCACGCGTAACCGCGGCCCAGCACTTCGACGTGCAGTGTTTGGCGTTGCAAATACTCGCGATTGAGATCGGTGATTTCCAACTCGCCGCGTGCGGACGGCTTGAGCTGCCGCACATATTCGAGTGCGCGCTGATCATAGAAGTAAAGCCCGGTAACGGCGTAGCTGGAGCGCGGATGAGCTGGTTTTTCTTCGATGCCGCGCGCTTTACCGCTCGCATCGAACTCGATGACTCCATAGCGTTCCGGGTCGTTGACGTGATAAGCGAATACCGTTGCGCCGCTCGTCCGTTGCGCAGCCGCCGCCAGTATTTCCACCATGCCGTGTCCGTAAAAAATGTTGTCTCCCAATACCAGCGCCAGAGGAGCAGGACCAAAGTGTTCGCCGGCAATCAAGATCGCTTGCGCAATGCCTTCCGGCTTGGGCTGTTCGGCGTACGAGAATTCGAGTCCCCATTGCGCCCCGTCACCGAGCAGCTGGCGTAGGCGCGGCAAATCTTGTGGCGTGGAGATAATCAAGTGCCGTCGAATCCCTGCAAGCATCAGCACGCTCAGGGGATAATAGATCATCGGCTTGTCGTAGATCGGCAAGAGCTGTTTGGTGATCACGTGCGTAAGCGGATGCAGCCGCGTGCCGGCGCCGCCGGCCAGAATAATTCCGCGATAGGTACTTTCGGTTTGCATGATGCGACGCACCCGGTTAGATCGGATAACCCCGGCTCAATAAGAACAACTTAAGATACTTTTGGCGCACGTAATTGGCCTCGACGAGAGAAATAATCAGTCCACGCCAGCCGTCCAGAAATCCCAAGCGCAGCACATAGCCCGAAAAGAATCGCCAGAACGATCGGAACAGTATTTTGAAAACGCCGCAGCGCTTGCCACGCGCGTACTTTGCGCGCGCCATCAAATCCGCGTAGCGCTCGAGTTTGGCGATTTGATGAGTCAAGCTGCGATAGGCGTAGTGCTCGAGCGGGCCTTTCAATTGGCCGATACTTCCCGACACCTCGAGGTGCTCATGAATCTCCTCGCCGCCCCATTTGCCGCGGCGGCGATCGATGAGCCGCAGGCGCCGGTCCGGGTAAGCCAGTCCAAAGCGCATAAACTTACCGAAGTAGTACAGCAACGTCGGCATATTCCAACCGGCGTGCCGCGGAAAGCCGGCATCGCGCAACGCTTCGATTTCCACGCGCAGACTGGGCGTCACGCGTTCGTCGGCATCGAGGCACAGCACGAAATCGCTCTGCGCCGCACGCAACGCAAATTCCTTTTGCGAACGATAGCCAGGCCAATCGCGTTCGATCACGCGCGCACCCAGCGCAACCGACAACTCACGCGTGCCGTCGGTGGAGTGCGAATCGACTACCAACACTTCATCGCAGAAACTAAGACTGCGAATGCAGTCCTCGATGCGGTCCGCTTCGTTATAGGTGATGACGATGGCTGACAGCATGTACGGACGTCTTAAGTCAGTTGCGCGAAAACCCGGCGCGCGGCTCCGATCGTAGCCTCGATATCCGAGTCGCTATGGGCGCTGGAGACAAATCCCGCTTCGAATGCAGACGGAGCGAGATAGATTCCTTCGCGCAACATGCCGTGATAGAACTTCTTGAATCGCTCCACGTTGCAGCGCATGACTTGCTGGTACGTTTGCACGGGCGACTCCACGCTAAAGAACAAACCGAACATCCCGCACACGTGGTTTGCTGCGAAGGGGATTGCGGATTGCCGAGCAGCTGCCGTTATCCCGGCAATGAGTTTATTCGTCTGTTCGGCGAGCCGCTCGTAAAAACCCGGACTTCCTATGCCTGCTAAGGTTGCAAGACCCGCGGCCATTGCGACGGGATTTCCCGACAGCGTGCCGGCTTGATACACCGGACCCAACGGTGCAATCCTTTCCATGATGTCGCGCCTGCCCCCGAATGCGCCGACCGGCATTCCGCCGCCGATGATTTTTCCGAGCGTGGTGAGGTCCGGTTTGATTTTGTACGACTGTTGTGCGCCGCCGTGCGCCACGCGAAAACCCGTCATGACTTCATCGAAGATCAGTACCGTGCCGTGTCGGTCGCATACTGCGCGCAGCGTTTCCAGAAAACCGGGCACGGGCGGAACGCAATTCATATTACCGGCTACGGGTTCGACGATCACGCAGGCAATTTCAGTGCCGATCTCCGCGAATACCTGTTCGACCTGCGCGCTGTTGTTGTAGTCCAATGTGATGGTGAAAGCGGCGAGCGCTGCCGGCACGCCCGGCGACGTCGGGATCCCGAGCGTCAGCGCACCCGATCCGGCTTTAATTAGGAGTGAATCGGAGTGGCCGTGATAGCACCCCTCGAATTTCACGATCTTGTCGCGGCCGGTAAAACCGCGCGCCAAGCGGATCGCGCTCATGGTCGCCTCGGTTCCGGAACTCACGAAGCGCACGAGCTCGATCGACGGCATTATTTTGCAGACTGCTTGCGCGAGCTGTGTTTCGAGTACGGTCGGCGCGCCGAATGACAATCCCAGCGGCGCGCGTTCTTGCACCGCGCGGATGACATCGGGATGCGCGTGTCCCAAAATCATCGGCCCCCACGAACCCACGTAGTCTATATAGCGCCTGCCTTCGGAATCGAACACATAAGAGCCGGAGGCGCGTTCGAAGAAAATCGGCTCGCCGCCCACACCCCGGAATGCACGCACCGGCGAGTTCACGCCGCCTGGAATGAAACGAGACGCCTCGGTGAATAAGGACAAGGTGCGACTCCGCTAATAAAGATGTGCAGTGTAGTGACGCCGCTGGCGACTGGCCACTGGCAGGCTGGCCAGAATCGGCTGTTCCACTCTGGCCAGTGCCCAGTTGACCAGCCGGCCAGTATGCCTGTTGCCCTTATCTGTCTTTCCCGCTGTAATTACCGTTCCCGACCAACGAGCTTGATAATGAAATCCTACATGTGTGTGATTTGCGGATACGTATACGAAGAAGAAAAGGGCGACGCCAACGCCGGGATTGCGCCGGGCACGCAGTGGAGCGAGGTACCCTTGTCGTGGCGCTGCCCCGATTGCGGCGCGGGCAAAGAGGATTTTGAAATGGTGGAAATCTAGAATGAAGGCGGATAGCGGTTGGCGGATAGCGGTTGGTTCAGAAAGGCAGCGCTGCATCCAGCAGACTTATCCTCCCTATCCGCTATCCGCAATCCGATAACCGTTATGTCTTATCTTCTCATCGGTATCGGCGGCGCACTCGGATCGATCGCGCGTTACTGGTGTTCGGTGGCGGTGGCGGCCAAGGTGGGCGAATCATTTCCGTGGGGCACGATTACCGTCAATATTGTCGGTTCCTTCTTGATCGGCGCCGCGCTGGGCGCACTCGAACCCGGAGGTCGCTGGCACGTCTCCACGGCGACGCGCGAATTCGTCAATCAATTCTTCATGATCGGCGTCCTCGGGGGCTATACAACTTTCTCGTCGTTTAGTTTGCAGACATTGAATCTGCTGCGCGAACAGCAGTGGTTGCAGGCCGGCGCAAACGTTGGGCTTTCCGTTGCCCTATGCATGGTTGCGGTGTGGCTCGGCTATGCGATTGCCGTTGCGTTGAGTCGGTAGGAGAGATAGCTGTTTCGCGCCAGTGATGCGTGAGACGAGACACGAGACACGAGACACGAGACGCGAGACGCAGGAAAGTTCCCTCTGGCTAACTCCTAACGACTAACGCCTTCCGCGCTTCCGCTTGGCTAGCGCTGTTCGATCTTGTAGCCCTTGTTCGCGAGCAGATCGAGCACGCCGTCTTTCCCAACCAAGTGCAAGACGCCGACGATGATCAGATAGTCGCGGTCTTCGGCAAGCATTGTTTCGATGGGTTTTAGCCAGTGCCGATTGCGGTTGCTGAGCAACGGAGCGTACAACTCGGGATAGCCCTCCAGGCTTTTCTTGCCGAGTTTTTCCAGTGCCGCTGCATCGCCGGTACGCCAGGCGGCGATCATTTCCTCGACTTCGTGTTGCGTCTCATCGGCTTCATCAAGCGATTGCAGAAGAAACTTCGCTTGCAATTTTGGGGGCAGAGAAGCGAGGAGACCGAGTTGCTCCTCAAGCGTTTCGAGTCCGATGATTTCCTTATGATCCGCAACCGCTTTCGCCAGGAACCGTTGTTCCACGCCGGCCTGTGGATCGAGGCCGAGCTTCAGCAGATTCAGTTGCGTCAGCGTGATGGCGGCCAGCCAAGGTCGAAACTGACTGAGCATTGTCATGGGCACTCCGAGTCGCTTTGCGCCGGCATCGACTTTGGCGGCTGCTTCGGGTCCCAATTGTCCTGCGAGCGTTTCGCCCGCAGGCAGCATTCCCAATTGCAACGTCAGTTTTTGCGCGGCTTGCTGATCCAGATCGTCCATGTCGATCTCCATCACCACCTTGCCGGCGTTGCGATACGCGTCGTCCGCGATGGCGGGCAGCTGTTCGCCGGCGCGCAATAAATGGACCGACCCAAACAGATAGACCGTATTGTGTTGGCCCTTAACCGCCCACAACGAATGATGATCGTCGGCAATCGCAACGTTTGCGACGCAACCAACGACGAGGAGAGCGGCTAGGCGGCAGGCGCCTGTTGATATGCGGAAGGATGACATGCCGCGTGATTGTCCACCCACACGACTTCGGTGGCAATGGCGCCGTCGGGCATCAGCTCGAGAATTCGATAACCCGGTGGTTTGTCGTCGAGTGCAAAATCGTCACTGCGCGGTTTGAACTGTGCGCAAGTTGCCGGCGTTGCCATGTAGCGGATGCCGTTCGCAAACATATCGAGCGCTTGATGAACGTGTCCCCAGACAATTCCGCGCACGTTCTTGTGACGCGCAATGGTTCGTTGCATGGCGTCGGCGTCTTCCAAGCCGACGGTGTCGAGCCATTCGCTGCGCATTTGAATAGGATGGTGATGCAAGCAGACCAGCGCATGTTTGTTCGCGTGCGCCGCCAGCGTGCGATCCAGTTGCGACAACTGATCGGCGCCCAAGCGGCCGCCGTCGCTATTCGGAATACAGCTGTCGAGCAACACGATCAGCCATGATCCGAGAACCGCGCTGCCTCCCATTTGAAATGGCGGACGCGCCAGCGCGATACGCATTTGCTCCGGCGTGTCGTGATTACCCGGAATGCAGTACGCAGGCACCGTGGAATCGCTGAAGGCGCGCACGATGTGCTCATAACCGCGTGGGTCGTCGTGCACCAAATCGCCGGTGAGCAAAAACCCATCGGCGCCGTCGAAACGAGCATTCGCGTGCGCCAACGTGTGCCGCAACGTTTGCAGGGTATTGATGCCGCGCAAAGTGCGGTCCGCGTTGCCGACCAGGTGCAGGTCGGTAAATTGGACGAGGCGAACGGATTTCATGCGGGACGCGACTTAATCTGGCAGGGAAACTCCTATAGACCTCGGGAGCATAACAATCGGACCCCATAGAAAACGGTGACCGAAGTCCGAAGAGGCTGTCGGACAAGCGGAAGTACCGGCAAAAGTTTGGGCTGGGTCTCAAAAGCGGGCATGGGGCTCGGGGCCTGGGGCGTGGGTCCGAGAAAGAAAAGGCCGCTACAGCGAGGTGTAGCGGCCCTTCCGTTCTTGCGATCTTCCTGCCCAGGCCCCACTGACCCGAGCCCTCACGCCCTACTCAGTATTTGTAGTGGTCCGGCTTAAACGGTCCGTCGACCGGCACGCCGATGTACTTCGCCTGTTGCTCGGTGAGCTTGGTGAGTTTCACGCCGATGCGTTCCAAATGCAGGTGCGCGACTTTCTCGTCAAGCTTCTTCGGCAGGACATAGACATCGTGCTGGTACTTGTTGCCGAATTTGAACAGCTCGATCTGCGCGAGCACTTGGTTGGTGAACGAATTCGACATGACGAACGACGGATGGCCCGTACCGCAACCGAGATTAACCAGCCTGCCTTCCGCCAACACGATAATGCGTTTGCCGTCGGGGAAGATCACGTGATCGACTTGCGGCTTGATGTTGTCCCATTTGTATTGACGTAGCGCCGCGATTTCGATTTCGCTGTCGAAGTGGCCGATGTTGCACACAATGGCTTCGTTCTTCATCCGCTTCATGTGCTCGTGCGTGAGCACGCTCAAGTTGCCGGTTGCCGTGACGAAAATGTCGGCGAGCGGAGCGGCTTCATCCATGGTGACGACCCGATACCCTTCCATCGCCGCTTGCAGCGCGCAGATAGGATCGATTTCGGTGACCCACACTTGCGCGGACAAGGCGCGCAGACTTTCTGCCGAACCCTTACCGACATCGCCGTAGCCGGCAACTACAGCCACCTTGCCGGCAAGCATCACGTCGGTCGCGCGCTTGATGGCATCGACCAAGGATTCTCGGCAGCCATACAAGTTGTCGAATTTCGATTTGGTCACCGAGTCGTTCACGTTGATGGCAGGGAAGGGCAGGTTGCCTTCTTTCGCCATTTGATACAGGCGCTTCACGCCGGTAGTGGTTTCTTCACTGACGCCCTTGATCGCTGCGAGACGCTTGCCGTACCAGCCGGGTTGCGAGGCGAGGCGCTTCTTGATGGCCGCATACAGCGCAACTTCTTCTTCATTGGTCGGCTTAGCAACGACCGACGGATCTTTTTCCGCCTTCGCGCCGAGAATGAGCAGCAACGTCGCATCGCCGCCGTCATCGAGAATCATGTTCGCCCAAGAGTCATTTGTGGCGCCGGGCCATTCGAATATCTTGTGCGTGAACTCCCAGTATTCGTCCAGCGTTTCGCCCTTGTACGCAAATACCGGCGTGCCACCGGCGGCAATCGCGGCGGCGGCATGATCTTGCGTCGAGTAGATGTTGCACGATGCCCAGCGAACTTCCGCACCCACCGCTTTAAGCGTATCGATGAGCATCGCGGTTTGGATCGTCATGTGCAGAGAGCCGGCGATGCGCGCGCCTTTGAGCGGCTGCGAAGCGGCGAACTCTTTGCGAATGGACATAAGTCCGGGCATCTCGGACTCGGCGATCGACATTTCCTTGCGGCCGAAAGCGGCTTGGGAAATGTCTTTGACGTAGTAGTCAGTGAAGTTTTTCGACACAACAGCATTCATGTTGCTCTCCTAATTCAAGTTGCAAAATTGGAGAGCGCCGTTGTGCTTCGGAAGCAGTCATCGAGCCTGGCAGAGAACCTGCTGCAGCGCTCCTCGACGACCGGAAAACAGGTGCAATCTTAGCGGTTAGTCGCGTCGCGGAAAAGGGGTCTGGAGCACATTTGGGCGCCGTTCAACTTACGGCAATCTGTAAAGCGGATGGCGGATCGCGGATAGCGGATAGCGGATAGCGGATCGTAAGAATGCGCGACGCGATTAGTCAACGTTCTTTAGCTATCCGCCATCCGCCAGTCACTTCCGTCAAAGGCCGCCGGCCTTCCGCAGTTCGTCAGCCTTGTCGGTCTTTTCCCACGGGAACGCGGTGAAGGTGTCGGTCTTCTCAACCGGGCCTTTCGCCGACAGCTCGGTCCATCGATAGGTCAGCTCGTAGGGATCGCGGCCGAAGTGGCCATAAGCGGCGGTGGGTAAGTAGATCGGGTGGATCAGATCGAGCATCTTGATGATGCCGTACGGCCGCAGATCGAAGTGCGCGCGGACGATTTTCTCCAGCTTGTCTTCCGCGATCTTGGCGGTGCCAAAAGTTTGCACGGTGATCGAGGTGGGTTCGGCAACGCCGATGGCATACGACACTTGAATTTCGCAACGCGTTGCCAGGCCGGCCGCGACGACATTTTTCGCCACATACCGCGCCGCATAAGCGGCCGAACGATCGACCTTTGAGGGATCCTTGCCGGAGAATGCGCCCCCGCCGTGGCGCGCCATGCCGCCATAGCTATCGACGATGATCTTGCGGCCGGTGAGGCCGCAGTCGCCGACCGGTCCGCCGATTTCAAACCTTCCGGTGGGATTGATATGAAATTTGGTTTTGGCGTTCAGCCATTGCTTCGGTAACACGGGCTTCACCACGAGTTCGATCACGGCTTCGCGCAAATCCTTGTACTTCACGTCCGGATCGTGCTGAGTGGAGAGTACGACCGCTTCGATGCTCATCGGGCGATCGTTCTCGTAACGAAAAGTCAGCTGGCTCTTCGCATCCGGCCGCAACCACGGCAGACCGCCTTTTTTTGCCTTACGAATCTTGGCCTGTTGCTCCACCAATTTATGCGCATAGTGAATCGGCGCAGGCATCAGCGCCTTGGTTTCGTTGCTGGCGTAACCGAACATCAAGCCCTGATCGCCGGCTCCCTGCTCTTCCGGTTTTTTACGATCGACGCCCTGTGCAATGTCGGGCGACTGCTTTCCCAAAATATTGACCACGGCGCAGGTCTTGCCGTCGAAACCGATGTGCGACGAGTTGTAGCCGATATCGCAAATGGTGTTGCGGATCAGCGGCTCGAAGTCGACGACCGCGCTGGTCGTGATTTCACCCGCGACGATCGCGACACCGGTTTTCACCATCGATTCGCACGCGACGCGCGCCTTGCGATCTTGAGCGATGATGGCGTCGAGCACCGCGTCCGACATTTGATCGGCGACCTTGTCCGGATGACCCTCGGACACAGACTCGGACGTGAATAGATAACTTCCTGACATACAGTTTTCCGGAACTTTTGGTGAGTGGCCGAGTGCGACGAAATAAAGGCGGCGCAGTATACATGGCCCATTTCCGGCCAAACAAAGCGCGGCATAGCAATTTGCGAAGACGAGATCGCAAATAGCTCTTACAGAGTGCATTCGCGTTGCCCGGGTTCCGGCAATAGTCCAAAATGCGCGTCTTTTCCGGCCCACCCTCCACCCCCAAACACCAGAAAATGTCCAACACCCCACCGAGCCGCCGTCAATTGGCCAATGCCATCCGATTTCTATCGATGGATGCCGTACAGCAGGCCAATGCGGGGCATCCGGGCATGCCGATGGGCATGGCGGATATCGCGCAGGTGTTATGGGCCGACCACTTACAACACAACCCGACCAATCCCGAATGGCCGAACCGCGATCGATTTCTGCTTTCGAACGGTCACGGTTCGATGTTGCAGTATTCGTTGTTGCACTTGACCGGCTATCCGATGCCCATCGACCAGTTGAAGCGATTTCGTCAGCTGGGCTCGCACACGGCGGGACATCCCGAACTTGATCACAAACTGGGCATCGAGACGACGACCGGACCTCTCGGCCAAGGTCTTGCGAATGCCGTCGGGATGGCGCTCGCGGAAAAAAATCTGGCAGCGAATTTCAACCGGCCCGGTCACGCTATCGTGGACCACCATACTTGGGTGTTTCTAGGCGACGGATGCTTAATGGAAGGGATTTCGCACGAGGTGTGTTCGCTTGCGGGAACCTTGAAGCTCGGCAAGCTGATTGCGTTTTACGATGACAACGGTATCTCGATCGACGGCGAGGTGCACGGCTGGTTCACCGACGACACCCCCAAGCGATTCGAAGCTTATGGCTGGCACGTCGTGCCGAATGTGGACGGTCACGATCCTGCCGCGATCGAACGCGCGATCGTCGCCGCAAAGTCTGTCGTCGATAAGCCGTCGCTACTTTGTTGCAAGACAATCATCGGTTTTGGCGCTCCGAACAAACAGGGAACCGAAGCGACTCACGGTTCGGCGCTCGGCGTTGAAGAAGTGGCGGCGGCCCGCAAGCAGCTTGATTGGCCGTATCCGGCGTTTGTAATTCCACCTGAAATCTATTCAGTGTGGGATGCTAAAGCTGCCGGCGCCAAGCGCGAGCAGGAATGGCAGAAGCGCTTCACCGACTATCGCAAACACTATCCCGATCTTGCCGCGGAATTCGAGCGACGGATGCAGGGTGTGTTGCCCGCGAATTTTTCCGATGTGAAATCCAAGTACCTCGCACAGGCAGTACAGGCTGCGGCGAACGTCGCGACTCGGCAAGCATCGCAGGCGGCACTGAATGCATTCGGTCCGGGATTACCGGAGTTGTTCGGCGGTTCGGCAGACTTGACGCCATCAAACAACACAATTCGCAAAGACTCCAAAGTCGTTTCCGGCGCGGATGTCTCCGGTAACTACCTGCACTACGGCGTACGGGAATTCGGAATGTGCGCGCTCATGAATGGATTGTCGCTGCACGGCGGGTTTATTCCCTACGGCGGCACTTTTTTGGTGTTCACTGACTACGCACGCAACGCCCTGCGTATGGCTGCATTGATGAAGCAGCGCGTGATCTATGTGCTGACGCATGACTCCATCGGCCTCGGCGAAGACGGTCCGACACATCAGCCCATCGAACACGTGGCTAGCTTGCGCCTCATTCCGCAAATGACGGTTTGGCGTCCGTGCGATACCGTCGAAACCGCAGCGGCTTGGGCGGACGCCATCGAGCGTCGCGACGGACCCACCGCGCTTATCCTTACTCGTCAAACCTTGCCGCATCAAGCTCGTACTGCGGATCAGCTTGGAAACATTCGTCGCGGCGGTTATGTGTTGAGCGATTCCGACGGCTTACCCGATTGCATCTTGATCGCAACGGGATCTGAGGTTGGGCTCGCAATGGACACCGCAAAGCAACTCTCGCAGAAGGGTCGTCGTATTCGCGTCGTGTCGATGCCATCGACCAGTCTTTTCGATGCGCAAGACGCGGCTTATCGCGAGTCCGTGTTGCCGAAAGCGGTGACGAAGCGAGTGGCGATCGAGGCGGGCATTACCGATGCGTGGTGGCGCTATCTCGGCGCGGACGGGGCTGTCCTCGGGATGACTACGTTCGGTGCGTCGGCGCCGGCGAAAGATTTATTCAAGCATTTTGGGTTTACGGTTGAAAACGCCGTGCGCATCGTCGAGCAAACGCTCGTCTAGCGCGCCGCAACGTTGTATCGGAGTAAGACACATGAGCATCAAGGTCAGCATCAATGGGTTCGGTCGTATCGGACGCATGGTGTTTCGTGCGGCGACGCAGAACTTTCCGGACATCGAGATCGTCGGCATCAACGATTTGCTCGAACCTGACTACCTCGCGTACCTGTTGACGCACGACTCTGTGCATGGACGTTTCAAGGGCACGGTGGCGGTTGAGGGCAATACGCTCGTGGTGAACGGCAAGAAGATTCGTCTTACTGCTTTGAAGGATCCTGCCGAGTTGAAATGGGGCGAAGTGGGCGCCGATCTCGTCGTCGAATCCACCGGTTTGTTCCTCACCAAGGAGACCGCGCAAAAACACATCAGCGCCGGCGCCAAGAAAGTCATCCTGTCCGCGCCGTCGAAAGACGATACGCCGATGTTCGTGTTCGGCGTGAACGACAAGACCTACGCGGGCCAAGCGATTATCTCCAACGCATCCTGCACCACGAACTGCTTGGCGCCGATCGCCAAGGTGCTGAACGATAACTTCGGCATCAAACGCGGCTTGATGACCACGGTGCACGCCACCACTGCCACGCAAAAGACGGTCGATGGTCCATCGAACAAAGATTGGCGTGGCGGTCGCGGTATTTTGGAAAATATCATTCCGTCTTCCACGGGTGCGGCCAAGGCCGTCGGCGTAGTGATCCCGGAATTGAACAAAAAATTAACCGGCATGTCGTTCCGAGTGCCGACCTCGGATGTCTCCGTGGTCGATCTGACGGTAGAGCTGAAGAAAGAAACGACCTACGAGCAGATTTGCGCCGCCATGAAGGCTGCCTCCGAAGGCGCGATGAAAGGCGTGCTCGGCTACACCGAAGATAAGGTGGTCTCGACCGATTTTCGCGGCGACGCCCGCACGTCGATTTTTGACGCGGAAGCCGGCATTGCGCTCGATGGCACCTTCGTCAAGATCGTGTCGTGGTACGACAACGAGTGGGGTTATTCGAGCAAGGTGCTCGAGATGGCCCGCGTCATTTCCAAGTAGCTCAAGGCCGCGTGGCGGCCTGGCCAGCTAGCCATCCGCCAGTTAGCCGTTACGGAGTAACTCATGCCCATCCTTCGCATGGCCGATGTCGATTTGCGCGGCAAGCGCGTGCTCATTCGCGAAGATCTCAATGTGCCGATCCACGATGGAGCGGTCACCTCGGATGCGCGCATTCGCGCGTCGTTGCCGACAATCCAAGCGGCGAAACAAGCGGGCGCGGCCGTGCTTGTCATGTCGCATTTGGGGCGTCCGGAGGAAGGCGTATACGCTGAAGAATTTTCGCTCGCGCCAGTCGCGCAACGTGTTTCCGAATTGCTGGGCGCAAAGGTCCGCTTTGAAAAAAACTGGCTTGATGGCGTGCAGTGCGAACCGGGCGAAGTCGTGCTGCTCGAAAACGTGCGTTTCAACAAGGGCGAGAAAAAAGACAAGGAGGATCTCGCCAAGAAAATGGCGGCGCTGTGCGATGTGTTTGTAATGGACGCGTT
>Ga0209488_10002291_pt1 | contig 15794 bp, 15 predicted proteins | sample Rivendell_Oct201_8_FD_188349 | JGI IMG/M metagenome (GOLD analysis project Ga0209488, IMG submission 188349) | Vadose zone soil microbial communities from the Eel River Critical Zone Observatory, Northern California, USA -... | ecosystem: Environmental > Terrestrial > Soil > Vadose zone >... | reverse complement strand
CAGCTGGTCGTCTCCAACCCCGAGCCCGGGTCCATCCTCCAAACGCTTCCGGCTGCGGTCGACCTGGTGTTCACGGAGTCGGTGACGCCGGCGGGGCGAGGCATCAGCGTGTACGGACCAGATGGAAAGCTGGCGTCGAGCGGATCGGCGCGTGCGGTGGGTAATCGCCTCTCGATTCCTCTGCGGGATGCGGGCGCTGGCACCTATGCGGTGATCTGGACGGTGGTCGCGTCGGACACACATCCGTCTCGAGGAGAGTTCACATTCAGCGTCGGGCATGCGAGCCCGGTGAACGCACCAGGATTCGGCGGAGGCAACATCGGCCTGGCTTCACCGCTCGGTTTGGTTTTGCAAGCGCTTGGGCGGTGGCTGCATTTCGCGGGGTTTGCACTGGGCTTCGGAGCGGCCGCTTACGCATTGTTTGTCGCCCGTGATGCGCGGCCCCTGCGATTGGCGGCCGGCGGCGCCGCGTTGCTATTGGTCGCCGAGCCTGTCTCACTATTAGCGCAGACCGCCAGCTTCGACCCGGCGCAGACCTTCGACGCCGAAGCGCTGATCAGCGCGCTGGCGTCGCCATTCGGCCGGGTGCTTGGATTACGGCTGGCTGCGGCCCTTCTTCTGTGGGCTGTTTTGGGCGCCCTTCGACAGGCGCCGTGGCTGCGCTGGGCGATTCCTTCGCTAGGCGTCGCACTGTCGGTTGTCGACGCGACCGCCGCGCACGCTGTCCTCGCGCTCCCTGTACCGATCGGGTTGGCGCTGAACGCGATCCACGTTTCCGCGATGGGCTTGTGGGTGGGCGGAGTGGCCGCTTATGTGGTTGCCCCGTTCGGCGGGTTCCGGCGCGTGGCCGTGTGGTCCGCAGGCCTGCTCGTGTTGAGCGGCGCGGTGCTGGCGCTGATGCATTTCGTCAACCCGCTTCAGACGATGACAAGCGTCTATGGCCAGGTCCTGATGGTCAAACTGCCGCTGGTTGCAATCGCGCTGTGGCTCGCGTGGCGAATGCGCCGGCGCGCGGAGCTGGTCGCGCTGATAGCTGTTCTGGCCGCAGCGGCGGTTTTGGTCTCCCTACCTCCGCCACGCTGACGCACCGTAACCGCGAGTCGAAGGTCTCGTTGCAGTTATTGATGGTGCGCGCGGGTGTTCTCGTGGCGGCGGCGCTCGTCGCGGCGAGCTGCACCTCGACACTGGATGAGCCCGCGATCGTTGAAGTGATTCGCGAAGGCATGACGGCGGAGCTGACCGCATTCATGCCGCAGCCACCGGTCTGCCCGGGTCCAGTCTCGGCAACGGTGCAAGAGGAACTCCTGGGTCGAGCCCCGAGGGTGTTGGGCGCGTATTTCACCTCGCCGCAGCTTGAAACTGATATCGAGCGCGTAAACAGGATCGTCACTGACCCGAAAGGTGGGCCTGCGTGCCTCTACGGGGCCGGCGTGGATTGGGTGCATCTCGACAGCGTGGCTACATCGGGGACGACGACCGTGGCGACAGGGCAGGTCCGGATCTGGTCGCGAATCGCACAGTGGCAACCGCGCGGCCCGCAGATGGCCGAGCCGCATAACACAGTCAATGCAAATTTCAGTCTCGTTCGATCTGGAGGGCGCTGGCTGATCTCGCACTACGACTGGAAATTTGCTCCGGGTTCGGAACCTTAGCCCTTGAAGGCAGAGGGCGCTCCCGGCGGCAAGTAGGGCGTCGGGTCGACGGGCCGCTGGTTGATGCGCAGCTCGAAGTGCAGGTGCGCGCCGGTCGAGTTTCCAGTCGATCCTTCGAGTCCGACGGCCTGGCCCTGCGTCACCCGATCTCCAACTTTGACCAGCGCGGTCGACAAGTGGCCGTACAGAGTGTCGAGTCCGCCGGTGTGTGCGATGACGACGAAGTTTCCGTAGCCGCTGCTCGATGCTCCGGTGAGGGCGACGACGCCATCGTCAGCGGCGTAGACCGGCGAGCCGAAGGGCTCGACGAGGTCGATGCCGGTGTGGAAGTGCGGGTAGGCGCCGTAGGCGGGTTCGAACCAGTACGTGCTGGGGCCGAAGCGCTGCGAGATCTGCGCTTGCGGCTCGGGCCATATGAAGCGGTACTGGGTCGAATGGCCGGCGCTGGTTGGAATCTGGCCGACGTTGTTCGACTGGCTCCACAGCTGGACCTGCGTCCACACCGCCTGCATGGCCGCGGCGATGATCGCGTCCTGCTGCTGCTGCAGCATGTCGGTGACGGCCTGGGCCAGCTGGGCGGACTGCCGGTTGAGCATGTAAAGCTCGCTGCGTGTCTGCGCGATCTTCTCCTCGAGCTGGGCCATCGACGCTTCCTGCTGCGCCTGCAGCGTGCGCAGCTGACCCAGCTCGGACGCGAGCTCGTTGCGCTGCTTGACCTGCTCGTCACGAGCATCCTGTTCCTTCTGCCGCTGAATCTCCTGCTCGTTCAGGTCGTGCGCCAGTGAAGACTTGAGCTCGGCGGCGCGTGACCCCGCCACATTGAGGTCGGAGACGCGGGTCAGAAGATCGCCCAGGCTGTGCGCCTCGGCGAGTACGACGAGCACTGAGCCGGGCTGCATGTAGATCGCCCGTGCGAGCTCCCTGAGCTGCGCTTTTTCGGTCGCGATGCGCTGCGCAAGAAATGCTTCGAGCCGTTGCGAGTCAGCGATCTGGACTTCAAGCGCGGCGATCTTGGCCTCGGTGTCGACGATCTTTGCCTGGACGTCGCGCTGCTGATTCGCATTGTCGACGAGCGACTGCCTCAGCTGCTGCTGCGCGGCCATCGCGTCAGCGAGGTTGCTGCCGAGCTGCGCGCGGATCTGGTCGATCAACGCCTTCTGCTGCTGGGGATCGGGTTGGGTCGTGTCCGCGCTTACGCCCGAACCGAAGCCGAGCACAAGCAGCGCCAGGACTGGTGCGATCCACAGCCTGCGGAACGTCAAGACTCGAGGTGCCTCCGCACGCTGATGAGCGACGAACCGGATCCGAGGCCGAGGCCGGTGGCGAACACGAGCGCCGCCGCGAACGCCGCCACGGCTGCGGTCACCCCCGGAGCGAACTGGGCGAAGCTCGTCGACGCCGCCGCGATGCCAGCCGCGGTCAAACCGAAAACGACGATCCCGGCGAGCGCGCCGGAAAGAGCGCCGGTGATAGCCCCTTCGATGACGAAAGGACCGCGCACCATCCAGCGTGGCGCGCCAACCAGCTGCATGATCGTGACCTCATCGCGGCGCGAGTGGATCGCGGCGCGGATGCTGTTCATGGTCACAGTGACCGCGACGAACCCCAACAAGCCCAGGAATGCGAGACCCGCGACTGCGATGCCCAGCAGAAAAGCCTGAATCCGCTGGTAAGCGCCTCGGTCGTAGGACGTCGAGTACACCGGATCGACCGCGATCTCGTAGCGAACCAGCCGGTCGATCGAAGCCACGTCATCGATGTTTTTCACTCGCACGTCGAGGCTTGCCGGAAACGGGTTGCTATCAGTGGCCGAGGCAAGCTGCGGCAAACCTGGCATGTGCTGCGCCCGCGCCAAGGCCTCGGCTCTGGTCGTGTAAGTGACGCTGGCGACGCGAGGGTCGGCGGCGAGCCGATCCCACAGGGAATCGACATCTGCCGGCCGGGCGTCGTCGCGCACGTACACGTGAAGCAGCGACGCCTCGGCGGACTGGATGGTTTTCAGGTTGTAGAGCGCGAAGCCGACGAGGCCCACCAGTCCTGACAGGAGCAGCAGCAACGTCATCGAGCTGAGCGCGGGCGCAGCGCTTCCGATGTTGCGGAACCAGTTGCGAGCGGCGCCGCGAAACAGGTAGCGAAAGATGTTGGTGGCGACGATCTGGATCAACAGGCGCCGCGGGAAGTGCGCCGTCACGACGTCGCCAGCCATGCCATCCTTCCGGTCCGGCCCGCGGGCTGGTCGCGCACGAGCCTTCCGTGCACCAGGGTTATGACGCGCCGCTGAAAGCGCCTCACGATCTCGACGTTGTGGGTCGCGATGAGGACCGTGGTGCCGAAGGCCGCGATGTCGGCGAACAGATCCATCATCTCCCAGGACGTATCGATGTCGAGGTTGCCGGTCGGCTCGTCGGCGATCAGCAGTGGAGGCTGCCCAACGACCGCTCGCGCCACCGCCACACGCTGCTGCTGGCCGCCCGAAAGCTGGTGCGGAAAAGAGTCGCCGCGGTCACCGAGGCCGACGGCCTCCAGCGCATCGAGCGCGCGCTCCTTCGCCTCGTCGTCTGAAACTCTCAGATCGCCGACCTGGAGGGCGAAGGCGACGTTTTCCATCGCTGTCAGGCGAGGAAGGAGCTTGTAGTCCTGGAAGACGACTCCGACACGCCGGCGCAGCGCCGAGACGCGTGAGGCCTTGATGTTGTGCGCCGCGAGGCCATCGACCCAGACGTGCCCCATGGAGGGCCGGATCTCGCGGTTGATCAGCTTGAGGAGGGTGGTCTTGCCCGCTCCGCTGGGCCCGACCAGGAACGCGAGCTCTCCCGGCTCGAGGGCCAGGCTGACGTCGTCGAGCGCAAGGCGCGAGCCGTACGCTCGAGTCACCCCGGCGAACTCGAGGATAGGGCGCAATACGGAGGGCATAACGGCGAATTCCCCAGATCCCTGTCAGTGATCGAGGTTGCGAGGCGATTCGCCTCGCCGTAGGCTCAGTCGATGGGCGCGGGTGCGCAGGCGCGACGACCGGTGGCCATCGCGCGGGGGGCACGCACCAATCTCGCCTTGCTCGGCTTGCTGGCCCTGGCTTTTGTCACCGGTTGGCTGGCCTTCGCCTTCGGGACCATTCCGGCGCGATGGTCGCTGGTCGTGCACGCGGCGGGTGGTTTTGCCATCCTCGCCCTGCTGCCGTGGAAGTCGATGATCGCCCGGCGGGGGCTGGACCGGCCTCGGCCAGGCCGCTGGGCGTCGGTGCTGCTTGGACTGCTCGTGCTGGTCTCCCTTGTCGCGGGGTTGCTGCACTCGACCGGCTGGCTTGTCTACTGGGGCTCGTTGACCGCGATGGAGCTTCACGTTGGGGCAGCCCTTGCCGCGGTGCCGCTGGCGATCTGGCATGTCCTGGTCCGGCGCGTTCGGGTCCGTACCACCGATCTCTCGCGGCGCGGAGTGCTGCGCGCCGGCTTCGTGGTGGCCGGCGCCGCGGTGGCCTACGCGGCTTCCGAGGTCGTGGTCAGAGCCACAGGGATGCCTGGCGCCGCGCGCCGTTTCACAGGTTCCTACGAGGCCGGCTCGTTCGAGCCCGCGCTCATGCCGGTCAGCTCGTGGATCCTGGATGAGGTTCCGCACATCGACCCGCGCGCCTGGCGGTTGACTGCCGGTGGGCGGGACTGGGGGTACGACGAGCTGTTCGCTTTCGACGACAGGCTGACGGCGACGCTCGACTGCACCGGCGGTTTTTTCTCGACACAGGATTGGTCGGGCGTGCGGCTCGATCGCTTGATCGGAAAGACCACCGGCCTGACTGTCCGGGTGGTGTCAGTCACGGGCTACGACCGCCGCTTCCCCATCGAGCGGGCGGCTTCGCTGTTGCTCGCGACGCGTTTCGGAGGCCAGGCACTCGACGCGGGCCATGGATTTCCAGCACGCCTGGTCGTGCCTGACGGGCGCGGCTTCTGGTGGGTGAAATGGGTCACTGCAGTCGAGGTGGACGACCTGCCGCACTGGTGGCAGCCACCGTTCCCGCTTCAGTAACAGTGGACCGCGCGCCAAAATCCGTCCAGAAAGCAATTTGGTGGACCCGAGGGGATTCGAACCCCTGACCTTCTGACTGCCAGTCAGACGCGCTCCCAACTGCGCCACGGGCCCACGAAAAGTGCCGCCGAGTAGTTGATGATACCGCCCACCTTCAGGCCTCCTCTACGATCTCCTCTTGCCGATGGAGATCCGTGAAATCGATCGCAGCGACCTGAAGGGCGGCGGGTATCTGGTCACACCCGATGGACCCGGCCCACACCCCGGTGTCGTCGTGATCCACGAGGTCTACGGCCTGAACGACCAGATCAAGGAGATTTGCCAGCGCTTCGCGGCCGCGGGTTATGCCGCGCTTGCCGTTGACCTCTTCACCGATCGCAACCGCGCGGTGTGCATGACCAGGTACATGGCCGGGATGCTCCTTGGCTCGGTCAATCGCTACGGCGTCAGTGACCTCAAGTCGGCTCTGACCTACCTCGCCAAGAATCGCGCGATCGACGCCAAGCGCCTGGGCGCGATCGGCTTTTGCATGGGCGGCAGCTTCGCGGTCGCCTGGGCCTGCACGGACTCACGACTGAAGGCGATCGCCCCTTTCTATGCCGTCAACCCGCGGCCGCTCGATGTTGTGAGCCGCCTCTGTCCAGTGGTCGGCTCCTATCCGGAGAACGACTTCACCGCCAAAGCGGGACGTACCCTCGACGTCGAGCTCGACAGGTACGGCATCGCGCACGACATCAAGGTCTATCCCGGCGCCGAGCACTCCTTCGTCAACACCGCGAGCAAGGCCTACAACCAGGCGGCCGCCGAAGACTCGTGGACCCGAGTCATGAAGTTCTTCGGCGACCAGATCGGGGCGAAGAAAACCGCCTAGCGCGTACGCCTTGGCGCCCAGCGACGCCCGCGACTACGGTTGACCACGCGCGCGCCGTTCGAATGCGCCTGCATTGGCCTCCCTTCCTGGTAATGCCAGCTGCCCTCGTCGAGCAGCCGCTTGGTGTCGAGCTCGCGAATCTTGGGAGCACCTTCGCGACTCAGCTTCACCCAGGCCGGCTCGTCCTCAGGCGTCACGAACGTGAGCGCACGCCCGAGCTCCCCCATGCGCGCGGTGCGGCCGACCCGATGCGTCAACCACTGCGCCGAGTCGGGTAGCTCGAAGTTCACCACCAGACCGACGTTGTCGACGTCGATGCCGCGCGCCGCGACGTTCGTCGCGACGAGGATCTGGCTTCGTCCGGCACGGAACGAGTCCATCGCGCGATCGCGCGTCAGCTGCGAGAGGTCGCCCTGCAGCTCGACTGAGTTGTGACCCATCTGGCGCAGGCTGTGATTGAGCTTCTTGACGCCGTGCTTCGTACGACCGAAGACGATCGCGCTGCCTGAATGGCGGCGCAGCAGCCGGCTCAGAGTCTGAAGCTTGAGGTCGCGCTCTACGCGCAGCATTCCATGCTCGAGCAGGTCGGCGTGGTTTGACTCGAGGCGCACCTGCACCGGGTCGTGCGTGTGCTTCTCGACCATCCGGGTCACCCAGGTCGGCATCGTGGCCGAGGCGAGCACCGTTTGCGGCTCATACGTGAGGCCGAGGATCTTTTCGACTGACGGAGCAAAGCCCGCGTCGAGCATCTCGTCCGCCTCATCCAGCACCAGGTACTGGATCCGTGACAGCGAGAGTTTTCCCTGGCCCAGCATGTCGATGATGCGTCCGGGCGTTCCGACGACCACGTCCACACCGTGCTTCAAAGCAAGCCGCTGGGTCGCATAGCCCACGCCTCCGTAAAGCACGGTTGTGCGCAGCCCCGTCGACAAGGTGCGCAGCACTTTCTCGACCTGCATCGCAAGCTCACGGGTTGGCGTGACGATCATTGCGCGGGGCCCGGCCCCACCTCGTGGCAGCTTCTCGACCAACGGAATTAGATAAGCCAGAGTCTTGCCGGATCCCGTCTGGGCTTCCATGACGACATCGCGACCCGCGAGCAAAGCCGGGATGGCTTCTGCCTGAACCTGCACTGGTTCAGTGATGCCCTGTGCGGACAGGGCAGCAAGTGTGCGCGGGCTAACGCCCGCTTCGGCGAATGATGGCAACGTATTCTCCTGATCCCTCTCTGGGTTCGTATTTAAATCGCGACGATCAGGACACCGTTACCGTGACGGCGAGAGAGGACCCGAGCGGAGCGGGCCGGCAAGGCCGGCCGAGGCGTTCAGTGTACGGGGTCGGCACACCCGCCGTCTTTAACTCACGATTGAAGACGTTCAATGAACGTCCTCGTCACCGGCGGAACAGGCACGCTCGGACGCCATGTGGTGAGGCTGTTGCGGAGCACCGGGCACCGGGCTCGCATCCTGAGCCGCCACCCTCGCGGCCACGTCGACGCGGTGCAGGGCGACCTCGTAAGTGGCGCCGGCCTTATCAAGGCGCTTTCGGGGATGGATGCCATCATCCACGCCGCATCGGCGACCACCCAGCCCACCAGGCTGCGTGCGACCGACGTCGTCGGCACGCGCCGGCTGCTGGCGATGGCCCGCGAGGAGCATGTCCGGAACGTCGTCTTCATATCGATCGTCGGCATCGACGGCGTCGCGTATCCGTACTACAGGGCCAAGCTCGCGGCCGAAGCTGTCGTCGAGGAGAACATCATCCCCTGGTCGATCCTCCGCGCCACGCAGTTCCACCCGCTGATGGAGACTTTCCTGAGCGCCTTCTCGAAACCGCCGATGCTCGCCACCGTGCCGTTCGCGTGGCAGTTCCAGCCGGTCGACCCGACCGAAGTCGCGGCGAGGCTGGTGGAGGTCGTGAAGCTAACGCCCACCGGAAGGCTGCCCGACTTCGGCGGCCCCGAGGTACGAGATTTCAAGGGGATCGCCGAGTCATGGCTCAAGGCGCGCAAACTGGGCAAGCGCTTGATCAACCTGCCCCTCCCCCTCAAGTTCAGCCGCCAGTTCGCCGAAGGCCGCCTGCTCTGCCCCGACCACAAGGACGGCAAGATCACCTTCGAGCAGTACCTGGCCGAGAGGTACCCGAATGAATAGATACGTCGACCGCTTCGGCAAGACCGGCTTCGCCGCGATCACCAGCCTCATCTGGGCCCTTCCCATGGCCGCCTGGGCCGGCTCGTCCGACCTCTCCCCGATCGACAAGACCGCCTACCCGTGGATCGCGTTGAGCATCGGGATCGTGATGCTCGGGGTCTGGCTGTTCCTGCTGACCCGCCTTGGCCCAATACGAGTGGCTCCGCGCCAGCGACGTCTCGACATCGGCCAGATGTCGACCTCGGAGAAGCGCTGGACCCTGGCGCTGGTGGCCTTCGGCGCAGGGCTCGTCGCCTGGCTCAACGCCGCCGCCACAGTCGACTGGGCCCCACTCGGCTCGGCCATTGGCTCCGGTAGGCTGGGCCCGATCCTCTTCGCCGCCGTGCTGGCGGCCTTCCTGCTTGCCATGGTCATCGGCATCTGGATCAGCTGGCGCCGTTCCCGCGGGGCCTACCTCGTGCGGAGAGACCAGCCCGCGTAACTACCAGGTCCTCCCTCCTGGAATAGTTGCTTGCGCATGCAAGTAGCAATAGACAGCATTCTTTTTCCAGGAGGAACTCAACATGGTTCGGTACGAGCTCGATCAGCATCACACCCATCTCGGATTCACGGCGAAGCACCTCGCGGTGTCGGTGGTTCGCGGACGGTTCAACAAGTTCGAGGGCCACTTTGAGAGCCCGGACGACGACTACACCAAGGCACGCGGCGAGGTCAAGGTGGAAGTTGCAAGCCTCGAGTCGCGCAGCGACCAGCGGGACACCCACCTTCGTTCGGCGGACTTCTTTGACGCCGAAAAGTACCCGTACATCACCTTCAAGCTCACCGGCATCGAGCCGGTCGACGACGAGAACTTCCGGGTCAAGGGAGAGCTCACCGTCAAGGAGATCACCAAGCCGATCACGCTCGATGCGACCGTTGAGGGCCGCATGCCAGACCCCTTCGGCGCCAAGGAGCGCGTGGGCATCAGCGCCCGCGGCCAGCTCAACCGGATGGATTTCGGCCTGAACTGGGACGGCGTCGCCGGCGCGGTTCCCTTCGCCAGCCACACCATCAAGCTCGAAGTCGACGCTGAGATCGTAGTGAAAGCCGAGGAGCTCGCCGAGTCCAAGAAGTAAGTTCGACTGAGAGGGGACCAAACTGGTCCCCTCTCGTCCTTCTACATGTGTGGCTCAGTGAATAGGATTACGCCCGATGGCCAAGCTCACCAGCGCGAAAGCCGAAAAGGTGTGGGAAGACATCTCACGAGCCCACTGCTCGATGCTGGCCGCGCTCGAAAAGGACATGGAGCCGAAAACCGGCATCCCGCTGGCCTGGTACCAGGTGCTCACCGAGCTGAGCCGCGCCAACGACGGGATGCTGCGCTTCCAGGATCTCGCCCGCGTCGCGGGCATCTCCGAGAGCGGCGCCTCGCGCCGCCTGAACCAGATGATCAAGTCCGGCTTGATCGACCGCCACATCTGCGCGACCGACCGCCGCGGCGTCTACGCCCGCCTGACCGCGAGAGGGAAAGCCGCCTACGAGAAGGGCCACGCCATCTTCCTGCGGAGCCTCGACCGCAACCTCGGGACACATCTGGAGCCCGAAGAAGCCGACGTACTCCGCGCCGCGCTGGCGCGAATCAGCTAGCTCGCTTCTGCTTTCCGGGCCAGGTTGGCCAGCAGAGTCCCGAACTCCTTCGACACCTGCGGCCCCATCATGGGCGCCAGAATCGGCCCAAGCGGCCCTTTGACCTCCACCGTCTGGCCGACTTTCGTCTTGCCACCCGCAGAGGGCTCGACGCGGCAGTGGAAGAGAAACTTCGTCCCGGGGACCACGCGCGTCTCCAGCACGAAGTACCGACCCGCTTGAACCTCGGCCAGCTTCATCTTGTGATGCTGTCCGGCGCGCGTGTTCATCACACCCTCTGACCCCTGCACGAACCCGCCCGTCCAATCCATCGTCGATACATTGGGGTTCCAGTCGGCCCACGTGGACATGTCCGACCAGATCTTCCAGACCCGATCAGGCGATGCCGTCGACTCCACCGAAGTTCCGTATTCGGCCATATCGCTGACATTTATAGTCCGTCCGTGACCAGCCGTCTACTTGGCTATGGAATCGACTTCGGCACCAGCAACAGCGCCGTGGCGATCGCGTACGACGACCGGGTCGAGGTCGTCCCACTCGGCTCGTCAAGAACGCTGCCCTCGTTTGTCTACCTGCATCGCGCCGGGCGTCGAGCGGCCGGCGAGGACGCAGTCAGGACGTTCCTCAAGTCGGGTCATGAGAAGACTGACTGCTGGAACTGCTCGCTCGCGCCCTACGGGTGGGACACGGATTGCCGCCAGTACCGCAAGGGAGGCGGCTGCAACGACGCGCGGCTGCTGTCCGGGGTGAAGCACGAGCTGGCGAAGATCGGCTTCGCCGGCACCAACAGCTGGGCGACCGACTTCAGCGTCGGATCGCTCGTGAGCGTTGTGCTGAAACGACTGAAAGCCGAGGCGGACGCAGTGGCTGGCGAGACCTCGACATCGGTCGTCATGGGACACCCGGTCGTCTTTGCCGGCGCTGACCCCGCGGACCGCGCCGCCTCAGACGCCGAGGCATTCCGCAGGCTCGAGCAGGCGGCGAAAGAGGCGGGTTTCACAGAGGTGGCCTTTCTTCCCGAGCCAACCGCAGCCGTCATCGGTCGGCCATCGCACCGCGGAGTCGAGGTCGCGGTGGACTTCGGCGGCGGCACGTTTGACGTCGCAGTCATGGACTCACGCGCCGGAGTGCCGCGGATCGCCGGCCTCTCGGGCGTCGCGGTGGGCGGCGAGACGCTCGACGGGGTTCTCTTCGAAGGCAGCGTCGGTCCCGCGCTCGGCCTGGAGACGCTGCCCTACTGGCTCTACAACGAGCTGCGGACGGCGAGCTCGGTACGGCTCCTAATGGCCGACCCTGGCATACCGGCGATCCTGAGTCGCATTCGCGGCAACGCGGCTGCATTGGTCCACGCGCTGCTCTACGACGGCCATGCCTACGACTTCTACAAGGCGATCGAGACAGCCAAGATCGCTCTTTCGGACTCAGACGAAGTCGAGCTGCGCTTCCCTCCGCTTGGGCTCGCCGTGACCCTCCGGCGCGCCGCGTTCGAGTCGATGATCCGGTCCGAGCTCGATCTCGTACGCGAGACGATCACCCGCGCACTCGACGGCGCCGGGGTCACAGCGAAGGACGTCGGTCGAGTGCTGCTCACGGGAGGATCGGCCTACATTCCGGCGTTCCGAGCCGACCTTGCGGCAGTCTTTGGCGCTGAACGCCTCGAGCAACGCGACGCCTTCACCGCCGTGGTGCACGGACTCGGCGTGCGAGCCCAGCAGCTGTGGAGCAGTCCGATCTCCCCTTCAGGGCGAGGGGCTTAAGCTGGATCTGGCCGCCTGGACGACCACCGGCGGCGCCTTCTCTTTCGTCCAGTTGAGGAAAACGATGACGGCCAGCAAGAGCGCCGTACCGACCACCTGCAGCGGCAGCAGCGGCTGGCTGAACCCCACCGGGGGCGGCAGCCAGAAGATCAGCGTCGCGGCGACCGGGTAGGCCATCTCGGCAATCGTCGCGATGGATGCCGGCGTCTTCGACAACGCGCGGTAGTACAGCAGCAGAGCGAGCAGGCCCGGCACGATCGCGATCGCCAGCAGGTTGGGCCAGAAATCGCCTGGCTGATAGTGGGCGAATCCCGAAGGTCCGTACTGGACGAGCACGATCACGATCAGCACCGGCAGGGCGAGCGTGAAGCGCAGCGAGGTCATGCTCCAGAAGCTGATCGATCCCAGCGCGTAGCGGCCCAACACGGTTCCGCTGGCCCAGAACACCGCCGCCCCAAGTGCGAGCAGCCCCGCCTCGAACCGGCCTCGCTGCAGGGCCGACACGGGCTCGAGCGGATCCTGCGCAAACACCACGAGGTACACGGCGACAAGCGCCACGCCGGCCGCCGGCCAGAACCACGGACGCCGGCGCTCACCCAGCACGATCCAGGCGAGGAGGATGGCGATCAGAGGCTGCGTCTGCTGAAGCACCAGCGTCTCGGCGTAGATCTGGTACGAGAAGGAGGCGGTAAACAGGATTGTCGCGAGCGACTGCGCGCCCACCGCGATCAATCCGACCGCGATCCACCCTCGCGTGCCGAGCCCGCGAACCTCGTGCCAGCTGCGGATCAGCACGGGCAGCAGGAACAGCGCGATCAGGGCGTCTTCCGCGACGACGATCTGAGTCGGGCTCAGGTGCTTGATCAGCTGGTTGCGGAAGTACGCGTCGGACACCCACATCACGGCGGCGACCGCGACCAGGATCACAGAAAAGCGGTCGATGCCCGCCTTGCTGGTTTTCGAGCTCACCTGTCCCACTGAATCCAATTCAACGGCTTTTCCAGCCAATAGCTTCCGCTAGACGGCGACTTCATCTTCAGCGACCGCCGCCTCGAGAGCCACCTCGGAATGCTGGAGGACGTAAATCTCCTCCGGTCGCTCGTGGCCTTCGAGGCGGCGCTTGCCCACGCTGGCGAGCTGCAAATCATCACGCAGGATGTCCGCCACGATGGAGTAGGTGGTCTCCGACACGAGGACCTGCCCACCCACCGCGCGGCGGCGCAGCTTCGCGCAGCGGTTGACGGCTGGTGACCGGTAGTCGCGATCCTGCGCGTCGGCCTCCCCGGTCAGGACTGCCATCCGCACGCTGATGCGAACGTCGTCTCTCCAGGGCTCCGCCATGATCGCCTTCTGCGCCTCGAGCGCCGCAATCACCGCATCAGTGGCCCGGAGGAACACCGCGAAGAAGCTGTCGCCCTCGCCTCGCTCCTTGAGCACGATCCCGCCGTTCGATTCGATCGCGGCGGCGAGCAGCTGGTCGTGCCGCCTCATCACTGAATACATCTGCGCGCGACCCTGGATCCACAGGGCGGTGGACTCGACGACATCGGTCATCAAGAACGTGACGATTCCGTCCGGCATCGAGTTGGCGGTTTCGACACCAAGGGGAGTTGGAGGCCGCGACCCGCGGTGGTCAACTTCGACCTTCGAGCCAATCCTGGCCGCGACCACGACGTACTCGTCCACGGTGGCGGCACGCCTGAAAAAGTGCACGTTGTAGGACGGGAGAAAGCTCCACGTCGAGAAGTCCGCACCGATCTCACCGTCGCGACACACCTCAGACGACATCGCCAGCAGCCGCCCCACCTTGACCGCCGTGAGCTCGTCGAGGCTCAGCTCTTTGACCACCTCGGCACTGGTCAGCCGGCGGTTCTCCTGGTCCGCGGCGACGGCCATGCGAACCGCCTGCACGAAATTCTCGAGGTCGGCCTGCGTGTCACGGCATCGATGAAGCTGCTCGACGCTCAGTGTCATCTCCGCCTCCGCTTCCGCACCGTGGGACCCGTTGGAACCGTTGCTCTCGAGCGGTGGCGCAAACGCCGCGGCCACGCGTTCGAAGCTGTCCTCCACCGCGAACTCTCGCGTCGCGCGCTGATACACCTCGCCTACCGGCAACCACCGCCCAGTGGCGATGAAATGATCGGCCACCATCTGCTCGTAAAGCCAGGCCGAGCCGTTGAGTGCGAGGTCGAGGTTCAGCGCGACCTCGAGGAAGCTGACAGTCGTCCGGTAGAGCTCCTGCACGAACATCAGCGCGCCTGTGCCCACGACCTTGATCTCACGGTCCAGGCCCAGCGGCGCATTGTGCTTGGCAGTGCCGTCGGTATAGGTGAAGGCCTCGACGGCAACAAGGTCGCCGTGATTGCGCAGCTTGATCCTCGTCTGCGACACGCGTGGTCCCGGTCCGCTGACGTTCGGGCTGTCCGCGACGTGAACGTGGCCGCCCGGGCCCCATGCCTTCTGGATCGGAGCGCGGAGGTCGGACACGAGCGAGTAGCAGCGCTGGATGAAAGCCAGCGCTTCCTTACCCGAGGCCGTGTCGTAGCGATCCTGCCGCACCGCGCGCAGGTCTTGCTCCCAGGCGGCGGTGATCGCTCCCCTCAACCCAACGATGCCCGGCTGCACCCCTCCCATCCCTTCGGGCCGGCGGAATCCATAAGACGCCCAGGCCCGGCTGCAAAGGGTAGCCTCCCACGGCCCCCGCCGAGCCCGGCTTAAGCTTGCATTTGGCGCCAACAGATCTCAATCGGGGGAGTGGAGATGAGCGAAAGCCGGTCCGACGGCCACGCGATCGAGACCATGCAGGTCGAGCACCGGCGCTATCCGCCGGCTCCCGAGTTCAGCCGGCAGGCCAATGCGCAGCCGGACATCTACAAACTTGGGTTCGAGGAGCTCTGGACCCAGGAAGCCCAGCGCATCAGCTGGTTTGGCGCCTGGAACCAGCTCTACGAGTGGAAGCCGCCCTACGCGAAGTGGTATCTCGGCGGCAAGCTCAACGTTTGCTTCAACTGCGTAGACCGTCACGTCGAACACGGCCGCCAGGACAAGGTCGCTTATTACTGGGAGGGTGAGCCGGAAGGCGACCGCCGCAAGATCACATTCGGACAGCTTCAGCGCGAGGTGGTCAGGTTCGCGAACGGCTTGAAGAAGCTGGGCGCCAAGAAGGGAACCCACGTCGGCATCTACATGGGGATGATCCCCGAGCTTCCAATCGCCATGCTGGCCTGCACTCGTATCGGAGCGCCTTTCACCGTCGTCTTCGGCGGATTCAGCGGCGAGGCCCTCTCCGACCGCCTCAACGACATGCAGTGCGAGCTGCTGATCACGCAGGACGAGGGCTGGCGCCGCGGCAACCGCGTGCCCTTGAAGGTCAACGCGGACGCCGCCCTGGCCGACTCCCCGACGGTGAAGACCTGCCTGGTCGTCAAGCGCACCGGCGGCGAGGTCCAGGTCAAGGAAGGGCGCGACCAGTGGGCGCACGACGTATTAAAGGACGTGAGCGACGACCCCAAATCATGCCCCTGTGAGCCGATGGATGCGGAAGACCTCCTCTACCTGCTCTACACGAGCGGCACGACCGCCAAGCCCAAAGGCATCATCCACACCACGGGCGGATACCTGGTCGGCGTCGCGGCCACGCACCACTACATCTTCGACGTCAAGCAAGACTCGATCTATTGGTGCGCCGCGGACATCGGGTGGGTGACGGGGCACAGCT
>Ga0209488_10002290_pt1 | contig 15802 bp, 15 predicted proteins | sample Rivendell_Oct201_8_FD_188349 | JGI IMG/M metagenome (GOLD analysis project Ga0209488, IMG submission 188349) | Vadose zone soil microbial communities from the Eel River Critical Zone Observatory, Northern California, USA -... | ecosystem: Environmental > Terrestrial > Soil > Vadose zone >... | reverse complement strand
CGAATCCGCTGCCAGATCCTTGCTTCTGGCTCGACGGGCTCCACCATCAGGTGCAATTCGCCGAGCCGCCGTTCCCAGATCCGCACCTTGCTGAGAAACTGATGATCCACATCGAGCAGCACATTTGCGCGCGTGCGCTCATTGGCGTCGAGCGTTCCGAGCACATATTCGGCGGCAAGCGCAGAAAGATCGTCGTCGTTTACGATGTCAGGCATTGTTCGATCTCGAACAGGCTGCGTCGCAGCGATGCTTTGAGCAGGTTGGCGGGGGTGTCGAGCTTCGCGGCAAGCTGGTCGCGGCTAAACGCCCCATAATAGGCAAGCAGCACCATACGCTGGCGATCGGGTTCCAGGCGCCCGATACACGTGAGCAGACGCTTTAGTTCCTCTGTCATCTCGCGCCGCGGCATCGAGCCCGGCCCGTCCGCGTCTGCAATTTCGGGTTCCGTATCATTCGCAGCCGTATCCGGCCGGCGTGCCACATCGATTGCACGGCTGCGCGAAATTGCCACCATCCAGGAAATCGGGCTCCCCAGGGCCGGGTCGAATTTAGACGCGTTCTCCCAGATTGCCAGATAGGCGTCCTCAAGCACCGCGGCAGCGAGATCGTGCCGGCGCAGAATGCGCAGCACTACGCCATACAGCTTGGCGGAGGTGCCGGAATAAAGGCGCTCGAAGGCAAGGCCATCGCGTTTTGCGACAGCGCTCAATAGCGAAATCATTTCGCTTGCAGGCATCATGTTGTCGGCTCGGGGTTCCCCACATCCATGGGCTGGATGTACCAAGCCTGACTTTAGCCGGTCTCGTGAGACTTCGCATCAAGAATCAGAAATGACCACGATATCAACAGCTTGTCGACCAACAGATCCGTAGGGCGCAATAGCGACGCCGCGCGCCTGCCTGGCGCAAGCGGCGAAGCACATTGCGTCCCGCGCGCACGGATTACGCGCCCTTGCGGCTATTGGCCTTACGGCCCCTTCACTGCAAACACCGATACTGAGCCGCCCTGCGGCACATCCTGATACTTGCCGGGGAACAGAAGATTGAGACGCGCCTGCATGCGGGCTGAATCGACGCCCCATCCGGATTGCACGGCGATGTATTGCTGTCCGTCGGCTTGAAACGACACCGGCACGCCGGTAACGCCCGAGGCCATCGGAAACTCCCACAGGATTTTTCCGGTTTTGGCATCGTATGCGCGGAACATGCGATCGTTGGTACCGCCGGCAAACAGCACGCCGCCACCGGTCGCAAGCACCGGTCCCCACATTTGCGACATGCCCGGCATATTGGTGGTCCATTCGCGCTTGCCTGTGTCCACGTTCCAGGCCTGCAGCTCGCCGATGTGATCAGCACCCTCGACGATTTTCATGACGTTGCGTGAGAAACCCGTGTAGCGCTGCCCCGGTTCGTAGGGCTTCGGCAGTTCGCCGGTGAGTTCGGTGCACAGGTTCTCATTCGCCGGAATATATATCAGACGAGTCCGCGGACTGAATGCCGCCGGTGGCCAATCCTTGCCGCCCCACAGGCCGGGGCAAAACTCGGCGGTCTTGTTGGTGCCCGGCTTGCGCGCTTCGTCGATGTCCGGACGCCCGGTCTTGGGATCGACACCCTTGAAGACGTTGTGACGCACGAAGGGCTGGCCGGCGACAAAGTTGATCCTGTCGTTGGTGCGTTCGAGGTGCCAGAGGTAACCATCGCGCGCGACGTTGACGAGGCCCTTGATGGTGCGGCCATCACGCTGGAAGTCGACCACGATCGGCGGGGAGACTTCGTCCCAATCCCACGAGTCGTTTTGATGATACTGGAAATGCCCCTTGATCTTTCCGGTTTTCCCATCGAATGCAACGACCGAGCTTGTGTACAGATTATCACCGGGACGCTGGTCGCCCATCCATGGACCACCATTGCCGGTTCCCCAAAATGTCAGATTTGTATCCGGATCGTAGGTACCGGTGATCCAGATCGAACCACCGCCCGTTTTCCATTGGTCGCCTTGCGGCCAGGTCTCGCTGCCCGGTTGCCCAGGCTCCGGAACGGTGAAGGTCTTCCAGGCCTCCGTGCCGGTCTCGGCATCATAGGCCGACAGAAACCCTCGGACTCCGAACTCGCCGCCGGAACTGCCGACCATGACCTTGCCGTCGGCGACCAGCGGCGCCAGCGACATGTAGTAGCCCTTCTGGTAGTCCTCGACCTTTGCGGTCCAGACCTCCTTGCCGGTCCGCGCGTCAAGCGCCACCAGAACCGCATCGGCCGCAGCAAAGAAAACCTTGTCGCCGAACAACGCAACGCCGCGGCTGGTCGGATGTGCAAGCTGCATATCCTCCGGGATCGGGCGCTTGTAGCGCCAGAGGATGTTGCCGGACCTGGCCTCGACCGCGATCACCTGATTGCCGGGCGTCGCGACGAACATCACGCCATTGTTCACAACGGGCGGCGCTTGGTGGCCTTCGGTCTGGCCGGTCGCGAAACTCCATACCGGCACCAGGCGCGCCACATTATCCGGTGTAATCTTATCGAGCGGGCTAAAACCGAAGCCGTCATAGCTGCGGCGAAACATCAGCCAATTGCCATCTTCGGGCTTGCGCAGCCGATCGGCCGTCACCACCGAATAGTTCTGCAAGACCTGCGGCATCGGCTCCGGTGTCGGGGTGAGTGAAGCCGGGGCGACGGTTTGTTGCGCGCTCAGCGTCACGAGGTCTGCAAACAAAGCGGTCGCGCTTACGCCAAACATGAAAGCGGTCTTGCGGATCATGACGAACCTCCCGGCTGTTGTGCTGAAATCCTGTCGCTGCGGACAAACGCCGAGATAGCGTAACGCCGCTTCAACCCTGCGTAAACCCGACGCGACTGGTAAAAGGTCGGGCGACGGTGATCCTGCCTTCGAGGAGCTTGAGCGGCAATGCCGGCAAGGGACGCGGCGCCGGTCCACCGAGCACGGCACCGCCATCGCGCGGATTATAGAGCGAGGAGTGACAGGGGCATTCCAATATTGCCTGATCGGCGATCCAGCCGGTCACATCGCAACCGGTGTGCGGGCAGATCACCGTATAGGCAACAATACCATCGGCCGCGCGATCCCGCGTTTCCGCCGAAAGGCCGGACGGGTCAAGGCGCAGCAGAAGCACCTTGTTGAGGCGCGAGCCGTTGCGCACGATGCGACCGACGGGATCCATCGGCCATGCCATGATCGGCGCACCCGGCTGGATATCTTTGGGCTCGATCGGCGCCGCGTCGGGACCGCCATTGACCGATAGGAAAACGTCTCCCGCACGAGCCCGTTCACTGGCGGCTTGGGCTTGGCTGGCGGCTTGAGCCCGGGCTTGCCCGACGAAACAATGGCAGCCGAGTAACGTTGCGGTGCCTACCCCGGCCGCCGGCAACAGCGCGATAGCGTCACGTCGTGTATGCATGTCGGGTTCGACAATGTTAAGCGACGCGCACGCCTGGGCGTATCATGCCGATCGATTTGAGCTCGACCTGATCATGCGCCAGGTGTTCCTCGCGCTCGCGCGCCTGGTCGCGCTCGTCAAGGAGCTCGACCTTCTTCATTTCTTCAATAGCATCGCCAAGCGCGCTCTTGGCATCTTCAAGCTGGATTCGCATTTCGTCGGCGGATCGCTTGAGATTGTCGCGACGGACCGTCGCGGCCTTGGCATAGGTCGGATAGGCGAAATGGGTCGGGTCTTGGATACCGGCGCGGTCTTGTTCGGCTTTGATTTCGCGATCGAGGTCGACAATGATGCGCTCGAATTCTGCGATCATGCCTTCGATCTGCGCAACTTTGCGCCGCTTTTCGTCCACCTGGAACTTCTTCAACCGAATAAGTGTTTCACGTGACTTCATCGACTCATACTCCCCCGAAATCCCGAGGCTATGGGAACCGCTGCTTCAACGCCGATGTTCATTGGCAGGAACCAAGCGGCGCACCGCACCTCGATCACGAGTGTGCCGTCATAAAGTTAGTTTTTTGTTTCCATGCGCCATCAAATCTTTGAGATTCGCAGGTCTCTTGTCCTGAAAGGTGCTCAACCGGCGCCAACCCTTAACCTTGTGTTTACCCGCATCGTTAATGATTGCGTCACCGTTCGGAGGGGGATGGGACCAGTCGGGTCACCCCTTCCAGTCCCGGTGACCCCGGGACCACGGACGGTGGGCTTGAACCTCTTAGGGTGGCTATGACGGTGGCAACCGCCAGGATCACCCCGAGAATCGGGTACGACCGATTCCTAATGTGGAACATGAACAAGCGCTTGGCTAAAAAACCTCTCTCAGGCAATATCTTAAGCGTGATTCGCTTGGGCTGACCCGGCACCTTCTTGGTGCTGGAAACAGGTTTTGTTAACCATTGTTCGTTAATGTTGCGCGAATCGGTTTCTCCGAAAGTGTCGACTAAGGCCGCCGCTCCGGCGCGCCGACCTTAGGCCCCAAACGGCGAGGAAGGGGACTGGCATGCGCGTACTGCTTATTGAGGATGATAGTGCAACGGCTCAATCGATTGAGCTTATGCTCAAATCCGAGAATTTCAATGTCTACACAACCGACTTAGGCGAAGAGGGCGTCGATCTCGGCAAACTCTACGACTACGATATCATCCTGCTCGATCTGAACCTGCCCGACATGTCGGGCTACGAGGTTCTGCGGACTTTGCGCGTCTCCAAAGTAAAGACGCCGATCTTGATCCTGTCGGGACTTGCCGGTACCGAGGACAAGGTCCGCGGGCTTGGCTTTGGGGCCGACGACTATCTCACCAAACCGTTCCACAAAGACGAACTGGTGGCACGCATCCACGCGATCGTGCGACGGTCCAAGGGCCATGCCCAATCGGTCATCCAGACGGGCGACCTCATCGTCAATCTCGACACCAAGACAGTCGAGGTCAACGGCGCGCGCGTGCACCTCACGGGCAAGGAGTACCAGATGCTGGAACTCCTTTCGCTGCGCAAAGGCACGACGCTGACTAAGGAGATGTTCCTTAATCATCTTTATGGCGGCATGGACGAGCCGGAACTCAAGATTATCGACGTGTTCATCTGCAAGCTGCGCAAGAAGCTTGCCAATGCGTCGGCCGGCAAGAACTACATCGAGACCGTCTGGGGCCGCGGTTACGTGCTGCGCGAGCCCATCGAAGGCGAGGAAAGAATTCCAGCCTGAGCCATCACCCAGGCTGACACTTCAAGCCCGCCTCCAAGATTCGGAACAACCCCGGCCGCAAAGCCGGGGTTTTTATTTCAAATTGCGCGCCTTGCGTCATGCGTCGGGACACAAGCGTCCGAACATGAGTATCCATTGCGTTAATCACGGCCGTGAATTTGGCCAGATTAATTTATGGTACTGAAACCCGCGTTGGCTACGCTTTCAGAATGAGCAAATCGACCGTAATCAGGCCAGCCGTCGAATTAGCCGGCCTCAGCAAGACCTATGATCGTCCAGCTGTCGATGGCCTTGATCTTACGGTGCGCACCGGCGAGTTCTATTGCTTGCTCGGCCCAAATGGTGCCGGCAAGACGACGACGTTGCGCATGCTGGCCGGCTTGTTGCGCCCTGATGCAGGGACGATTTCCGTGCTTGGCATCGATGCCCTGGCCGATCCCGTCGCGGCCAAATCCGTCATGGCCTGGATTTCCGACGAGCCGATGATCTACGACAAGCTCACGCCGCTCGAGTATTTGGAATTCGTCGCCGGTCTTTGGGGCGTTGGCGCTGCCGAAGCCCAAAGTCGCGCCGATGACCTCATTGGTTGGCTCGACCTCACGGCGCATGCCCACCATCGCTGTGACGCTCTATCCAAGGGAACACGACAGAAGGTAGCGCTTGCCGGCGCTCTGGTACATCAGCCTCGCATCATTATCCTCGACGAACCTTTGACGGGCCTCGATGCGGGGTCTGCCCGCCAGGTCAAGAACGTCCTGCGTTCGCATGTCACCGCCGGCGGGACCATCATAATGACAACCCACATCCTGGAAGTCGCGGAACGCATGGCCGACCGTATTGGCGTGATTGCAGGCGGACGGTTGATTGCGGAGGGCACGCTGGACGAATTGCGTTGGCAGGTGGGAAGGAGTTCAACGAGCCTGGAGGACACCTTCCTCGCGCTCGTTGCCCAGAACATCAAGAAAAACCGCAACACCGCTGAGGCCGCGTGATCCAGGCCGGTACAATCGGTTGGTTCGCATGCCATGAGTCCCGGCTGACTTGGCGGGATTGGCTGGCGATGATGACCGCTGGTGGACGCTGGCGCAAACGATCGGTGGCAATCTGGCTCATCGTCGTTCTCCTCGTGATGCACGCCTTTGCGGCCGCAACAGTCGGCTCCTTCGCGCAGGTGGGCGTCGATCCCGACAAAGCGACATTGGTCGCAATCACGGGCTGCATGCTGCTGTCCTGGTCGCTCATGCTTTCCCAAGCCATGGAATCGGTCACGCGCGCCTTCTATGCGCGCTCGGATCTCGATCTCATCCTCACATCACCGGTCACGGCACAAAAGCTTTTCGCGGTCAGGATCGCCACAATCGCGGTGTCGGTTAGCGCGATGTCGTTGGTATTGGCGGCGCCGTTTATCAACGTACTGGCATTTGGCGGCGGAGTACGCTGGCTTGCAGCCTATGGGGTCGTCGTTGCAATGGGGGCAACCGCGGCATCGCTGGCCATTGTCGTCACGACCGCGCTCTTGCGGATGATCGGGCCAAAGCGAACCCGGATGGTGGCGCAGGTCATAGCAGCCGTGGTCGGGGCCGGTTTCGTGGTTGCTTTGCAAATCGCCGCCATCGTCTCGACCGACACATTATCGCGATTCGCATTTCTCAAGTCGGACGCGGTCATGGCCTACGCGCCCGATACAGCCAGTCTGCTTTGGTGGCCAGCGCATGCCGTCGTGGGCGGCCTCGGCGCGCTCGCAGCGATCCTCTTTGCGAGCATCGCGCTTCTGGCAGGCGCAACCTTCGTGTTTTCCAGGCGCTTTGGCGAGCAGGCACTGGCGGCTTCAAACGCCGGGGTGTCCGAATGCTACCTTAGCGCTGCTCCCTGGGCCTTCCGAAGCATGCCGCCAAGACGGGCTCTGCGGCAGAAGGAATGGGTGCTCTTGTGGCGGGACCCGTGGCTTCTGTCTCAGACGTTGATGCAGATGCTCTATCTGGCGCCACCAGCCCTCCTGCTCTGGCGCAATTTTGGCAATGGTGATGGCGCACTCATCCTGCTTGTGCCGGTGCTCGTGATGGCTGCCGGCCAACTGGCCGGCGGGCTCGCCTGGCTCACCATTTCGGGCGAGGATTCACCTGATCTTATGGCAACCGCACCGATAGAACCCGCCCAAGTGGTGCGCGCCAAGATCGAAGCCGTCTTGGGCGCCATTGCGCTCGCGTTTGCGCCATTCGTCATTTGGCTGTTGGCAGCCTCCCCGCTCCTTGCGGCGGCGGCCGCCGCCGGAATTGTAACGTCGGCTGGATCCGCAACCGCCATTCAGCTGTGGTTCCGCTCTCAAGCCAAACGCAGCAACTTCCGGCGCCGTCAGACATCCTCCCGGTTGGCAACTTTCGCAGAGGCGTTTTCGTCAATCACCTGGGCTGCCACCGCAACACTCGCAGCCGCCGGCCTATGGCTTGCCGCGATCACGGCGGGCATGGCAATCCTTATCCTGGCCGGCACACGGCGCCTAAGCCCACGTCCGGCTGCCTGACCGGGTATCGCCACTTTAAGGCGCTCTAGTTGCCCGCTTCAATCAAATTGAAGGGATGCAAGACCTCTAATTTCGTAGGGGCGGGTTTCAAACCCGCCCCTACAAAGAACCCCTTCATTTTGAATGACGCAGCACACTTGGTTAGCACGCCGATATGGTTCAGACGCCGAAAGACCGCGCTTGCCCGTCCCACTTGGTCGTGCGGAGGAACTGTTCCCAACTGAGACTGCTCGGGTTCACTCGCCGGCTCCATTGCAGATCGCGGTCTTTGCGGTAGTAACTGTATTCCGCCGCGTACTCCGCCATCCCCAAAAGCTCTCGCACCAGCAACTCGTTGCCACCAAATGCGGGGAAATACCGCAGCAGCCCCTCGCGCGTGAATGCCGGGCGGTATGCGGCCTTTTTTCCGGTGACACGCGTAAACGTCTCGACGATTTCGCTGGGCGAGATGATGTCGCCGATCACCGGCAACGATTTGCCGACGTACTCGCCTTGATTGGTGAAGATCTCCAGGACGGCAGGGCCGGTCGCGGTCAATGGATCGACGAACGGCGCACGGCAGTCTTGCGGCAAATAAATCGGGAATACCAGCGTATCGCCTTCCATGCGCGGTGAATAATATTCGATCAGATTAGTGTAGAAGAACGCCAGGTAGACAAACGAGCTGGCTACGGGCAGCGTGCGAATGTATTCCTCAACCTTGGCTTTGTCGGTGAAGTGCGGTGCCCACTTCTTGCCTGCGGTAATTTGCTCGACGTTTTCCAAGCTGCTGAAAATGATGTGTTGGACACCTGCTTCAACGGCGGCATCGGCTTCCTGTTTGCCAAGCTCCGTCTCGTGCGTCGCTGGTGGCGCGATCGGCGGCGTCATCAGAAACACGCCCTGTGAGCCCCGGAAGGCATTCACGAGGTCTTTTGTGTGTCCCAACCCAAGCGGCACGGCCACGAGTTCCGCGCCCAGTCGCGCCAGGCTTTGCGCCTCGGGAGCGTCGACGCGGCGAGTGAGTGCGCGTACGCGGTAGCGGCCGCTCTGCAGCAGCGTCTGCGCGACGCTGCGACCCTGCTTACTCAACGCACCAACGACGGTAACAAGCGGTTTGTTATTTGGCGACATCATCATTCTCCGAATGCAAGGGCGTTGCGCTGGATCACAGCGCGCACACTGCGAAGTTCGAGCATGGCGGCTTCGCTACTGGAGCGTTTGGCCATGGTCGAGATTGAGAGGCACGGACCATGAAGCCGGCAGTCTCTTCATCGGGCCTTTCAGCCCCTGCGACACCCCGTCAGCGAGACGAATTCCATCAGTGCCAAAATTCATTGTCAGCTTTCGCTCGCGCCTTTCGGGGTTTCCCACAGCGTAACGTTCTTCACTCCGGCATGTTCCCAAAGGAGAATGAAGGCTGAAACTCATCGGTGGCGTTCTCGCGCTACTTTGAGGCCTGACCGAACCGCGCGCCCGACTAAGAATAACAGTCTGATTCGTGTCCCGGGCGCACCATGAGCGTTTGGGCGCGCCCGTCTGCGACGGGCTATGGCGCCCCGCTCACGGCGCACCGCAGACCCGGGACCTTAACGAAATTAGTCCTTTGTAAGGTCGCGGGTCCTGGACCGGCGACGCTAAGAAAGCGTCGCGCTGCAGTGCGCCCGGGACACGCACATCATTTGTAGCAGGAATTGTGGACAGGCACTCAGTGTCCGCCGACCGCAACCAAGTGCGGTGCTGCCCGGACTTGGCTACCAATCATCGCAACCGGGTTGGCGGCAAAAAGCCCATCGCAATCTTCCGACGGCTGGAACCTGTCGGTCAAACCCGCGGCAGTTTCGCCGGTGCCGAGAACCAGATAACCGTCCCTGCCGACGACGCGCGACATTCGTTCAAGCACATCGATCTTGATCGCCGGATCGAAATAAACAAGCACGTTTCGGCAAAATACGACGTCGAACGTTCCCATGCCGGCAAAATCATCGAGCAGGTTGAAGCGTTCAAACCGGACCATGGAGCGAAGCTCGGTCGAAATCTGCCAATAGTGGTCGGCCTTGGAGAAATGTTGCAGGAGCGACCGGATCGGCACACCTCGCTGCACATCAAACTGACTGTAGACGCCGTCCTTGGCGTAATCGAGGGCATCGCTCGACAGATCCGTGGCGAGGATTTCTATTTGCCATCCCGCCAGTTCGTCGGCCCGCTCCTTCAAACACATCGCAATCGAATATGGTTCCTGGCCCATCGACGCTGCCGCGCACCAAATGCGCAACCGGCGGTGCCCTGCCCGCGCTTTCAACAATCTCGGCAGCATGACGTCGCGAAATTGTGCGAATGGAACTTTGTCGCGGAAGAACATGGTCTCGTTCGTCGTCATCGCTTCGATGACTGCGACGATCCGCGCTTCTCCATCCGGCCGGGACAGGCTCCGTACGAGATCGGACACACTGTCGAGACCGAACCTGCGCGCCAGCGAAAGCAACCGATTCTCCGCCAGATTTTGCTTATCCGATGTCAGCACGATGCCGGAGCGTTCCCGCAACAAGCTGCAAAGATACTCAAACTCAACACTTACCATCACCGGCTCCCACGCACGAGCGGGCTAGCGCTCCATGCAATCGGATTACCGATTGAATGACCTGGCACCATGCCACGCAAAACACGCTACAATTACCCCGCCGACCCCGAATGTGAGCCGTCGTGTCACATCACGCCGACTTCCTGAAACTTCGCTTGGATAATGTCCTTATCGAAGGGCTTCATGATGTACTCGTCGGCCCCAGCGTGAAGTGCCCGTGCGATGTGGGCGACATCATTCTCCGTGGTACAGAACACGACCCTGGGCACATCGCCATTTGGCATCTTGCGCAGCAAACGCAGGAACTCATAGCCATCCATCTTTGGCATGTTCCAATCGAGCAAGATGACATCGGGCATTCGACTGTGACAAACCGCCGTTGCTTGTTCACCGTCTTCTGCCTCGGTAATCTCAAATTTCAGCCCCTCCAATATCCGCCGCGCCACTTTGCGGATGACGCTGGAGTCGTCGACGATCAAACAATTCTTCATAACGACCTCGTTATTTGCGGTCGGCCGCAGAAGAACTACTCTGCAGGCAAAGAGTTTAATTTTAGTTGCAATGCGCACAACTAGCGCACCCCTATAAGCGGGCGCGCCACTTAATGGATTCGTAACGATTTAGATCATTAACAATACGCGGCAAGCCAGCCGCCGCGGGTTAACGGGTCGACACCACGATTGCATCGCCTTGCGCCTCCAATCCCACGCCAAGTCCGCAGGCGCGCGCCAGGAGGCCGGTGTAAAATGGCTGGACCACATGGGCATCAACAGTCCCGTTCTCGGGCGTGCCGTCCAACAGCGCCTGCACGGCCGGAGGTATACGCGTGTTGGTCCCGGTCGCCGTGATGCGAAAACCCATGGCTTCGTTGTCGCCGACAGGGACAACCGTCAGCGTGCCGCCTCGCGGTATAGTCTGGGTGGCGACAACCAGCATGTTGAGCACCAACTTGACGCGGTTTTTCGCCAACAGCACCCGCGGCAAGGTCCAAACGATCTTGGTCTTCTCGTCTTCCATGAAGCCACGGGCTATTGTCTCGGCTTCACCCAAGTCGACTTGCGCACCGGCGCCTCCGGCAGCCCCGAAGGCAATCCGACAAAATTTCAGCCGCGCCGAAGCCGTCGCGGCGCTCTTCTTGATAAGGCTTATGGCAAAGGCCTTGGTCTCGGCATCGTTATCTTCTTCGAACACTTCAATGCCATTTAGGATAGCGCCGGCCGGGCTGATCAGGTCATGACAGACCCGAGAACATAGCAACGCCGCAAGATCGAGGGCGTCAAGCGTAATCGGATCGGGCATGACCTTCTCTCCGGTAAGCATCGAATTCTCCGGTAAGCATCGAAACGTGCGGCTCATATTGCTTGACGCCCTGTTTGGCATAATCCCTCAAATCGAGGGTTCATGTTGGACCAGAGCTTGAACGAACCACGCGTGAGCGCGAATCAACGGCCATCATGCTTGAGCCGTCGCAAAAATTGAAGAGCCGAGGTTCAATGCGCAAAGCAACAGTGTATGACATGCCTCGTCCGGGCCCGGTTGAGGCACTTCCAGGGGAAAATGAGAAGGCAAGATGCGCCTGCGGGTTTCCATTTCGCAATCAGACAGGGGCCTCATCGACGCATTGACGACCGTCCTGTCCAAGGCTGCCGCCGTCATTTTGGTGGTACGCAAGGGGGCACTGGACACGCGTATGAAGGCCGATCGTTCGCCGGTCACGGCCGCCGATGAGGCTTCCGAAACAACCATCCTGGCGGGGCTCGGGGAGGTCCTCCCCGGGGTTTCTGTCGTGTCAGAAGAAGCTTTCGGCCGCTCCCCGCCACAACTGGACGGCAATAATTTCGTGCTGGTCGATCCGCTCGACGGAACGCGCGAGTTCATAGCCGGCAGCGACGAATTCTGCATCAATCTTGCCGTGGTGACGGACGGCCGCCCGCGCCTTGGGATCATCGCCGCGCCCGCACTGGGAATGTTGTGGAGAACAACTGCAGGCGGCGGTGCGGAGCGGCTTGAGCTTGCGCCCGGCGAACCAGCCGCCAATGCCCGCACAATCACCCCCATTCGACCACGCACCTGGCCCGAATTGGACGCGGCTGCGGCCGTCAGCCGGTCCCATCTCGACCCCAAGACCGAAGCTTTCCTGCAGGACCTCAAGATCACCCGGAAAATCCCCAGCGGATCGGCCATCAAACTGTGCCGGATTGCCGAAGGCATCGTCGACGTCTATCCACGCCTCGCACCGGTAAGCGAATGGGACGTTGCAGCCGGCGACGCGATCATTACGTCCGCCGGCGGGGCGGTATCCACGCCTGGTGGTGAGCCATTGGCCTACGGGCGCTCCGACCAACGCTTTATTGTGCCGGGTTTCGTGGCCTTCGGGGACCAGAAGGCTTCAAGCCGGCTGCTGCGATCGGCTTGACACATCGATGTCCCGCCAAGATCTATGATTTTCGCGGCGTTTTTGAATTTGCCGAAACGGCTGGGGACAACAGACACAAAGCCGGAACGGCAACGGCGCTAAAATCACCATATTCGTGGCAATTGGATTGCGATGGCGCGACAAATCTGAGCTATTGAGTCGGTTGCCTTGGGTATCCTTATGTATGCTTATGTATCGTGAACGGTCCTACAGCTAGACGACTGATGGAGCCTCAAATGCGAACCGTCCTTCGGACGCTTGCTCTTCTCTTTATGCTGGCGGGCCTTGGCAATGCCCCGGCGTGGTCACAAAGCCCCAACAACTATGGCCCGGGCGAGTTGGTCAATACTGGCCACCAGTTTTTCGGCAGCGTGTCGCGGGGGTTGGCCCAGATCATCGAAAAGGCCGTCAGCAATTGGGGCCAGCCCAATGGCTACGTGCTCGGCCAGGAGGCGGGCGGCGCATTCGTCGCAGGTCTTCGCTACGGTGAGGGCAACCTTTACACCAAGAACGCGGGCGATCTGAGGGTCTATTGGCAGGGCCCCTCGGTTGGCTTCGACATGGGTGGCGAGGGCGCCCGGACCATGATGTTGGTATATAACCTGCCGCGCACCAATGCGGTCTATCAACGCTTTGCCGGCGTCGATGGGTCCGCCTATTTTATAGGCGGATTCGGGATGACGGCGCTGACCGCCAGCAACATCCTGGTCGTGCCGATCCGGTCCGGCGTTGGCTTCCGCCTCGGCGCCAACGTGGGCTACCTGAAATTCACGCCAGCCGCTACCTGGAACCCGTTTTGATTTAACCGCACCTGAAATAATCGTAAAGCGTGTTTAGGAGCGCTTTTTCATGATCGAACCGATCATGTTCGTCGGGATTGGCTTCCTGGTGGCCGGGTTGCTGGTCATCGGAGTGATTCCGCTCGTCCATGCGCGCGCCGTGCGTTTGACCCTTAAGCGGATCGAAGCCGTCACCCCGATGTCGATGGCCGAAATCCAGGCCGACAAGGATCAGTTGCGGGCGGAATTTGCGATGTCGACACGACGGCTCGAAATGAGCGTCGAGCAAATAAAGGCGAAGACCGCCACGCACCTCGCCGAAATCGGCAAGAAAAGCGAAGCCGTCGGTCGCCTCAAACTCGAACTCGGCGAAAAAACCGCCGCCTTTTTCGAGCTTGAAACCAGGGAACAGCAACTCGCGGAGACTCTCGCCACTGTCGAGGAGGAACTCATCGGCACGGGGACAAGTTTGCAGGAAAACGAACGTGCGCTCGCACTCGCCCGTTCGGAAACCGCTATCGTTACGGCCAATCTCAACCAAGCCATGGCAACCGGCGACAGCCAGCGCGTCGAGCTCATGGCGCTGCGTGCCCAGGTCGAAGTGTTCAAGAGCGAGGTTGCGTCCTACGAAAAAGAGACGCAAGAGCTGAAGCTCCAGCTCCAGGTCAGGAAGGCCGCCATCGACAGCACATACCAGGAACTCATCGAGGAACGCGGCAAAGGCGAAACGCTGAGCAACCGGATCATCGAGCTTGAACGCGCGCTCATGCTCCAGAACACGGAAACCGAGCTTCTCAATCACCGGCTGCAGGAGCTGTCGAACAAGCGCGAACAACTGGATCGCGATCTCTTTGAACGGGACACGGTCACCATTCAGTTGCGCGCATCCTCGGAAGCATTGCAGAAAACCGAGTCGAACCTCCGCTTCGAACTGGCCGAACTCGAAAACCGCCGCCGGGTCACGACCGACACGCTTCGCGCCGAAAAGGCGATCATGGAAAACCTGCTCCACCAGGCACAGGAAGAAAAGTCTGCGCTCCTGCGCGATATCGAAAAGCTCAGGCGCGAGGCCGAAACCGCCTGGTCAAAGGAACGGGCGGAAAATGCCGTGATGCGCGATCGCATCAGCGACGTTGCGGCCGAAGTGGCGCGCCTCACCAGCATGCTCGAGGGACCAAGCTCTCAAATCAACGCAATACTTGCGGGCGACCCGACGCGCGTCAACGCGGGCCACAACGGCAATGGGCATGGCGCCTCGAATGGCGATAGCGGCAAGGGCTCGCTCGCCGACCGCATCCGCGCCCTCCAAAGTGCCACTCGTCCGGCCGCACGGCCAGCGGCGCGGATTTAGGGCGCGGCGGGTTGACCAACGATACTCGTTTGGAGTCCCGCCTCCACGGCGGCTTCGCCGCGGGCGCCCTTGCTTCTCTTGCCACCGTCAGGAAGCCCGCGCGCGGCGAAGCCGCCGTGAACGCGAGACTCCGAACCCGCCTGTTCGGAGTTGCCGTGGTCAAGCCTTGCCGTGCTGCTCAGCGCTCGGTTGGAGATGACCGCCTGTCCCGGACGAAGAGCGGTACGAGCTGCTTGCACTCTCTTTGGCCGTACCTTAAATGCTGCGGTCTGGTCGGGCGCTTAGCTCAGCGGGAGAGCGTTCCCTTCACACGGGAGAGGTCGTAGGTTCAATCCCTACAGTGCCCACCACGAAAACCTCAATATTGGTAAATATCCCCCGGCAAAGCCGGGGGCTTTAACTCGAGACACAAAGAGTCGGGCACTGAGGTTAAGATCGACGGCCAGGAACTCCTGATCATGAAGGAGACCGACATCATACATGTCTTGCCAAACTTCATAGTCTGGCAAATCCTCGAATAGTTCCTCCGACGCTTCGAGCAAGGCTGGGTCTAAGTCGTCCACCGTTTTGACGAGTTCGTCGAAGATATCCGCGGCAACAAGGTTGCGCTGATCATCAGGATATTCGATCGCTTTACGCCGCCGCCACTCGGCCTGACCTTCGAAAATGTCCCGTAAAGCCGAATGCAAGTCGTTCATCGCGCACCCCCATTACGGCGACGCGATAAAGGCAGGCGTCGCCTGGAAGCTGCATTTATAATAATCCCCTTCAGGCAAGTTCCGTGTTCCAATTTTCCCATTTAGCGCTCCCATCTGTGCGATCCATCAACCGCGCGCGAACTTATGCAGCCGTGCCACCCGAGTCACAGGACAATACGCCGCCAAGTGCACTGGCAATTGTGCCAGCCGTGGCGACCATGAAGGGATACGGCGGGACGGTCGTTATCTCCTGCATGATCGGGTGGGACACAAAATACACCCAGTCGGCATTGGGCGATCCTGCGCAAGCCGATCTTGCCGAAC
>Ga0209488_10002289_pt1 | contig 15808 bp, 15 predicted proteins | sample Rivendell_Oct201_8_FD_188349 | JGI IMG/M metagenome (GOLD analysis project Ga0209488, IMG submission 188349) | Vadose zone soil microbial communities from the Eel River Critical Zone Observatory, Northern California, USA -... | ecosystem: Environmental > Terrestrial > Soil > Vadose zone >... | reverse complement strand
ACCTGGCCGCACCAGCTGGTGCGGATCATGCTCCTCGAACAAATTTACCGCGCGGCTACCCTGTTGGCAGGGCACCCTTATCACCGCGCTTAGCGTTCACCAGCTCATGAGCGCGGGGGGCGCCTTAATCTTAATCCGGCGCGATTCGGGATTAACCCTTGGCGCTGGCGTCAATCTTGCTTAAAATTCGCTTGATGGGCCCAGTGATGCGGTATGTCCTGAACATGAGACACTCGGTGATCGCGGGGGCGGCCGGATTCGTGTCGCTCGGATGCGCCTCCCTCGGGATGGTGGCGGCGCTTGCGCAAACATCGCTGCAACCCGGCGAAGTCCCCTTTTTGAACTATGCGCCCGCCGTGCCGGCGAGCCCGCCAGAACCCCCCGCACGTGTGACACCTCCGGCGCCGCGCCTGGAGCTGCGACCGTCGAGCGTCCCGACCGCCAAGGAAACCAACGCCAAGGATGCAAACCCCGCCACCAAGGAGCCTGTCGCTCTCGACGCGCTCAAGCAGCGCGATCAGGAGCTTACGGCGCTGCGCAATCAACAGCGTCGCGCGCTCGAGAACGAGGCGAAACTCAAGCGCGACATCGAATCGATTGCCGGCGACCGCCGCAAGTTTAACGCTCAGCTGATCGAATCGGCTGAGCGCGTGCGCGCCATCGAGGCTGCGATTATTCAGGCCAACGAGCGCATCCAGCCGCTCGACAATCGCGAACAGGCGATCCGCAAATCGCTCGATGATCGGCGTGGTGTCATCGGCGAGGTTCTGGCCGCGCTGCAGCGGATCGGACGAAGGCCGCCACCTGTCATCCTGGGACGGCCGGAGGACGCGCTCGAATCACTGCGCACCGCCATCATGCTCGGCTCGGTGTTGCCGGGGATGCGGCAGCAAACAGAGGCTCTTTCGGTCGATTTGTCGGAGCTCGCAAACGTGCGCAAGGAGATCGCGGACCAGCGCGAGCGCCTGGAGCGCGATCTCAAGATGATTGCCGACGAAGGCCTGCGGCTGACCATGCTGACTAACCAGCGCCAGAAGCAGCTCCAGGATGTCGAGAAGACCCTGGCGGTCGAGCACCAGCGCGCCAGCCAGATCGGGCGCGACGCCGACAATCTCAAGGATTTGATCGGGGGGCTTGAGCGCAATCTGGACGGGACGATCCGCGCCACTCGGGTGGCCGCCCGCGCCAATGACGAAAAAAAGGCTTTGGACAGCCGGACCGACGCTGCGGCGGTCAAGGACCTTGGCCGGCTGGCCCCGGCCATTGCTTTTGCGTCGGCCAAGAAGCGCCTGCCGCTCCCGGTGAACGGCGTCAAAATCAGGGAATTCGGGGCTTCTGATGGGCTCGGCGGGGCCGAAAAAGGGCTCTCCATCGCGACCCGGAACGCCAGCACTGTGACCGCCCCTTGCGACGGTTGGGTGGTCTATGCCGGCCCCTTCCGTAATTACGGCCAACTCTTGATCCTCAATGCCGGAGACGGGTATCATGTGCTGCTGGCCGGGATGGAACATATATCCGTCGATTTGGGTCAATTCGTCGTAACGGGCGAGCCCGTTGCAGTGATGGGAAGCCGGGCGCAAGCTTCGGCCAGTGTCACGGCCGGTTCCGGACAACCGGTATTGTATGTTGAGTTCCGAAAAGACGGGACCCCCGTCGATCCAGGCCCGTGGTGGGCGGCAAGCGAAGTCGAAAAGGTTCGCGGATGATGCGCAAAACTTCTCTGATCCTCCTTGGTGCAGCGGCAGGCGCGGCTCTGACGCTGATCACGACCCAGCCCAGAATCGTGTTCGACGGCTCGAGCGCGAAAGCGGCAGCCGCCGACACCTACCGGCAACTCAGCCTGTTCGGAGACGTCTTTGAGCGGGTGCGGGCCGACTACGTGGAGAAGCCGGACGACAGCAAGCTGATCGAATCGGCGATCAACGGCATGCTGGCCGGGCTTGACCCGCACTCCAGCTACATGGACGCCAAGAGCTTCCGCGACATGCAGGTGCAGACCCGCGGCGAGTTCGGTGGCCTCGGCATTGAGGTCACGATGGAAGATGGCCTGATCAAGGTCGTGGCGCCGATCGACGAGACGCCGGCCGCGAAGGCGGGTGTGATGTCCAACGACATCATCACCCACCTCGATGACGAGCCGGTACAAGGCCTCACGCTCAATCAGGCCGTCGACAAGATGCGCGGCCCGGTCAACACCAAGATCAAGCTGAAGATCGTCCGCAAGGGCGCGGAGAAGCCAATCGATATTGCAATCACCCGCGATGTCATCCGGGTGCGCTCGGTGCGCTCGAACCTGAATGGCGATGATGTCGTCTACATCCGCGTCACGCAGTTCAACGAGCAGACCACCGAGGGCGTGCGCAAGGCGGTCAACGAGCTGACGACCCAGACCGGCGACAAGCTCAAGGGCTTTGTCATCGATCTGCGCAACAATCCGGGCGGATTGCTCGACCAGGCAATCTCCGTATCCGATGCGTTCCTGGAGCGCGGCGAGATCGTCTCGACCCGCGGCCGCAACGCCGAGGAGACCCAGCGCTTCAACGCCCGCGCCGGCGACCTGACCAAGGCGAAGCCGGTCATCGTGCTGATCAACGGCGGCTCGGCTTCAGCCTCCGAGATCGTGGCTGGTGCGCTGCAGGATCACAAGCGCGCCACCATCGTCGGCACCCGCTCGTTCGGCAAGGGCTCGGTGCAGACCATCATTCCGCTCGGTTCCGGCAATGGCGCGTTGCGGCTCACCACCGCGCGCTACTTCACCCCGTCCGGGCGCTCGATCCAGGCCAAGGGCATCACGCCCGACATCGAGGTCCTGCAGGAAGTTCCGGAAGAGCTGAAGGCGCGCACCGATACGCGCGGAGAATCGTCGCTGCGCGGCCACCTCAAGGGCGAAGGCCAGGAGGAGACCGGCTCGCAGTCCTACATCCCGGCGGACCCGAAGAACGACAAGGCCCTGAATACCGCGCTCGACCTCATCCGCGGCATTCAGAAGAATTCAGCCTACCCGCCTAACTCGCGGTCGGTCCCGAACTGATCGCGGGCGGATTTTGTTCCCAATCCACACGGGGCGGCCTTCGGGCCGCCCCGCTCGTTTGTGGGCATGCCGGGCGCGTAAGCGCTGCCTACAACTCTGGGCCCCCGGGTAAACGCGGAGTTAACGACTCAGGCTGTTAGCTTGGAGCCTGATTCGCGAGGAAACTCCCCGTGGCTGCGGATGACCTGACCGCTCCGCTCGGAAAGAACAGGCCGAGCAAACACCGTTTCGGACTGCCGATTGGCATTCCCCATGTCCTGGCCGGGATCCTGGGGCTGCCACTCATTGTGTTCTTGGGCTGGTCGATCGTTCGCGACGATCCGCTCGGCGGCGAGCCGGTAGCGATGGCACCGTCCAATCCGCGCCCCCAAATTGGCGCTCCAGGCAATGGTGCCAATACCAGCCGCCCTGGCGCCTCGCCGACCACCGCCGACAAGACACGTCCGAACCGCTACGACGGACCCGCCGCAGGCGAGCAACAATCCGAGCCGGAGCCGCCAGCCGGCAGCAAGACCGTCACCATCATCGATGGCAGCAGCGGCAAGCGCCAGCAGGTGGTGATCCCAAACACTCCGAATGACAAGTCCGCCCCGAACGACAAGCCGGTAGTCTCCGAAGAGCGCCTCACGGAGCCGTCCCGGCACGGTCCCCTACCCAAGATCGCCCAGGACGGTGTGCGTCCTGCCGACGCTTTCGCTCAGCCGGTCAAGAACAATCCCGCGGATCCCGACGCTCCGCGCATCGCCATCGTGATGGGCGGGCTTGGTATCGGCGCGACCAATACCAGCGATGCCATCAAGCGCCTGCCCGGCCCAGTCACCTTCGCTTTCCTACCTTACGGGGCCGACGTCGAGCGGCAGATAGCGCTCGCGCGTGGGGGCGGCCATGAGGTGCTGCTCCAGGTTCCGATGGAGCCGTTCGACTATCCCGACAACGATCCGGGGCCGCAGACGCTGCTCACCTCGCTCGACGCCAGTCAGAACGTCGACCGGCTGCAATCGCTGATGGCCCGCGCACGTGGCTATGTGGGCGTGGCAAACTTCATGGGCTCGCGCTTCAGCGCTTCCGAGCAGGCGCTTGCACCGGTGCTGCGGGAGACCGCCAAGCGCGGCCTGATTTATTTTGACGACGGTTCGGCGCCGCGCAGCCTCGCAGGCCAGATCGCAGGCGGGAGTAGTCTTCCTTTCGCCAAATCCGATGTGGCGCTCGATACGGTGCCAAGCGCGGCCGAGATCGATCGGGCGCTCGGGCGGCTCGAGGCGCTGGCGCGCGAGCGCGGCAGCGCGATCGGCATGGCAAACGCACTGCCGATCACGATTGACCGCATCGCCCGATGGGCAAAGGCCGCGGAGGCGCGCGGTGTGCAGCTGGTGCCGATTACCGCGGTCGTCACCAAAACCCGGTCGAGCTGAGCCGATCGAGCCGACGCGCCTGCTTATCATCTTGAGCGAAGTCGTCCCTCGGTTTATTGAGCGAGCGCAAACGAGCGCGCGCCAACGATCCGCGTCCGCTTTGCACGTGGTGGAAGAAGCCGGTTTTCGGAAAAGATCATGCTCAAACAAAAAGTTGGACTTTGAGCTGATCCCGTCTGATCGGATCAAAATCCAAGTCCGCAACACGCGTCGCATTCGCGACATTTGATCGGACAACAGGACATGTCGATGCCCTCTCTCGAGTCACTGCCCTATCGGCCTTGCGTCGGTGTCGTGGTGTTTAATCACGCCGGCCGTGTCTTCATCGGCAAGCGTCGGGGCGGCCCCGAGTACGTCGATGACACCTATTCCTGGCAGATGCCCCAGGGCGGCGTCGATCCGGGGGAGGAGCCGTGGCCGGCAGCGCGGCGTGAGCTCTACGAGGAGACCAATATCCGCTCGGTGGAAAAGCTGGCCGAGGTCGCGGACTGGATCACCTACGACATCCCGCGCGAGATCGTGGGCGAGGCGTGGAAAGGCAAATATCGCGGACAGACACAAAAGTGGTTCGCGGTGCGCTTCACCGGCGACGACAGCGAGATCGACGTCAATTGCCCGGCCGGTCACAAGCCGGAATTTTCGGGGTGGCGCTGGGAACGCCTGACTGAGCTGCCCGCGCTCATCGTTCCATTCAAGCGCAAGGTTTATGAGCGGGTGGTGAAGGAGTTCGCGAAGTTTGCTGGCGAATAGATTTAAATTGCCTGTAGCCCGCATTGAGCGTCAGCGAAATGCGGGAGCGATCGAGCAATACGGCAACATCGTTCCCGGATTTCGCTGGCGCTTAATCCGGGCTACGAGTTACGGGCCATGGCATCACCCCAGCGCCGCCTGCAGGGCCTTGAGCTGATCGAGCCGATGGCTGAGCTTGTCGCGCTGCCAATCTTCCTTGGCGTCGACGACGTCGTCCTGGGCATCCTTGATCTGGCTTGCCAGCACGGAGCGGTCGAAATCGTCGAGCGGAACCGCCATATCGGCGAGCACGGTCAATCCCTGCGGGTTGACCTCGGCAAAGCCGCCGTTGACCACGATCTTGAGCGCACCGCCTTCGCGGAAAAGCGTCAGGATGCCGGGCCGCACCGTGGTGACGAACGGCGCATGGCCTGCAAGCACGCCGAAGTCACCCTCTGAGCCCGGCACGTCGACCTGCTCGACGTCACCGGAAAACAGGAGCTTCTCGGGCGAGACGAGATCGAAATGGAAGGTCGCCATTATTTCACCCACAACTTAGCTGGCCGGAGAGCTACCCGGACGAGGATGAAAGCGACTCCAAGCATTGCCAGCATGAGACCCGTATTGATCAACCAAAGTCGCTGAACGTGCTCGGTGAGATGCAGAGGTATCCACAATCCCGCTGGCCATTCATCACCGAAGACTGGTAGCCATTCGCCGGAGTACACCACTCGTTTCGCCCAGGGGTGCAGGGCATGCGGAAGGTATTCGATCGGCCATATGAGCTTGCCCAGCAGGCACGCTGCGGCAAACAAGGCACCCGCAAGCGCTATGCCCTTGAGAGCCGGTCGCATGCTTACGCCGCCTCCGCCGCCAGCCGCTTGCCCTTCTCGACTGCCGCTTCGATGGCGCCGACCATGTAGAAGGCGGCCTCCGGCAGGTGGTCGTATTTGCCTTCTACCAGGCCCTTGAAACCGCGGATGGTGTCGGCGAGATCGACGAACACGCCGGGGAAGCCAGTGAACACTTCGGCCACGTGCATCGGCTGTGACATGAAGCGCTCGATCTTGCGCGCGCGCGCGACCGTCGTCTTGTCCTCTTCCGAGAGCTCGTCCATGCCCAGGATGGCGATAATATCCTGCAGCGACTTGTAGCGCTGCAGCACCTGCTGCACCTGCCGCGCCACCGCGTAGTGTTCCTCGCCGACGACCAGCGGCGTGAGCATGCGCGAGGTCGAGTCGAGCGGATCGACCGCCGGATAGAGGCCCTTGGCGGCGATGTCGCGCGACAGCACGGTGGTGGCGTCAAGATGCGCGAACGAGGTCGCGGGCGCCGGGTCCGTCAGGTCGTCGGCCGGCACGTAGATCGCCTGCACCGAGGTGACCGAGCCCTTGGTCGTGGTGGTGATGCGCTCCTGCAGCGCGCCCATGTCGGTTGCGAGCGTCGGCTGATAGCCCACCGCCGAAGGAATGCGGCCGAGCAGCGCCGACACTTCCGAGCCCGCCTGCGTGAAACGGAAGATGTTGTCGACGAAGAACAGCACGTCCTGGCCCTGGTCGCGGAAATATTCCGCGACGGTCAGGCCGGAGAGGCCGACGCGGGCGCGCGCGCCCGGCGGCTCGTTCATCTGGCCGTACACCAGGGCGCATTTCGAGCCGGCGGCCGAGCCGTTATTCTTCTTCGGGTCCTTGTTGACGCCGGTCTCGATCATCTCGTGATAGAGGTCGTTGCCCTCGCGCGTGCGCTCGCCGACGCCGGCAAACACCGAATAGCCGCCGTGCGCCTTGGCGACGTTGTTGATCAGTTCCATGATGAGGATGGTCTTGCCGACGCCGGCGCCGCCGAACAGGCCGATCTTGCCGCCCTTGGCGTAGGGCGCCAGCAGGTCCACGACCTTGATGCCGGTGACGAGGATCGCCGACTCGGTCGACTGTTCCGTGTATGCCGGCGCGGGCTGATGGATCGCCCGCCTCTCTTTGGTCTTCACCGGACCCGCCTCGTCAACCGGCTCACCGATGACATTGATGATGCGGCCAAGCGTCTCATCGCCGACCGGGACTCTGATCGGCTGCCCAGTATCGGTGACCTCCTGGCCGCGCACGAGGCCTTCGCTGGTGTCCATCGCGACGGTGCGTACCGTCGACTCACCAAGATGCTGCGCCACTTCGAGCACCAGGCGATTGCCGCCGTTCGTGGTTTCAAGCGCGTTCAAGATTGCGGGCAGTTCACCATCGAACTGCACGTCGACGACGGCGCCGATGACCTGGGTGATCTTTCCGACTGCGTTGGTTGGGGTGGCCATTGGTCTTCCTCTTGCGAGAGTGTCACAGCGCCTCGGCGCCGGAGATGATCTCGATCAGCTCCTTGGTGATCATCGCCTGGCGGGTGCGGTTATAGGTTAGCGTCTGCTTGCGGATCATCTCGCCGGCATTGCGGGTGGCGTTGTCCATGGCGCTCATCTGCGCGCCGTAGAACGACGCGGCGTTTTCGAGCAGCGCGCGGAAGACCTGCACCGCAATGTTGCGCGGCAGCAGCTCGGCGAGAATCTCCTCCTCGTCCGGCTCATATTCGTAAGCGGCAGACACGCCGTTGCCAGCGTCCGACTCGAACACCGGTGGAATGATCTGCTGGGCTGTCGGGATCTGGGCGATCACCGACTTGAAGCGGGAGAAGAACAACGTGCAGACATCGAACGCGCCCTTCGCATAGAGCGCAGTGACCTGCTCGGCAATCGATTCCGCGTTGACGAAGCCGATGGTGCGCACCGACCGCAGCTCGACATGCTCGATGATGTTGCGCTCGTATTGGCGGCGAAGCTGCTCATAGCCCTTCTTGCCGACGCAGAAGATTTTGACTTCGTTGCCATTGGCCAGAAGCCTGCTGGCGTACTCGCGCGCAAGCCGCACGATCGCCGAGTTGAATGGCCCGCAGAGCCCGCGCTCGGCGGTGCAAACGAGCAGCAGGTGCACGCGGTCGCTGCCGGTGCCGCGCAACAGCGCCGGCGCTGAGTCGAGCCCGGCCACCGAAGCCGCGACGTTGCGAAGCACGACGTCCATCCGCTCCGCATAGGGCCGCGCCGCTTCGGCCGCCGCCTGCGCGCGCCGCAGCTTCGAGACCGCGACCATCTGCATGGCCTTGGTGATCTTCTGCGTCGCCTTGGTGGCGGCGATGCGGACCCGCATATCCTTGAGGGAGGCCATTGCCTTGCTGCGATCCTGTTAGGCGAAGGTTTTGGCGTAACCGTCGACTGCGCCCTTGAGCTTGGCCGCGGTCGCGTCCGTCAGGTCGCCGGTCTTGCGGATGTCTTCCAGAATGTCGGCGTTCTTGCTGCGCAAGAGCGTCAACAGTCCCTCCTCGAACGCGCGCACCCGGTTGACCGGCAGGGGATCGAGATAGCCGTTGACGCCCGCATAGATGACAACAGCCTGCTCTTCCATCTTGAGCGGCGAGAACTGCGGCTGCTTCAGGAGCTCAGTAAGCCGGGAGCCGCGGTTGAGCAGGCGTTGGGTGGTGGCGTCGAGGTCGGAGCCGAACTGCGCGAACGCCGCCATCTCGCGGTACTGCGCCAGTTCGCCCTTGATGCGGCCGGCGACCTTCTTCATTGCTTTCGTCTGCGCCGCAGAGCCGACACGCGACACGGAAAGGCCGACGTTCACCGCCGGGCGGATGCCCTGGTAGAACAGGTCGGTCTCCAGGAAGATCTGCCCGTCGGTGATCGAAATCACGTTGGTCGGGATATAGGCCGACACGTCGTTGGCCTGGGTCTCGATGATCGGCAGCGCGGTGAGCGAGCCCGCCTTGTTGGCGTCGTTCATCTTGGCGGCACGCTCGAGCAGGCGCGAGTGCAGATAGAACACGTCGCCCGGATAGGCCTCGCGGCCGGGCGGACGGCGCAGCAGCAGCGACATCTGGCGGTAGCTCACCGCCTGCTTCGAGAGGTCGTCGTATATGATGACCGCATGCATGCCGTTGTCGCGGAAGTACTCGCCCATGGTGCAGCCGGAGAACGGCGCCAGGAACTGCATCGGCGCGGGATCGGACGCGGTCGCCGCGATGATGATCGAGTATTCGAGCGCGCCCTGCTCTTCGAGCACCTTCACGAACTGCGCCACCGTCGAGCGCTTCTGCCCGACCGCCACATAGACGCAGTAAAGCTTGATCTTCTCGTCCGGCTGGGCGTTGAGCGGCTTCTGGTTGAGAATGGTGTCGAGAGCGATCGCGGTCTTGCCGGTCTGGCGGTCGCCGATGATGAGCTCGCGCTGGCCGCGGCCGATCGGGATCAGCGCATCCACCGCCTTGAGGCCGGTCGCCATCGGCTCGTGCACCGACTTGCGCGGAATGATGCCGGGCGCCTTCACGTCCACGCGACGCCGCTCGGTCGCCTTGATCGGGCCCTTGCCGTCGATCGGATTGCCGAGCGCGTCGACCACGCGGCCGAGCATCGCCTTGCCGACCGGCACGTCCACGATCGCGCGGGTGCGCTTGACAGTCTGGCCTTCCTTGATCTCGCGGTCGTCGCCGAAGATCACGATGCCGACGTTGTCGGTCTCGAGATTGAGCGCCATGCCGCGCACGCCGTTCTCGAACTCGACCATCTCGCCGGCCTGGACGTTGTCGAGCCCGTAGGCGCGCGCGATGCCGTCACCGACCGACAGCACCTGGCCGACTTCCGAGACCTCGGCCTCCTGGCCGAAGTTCTTGATCTGCTCCTTCAGGATCGCGGAGATTTCGGCGGCGCGGATGTCCATCAGGAGACCTCTTTCATCGCGTGTTTGATCGAATTGAGCTTGGTACGCAGCGAGCTGTCGACCATGCGGCTGCCGAGCTTCACGATCAGGCCGCCGATGATCGACGGATCGACCTTCACGTCGACCTGCACGTCCTTCTTGGTGATCGCGTTGAGCGCGCTCTTGATCGCGTCGAGATGCTGCTCGCTCGGACCCTCGGCCAGCGTGACCTCGGCGCTCACCTCGCCCTTGTGCTGGGCGACGAGCTTGCGGAGCCCCTTGATCATGTCCTGAACGGCGAACAGCCGCCGGTTCGACGAGACGACCTGGAGAAACCGGCCCGCAAGCCCGCCGATGCCAGCCTTGTCCAGCACCGCCGCGAGCGCGCGCGATTGTACCTCGGCGGTGAACGTGGGGCTGCGCACCAGACGGCGCAGGTCGGCGCTTTCGCCAATCAGCGCGTCGAAACGATCAAGGTCGCCCTCGACCTGATCGATCGCGCGCTCCTCCAAGGCCAGTTCGAACAGCGCGGTCGCGTAGCGACCCGCCATGCCAGATACGAGAGAAAGTTCGCGTGCCACGCCTGACGCTCTGTTGAGGCAATCTCTCAGGCTCGGCACCGTCGCGACGGCGGGCCCCAAGCCCTTGAAATGCAAGTGGGACTTTGAGTTTCCGCGATGGGCTCACGATAGGCGCGGAACCCTGCGAAAATCGCGCGGTTTGCTAACACACCGACCTGGGCGGTGCAACATTGCCAAACCTGCGCACATTGTCGTGCTTGAGGAGCCGGGCTGCAGCCACGGACTACCGGCAGCAGCGCATTGACATGAATTTGGGCGCTCGGCCGCGTTGACCAGCGCCATCCTGTGTCCGCAGAGTATGCGCCGACGAGGGAGGGGGCTACCCATGCGCGTACTGCGCCTGCCGATCGTTGCTCTCACCACGACCCTGCTCCTTTCCGGGTGCTACGAGGGCGCGCGCGGCCCCGCAGGGCCTGCTGGACCGCAAGGCGCGGTAGGTCCGGCCGGACCGGCCGGTGCAAAAGGACCGGCGGGGCCCGCAGGCTTGCAAGGGCCTGCCGGACCTGCCGGCCCCAAGGGTGAGAAAGGCGACAAGGGCGAAGCCGGGGCAGCCGGACCGCCCGGCCCGGCAGGTCCCAACGGCGATGCCGGGCCGCGCGGGGTAACCGGGCCCAAGGGCGAACCTGGCGCAGCAGGACGACCCGGCCCAGCCGGCGCGATCGGCGACGCCGGGCCGCGCGGAGTGACTGGGCCCAAGGGCGACCGGGGCGAAACCGGGCCGCCCGGGCCGATGGGAGCACCCGGGCCTCCAGGCGCTGTGGCAAATCTGCGCGCGTTCGATGCGACCGGCGAGACTGCGACCTGCGCCCCCAACGAACGCCTCGTGTCGGCGATCTGCCGGGGCAGCGGCACGCCGGTGATGGAGGGCAACAACGTGCACTGTGCCGGCGCGACCGGCATCGTAGGGCTTTGCATGCGGCGCTAGGCCATGGCCCCCGATCAAGTCGAAAGGCCGTGGTCCAACCTCCACTTCAATCAGCCTTGCCGTTGCGCCCGCCCGCGCGCTTAGGTGACCGGCCGGGCCGCATTGCCCTCGCACTGGACCAACGCTCGCCTTTGAGCACGACATTCGTTAGGGACAGGCGCGCGTCGTGGTCCCGACGCTTCCCGATTGCAACCGCTGACGGCTCCCGTGTCCTCCAACGCACAACTCGCCCGCCTGCTTGCGCTCCTGTGGCTTGCCGGCATTGCGACACGGGTCACGATCCTCGCTATTCCGCCAGTGATCCCGCTCATCCGGGATGAGCTGCAGATGACGGAGGCGCAGGTCGGCTTTCTGGTCGCATTGCCGGTGCTGATGTTTGCGCTTGCGGCCGTGCCCGGCTCGCTGCTGGTGGCGCGGCTTGGCACCAGTGTGACGCTCCTTGCGGGCATCCTCCTGACTGCGATCGCAGGCGCCGCCCGCGGCACCGCCGGCGACATCTGGCAGCTCGCGGCCATCACCATGCTGATGGGAGTCGGCATAGCCATCATCCAGCCGACACTGCCGGCGATCGTGCGCGAGTGGATGCCAGGCCGCCTGGGTCTCGGCACCGCGACCTATGCCAACGGCATGCTCACGGCCGTCATGCTTGCGCCAGCGCTCACCATTCCGGTGGTGTTGCCGCTGGTCGGCGGCAGCTGGCGGCTTGACCTCGCACTCTGGTCCGTCCCGGTGCTGGCGACCGCGATCCTCTTCGCCGTGCTGGCTCCGTACCGCCCCGCGGGCGGCGCATCGGCCGCGATCACCGCTCGCTGGTGGCCGGACTGGAAAAATCCGCTGACCTGGCTCCTCGGCTTCACGTTCGGCAGCAACAACGCCGCCTACTACGGGACCAACGCCTTCCTGCCGGATTTCCTCGCCGGCCAAGGCCGATCAGACCTGATCGGGCCGGCGCTGGGCGCGCTCAACGCCGCCCAGTTCGCGGCCTCGCTGGTGTTGCTCGCCACCGCGGATCGACTGCTGCGGCGCGCGCTGCCTTACCTGGTGTTCGGGCCACTGACGCTTGCGGCGTTTGCCGGCATGGTTCTGACCAGCGGCTATTGGATCGTCGTATCGGCGGCCGTGATGGGCTTCGCCTCCGCAATCACGTTCGCGGTCATCATCGCGCTGCCATCGATCGTCAGCCCGCCGGGCGACGCCCACCGGACCGCGGCCGGCATGTTCACGATCAGCTACAGCTGCGCGGTGGCGATCCCGACCTTGAGCGGCGCGCTGTGGGACCTCACCGAACTGCCCTGGATGGCGTTCGTGCCGCTTGGGCTTTGCGCCGTCACCCTCACGGGACTTGGAACGATGCTGAGCCGCTATCCCAGCCACACCGGGTAGCACGTGCTAAAAGGAACTTGTCGCTCAAATAATTTCTGAAAATCAGAGGCACCCAAGATGTATGTTCCGGCGCATTTCAAGCAAGAGAGCATACCGATCCTGCACGAGGCCATTCGGCGATCTGGGTTCGGTACACTCGTCACGATGGGTGAGAGTGGATTGGAAGCGAGCCACATTCCAATGCTGATTGATCCTAGCCCAGGACCCTTCGGGACTCTTCATGGACACATCGCGCGAGCAAATTTCCAATGGCGGCGCGCCACGACCAGCGTTCAGGCCCTTGCCATGTTTTTGGGCCCAAATGCCTACATCACACCGTCTTGGTACCCCACAAAACATCAAACAGGCAAAGTCGTGCCGACGTGGAATTATGTGGCTGTGCACGCCCACGGCACGATCACATTTTTCGATGACCCATCCGATCTAAGAACCATGGTGACGAAGCTGACAGAAGTGCACGAGGCCGCTCGGTCAACACCATGGGAAGTGGATGACGCCCCGGCAGAATATATCGACTCCATGCTCAAAGGGATCGTTGGCTTCAAACTCTCCGTCACGCGCCTTGAGGGTGCGTGGAAGCTCAGTCAGAACCGCCCGGCGGATGACGTCGCGGGTGTCCGCGAAGGTCTTCGCTCCGAAAGTGGAAATGCACGACACGACATCGCGGCATTGATGGCGGATGACGAGACAAGATAGGGCCGCCGCGTGCGCAGCAGCGCCGGTTCGGTCAGGAGTGAGCGTCCACAGGTATCGCCACCCGAAACTCCGGCATGACCTCGTTCGCGAAGGCGCGCAGCGTCTGATCCGAGCCAGTCGAGTCGATCAGCAGCACATATTCGACGCCGCCGCGCTCGAGCTGGCGCAACTGCCTGATGATCTCGTCAGGCGTGCCGATCAGCGCAGCATTCTCGGCCGCCAGATCCGCGTCGGCGAAGCTCTGCGCATTCTGGTAGCGCTCCGCGCCCGGACCACGCGCGAGCGCGCCGATGGCTGAGAGGGTCTTGCGGCGTTGCGCAAACGCGTTCCGCCGCTCCTCCTCATTGCGTACGATCTGCACGGCGCGCGTGACGCCGACCCGCATGCCGTCAAAACGTTGCCCCTGCCGTTCGATCTCGGCGCGATAGGTCGCCACGCGCTCGATCGTGAGCTCGATGGGCGCAATCTGGTCGAGCAGAAGATTGTAGCCCTCCTGGCCGGCCCGACGAATGCCATCCGGGCTTCCCGCCCCCATCCAGAACGGCGGATGCGGCTGCTGCACGGGCCGCGGCTCGACCACGATGTTGCGAAAGTTCCAGTGCTTGCCCTGGTGCGCGAAGCGGCCTTGCGTCGTCCACGCCTTGCGCAGGATCGCCATGCATTCCTCGAAGCGCTCGGTCGCCTCCGCCTTCGGTATGCAGAAGCTTTCGAACTCGGCATCGCGGTAGCCCTTGCCGACGCCAAAATCAAAGCGGCCGCCCGAGAGAAGGTCGAGCGTCGCGACCTGCTCGGCGAGCAGCACCGGATTGTGCCACGGCAGCACCACCACGGCGGTGCCAAGCCGCATGCGTTGCGTGCGCCCCGCGATGAAGCTCAACAGGTTGAGCGATGCCGAGACCTGGCTGTTGCCGGTGAAATGGTGCTCGACCACGAACAGGCTCGCATAGCCGAGTTCCTCGGCCAACAGCACGTAGTCGATGAACTTGCGGTAGCTCTGGCTGTCGGCGCTGGCATCGCCGCCCGACTTGGCCCCGCCGAAAAGCCCGAACTTCATTCGGCAAACTCCGGTACCTGACCCGCGGACACTTGTTACACGGGATCGCAATCGCCTCAACCAGCGTCCAAGGCGGCGCATTGCCGGCATTCCCGCCGTTCTCTTGTCGGGCGCCGAAAGCGCGCTACAACAAGGCCATTCGGCCGATCGGGCCGTCCCTTGCACGCCCGGGCCGCACGCATGTCGCCATCAACGAGCGAGACCGACCTCCCTCGACCGGGACCCGCGGACGCGACCAAGGCGCGCGTCTTTCTCGTTCTCCTTTGCTTCGGATGGGGAATTACATGGCCGATGATGAAGATCGCGCTCGATGAAATCCCGCCATTCAGCATGCGGGTCTCGAGCCTGACGCTCGGCGTCATCACCTTGACATCGCTTTCGCTGCTGCAGGGCCGCAGCCTGCGTTTTCCGCCACCACGGACGTTCGCGCATCTGTGCGCTGCCTCGTTCTTCAACATCGTGGCGTTCAGTGTGCTGACCCCGTTTGCGCAGATAAGCGCCGCGACCTCGCGTGTCGCCATCGTGGTCTACACCATGCCGATCTGGGCGACCCTGATGGCGCTCCCGATCCTGGGCGAGCGGCTCAACACCATGCGCGCGCTGGCGCTCGCGCTTTGTGTCGCCGGCATGAGCGTGCTGGTCTACCCACTCGCAACGCTTGGCATCCCGACGGGCATTTTGCTTGCGGTCGGCGCCGCAATCGGCTGGGCCGCCGGCACCATCTATCTCAAATCGGCGAAGATCGATGGTGATCCGATGGCTGCGGCCCTGTGGCAGCTCCTCATCGGAGTGATCGTCATCGGGGCCTTGCTTCCCATCGTCGAAGGATCACTGCATCTCAAGCAGGCCCACTGGGGCGCCATCCTGGCGATGATCTTCAGCGGCGTGATCGGCTCCGGCATCTCTTATTTTCTGTGGTTCGACATCGTGCGTCGGCTGCCTGCCACGGTCGCTGCGCTGGGCATTCTCAGCTCGCCCGTCATCGGGGTGATCTCCTCGATGCTCCTTCTGGGCGAGCAGCCAACGCTGACCGATATCGTCGGGTTTGCCCTGATGCTTGGAGCCTCAGCCAGCGTGCTGCTGTGGCCGCAAGGCATCGCCAGCAAGCCCTGATCGAGCTCATCGGCATTTCCTTCGCAGGGCCCCTTACGGCCGGACGCAACTGCGCTAACCTTTCGCCAGTCGCATCGCTGCCCGTGAGGTCTCCGTTATGATCGGCCATCGCCGTACGATTACGCGTCGCACTGTGCTTGGCGGCACTGCCGCTACC
>Ga0209488_10002288_pt1 | contig 15814 bp, 15 predicted proteins | sample Rivendell_Oct201_8_FD_188349 | JGI IMG/M metagenome (GOLD analysis project Ga0209488, IMG submission 188349) | Vadose zone soil microbial communities from the Eel River Critical Zone Observatory, Northern California, USA -... | ecosystem: Environmental > Terrestrial > Soil > Vadose zone >... | reverse complement strand
CGCGTATTGTTCAGAATCACCTGCGGCGTGTCGTTCGCGTCGACGAACTGTATCTGGCTTCGATACGTATAGTCGGCGCCCGCCATCACGGCGCCGCTCACCGGGGCCCATGGCACCACAATCTCGCTCGAGAAATGAACCTGCTGCTTTGGCGTCTGCGGCAGCGTATTTCCCGCGTAGCTGACGGTCACGCCGGAGTCATTCAGGAAGTTGTATTCGCGATATTTGGCGTCCGTGTAGGCGTAATTGGTCGCTAAGGTCAGCCACGAGACCGGCAGGTAGGTCACTTCAGCTTCGATTCCCTTGACCCGGGCCTTGCCCGCGTTGGTGGTGAAATAGGAGTTCACCGCGGGATTCGAATCAAACTGAGTCCGCTGAAGATTCGTATACTCAGCCAGGAAAATGGCCGTGTTCAGGCTGATCCTGCGATCGAATCCCACCAATTTCGCTCCGAGTTCGTAGTCGATCACGGTCTCGGGATTAAATGGCGTCCGCAAGCCTTGGCTGGTGGACGCCGTGGAGTCAAATCCACCGCTGGTGAACCCCTTTGCCACCGTTGCGTAAGTGAGCCATTCCTTGGATGGTTTGAACGAGAGTGTGGCTTTGGGGGTAAATGCGTTCCAGGAGGCGGCATAGGGTCCGCTGCTCTCGGTAGGAGTCACTTCAGTGTGTCCCGAACGGTGTTCCGAGGAGTAGCGCGCTCCGACCGTCAGGTCGAGTGAGTCTTGCAAGGCGTATGTCGCCTCTCCGAAGACTGCCCGGCTGGTGGTGAGCACTTCCTGATTATGAGCGGACGATCCGCCGTAAGGCGCCTGGAACGAAAAAATCGTGCCCGGTACCGGATAGGCCGTGTAAAAGGTGTCATCGAGCCGGTTGAGATGCAGATAAAAGAGGCCTCCCACCCAGGTGAATCGCCCGCCGAGTGCAGACGTAAAATGAATCTCTTCCGTGTACTGCCGATCCTTCACGGTCTGCTGGGCGAGCAGCGATGTGGTCGGGTCCCCCAATGGCGCATAGAGAATTCCGGATGTCACCGAGCGGTAACCCGTAATGGACGTCAATGTACCCGCTGCCGACGTCCAATCCACATTGGCCGACGCCCCGACGATGGTATCGGAAGCCTGCGGGGTCAGCGCCGCGTTGGTCACATCGGGACCGAATTGCAGCCCCGGAAAGAGCGCCGGAACAAAAGTCGACTCGAGGAGCCCGACGCGGGACTCCGACGTATCACGCAAATATTCTCCGCCCCAGGTTACCTTCAGGTCGTCCGACGGCAGCCACAGCAATTGGACCCGCATCGACCCGGATTTCTCCCGGCCGTTTTCGCGATTTTGCACGACGTTGTCGATGGTTCCGTCCCGTCCGTGAAGCAGGAAGGAAAACTTGCCGGCAAGCACATTCGAGACCAGCGGTCCGGTGGCAAGGCCATTGACCTCAGCCAGGTTGAAGTTGCCGTAAGTGAGCTGGCCTTTGAAGGAAGGGTCGAAGCTCGGCGCGATCGTGCGCATGATCACCGCGCCGCCCGTGGTGTTCCGGCCGAACAGCGTGCCCTGCGGTCCCCTCAGCACCTCGACGCTCTGAAGATCGAATAAATCCGGCGTCGTGTCGTGCACACCGGTTCGGGGGACGCCATCGATGAACACCGAGACGCCGGCGTCAGACCCCGGGGTGTCATTGTCGACACCGGTGCCGCGGATGGAGAAATACGTTTCCTGCCGCGTCACCTGCGTAAAGACGAAGTTGGGGACCGACAGCTCGAGGTCGTTCAAATTGACGATCCGCTGATTGTCCATCTGATCCGCGGTCACCACAGACATCGCAATCGGAGTATCGCTGAGCTTCGTCTCGCGGCGGGTCGCGGTCACGATGATTTCTTGCAGGCCGGCTTCTTTTTCACGCGCTTCCGGCGTCGCCTGCCCCCAGGCTCGGGTGACAAGGCTTGGAGAGGCCATCACCGTCACGAGACAAATCAGGAACCGGCACTTCGAATCGAGTGATATACCCAGCATCTCTTCCCCCTATCTTGTAATTTCCCGCAGCCCGGCTCTCTGGCCGGTGCCAACGCGACCCTGTATCGAGCCGTCATGTCCTGATGTTCCGCCGAGCCGGTGGTGCGCTCGACGGCTCGGAGATTGCCGTGCGTCGAGCCGCGTCGTCAATCTTGATCGACTTCGTCAATGAATGGTCGCTGTGGACGGTTTCGGAATATTCGAACACCCGCGCGCGGATGCGTGGCACCTGCGCACGCGGCGCTGGGCTAACTTTCGAGGGTGTATCAGCGACGGCCGGCCAGCGCCCGCCGATACGCGGGCAACACATGCCAGAGAGTGACCGCGGCCAGCAGAAAGGCGGACGGAACCACGATGCGCAGCGACGTCGCGATCTCAGCTGGGTCCTTGAAAACGTGATCGTTGAGCACGCCGACGAGCAGAGGCCCCAGGGTTGCCGCGAAGATGTTCGTCGTCGCTATATACAGCGCGGATATCACCGCGCGCATGCGATTCGGCAATAGATCGGCCAAGCTGGCCTGAACAATTCCGAAGTTGAACCCGATGAGATAGTTCAACAATCCGATGCCGATGAGGGCGATCGCCGTGCTCTGGAAGGTAAGCACGAGCGCTCCTATGACGCAGCCGCTCGCCGACAGGATACCGATGAACGGCTTGGCATCGACACGCCCCCGCTTCGCCAGCCAATCTGCCGCGACGCCGCCGGTGATGGCCCCCAACGGCCCGAAAACAAGGGTAAAGGCACCCAAACGAAGCCCCGCATTGCCGATGCTCCAACCGTGGGTGCGCAGGAACAGTGTGGCTCCCCATGCGTTGACGGTGGTTGCACCGAGGGAAATCAGCGCGAACCCGATGATGGTGCCGAAGACCGCGGTTCGCTTAGTTCTGAGCTCGCGCAGCATCTGATGGAACGGTAGAGTTGCTTCGGCCGAACGGCCATCATCGCCCAGGCGTTGAGGTTCGCGCACGCCCATCAACAGGGGCACGACGAACAGCCCGACCAGGCCCATCAATATAAAGACCAGCCGCCAGGATGCCAGGGCCCATATCACCGGCGCGACGGCCCCGTCCGCCCCGAAGACCTTCATCAAGGCTCCACCTCCGCCCATCGCCAGTCCCGACCCCAGGTACAGGCCAATCGAATAGACGCTGAGCGCGCGCGCCCGTGATTTGGGCCCGAAGTAATCGGACAGGATCGATACCGCCGCCGGCATCAGAACCGCCTCACCCGCCGCCACCGACATTCGCGCCAAAAAGAGCTGCGGTACGCTCTGTGCCAGCCCGCAGCAGATGGTGGCGCCGCACCAGAAAATCACGCCGTACACGATGAGGTTGCGGCGATTTCCACGGTCGGCGAGGCGCGCCAATGGGAAGGCGAAAACGACATAGACCACGGCAAAGGCAGCCCCTTGGAGCAATCCCATGGTGGTATCGCGGACGGAAAAGGCGGCCTCGATGGGAGCCACCAGCAGCGCCAGCACCGACCGATCCATGTAGCTGATCGACAAGAGCAGCATCATGACGATACAGACGTACCAAGCGTACTGGCCGCCTTCCCGACATGCGCCGGCCAGACCCAGGTGCGGCCCTGCCGCATCGCGCGCCTCGGCGTTCAACACATGCTTCCGGCGATCGACGGTCGCGCAGGCGAAACCAACCAAGACGTCCGGACACGGTGCATTCACGATCCTCGAAGGCATTTCTCGTGCTCAGTCAGCCGGAAATTTACCGACAGTTGGATAGCGGGTCAATATGGATGAGAATAGTCAATGTATCATCCGGCGAGGGTTGGCGACGGGGAGCCGAGGGCCCGCACGGAATACAATCGAGTATTCATTTGGAGATGAACGTGGACAGTAATTACTTAAGTGCGGAACAGGCTGCGAAAGCGCTCAACGTCAGTCTGCAGACCTTGTATGCATACGTCAGCCGCAAAGGCGTTCGTTCGCTGCCGATTCCCGGCACTCGCAAGCGACGTTATTGGAAATCAGACATTGACCGGCTTCTCGATAAAAAGCTGCCCGCTCCGATTACGCCGGGACCGCTCAAGCATGAAAGCGAGATCACGCTTCTCACGGGCAGCGATGTTTTCTACCGCGGCCAGAACGCCGTGCAGCTCGCCGAGCATTCCTCGTTCGAATCCGTCGCGGCGCTGCTGTGGGGTTTCAAAGAGGAGGAAGTATTCGGAAAAGTCGCCCCGAAGATACCTCCGCTGTTCAAGCAAATGGACAAATTGCTTGCCAAAGAAAGCGAAATCAACCGCGCCACGGCGCTGTTCGCGCTGCTCGAACAAGCCAATCCCAGGGCGTACGATCTCTCCGCGATCGGCATGGCGCGGACCGGCGTCGACATACTTCGTTGCTTGGCAGCAATCACTCTGCGCACGGCAAAGGTCACCGCTGAGCCCATCCACATGTTCGTCGCGCGCAATCGCGGCCTGTCGCCGCCACTGAGTGATTTGGTGCGCCGGCTGTTGATCCTTTCCGCCGACCATGCCTTCGAGCCCGGCACGGTGGCGGTGCGCACGGTGGCGAGCACGGGCGTGACACCCTGGCGGTCGCTGATCAGCGGATTTTCCGTGACGCTGGGCCGGCGCGGAAGGAGCTTCGAAGCGATACATCGCTTCATGCTCGAGATTGTCGCGTGCAGCGATCCTTACGCGATGGTCGTCGGGCGCATCCGAGACGGAGAGCGCTTGCCGGGATTCGACAGTGACACGGTGGCCACGGTCCATCAAACCGGCGATCCGCGCATGCGCGCCATTTTCGAGTTTTGCAGCGTCATTTTCGCCAAGGACCCCGCCTTCGCGCGAGTGAAGGCGGTAACCGCGGCGATCAAAGAGATCAAGAACGTGGTACCCAGCTTTGCGTTCATGGCCGTCTTCGTCGGCTGGAAAATCGGCCTCTCCCATCAGGATTCGTTGTTTCATCTGGGACGCGCGGCCGGCTGGGTTGCGCACGCGATCGAACAATATCAAGCCGGAGAGACCTATCGTCAGCCCGAAACCTATCAAGGAGCGCTTCCGGTTTGATCGGGAGTTCTCGAGGCCGCCGCTGGTACGTCAAGGCTCGGGGCAGATCGCCGCGGGCGCCCGCAGGGACGATGTCATCGCCGGCCTCGCAGATTGACGAATTTTATCAATCTTGACGGAATTCAATCCTGGGTCAAACTGAATGCCAATGGACGCGATACTCAATCCCATGGCGGCGTGGCAGGCAGTGCGTTTGGTGATGGGCGGAACAGGCAAAAAACATGACACAGGCAGATAGAACCCCGGGCGACGTCACCGTTCTGGTTCCGACCGGTATGCTCGGCGCCGGGCTTCAGCGGGAGCACATCCGCTACGGTATTGCAGCCGGCGCCCACGTTATCGCAGCGGATTCGGGGTCGACCGACAGCGGCCCCTCCTATCTTGCGCGGGGCGTCTCGAAAATGAACCGGGAGTCCATCAAGCGAGACCTCGAGATCCTGATGGACGAGGCGTTCAAAGCGAAAATCCCGATTCTCATCGGCACCTGCGGCACCTCCGGGACCGACTCCGGTGTTGACTGGACGCGGGACATCGCCATCGAGGTTGCACGAAACCTCGGTATCACACCTAAAATTGCCTGTCTCTACAGTGAACAGACCCCGTCCGATCTCGTCTCGAAGAATCGGCAAGGCAAGATTACCCCTCTACCGCCCATGGGCCCCGTCACCGATGAGGAATTGAAATCCTGCGAACACATCGTCGCACTCATGGGTCCGGAACCCTATATTGCCGCGTTGCAGGCAGGCGCCGATATCGTCCTCGGCGGGCGAACGACCGACACCGCCGTTCTGGCCGCCGTTCCGTTACTCATGGGTGCCGGCGCCGGGCCTGCCTGGCATGCGGCAAAAATTGCCGAGTGTGGAGGTCAGTGCACGGTCAACCCGCGAACGGGCGGCGTTCTGATGCGCGTCGGTAAAGACGTATTTGAGATCGAGCCCCTCGATCTCGACAATCAATGCTCACCCGAGAGCGTATCGGCCCATATGCTCTATGAATCCAGCGATCCTTATCGGCTGACCGAACCGGGCGGCGTCCTTGACGTTACCGGAGCCGACTATCAACGGCTCGATCCCCGCGTGACTTGCGTGACGGGCTCACGGTGGGAGCCGATGCCCTACACAATGAAGCTGGAGGGGGCTCGTGGCGGCAATTTCCAGACCATCATGATCATCGGCATCGAGGACCCCGAGGTGCTCGCTCATTTGAACGAGTTTCACGATACCCTGCAAAAAGTCCTGACGGATCGGATCAAGGCCACTTTTGGCGACGAGGCGTCGTTCTTCGACTTGTCGCTGCGGTTCTACGGCTGGAACGGGACTTCGGGGCGCCCCGTGCCCGCCAATACGCCGCCGCCGCGCGACGTCGGTGTGATGCTCGTGATCACAGCGCCTACCCAAGATCTCGCCAATCGGATGGCGAAGGCGTGCAACCCCTACTTCTTTCATATGCCGTTGAGGCCCGGCATCGAGTTGCCGAGTTACGCGTTTCCGTTTACTCCTGCTGAGATCCCTCGCGGCCAGGTGTATGAGTTTCTCCTCAACCACGTGGTGCACACCAAGGACGGCCTCGAGCTGGTTCGAACCCAGTGGACCGACCTCTCGAATGCCTCCCGCAAGGTGCTCGAAAATGTCTAAGGTCCGGGAAGTCTGCCGTCACATTCGATCCAAGAACGCCGGTCCTTTTTGGGTAACCATTGATCTATTTTTCCGCAACGAGGAAGTTTACCGCCGCTATCGAGATACGCCCGCGCTCGGACCGGAGGTGATCGAACGTCTCTACGGAACGGACCCGGGCCTGGTCAAGCGCCTGCCGGTGGACGCCCTGCGCATGGTCAAGATCTCATTTCCGCGCGCCAAGCCACAGGGTTGGATGGGAGAGCGCGACATGCACGCGGGACAGCACTACGCACGATTGCTGGACGTCGAGATCGGCTGACTCTACCGTCATTCGGGCGGCGGCGCATTCTCGGGCACATCGCTTTCGTCCGGCTGTCCAGTGGTTTGGGGCTTACAGGAAAAATTCCCCTCGACCAGTCTCGTGACCAGCGAGATGGCCTTTGCGACGCAATAAGCGTAATCCTTTTGCGATGTCCAGACGGTCCTCGTACTTCCGTCCTTCGTATAGTCGACGCGACAGCCGCCTAACTCCCGCGTATCGCTCGATGCGTTGCGCCTCAGAATGCTGACGACTCGTTTGACGGGGCCCGACGTGCAAATAAACTCCTCGTGCGGTTGGATCTGGGCTTGCGCACTCGTAACGCCCGCCATGGCCAAGCACGAGATGCAGATGAGTCGAACCCAATGGGCAATGTTCATGAAGGCGTTTCCACCGCTTGGCGCGCAGACTGTAGGAATTATCCGACGACCGCTGCGACCTGGTCGTTACGGGGGATCATTCGGACATTGAGGAGGACATTTCGCGCGACCACGTTTCTGTGACTCGCGCGTAGAGTGAACGTTCCCACCGCAGGCTCTCGGTATGACTGGACAGGGGTTGGGCTAAAATGCCCGCGTCCCATCCTGAAGGAGAGTCCCGATGCGTTTCCACCAACTCACCCTTGTTCTGGCGGCGGCTGGATTGAGCGCGAGCCTGTCCGGTGAAGCGCAGACACCGCCCACGGCCAATCCGCTCGACGCTGTGCCGGACACCATGCCATTCGACGTTCCTTACGGAGCACCGATTTCCCTCGACCGGGCCGCGAGCGCGATAGCGGCGGCCGTGGCGGAAGCCAAGAAACACGACTGGAAGCTCAACGTGGCGGTGGTCGATTCGGGGGCCAACTTGGTCGCATTCCAGCGCATGGACGGCGCTCAGCTCGCGTCGATCGCGGTTTCACAACACAAGGCGCGGGCGGCCGCCAGTTTCCGGCGCGAGACGCGAGTGATGGAGGATGGCGTCCAGTTGAAGCAGAATTACTACATCCTCACGCTCGACGGCGCGATTGCCTCACGCGGTGGGATCCCTCTAGTCGACAAGGGAAAACTAATCGGCGCGATCGGCTGCTCGGGTGGTACCGGCTCGCAGGACGAAGTGGCGTGCAAGGCGGGCGCGGCCACCGTGAAGTAGCCGCGACCGCTCGCGTCGCCGTCCGGCCTCACCGACCGGCGTTTGGCGCTAGGTTTCCGCAAGCGCCTTCAGATCGGCGAGGCCCTTGTCGAACGAACCGCCGATCATCTTGTCCATGTTGAAGATCGTTCCAAAGACTCGATTGATGTAGGGATAGGGTCCGGTCATCGTCCAGGTCACCGTCGTCGTTTGCGCCTGCGACTGCAGATCAAAGACGACCTTGTTGTGGCCTTCCATCGGCTTGCGAATATCCAGCTTCATCGTAATGCTCGCCGGCGACTCCGCGTCGACGATGGCCAAGCTGCCCGAGCCCGCGCTCCCACCACCCTGCCAATCGAAGGCGGCACCGTTGCCGCTGACCGCACCACTGCGGTACGTGATCAGTGTGCTGGGGTCCTGCTTCGCGAACGGATTCCATTGATTGAATACCTTCAGGTCGTTGATCAAGGTAAACACCTTCTCGCGCGGCGCCCTGATATCGATGGACCGGGTGACTCGAAAGTCATTGGGCAGGGTCGCGGCCTTGATGAGCACGAACAAAATCGCGCCGAGCAGTATCACGCCGATCAACACGAATATCTTTGTCATGTCTGTCTCCTTATCGCTGAGTGTATTACACGCTTTGTCCTGCGATCGGCTTTCCACCGTTCGCGGCCGGCTCGCCGCCTTTGAACGCGCGTGGTTTGAGTCCCACGGCGCCTTTCCTCTAGGACGAACGACGCCGGCGTAATCCGACAGCACAGGGGCCGCACCCTGTGCTAACGTCGGTTCCGACATTTTTTCGTCGATTGGGTGCGGACGCAGGCAGATAACACAGGGGTGTCCATGTTGACGGTAACTGAAGCGCTCAAGCGGCGGATTTCCACGCGAAAATTTCGACCGCAGCCGCTGGCGGAAGCGCTCGTGCACGAGATCCTCGACGCCGCTCGCTGGGCTCCATCGGGCGGCAATCTACAGCCGTGGAAGGTCATCGCCGTGGCCGGCGCCGAACGCGCCGCCGTCACCGAGCTCGCACGGCGGGTTCACGCCGCGGAAGGTCCCGACGAGAGTACGGAGCGGCCGGTGTATCCACCGAATCTCTGGGAGCCCTATCGGACGCGCCGGTACAAGCTGGGTGAGGACCTGTACGCGCTTCTTGGGATACCCCGGTCCGACCGCGCCGGCCGGCTTGCCCAGTTCGCCCGCAACTACGAGATGTTCGGCGCTCCGGTCGAGCTCTTCTTCATCATCGACGAACGGATGGGTCATGGGCAGTGGGCGCATCTTGGCATGTTCATGCAGTCGGTCGCCCTCGCGGCATTGGAACGCGGCGTGAGCTCATGCATGCAAGAGGCCTGGGCGGCTTTACGGTTGAGCTTGAAAAGACACTTTGCGCTCGACGAGCACGAACTCGTCTATTGCGGAATGGCGCTGGGTTATGCCGACGAAACCGCTGCGGTCAACTCGCTGCGCTCGGATCGCGCGCCGGTGGAGGAGTTCGCAAGCTTCCGCGGATTCGCGTAGGACCTCCGTGCCGGCCGAGTCCGGAGGCGAATGCGGTTGCGCCTGCGTGCGCTTCACCTGAGGCCAACGTATCCAAACCACGCTTGATTTCATTTTGCATTGCGATCGATTCATCCAATCCCCACTGTTCGATGGCGGAGAGCCGATCGTTCCTCAGACAGGTTTGCGGGAACGATGCGATCTGCCGCGCGAGTTCGACCGCCGCCGGCAACGCCTGGCCGGCGGGCACCAACCGGTTCGCAAGTCCGATAGCGAGCGCTTCTTGTGCGCGCACTTCGCGACCGGTCAGGATCAAATCCATTGCACGGCCGTGCCCGATCAGGCGCGGCAGGCGGATGGTACCGAGATCGAACAGCGGCACCCCGAACCGGCGACAGAAAATACCGAATGTCGCAGTGTCCGATATCACCCGCATGTCGCACCACAATGCCAGCTCGCAGCCGCCCGCGACCGCATAGCCTTCAACGGCGGCGATCACCGGCTTCGCCAAACGCATCCGCGTAGGACCCATGGGTCCGTCTCCCTCAACGGCGATCGGCCTGCGTTCCCCGTCCGCCAGCGCTTTCAAGTCCGCGCCTGCGCAGAAGTGGCCGCCGGCCCCGGTCAAAATCGCCACATCCAGCGCGCTGTCGGCATCGAAGCGTCGAAACGCGTTCGCTAGCTCCTGCGCTGTGGCATGGTCGACTGCGTTTCGATGCTGCGGCCGGTCGATAGTCACTACTGCGATACTTTCCAATCGACTGGTGGATACAGCCATGCGCCCTCCCACATTCACGAATTTTGCGTTTGCTCGCCTTACTACACTCTTGACGATCCGCGACCGCCCGGTCAAGCTTGAAACGCATTGACATCGACAATAGCGCAACAGGGATACCATGCGAACAGGAAAACTGATCAGGGCCTCACTCGCTGTCGCTGGCCTCGGACTCGCGCCGTTGAGCAATACGGCTTTTGCAGGAAAGATGGAAGCGCTGTTGGGAGATTGGGATCTCAACGTCGCGAAATCAAAATTTGAGCCCAGCCCGCCCTTGAAAAAATACACGATGAAGGTGATCGACGCCGGCGCGGATCATCTGCTGATCAAGAGCGACTGGATCGAAGCTGACGGCACCGTAGGTCACGTGGAATATTCCACCGCATTTGATGGCAAGCCAATACCCATCATCGATTATCCCATCGCAGACACCGTGACGGACACGATGGTCAACGCGACTACCTGGCAATCCGTCTGGACCAAGAACGGCAAAGTAGTCGAGCGCGAACTCGAGACGATTTCCTCGGATGGCAAGACATTCAGCGAAATTGATGAGGGGAAGGATGAGAAGGGAAGGAAATTCAAGAATCACTTGGTTTTCGAGCGGCCGTAGTGACGGTCTACGCCCATGGCGTCGGCACCATTTTCATCCCATGGCGGGCACGAAGCGTTATCAGACCCTGAGGTTCGACGGGATGCCCCGGCACGAGCCGGAGCCGGTAGCGCCGCGCCACGGTGGCGAGCAGAAGCGTCGCTTCCGCCGTGGCGAAAGCCGCTCCAATGCAGATACGACGCCCGCCGCCGAAGGGAAGATACGAGAAGCGAGTACGTGCGGCAGACTGCTCCGGTGAGAAGCGTTGCGGATCGAATCGTCCCGGATCGTGCCAAAGTTGCCGGTGGCGGTGGAGCACCCACGGAGCGATCAGCACCGCGGAGCCCTTGGACACGTGCCGCCCTGCGAGGGTGTCATCGGCGAGCGCCTCGCGCGCGATGGTATGCACCGGTGGATAGAGTCGCATGGATTCTTCTATCACCATTTTTGTATAGGTGAGCTTGCTCAGATCCTCGGAGTTGGGTACGCGCCCACCGAGCACGGCCGTCAGTTCAGCGTGCAATTTCGCCTCCTCGGCGGGATGTTGCGACAACAGATACCAAATCCAGGTCATTGCCATGGCGGTTGTCTCGTGTCCTGCCATGAAGATCGTGATGACGTGATCGCGCACTTCCTGCGCGCTCATGCCGCCGCCGGTTTGCTCGTCGCGCGCGGCGATCAGGCGGGCCAGCAAATCCATGCGACCGCTTTCCGGATTACGCGAACGCAGCTTGATCAGGCGATCGATCTCCGTATCGAATTCGCCGAGCGTGCGACCGGCGACTCTAATTCGTCCCAAACCCGCCAGCCATGCGGGCCAACCGAGAAAATCCATCATATTCGGGCGCATCTGGGCCTGATAGCGTCCCGCGCCACGCTCCATGATGGCGACGATGTGGTCTGAATCGGACGAAAACATCGTGCGGGAGATGATGTTGAGCGTCACCTCCATCATCGCCGTGGCGACATCGATGCCGGCACCCGCGCCGAGTTTGCTCCAATCCGCCAGCAACTCTTGGGCAGCCCCGGTCATGATCGGCGCGTAAGACACGATGCTGCGATGGTCAAAGGCGGGCGACATGGTGCGGCGATGCCCCCGCCAGGTCTCTCCTTCCGAGGTGATGAGCCCCCTGCCGAGGCCCGGCTCGAGAATACGGCGAGTGATCTCGGTCTTCTGATAGTTTGCCGCATTGTCGAGCAGAACGTGCTTGATCGCAGCCGGCTCGTTGACGAGGAACCGGGAGCGCCCGAACATCTTCCTCTCGATGATGTCGCGCTCGTAGGCTTCTTCGCCATAGGTGGCGATCATGTTGTCGCGCAGAGTGCGAAAAAACTGAAACAGCGGCATGCGGCCGCGGCGCGGCACCGGTGCCGGCAACACCGGAGCGATTACGGAATCATCTCGACTCGACATGTTTGCACTACTCCAAAGGGTGCCGCATTCGGCATTGTACTCTCCGCCTATAAGTCCAATAATCCATCCGAGCGTGTAATCCATGACCTTTGAACATGACATTGTGGTGATCGCCACCTACGTCCTTCTGCTCCGATCCTCTCGTGAAACCTCGATCCATGCTGGCCATCGCTCGAACGGGGCGAGAATCAGCTCTCGATGCCTTCTTCGGTTCAGCCGCGCCCAGCGACCTCGTCGAATTGGTATCCGCAGCTCGAGCACTGGAACTTTTTCCGCTGCTGAAATCGGCCGACTTAGTCGGCGCCGCTCTCTATCGTGGTTCCGCGGACATCGACGTACACGCACTTCACCAGGGCTATCTGCGGTTGTTGAAGTCCCGCAAAGGCACCATCGCGACGGAAGCGAGAGTCATTGGACTCGAGCACGAGCGAGATGTTTGGGCCGTGACGACCGCGCAGGATACGGTGCATGCCGGGGTCGTCGTCAACGCCGCCGGTGCCTGGGCCGGAGAAATCGGCAAGCTTGCTGAAGCGATGGACATAGGTCTTCAGCCGATGAAACGTACCGTTTGCCTCATCGAGCCACCGGCCGGACGGAATGCGCATCTGTGGCCGATGGTGTTCGATGTCGAAGAGCAGTTCTACCTGAAGCCCGACGCCGGGATGCTGCTGCTCTCCCCGTGCGATGAGACATTGACGGACCCCTGCGATGCCCAGGCAGACGAGCTGGACATCGCGATTGCCGTGGACCGCGTGGAACGTGCAACGACGCTGGAGGTGAAGCGCATTGCTCACAAGTGGGCAGGGCTTCGCTCATTCGTCAACGATCGGTCCCCGGTGGTGGGCTACGATCCGTATCGGCCCGGCTTCTTCTGGTTGGCAGCTCTCGGCGGCTACGGAATCCAAACGGCGCCGGCGCTCAGCCGGCTTGCGGCATCTCTGGTTCTCGGTAAGCGAGCGGATTCACATGCACCCCCGGACGGCGTCGAGGTGGCGGCGCTTTCGCCCACCAGACTTATGTCCAATTCTGTCGAGCCGTGAAACCCGCCTATATGGCTCGATGGCTTTCGACGATCACCTCGAGAGCCCCGCGAACGCCCTGTTTTTGGGTTACCGGGATCGTCGCCGTTGCGCCCGCGGGTTGATCGGCAGTCGCCGGTACCGGCAGTGCAAACGCGACAAAAACGGCTGCAAATTGAGCAAATACGGCAAAAACCGCCGCAAAAGAGCAAACGATATTACTGCGCATGCGTAGTCCTCCGCAAAAAACCGATGAACTGTCGCGGGCCTACTCTACGTCGGGATGGGCAGCCATTAGGCGTGCGCCGCTCGTGTAAGCGAGATTGAAAGTGTGGAATCCGTCACGAAATCGTCAACGCTTTCGTTCGCCTGCGCCATGACGGCCACATGAGTAACCACGCTCTAATCAATGCAGGTCAAATACTCCTCGTCCATGCTCTTCCGTGAGCTCGAGGATTCGTCCCCCTCCGCGAGCCACGCAAGTCAGCGGATCATCGGCGATGAGCACCGGCAGCCCGGTCTCTTCCATGATCAATTTATCGATGTTGCGCAGCAATGCGCCTCCGCCGGTGAGCACGATACCGCGCTCCGCCACATCGCTGCCGAGATCCGGCGGCGTTTGCTCGAGCGCCTGCCTCACCGCGCCAACGATCCCTTGCAGCGGCTCTTCGAGCGCCTGCAGTATTTCGTTCGAGTTCAACGTGAACGCACGTGGCACCCCTTCCGAGAGGTTTCTTCCCCTGACGGTGATTTCGCGCACCTCTGCGCCGGGATAGGCCGAACCGATTTCAATCTTGATGCGCTCTGCGGTCGCCTCTCCGATCAAGATGCCGTAGTTGCGGCGGACGTACAGCATGATCGCTTCGTCGAACTTATCTCCGCCCATGCGCAAGCTCGCCGCGTACACGATCCCGTTCAACGAAACCACGGCGACTTCGGAAGTGCCGCCACCGATGTCGAGAACCATCGAGCCGCGTGCCTCATGCACCGGCAGGCCTGCACCCACGGCGGCGGCCATGGGCTCAGGCACGATATCGACCGTGCGCGCGCCTGCACCCTCTGCGGACTCCTTGATGGCTCGGCGTTCGACCTGGGTTGAGCCGAACGGCACGCACACGAGTACGCGCGGACTCGGACTAAAGAAGCGATTGCCGTGAACTTTGTTGATGAAGTACTGAAGCATCTTTTCGGTGTAGGTGAAATCGGCAATGACGCCATCCTTCATGGGCCGCACCGTCGTGATGTGCCCCGGCGTTCGTCCGAGCATCTTCTTTGCCTCGACACCCACGGCCACCACGACCTTGCCGCTGCGCCCGGGTTCGTTCTGCACCGCGACGACTGAAGGCTCGTTGAGTACGATTCCCCGCGATTTGATATAGATCAAGGTATTGGCGGTGCCAAGGTCGATCGAGAGGTCATTGGAAAAATGGCCGCGGAGGCGGTTCAGCATGGAAGGTTGTCTTTCTCGAACGGGTGGGGAATCCCGTTGCAGTGCGAGGACTGATCAACGGGCTTAAGGAGTCGCGCCACATGTAGCACGTTTTTGGCCGCACCGCCCGTGCGTTCGAACGTATTTGCGCAAAGTCTCTGTCAATCAGAACCGCATCGAGAGGCCCGCGAGCACTTCGCCCTGAAATAAGCCGGTGCCCTTGATTGCGACGGTGCACCCGACGGTACCGCCGCAGAACACCGCGCTGTGATTGTTGAGCAGGATGCCGTAACCCCGTCCTTCGAAGCGAAGTCCGACATGCGCACCGAGAGGGACCATCCAGCCTATGCCGAGATTGCCCGAGAAGAAAGTCTCGGAATTCAGGCCGCCCCGGTCAGGTTTTGCGGTCGTGGCCCCAATGCCACCCATGACGTACAGCCCGCGGCCCATTTCGTCGATGAAGTTGGTCCCGCCTATCTGGTAATTGTGAAGGGTGAGGCCGATATTGTTCGACCGCGGCGAGAACACACCGGACGTGAGCGCCGTTTTCTGCTGACTGTAGAAAAGCTCGACCTGACTGTTGCTGTCCAGCCCGATGTCCACCGCCAGAGCGAAGCTCGACCCGTTGTCAAGATTGCTGGTCGAGTTGGTAGTGGCATCCGTCACACTGCCGCCGAAGCGGTCGCCGCCATAGACGGTGATGGCGCTTTCGTACTTGCCGGTGGAGGCGCTCTGGGCATGCGCACACTGCCCCGGCGCCGCCGAGAGTGCGACGAGCAACGCCACCCAGCCCGCCAGAAAGGGGTGGCCGCCTAATCGTGAAACTGCGTCGATGATCTCGACACCCTCGTGTGAGCATGCAACGGCAGAGGCTCACGGCGTCAGTATTCAGTCAATCGGTCGAAGTGTAGCAACCTGGCCGCCGGCCGGGGGGCTACGATCGAATCATGTCCGCATGGCGGAAAGCGGACGCGCGCTTCACGAGCCGCTTGACTCT
>Ga0209488_10002287_pt1 | contig 15817 bp, 17 predicted proteins | sample Rivendell_Oct201_8_FD_188349 | JGI IMG/M metagenome (GOLD analysis project Ga0209488, IMG submission 188349) | Vadose zone soil microbial communities from the Eel River Critical Zone Observatory, Northern California, USA -... | ecosystem: Environmental > Terrestrial > Soil > Vadose zone >... | reverse complement strand
CCGCATCATCTGTCAGGCGGCATGCAGCAGCGGGTCGCGATCGCGCGGGCGCTTGCCTACAACCCGTCGGTTCTGCTGATGGACGAGCCGTTTGCGGCGCTCGACGCGCTCACCCGCGACGCCATGCAGCGCCTGCTGGCCGACGTCTGGCGCGAGACCCGCAAGACCGTGATCTACGTGACCCACAACGTAGCCGAAGCGGTCTATCTCGCCGACCGGGTGATCGTAATGACGCCGCATCCCGGACGGATCAAGACCGAGGTGCCGATCACGCTGGCGCGCCCGCGCGATCCGCTCAGCGTCGAATTCCTGGAGTGCCAGAAGACCCTGCTGCGCCAACTGGGCGAGCAGCCAGACGACGCTTGAGCGGCTTGGAACGAAAAGGCCGCATGGCCAGGCCGGCGTTTGGATGATTAAATCCGCCCATAAGGGGTTGCCAAAACAAACCAGGCAAAACAAACCAGCCAAGACACCCATGAGGAACCGCCATGACCATTCCTTCCCCCGCAATCACCCGCCGCCACGCGCTCGCGGCGACTGGCGCCGCCGCGCTGACGAGCGGTCTTGGACTGCGGCCAGCATCCGCCCAGATGGCGACCATCCGGCAGGGCTATCAGACCAACATCTGGGGCATGCCGACCTACTACCTGCTCAAGTCGGGCGCGCTCGAGAAGCGCGGCATCAAGTTCGAGGAATTCGCAGTCGCCTCCGGCAATCTCACGATGCAGCAGATGGTGGCGCGCCAGGTCGACATGGGCACCTACGCGGCGCAGTCGTTCATCATCGGTCACGACAAGGGCGGCCTCGTTGCCATCGCCCAGATCGAATATGTCGGCAAGACCGCACAGATCGTGGCCCGCAAGGACCTCAACATCACCAAGGTCGAGGAGCTCAGGGGCCGCAAGGTCGCGAACCAGACCGGCTCATCGATCGGCAATGTCTTTGTCGACATCATCGCTCCCAAGGCGGGCCTCAAGAAGGGTGACTTCCAGGAGGTGCGCATGGACGTCAACAACATGGCGGCGGCGCTCGCCGCCAAGACGGTGGACGCCTTCGTTGGCGTCGAGCCCTTCAATGAGATCGCGGTCGCCGAAGGCTTCGGCGTCTCGCTCATGGACTTCTCCAGCATCGACAAGATGCCGGTGTTCATGGCGGCCACGCCTGACTTCGTGCAGAAGAACCCCGACACCGTGGTCGCCTATCTCAAGGCCTGGCAGGAAGTGGCCAATGACTTCAAAAACAATCCCGGCAAGGTCTCCGATCTCATCTACAGCTACTTCAGCTCCAAGGGCTTCACCATGTCGCGCGAGACTCTCGCCAAGGCGCTTGCGCGCGTCGAGGTGAGCCCGGGCTTCCCGGCCGGGCTCGAGCCCGACTTGCGCCGCGACGCCGAGGTGCTGCTGCGCGAGAAGAAGATCGAGGCCATTCCGGACTGGAAGAAGGCGCTGCGGCCGGACTTATGGGCCAAGGCGGCGGCTTAATTTTGCTGCTCGGGAAGTCTTGGGTGTCCCGGGCGACCGAAGGGAGACCCGGGACCCAGAGCGACACGTCTCGGCGCTTTATCGCGACACGCAGCACCTTGTCGCCCAAATGCGACAGCCGGCACGGTGCCGTTTCTCTCCTGGGTCCCGGGTCTCTCTTCGGTCGCCCGGGACACGTAGAGCAATCGATCGGATCAAAGTCTAACCGGCCTCAATCCTTCTTCAGGTAGACGCCGTGGCAGGAATCGCAGGCCACGCGCAATTGCGCGACCTGCTCCTTGAAGACCTGCTCGGTCTCGGCGCGGCTCGCCTGATAGGCGATCTCCGCCGCATCGCGGGCGCGCTTGTAGAAATCCGCAAAGCCGCTCCAAATCTCGGGAGCCGCATAGGTGTCTGAGCCGGGATCGCGATCGACGTTGGGCTTCCACTCATTCGTGTTCTGCGGAAAGAGATGCGGGAACGCCATCAGCATCACCGAGACGATGTCGGCGTGATTGCGGCCTTCGGCGAGGTCGATCTTGGCGGAGCTCGCATTGGCTTCGAGCTCGTCCATATTGCTGCTGATCGAGTCCATGAGGACTTTGCGGGCGAAGATCGTTTCCTTGGGTGGTGTCACGCCCCGTTCCTGCCCCCACGCGATCGGACCTGATGCGGCGGCGCAAAGCCCGACCATCGCCGCCATGTGCGACCAACGCCGCCGTCGCTGTCCACTCATCACCAACACCTCCGTTCCATCACACCCGCGATCGGACATCCGGCGCCTCGTGCGTCGCAAGGCCTGGCGTGCGCGTGCGGGCGGGCCGAAGCGCCGCCACGAGCGCGATCGCAAGCCCGAGCGCCAGCATCTTCCAGGCCGCGGGCACTCCCAGCTCCAGGCTGAAATTGGCGCCAAGCGTCCCGGCCGGCTCGTAGCCATGATAGGCCCAGACCCAGCCAGCTTCGAGCAGCGCCGTGAACAGTGTCGACACGACCGCAAGCGCCGTGAGCGCAAGGGCATCAGCGCCCAGCCGGCGGCGCGCAAGCAGCCGCCAGCTCATCAGCCAGAAGAACATCCCGCAGGTGAGGTATTGATCCGAGAATATGCCGGGCGAAAGCAGGTAATGGATGAGCGCCAGCGCCGATACCACGTAGACCGTGTTGTGCAGCCGCTGCCAGCTCAGACCCATGCGCTCAACCGCGACATCAAGCGAGGTCGCGCCCAGCGCGATCAGTCCCAGCGTCGCCGCCATGGCCAGGATCAAGCTTGGCCTTGTCACCATCTCACGGCCGATGCGCGTGAAGTCCCACAATCGCAATGCGAAATAGATGACGAGATGCGCGATGGTGTAGACCAGCGCCGTCACGCCGATCATCCGCCGCACGATGATGAGCCGGCCGAAACGCAGGATCGTCACCGCCGGCGTGATGGCGAGCGCCAGCAGCAGCAGCGCGGTCGCCCATAGCCCGGACCAGTAAGTCAGTCCACCCATCGGGACCGGCCCGAACTCGCCGGTGCGGAGCTGATCGATCAGCCAGAGCGCAGGCGCAAACATCAGTGCGAATGTGCCGGCCTTGAGCCAGGACCATCCGTGTCCTCGGTCTTGCCACGGCCAGATCACTCGCACACGCGACCACTCCTCAGCTCGGGTAGAGCGACCCGAGATAGGCGGTCAGTCGCCCTCCGACAAGCACCGCCGCCCACAACAGGCCGGTCGCCGCCGCGAACCGCGCGCCACGCGGCGTGGCTTTTCGGCCTGCATCCCAGCTTGATACCTCACTCCTGACGATGCGCTGGAACATCACGGTCACGATGATGCTGGCGAGAAGAAACATCATCTTTATTTCGAACATGCCATCGCCCAGATACTGCGCTGGCTTCGTCATCCAGAGCGTCAGGCCGCTCACGACCTGGACCACCAGTGCGACCCAGATGAACGGGATCAGCCACAGCACCGCGCTGTACGGGATCGTCCGGAACAAGCCCAGCATGCGCAGGGTGATAATGGCCATGAGGCCCACGATGGTCGCCGTCCCGAAAGCATGCAACGTCAGGGCTACCGGCCAACCCCACGATTCTTGAACCCACTGCACATATGGCGTCTGCGCCAGCCATTCGAGGAAGCCCATAGCGCTAGCCCTCGCTCTGATCGACGGTTTTGTTCAGACAGTAGACGGCCAGACCGGCCAGCCCCAGCACAGAGCCCGAGACCAGAATGACCATGAGAATGATAAAGCCGTTTCCGGATAACATCGCTTTTCCTCTCCATCAAAGGTAAGGCAGCAGCCGGCCGCCCATGATCACGATCGTCCAGGACGCCAGCACCAAGGCGGCGACCCATTTGGCGCCCATCGGCGCGTCCTCCCCCGCCTTCACAGCCCACAGCCGCTCCGACAGCGAGTAGTAAAGCACCGCAAGCGCGCCGATGGTCAGAAAGATGATCTTCGGCACGAAGGTGATCTCGTTCAGATAGCGGCTGGAATCCGCCTGCAGGATCAGCATCCCGGTGAACACATTCATCGTCACGCCGAAGACTCCGATCGGCAACAGGCGGTGAATGGCGGCAAACGACATCGATTTACAAAAGCCAAGGACGCGCAGCGATGTAACCAGCGCCACGCCGAAAACCAGCGAGTAGCCGAAGAAATGCAGGGTCTGCCAGGGCACGAACCAGGTCACCTGGTTGATCGCCAGCTCGATCGCCGGGGTCCAGCCAAGCTTCGGATCGGTCGCCAGCACATCCGTCGGCAGCACGATCTCCGGATGATTGATCTGCCCGCCGCGGTGACCGGTCTCGGCCAGGATGCCGAACGTCACGACCGCGAATGCCAGCACCAGATAGAGCGACAGGTTGGAGAAGCGTCCCAGGTACCGGTAGCGCCAGAGCTCGATCCAGGCCGTGACGCCAGTGAACGCCATGCCGAACAAAGCAAGCAGCGCCATGTCGCGGTGCGTGTTGATCACGGCTTTCGAGATGCCTGGGATCACCGGGTCGGTCACCGCCCACATCGAGGCATTGCCGGTGACGTAGGTCGGAACGGTCAGAATGGCGCAGACCACGAATAGGAAAAGACCCGCGCGCTTGAGAACGATATTGTCCAGGATCAGCGCGCCGACATAGACCCCAAGCCCGATCACAAATCCGACGGTCGGAAAGTGGTTCAGGATCATGTGCGCGTGCGACCACAGCTGCGACGTCTTCTGCGTCTCCGGATCGAGGCGAAGCTCGCTGTGATTGATCTCCCACCCGAGCTCACCGGCAACCATCATCAGGGCCAGCGTCACCAGACCAAGCCCCAGCACCAGATGCAGCGCGTTCTCGGACGGACGTCCGATCCACGAGCGGACGAGCTCGAGCCAGGCCACGATCCCGGTCACCGCCATGAAGAGCAGCGCGGCGACGCTCCACTTGAAGTGGCTGTCCATCATCGTTTCGGCAAACCTGGGGTTGCCGGCTAGCCCGGTCATGGCATGATCGCCGCTGAGATAGGTCGGAACGGTCGCCAGCGCGACCAGGGCAATGATGATGAGGCAGGCGCGCTTGATGATATCCTTGTCGGTGTAGAGCCCCATTCCATAGAGGCACAGCGCGAAGAACAGCCCGACCGAAGGCAACAGGCTGACCAGAATGTGCCAGTGCGCCCAGGATTGCGGAATTAAATGCATGTTAGCCCCCCTCGAACTTTCCCGGTTCGTATCTACGAGTAAAGGTCATCCGCCGGTCGCCTCCGCCCCCGGAGGCGATCAGCGGTCGTTGGCACATCATCGACTTGGCGTGAAGTAGCGCAGATCCGGCGGTGGCTGGTCCTTCCGGGTCGGCGATAGAAAGCCATCATCGCCGATCGAATAGACCTCATCGCCCAGCGTCACATACTGGTTGTTGTCCGCGCACAGGTGCTCGGTCCATTCCGCGTCGCGATCGCGCCGGTAGCTTCGCGTCACGGTCCATGGACCGGTCAGCGCATGGTCGATGGTGGTGATCTCGTCATGAAGAAGGTTGGGATCGCTCTTGTCGAGATAGATGCGCTCCTTGATGACTGTCTCGTTGTCCTTGTGCAGCGGGAGGCCGCTATCGTCGAAGGTGCGCGGCCCCTTCATGCCGCGGGTCTCGACCACCAGCGTGTCGAAGCGCCCGTCGTTGTCGGTGTCCTCCCATTTGCCGATCGAAAAGCCCGAGAACGCCGGCTCGATGTCGTCTGCAAACTTGCGGCCGTCGGTATAGATGCGGCGGAACTCGCTCATGTAGGTCAGCATGATGTAGGTCGTGTCCGGCATCACGATGATCTCCATCGGCTCGGGCACGATCATCGAGCGCGGCATGCCGGGCGGCAGGCACGACGTCAGATTGACGCCGGCCGCCTGGCGCGCGAGCGCCGTGTCGTACATGGCCTGATATTCGGGCGTGAGCGGCGCCTGCTGCCCACGCCCCGGCGGCTTGGACGGGTCCCAGGGCGTTGCCTGACCACGGTCGGCCCTGATCCACGATCCCTTGAGATCGGGATATTTTGCCTCGTCGTGCGCGAAGCCAGATGCCGTCGCGGCGCCCAAGGCGGTCACGAGCGCAACGGCGCCGATGATGCAGCGATTGATCATGATCTCCTCCCTTTTTTTTACTGCCTGCGTTCTTGTGCGCGGCTATTTCGGTTGATTGAAGTATTTCAAGTCCGGCGGCGCCTGGCCCTTCTTGACGGGCATCAGGAAGCCGTCGGCGCTGACCATGTAGTTCTCCTTGCCGAGCAGGAGCTGCTGGTTGCCTTCATTGCAGATGTACTCCGACCAGTGCGGGCTGTGCTCGCGCTGATACTTCCTCGCGACCGACCAGGGGCGCGTGAGCGCATGATCGGTCACCTTGATATCGGCGTGAAGAACGTCGGCGTCATTCTTGTCGAGATAGATGCGCTCCTCGACGACGGTCTGATTGTCAGAGTGCAGCGGGATGCCAGGCGTGCCGTCGAAGGTGCGCGGACCTTTGAAGCCACGCGTTTCGATCACGAGCGTGTCGTAGCGGCCGTCGCCGTCCCCATCGAGCCATTGGCCGATGGAATAGCCCACGAAGCTGGGCGTGATCTTGGCCGGCCAGGCGCGCCCGTCGGTGTAGATGCGGCGCAGCTCGTTCATGTACGACATCCGGATGTAGGTCGTCTCCGGCAGCACGATCACGTCCATCGTCTCGTAGACGATCATGGCCCGCGGCATGCCGGACGGAATGCAGGTGACCGTCATGTTGCCTTCGAGCGACCCCGCGGCGCGCACCGCCAGGATGTTGTCGAGCAGCGCCTGGTATTCAGGCGTGAGCGGCGGTTGTTGACCGCGCCCGCCAGGCTTGTTCGGATCGAACGCGGCGGAGCCGATCCGCGTCCACTGCGCCCGCATGTCGGGATATTTCGTTTCGTCGTGCGCGCCCGCGCTGGTCGCCGTCACGCACAGCATCGCCGCCAGCGTCAGTGCACCGATCGAAGAAACGTCACGCATGGCCGCACAAAACTCCACTACTGAAAGTGCCGCAAGTCGGGCGGAGACTGATTCTTCCGGGTTGGCATTAGCAGCCCGTCGGCGCCGATGACATAGTTTTCCGACCCGATCAGAACATGCCGGTTGTTCTCGGAGCAAACATATTCCGACCAGATCGGCTCCTTGGCCGGCAGGCGGCGATAGCTGCGCTGCACGGTCCAGGGCTGCGTCAGCGCGCTGTCGATCGCGGTGATCTCGTTGTGCAGGACACTCGGGTTGGCCTTGTCCGAGGTGATGCGCTCGCGAACAATCGCGCGGCCATCTTCGTGGAAGGGAATGCCGCTTGAATCATAGCTGTGCGGGCCCTTGATCGCGCGCGTCTCGGCCACCAGCGTGTCGAAGCGGCCGTCGCCGTCGGTGTCCTCCCACTTGCCGATGGAATAGCCGGCAAACGAGGGCTCGATGTCCTTCGGCCAGTCGCGTCCATCGGTGAAGATGCGGCGTAGCGTGCCAAATAATTCCAGCATCACGTAGGTGGTGTCGGGCGTGATCACGATCTCCATCGGCTGCACGGCGATCATCACCCGCGGCATGCCGGTCGGAATACAGCGATAGGAAGGATCGGAGCCCTGCCCGCCGGCGGCCTGGTCGCGCAGGTTGGCTTCGAACAATGCCTGATAGTCCGGCGTCAGTGGGGCCTGCTGGCCCGCCCCCCAGGGCTTGGCCGGATCCCATGGGGCGCCCTGGCCACTGCCAAGCCGCATCCACTGGCCCTTCCAGTCGGGATACTGGGTGGCATCGAGCGCCGCGCCGTCATCAATCGCGAACGCGAGAATGGCGAACGCGAGCGCCGGCGCGAACACCCCTATCAAGACCCGACCTTGCATTCCCTGGCGCTCCCGGCGAGGAAAAGGCTCACTTGGCGCTAGTGCCCCGTTTCCGAAGTTCGTGATACCACCTCAGCACCCTCTGACACGAACTTCGGAAACAAGGGGCACTAGCAACTTCATGATTCCAGTGCCGCTTTTCGATTTGAAGTTCCTAACAGAGTTTGCTGCAGGTGGTGTAGGAACTTCAAATCGGCGGCACTGGTGAGCCTCCCTAGTTTTGCGTTTGTTTTTGGTTGAAGTATCTCAAATCCGGAGGCGGCTGGCCCTTGCGCACGGGCATCAGCAGACCGTCGCTCAGCGCATAGTCCTCCTCGCCGATGCGGATGGTCTGGCCATCCTCATTGCAGACGCGCTCGGTCCATGTCGGCCGCGCAGCGGCAGCGCGCCGGTAGCTCTGGGTCACGGTCCAGGGCTTGCTCAACGCGTTGTCGAATGTCGTGATCTCGTCGCGCAGAAGACGCGGATCGTTCTTGTCCGAACTGATCCGTTCCTTGATGAGCGCCTGCTCGTCGGCGTGCAGGGGAATTCCGCTGTCATCGTAGCTGTGCGGCCCCTTGATCCAGCGCGTTTCGATTGCGAGCGTATCAAAACGGCCGTCGCGATCGGTGTCTTCCCACTGCCCAATCGAGAAGCCCGCATAGCTCGGCTCGCGCTCCTTCGGCCACGCCCGCCCATCGGTGAAGATGCGGCGCAGCGTCGAGGAGGTCTCGATCATGATGTAGGTCGTGTCCGGCATGATGACGATCTCCATCGGATGGATCGCCATCATCACGCGCGGCATCGCAGCCGGAATGCAGCGCACCGTCGGGTCGCTGGCTTTTGCGCCGACGGCGAGCTGCTTGAGATTGGCTTCGAAGACGGCCTGGTATTCGGGATTTAGGGGGGGCTGCTGACCCAGCCCCCGGGGCTTACGAGCGTCCCACGGCGCGGTTTCGGCGCTGTCGGCTCTGACCCATTGGCCTTTCCAGTCCGGATACTTTGTCTCGTCAAGCGCCCGTGCACCATTCAAGGTGGCGCACAGCACTCCGATCAGCGCGACCAGGCTGATCGAACCTCGCATTGGCATGACTTATCATTCCCTGACCGCAACCGGCGGCCGAAGGTCGAGCGAGCGATCCGCCCCACAGAAAACTAGTGGGTTTCGGTGACCGCCTTGCCGTCCTTCATCTTGGTGTTCTTGACGTTCCAAGCACCGCCCGGAGCACCGCTGCGGAGCGGATCGATCTTCATATTGAGCTCGTCGCCCTGCTTGATGGTCTTGCTGGTCCAGCCATCACGCACCAGCGCGCTCGGGCTCGCACCCTCGAGGTTCCACACGACGTCCTTACCTTCCTTGCTGACCTTCAGCAGGATGAAGGTGTGCGGGCTGGTGAACTTGAACTCCTGCACCGAGCCGGCGAGCTCAATCGGGTTTTCCTGATCGAACATCGCGAAGGAGTGGTGAGCAATGGCGGCTCCGCCCAACGCCATCAAGCCACCCGCCACCACGAGTGCAGTCAACTTCCGTCCCATGCGAATCTCCCTTGTTTTTGCTTCAAGGCCGAATGACCAAGCTATTCTGCCGCGACAATCTAACACACGCCCAAACGGCGCGCTACACCCCCGTCAGGGTCCGGCCACAGGTAGATCGGTGGGCCGTCCTGGCGTTGCCCGAGATCAATGATTTCCGGGCGTTAGCCCGCTTCGCCGGTTTCTTCGGCCGCCGAAACGCGCTAAGTGCACCCCGCCCGTAACCCGATGGAGAGTACAATGTCGGCGACTGACAAGAGCCCCCTGCGAAGCACCTACGAGCCCATCTGCTGGAATTTCAAATTGCTGGCCCAGCATGAGCTCGACGGTTTCGGGGGCATGGGCGAAGGCATGGCGGTACAGGTCGCGCCCGACGGCCGCCGCATCATCTGGCTGGCGCATGAGAGCGCGCCAAAGAATTTCACCGCCGTCGACGTCTCCGACCCGCGCAAGCCCAAGGTCGTGGTGCAGACCGACCTGCCACAGCCCTATATGCGCTCGAACTCGCTAGAGATCACCGGCAACACCATGGCGGTCGCCTATCAGTGCCAGAAGGTTGGGCAAAAGCCAGCGGGCTTCGAGCTGTTCGACATCTCGGTGCCGGAGAGCCCGAAGTCGATCGCATTCGTGGACTGCGGCGGCGAGTATTCGCGCGGCGTGCATCAGCTCTGGTTCTGCGACGGCGAATACGTGCACATGGCTTCCGGCGCCCCCGATTTCAAGCCGACGCATCCGCTCGATGACCAGATCTATCGCTGCTTCGATGTGCGCAATCCCACCAAGCCAGTGGAAGTGGGCCGCTGGTGGCTACCTGGCACGCGCGAGGGCGACAACGTTCCGCCGCCTGCACGCCATGCCAAGCCCGCCATGGACAAGGGCAATCGCGCGCACAACACCAACGTCTATCCGCAGCGCCCGGACCGCATGTACCTCGCCTACATCGACGCCGGAATGTTCATCATGGACATCTCCGACAAGTCGAAGCCGAGGCCGCTCTGCCGCTTCGACAACTCGCCGCCCTATACTGGTTTCACCCACACGGTGCTGCCGCTGTTCGAGCGCAATCTGCTCGTCATGACCGACGAATCGACCGGCGACAACGCGGTCGACTGGCCGAAGCTGATCTGGATTCTCGACAATCGCAACGAGTCCAATCCGATCCCGATCGCGACCTGCCCGTTGCCGAACCCGGACGACTACAAGGATCGCGGCGGCCGCTTTGGCGCCCACAATATCCATGAGAACACGCCCGGCCCGAACTCGTGGAAGTCGGAGGAGATCGTCATCGGCACGTTCTTCAATGGCGGCCTGCGCGCCTACGATCTCTCCAATCCCTATCAGCCGAGAGAGGTCGCCACCTTCGTGCCGCCGGCGCCGCGCATGACCAAGATGAACTCGATCCAGCTCAACGACGTATTCGTCGACGAACGCGAGATCGTCTACACGGTCGACCGCTTCTCGGGCGGGCTCTACATCCTGGAGATGGATTTCTGACCACGCTCGACCTGTTTCCCTCCCGCGACCTCGGCCCGTTCGGGCGGCGGCAGAAACGCGCGCGCGGCGCGCGCCTGCCGGTCACGATCGTCACGGGCTTCCTGGGGGCCGGCAAGACCACCCTGGTACGGCGCTTCCTCACGACGCCGCAAGGCCGCGCCACTGCCGTCATCATCAATGAATACGGCGCGGTCGGCATCGACGATGCGCTGGTGCGTGGCACGACCGACGAGGTTGCGCTCCTGGGCAACGGCTGCGTCTGCTGCATCACGCGCTCCGATCTTCAAGTGGCGCTGCGTCGCCTGGTGATGGATCGCGACCGTGGCGCGCTGCCGCCGTTCGAACGCGTGCTGATCGAAACCTCGGGGCTCGCCGATCCGGGGCCGATCCTGCAGACCTTCGCAACCGACCGCGCGCTCGGGACTGAGTTCTTCGTCGAGGTGGTGCTGACAGCCGTCGACGCCGTGAGCGGCGTAGCGACGCTCGAATGGTCGGCGGAGGCACGCAAGCAGGCGATCCTCGCTGATCGCATCGTCATGACCAAATCGGACCTCGCCGATCCGGACGAGCCCGCGCGCCTCACGACACATCTGCGCACGCTCAACAAGCAGGCACCGATCGAGATCGCGGTCGATGGCGTGCTCGATCCGCGCTGCCTCACCGAGCCGGGCGCGGCCGAGCGCTCGGGTTTCGTGGCGGAGGCCGAGCATTCCGACGGCATCCTGAGCTTCGTCATCACCGAAGATGCGCCGCTCGACTTCAACGCCTTCGCCCGCTTCATGGAGACCCTGATGGCGCTGCGCGGCAGCGACCTCCTGCGCGTGAAGGGCTTTCTCAACATTGCGGGCTGCCGTGGCCCGGTGCTGGTGCAGGTCGTGCAGCACCTGTCGCACCCGCCGGTCGAGCTTGCGAGCTGGCCGGACGAGAGCCGCCTGAGCCGGCTCGTGTTCATCACCCGCGGCGTGCCCGAGCAGCAGGTGCGAAACTTGTTCGCGGCGGTGCGGGCGCTCGCCGCTGCGAACGGAGGTGCCGAACCCGGTTTTGTGCGACCGGCGGCCCGTCAATAAGGCGCGTCAATAAATCGTGAGGTTCCGTTAACCGCGTACTCTCGCCGCAGGGCAGCACCCCCCGTTCCAAAGGCGCGGGGGCTAGTCTAGTCTTTGGAAATAATCCAAAACTCGGCTAGACACTGCGGCCGGCGAAGGCCCCCTACCCTTTCCCAAACGAGCGTCACAAAGGGAGATATGCACCCATGGCTCGAATAAACCTCGACGTGAACGGCAAGGTCCATACGATCGATGCCGATCCCGACATGCCGTTGCTCTACGCGCTGCGCAACGACATCGGGCTCAATAATCCGCATTTCGGCTGCGGGCTCGCGCAATGCGGCGCCTGCACGGTGCATCTCAATGGCCAGCCGATCCGCTCCTGCTCGACGCCGGTCTCCGCCGTCGGCAACGGCAAGGTAGTGACGCTTGCCGGTCTCGGCACACCGGAAAAGCCGCATGCGATCCAGAAGGCCTATGTCGAGGAGCAGGTGCCGCAGTGCGGCTACTGCATCAACGGCTGGATCATGACGGCCGCCGCCCTCCTCAACGAAAAGAAGAAACCGACCGAGGATGAAATCAAGAATGCGCTCACCGGCCTCAAGTGCCGCTGCGGGACCCACGTCAGCATCCTACGCGCGGTCAAGCGCGCCGCCGAGATGATGGGCTAAGGGAGGTGAACATGACCAAGATGGAAAACAATATCTCCCGTCGCACGCTGCTCCAGGGCGCTGGCGCGCTGGTGGTCTCGATCGGTGCGCCGATCGGCCTCGACACCGTGCTCGGCATCGGCGAAGCCTTCGCCCAGGCCTCCGGCAGCAAGCCGCCGCTCACGCCCGACCAGCTCTCGTCCTTCATTGCCGTGAATGCCGACGGCAGCGTCGCCGCCTATTTCGGCAAGATGGACATGGGCCAGGGGCTGTTCGCCGCCATCGGCCAGATCGTCGCCGAAGAGCTCGACGTGCCGTTCAAGTCCGTCAAGGTTGTGATGGGCGACACCGCCACCAGCGTGAACCAGGGCGGCGCCTCCGGCTCGACCGGCGTCCAGCTTGGCGGCAAGCAGATGCGCGTCGCTGCCGCCGAAGCTCGCCGCGTGCTGGTCGACATGGCGGCCGAGAAGCTCGGCCTGCCGGCCGATCAGCTCACCGTCACCGACGGCGTGGTGCACGCCAAGAGCGATCCGGCCAAGAAGGCCTCCTACGCCGAGCTCATTGGCGGGCGCTACTTCAACGTTCCGCTCGAGTGGAACAAGGAGATCGGCAACACGCTCTACGCGCCCGGCAAGGCCAAGCCGAAGGATCCGAAGGACTACAAGATCGTCGGCAAGCCGCTGCCGCGCGAGGACATCGCGCCGCTGGTCTATTGCCAAGCGGACTTCTGCACCGATGTGAAGCGGCCCGGCATGCTGCATGCCCGCATGATCCGTCCGCCGGTTGCGGGCTCGGTGCCGGTGAAGGTCGACGAAGCCTCGATCAAGGACATCGGCGGCGCCAAGGTCTATCTGGAGAAGGGCTTCCTCGCCGTCTACGCCGAGAACGAATGGGATGCGATCAAGGCGTCGCAGGCGCTCAAGGTCGAATGGTCGGACGTAAAGCCGCCGTTCGTCGAGCAGGCTGCGCTCTACGACCACATCCGCAAGACGGCGGCGCGCAAGCACCAGGACGAGGGCAAGCAGGTCGGTAATGTGGACGAAGCGTTCCGCACCGCCGCCCGCGTGGTCGAGGCCGAGTACGAGTGGCCGTTCCAGTCGCATGCCTGCATGGGTCCGGCCTGCGCCCTGGTCGAGATCAAGGACGGCAACGTCACCTGCTGGACCGGCTCGCAGAAGCCACACTTTGTGCAGAACGGCATCTCGCGCACCATCGGGGTGCCGATGGACAAGGTACACGTGGTCTGGGTGGTCGGCCCCGGCTCCTACGGCCGCAGCGATGCGGACGACGCCGCGATGGATGCCGCCGTGCTCGCCAAGGCGACTGGCCGTCCGGTGCGCGTGCAGTACACGCGCGACCAGGGCACCGGCTGGGACCCGAAGGGCCCGGCTTCGATCCACCGCGCCCGCGCCGCAATCGACGCCGAGGGCAAGGTCGTTGCTTACGAGTTCATCAGCAAGGGCTTCTCGCGCGTCGACGTGAACACTAACGGCGGCCAGCCCTACGATACGCTCGCCGGCCACTTCCGTGGCATCGAGCTCAAGTCCGGCGACAACTTCGGCATCCCGGCGGAATCCTACGAGTTCGCCAACAAGAAGACCTACTGGGAGACGATCCCGCCGCTGCTTGACCGTGCCTCGCCGCTGCGCTCCTCGCATCTGCGCGACCCGGTCGGGCCGCAGATCCACTTCGCCAGCGAGTCGTTCATGGACGAGGTGGCGCACGCGCTCAACATCGATCCGCTGGAGCTGCGGCTGCGCCACGTCAAGGACGCGCGCGACGTCGCGCTGCTGAAAACCGTGGCCGAGAAGGCGGGCTGGCAGGCGCGGCCGTCGCCGCGGCGCGACCAGACCGGCAACAAGGTGTCGGGCCGTGGCATCGCCTATTCGCAGCGCAACGGCACCCGCGTCGCCATCGTGGCGGAGATCGACATCGATCGCACGACCGGCAAGATCTACGGCCGCAAGTTCACGGTCGCGCACGACTGCGGCCTGATCATCAACCCCGATGGCCTTAAGCACACGATCGAGGGCAACATCATCCAGGGGCTGAGCCGCTCGATCTGGGAAGAGACCAAGTTCGACACCAAGAGCGTGACCAGCGTCGACTGGGTCAGCTACCCGATCCTCGACATCACCGAGACGCCGGCGGTGATCGACATCGTGCTGATCGACCGGCCCAACGTCACCCCCTCGGGCGCCGGCGAGCCCTCGATGCGGCCGCTCACGGCCGCGATCGCCAACGCGATCTTCGACGCCACCGGCGTGCGCATCCGCCGCGTGCCGTTCACGCCCGATCGCGTGAAGCAGGCGATGTCGTAAGGCAGAGCAAGCGACGCAATGTGAAGAAGGCCGGCCCGCAAGGGCCGGCTTTTTTAATCGAGCTCGCGATTTTCAGGCTTGGGCACCGGATTGTCAGATCTCAGTCACACGAATTACCTTTGCCCCGGCCTTGTTCACCGCCTCGACCGCACTCGCGATTGCGTCTTCCAAGGACTCTGCCTCGCGTGTGAAATCCACAATAATGTGTGCCTTCTGAAATGACACCGTCGCATCATCGCAGCCCGCGTTGAGAAATCGGGTCTCGAAGTCCTCCATCTCCGGATCGAGGCCGGAAGCGACGATGCAGAACTCATGCATTTTCATCTGTGGCCGCTTTCTGGTGGGGACGGCGATTGATGGCGCAATGGTGTGCCGGGATGATTCCCAGCATTAAGTGGCAGGATGACGGCGCGCTCTCCCCTAACGCGCCGAGGCGGGAGGTTGGGCGGCGGGGACGACCGGCGGCCGGGCGCCACGCATGAAAGGCGGCACAGCAGGCCCGCCTGGGCGAAGAGGTGCCCCGACCGCAAAAAATCGCCGTGCCGGCCGGCAGAACCCGGCGCCACGGTCCGCCAGGTCTGAAATCAATTCGTCGGTGATGCTGACTTCGACAGCGGGCTGCCCGGCGCTCTTCCAGAACTTCCGCACCGCCTGCCGGGTTTGGTCGCCGAGCTTGCTGTCGACACGGCCCCTGAGGCAGTCGAGCCGCCGCAACTCAATCTGCGCCTTCCTGATCTGATCGGGTGAGTTGACGGGCGCATTCGCCGTGCCGCTCGCCTCAACAACGCTCGCCGGCAACGCACAGAGCGAGATCGCGATCGCAATCCATCCGGCCAACCAGACATGCATCGGCAACCTCGTCGTCCTGATATCTGCCCCAGACAGCCGGCGGCCAACTTTAGGACCGATGTGGTCGCGGTTGCAATCTGGCTCACTCCTCCACAAATGCCGTTAGCCTTGCCAAAGCATCGTCCCACTGCGACGACACAGTCTCGAGA
>Ga0209488_10002286_pt1 | contig 15818 bp, 10 predicted proteins | sample Rivendell_Oct201_8_FD_188349 | JGI IMG/M metagenome (GOLD analysis project Ga0209488, IMG submission 188349) | Vadose zone soil microbial communities from the Eel River Critical Zone Observatory, Northern California, USA -... | ecosystem: Environmental > Terrestrial > Soil > Vadose zone >... | reverse complement strand
TGGGTGGCCCGGATTCCCACTGCTCTGGCGACGGTGTTGCTCTGTTTTGTCACCGCACGCTACGGCGCATGGGCGTTTGGTCGGCGCGCTGGGTTCTATGCCGGACTGGTGCTGGCGACGTCGATTGGGCTCTTTCTCTTTACCCGCATTCTTATTCCCGACGTGATGCTTACCCTCACGATCGCCGTCTGTTTCATGTCGTTTCAGCGCGCCATGAATGAAGACGGAGATGAACTTCACACGCGCCGCTGGGCTGCTTTGTCTGGCGTTGCTCTGGGCGTAGGTGTGTTGTTGAAAGGATTACTCGCGCTGGTGGTCCCGGTTGGAGGTGTGCTGCTCTATCTGGCGATTACGCGCCAGCTTCTTTCCCGCGATACCTGGCGTCGCTTGCGACCGCTCAGTGTATTTCTGATTTTTCTGCTCATCGCGGCGCCCTGGCACGTTCTGGCAACTTTACGCATGCCTCCTTACCTGAATTTCAGCATGCACAGCGGGCCCGGCGAGTATCACGGCTTCTTCTGGTTTTATTTCTTCAATGAGCATTTATTGCGGTTCTTGAACCTGCGCTATCCGCGCGACTACAACACCGTGCCGCGGCTGGCATTCTGGATGTTGAACCTGCTCTGGCTGTTTCCCTGGAGCGCGTATCTGCCTGCGGCCGCAAGGCTCAGCTATAAGCCGGTGGATCGCGCCGGCCGCACGCGCCTGCTGGCGCTGTGCTGGGCCGGATTTCTTATGCTCTTCTTCACCTTCTCCACCACCCAGGAATACTATTCCATGCCGATATATCCGGCTCTGGCGCTCTTGCTGGGTTGTGCCATGGATGCTGAAGGAAAATTTATTACTGCCGGCAGCAGAACAATAGCTGCGATTTCGACCATGGCCGCTGCTGCGATTGGAGCAATCTTATTTGCCGTCCGCAATGTGCCCACAACGGGAGATATCTCCAGCGCTTTGCAACAACATCCTGCGGCTTACACGCTTTCGCTCGGACATCTGGGTGACCTGACGCTGGAATCATTCGCTTATCTGCGAGCTCCGCTGGTATTGGCCGGTGTCGCGTTCCTGGTGGGCGCCACAGGCGGATGGCTGCGTGGCCGCAGGGCATTTATCGCGTTGGCAGCCATGATGGTTTTGTTCCTTCATACCAGCCGGATGGCGCTGGTTGTATTCGATCCGTATTTGTCATCCCGGCCCCTGGCGGAGGCCCTGCTGCGTGCCCCGGAAGGCCGGTTAATCGTGGACGGCGCTTATTATCCTTTTTCTTCCGTCTTGTTTTATGCCAACAAAAACGTTTTGCTGTTGAATGGGCGTGTCAATAACCTCGAATATGGCTCTTACGCGCCGGATTCTCCTGCTGTTTTTATTGATGATGCTGCCTTTATACGGCTCTGGTCAGGTACAATTCGCTATTATCTGGTGGCCGACCGCAGCGGACTCGCTCGTCTGAGCGCCTTGGTCGGTCCCGCCCGCCTCCACCAGATTGCTGAAAGCGGCGGTAAGTTTCTTTTCACCAATGGCCTCTCCGGCGCGACTGCGGACGGCTCCAACATGGAGAACAAACCCGCGTTATGGTAATTCTTACAACGGCATTGGCGGTTCTGCTTACCGGTTCGCTCGTCTATTGTGTGCTCGTTGTCGCAGCCGCTCGGCGATTTTTGTCTGCTACTCTGCCTGCTCCGGGATGCAAGCCTCCTGTTAGCGTCCTTAAGCCGCTTTGCGGCCATGACGATGGCCTGGAGGAAAATCTGCGCAGCTTCTTCGTGCAGGATTATCCCGAGTATGAAGTGGTATTCGGCGTTCATCGACAGGACGATCCGGCAGTGGCAGTGGCCGAAAAGATCATCAGCGAGTTTAGTGGCCGAATCAGCGCGCGGTTGATCGTAACCGGCGAGTCTCCCATTCCCAACGCCAAGGCCTTCAGCCTGAACCGCATGGTACGCGAAGCGCGCTATGACGTGCTGGTCATGAGTGACAGTGATGTACGCGTAACGCCCGGGCTGCTTTCACATCTGGCACAGGAATTTCAGAATGAGCGCATTGGATTGATCAGCTGCCCCTACCGTGCGGTGCCGGGGAAGAGCTTGTGGTCGCGACTTGAAGCAATTGGAATGAACACCGAACTTCTAGGCGGCGTGCTGGTAGCGCGGATGATCGAAGGCATGCGGTTCGCGCTGGGCTGCACCGTGGCCGTCCGCCGCAATGTGCTGGAAGACATGGGCGGATTCGGCTATTTGCAGGAGTTTCTCGCCGAAGATTTTGTGATTGGCCAGCGCGCTGCTGAACTTGGTCACGGTGTTCTGTTCTCATCTTATGTAATCGAGCATCGTATTGGCAGCCAGGGCATGGCGCGCAACCTGGGGCATCGCATGCGCTGGGCGCGCAGCACCCGCCGCTCGCGTCCCGTAGGTTATTGGGGGCAGATTTTTACCTACCCTCTACCTCTCGCGCTCCTGCTTTGGGCTTCATATTCCAGCGTATGGCCCTTCGTCCTTCTTACTTTGATTTTGCGTGGCGGCGCGGCGCTTGCCACTGCCCGTTACATTGTCCATGATCCGGTCACACAGGAGCAGTGGTGGTTGCTGCCCGTTCAGGATGTAATCGGTTTCTTTATCTGGATCAGCGGTTTTGTCGGTGACAAGATTGTCTGGCGCGATCGAAAATGCACCGTCCTGCGCGACGGCCGTCTGCACGTGAATCCCTAAGCCTTCAACATCTCTCTCGGTAAAAAGAAATCCCCTGCGCCATGGCGCAGGGGGCTGCTAACGTAATTTCCGGTTACTTGCTGGTGGTCGAGCAGGTGCTCGAGATCATCTTGACTTTCTTTACATTGAACGTTGATTGAGATCCCGAAGAAGAGCCCGCTCCGGTTGCACCGGCGCCGCTGCTCGGGTTGGTGGCGGATGCCGCTCCGCTGCTTCCGCTGCTGGAACCCGATCCGCTATTGTCCGTTCCCATAAGGCGAACCTGATGACCAACGTGATCGCTCAGTTTAGAGGTGTCGCCGGAGAGTTGCCAGGTCTTGCCGGATTGGTCTGTCAAGGTCCAGTTACCGGCTGAGCCGCTCAGGCACCCTTCAATGGAGTTGGCGCTGTCAGCTGAGGTCTGCGTGGTTTGCGTCGTGGTGGTCTGGGTTGTGGTTGAACTGGTGTCGGGAGTCGCTGGTTGCTGGCTCGGTGAGGTGGACGATGGAGACTGTTGCGAGCTTGCGTCCGGTATTGTTGATTGCGGCGAACTGGGTGCGGTTTGCGCCACCGCCCAAACAGCCGACAGCAACAGAATTGCTGTGATCAATGATGTCTTTCTCATGTACGTTCCTCCTGGTATGTTCGGCCTGACTCCGGCCTTGAGAAGAATGGAAGCAGCGCTAGGGACTTAGATCACGCATGCACTCGGAGGTTTGCCTCGTTGTGTAAGTAGGAATCGAAGAAACGAGAGCTGCGGAATCTTGAGAGAGCGATTCCATGTCTCTGGGATAAAAATGATGATTACAAATTGGCTACCCTAGTTCGATTGAACTAGGTATTGGAGCATTTTTGATCGGCGATTGGTGCCAGCCGCCGGGCAAGTAATCTATTTTTTGCTGAGAGCCTTTGCTTCGCCAGGCCGGTTCTCTGCGGAGACCGCACCATTGCCCTTTTCCAGCAACTGGTAGGCTTCAGAGATCGTGAGATTGTCGCTGACGCGATGGAAGTCGGTCAGGCGTTCTTGTTGCTTTACGTTGATACTCTTGAAAATGACGGCATGACCCACCATTTTCACGTCAAGTGAGACATATTCCCAGTGGTTGTCTCCAACGCGGCTTTGCGTGATGGAAAATGTCCCGCCTTTATTTAGACGTCCCAGAAGCCCCCAACCGAACGTGACATCCTCAAATAAAGAACCGTCCAATCGGGCCAGGCGGCGCTCCGCGCGGTCTATCCACATCTTGCCGCTCATCGATCTGAAAACCTGCAATTCCCTGGTCGGCGCGTCGTAATGCGGATTGGGGAAGAAAGAGAGGCTGACCTGACCGTTCTCGGCGCCCTGGTATTTAAAGATGAAAGCGTCGGGAATGGCTTTAAGCATCTGGGTGCCCTTGTCTTCATCATCTTTTGCGCGCTTCGCCCGCTTTGCCCTCTCCCCTGGATCCTGCACCAGCTTTTTCATTCGGGCTTCGTCGGCGGCCCGCTGCTCAGGTGTCAACGGTTGTCCATTGATCAAAAGGGTGCGGGCGAGCTGCCCATCTTTTGTATCGATTACGTCGCGGTCCTGAGCTCCCTTTTCATCTTCGCGATGGATGCGATAGCGCCAGTGGGTATGGTCAGCAGCATCCGCTTCCATCTGGTACTTAATCGTGTCTTTGACGTATTGATTCGCGTCGGTTGGGAGAGGAGGGAGGGCCCCCGTTTGGGCTTGCAGAGCGAGGGCCAGACTTGCCGACACCAGGAACATCGCCGCGCGCCATAGGGGATTGAAGAAACTCATAACGTAATCAAAAGCGGTATTTATTTAGACGCCGGGAAACCAGCAGCTAGTTGCATTTTACATTTTGGAGAGGTTCTTGGGATTGGGAAGTTAAAGTAAATAAAAAGAGGCGGTTTTAGCCGCCCCTTATTGATCGACCTCTCGGAAAGGCAGTCCCATTGGCTCGATAGCCGCGACTTCCGTTCAGAACCGCTGTTCCCCTGGTTTCGGTCCCGCCCGTGCGCCGCGACATTCCGTCCGGTCGACACATAACTTAAAAGCAAACATACAGCCAAACTGCCCAGAGTCTCGCGACGATTAACAATCCGTAAGTTATTGAAAATACTTAATGTTGGTGTAGGCTACGCGGAGGTGGCGAAAGAGTTAATGTTTACTTTATTGTAAACACGCAAAGTTGGGCAGAAAAGTGCCGTGTATGAGCATGGCATTGCCTTTCCGGCGCACACCTACAGTAACTATTTGATTTCGAAATACAGCAGTAAACTAGCCATCAGACTCCTGAATTGATCTGCGACAGGCGTTCCAGACAAGAGAATTGGTTCTCTCTGAAGAATAAGAATAGAGATAAACCCGAAAAGAAAAAGGTGCCGAAATGTGGAAACCTCGCCCTGAAGACAACAAGCCCATGAGCATGAATCCGACCCAGCCTGCGCAGCCTGTACCCCCGCCAGCTGCCGCCGCTGCACCCAGTATTTCCAACCCGCAAAAAGAAACGCCGAAGGCCAGCGATCCGCACCGCGCGGACGTGGGTCACATTGGCAAGTCAGTTCAGATCAAAGGCGAACTCACTGGCAGTGAAGACCTTTATCTGGATGGTTCAATTGAAGGCACAATCGATTTGCGTGATCATAGCCTGATCATCGGTCCCAACGGAAAGATCAAGGCAGACATCACCGCCCGCGATCTCGTGGTCCATGGCAAGGTAGAAGGAAATGTCACCGCCACCGGACGTGTCGAGTTGCGCAAGTCATGTACGCTGATTGGCAACGTTAGCACGCAACGCATCGTGATTGAAGACGGCGCGTTCTTTAAGGGCGCCATCGATATCAAAGAGAAAGATTCCAGGCCAGAAGTCCGCAAGCCTCTGGTGGCCGCTGCCAGCGCCGGTATGGGCGCCGGAAGTGGTTCTGGATCGAGCTCGGGGGCATCCAGCTATAGTGCCAGTCCCGATTCGCAGAGTTCCTTTTTAGATAGCAAATAAGGTAGAGTGAGAGGAGCGTGAGCTCCTCCGGTAACAACTTGATGCGATGGTTCCGTGGGGCCGGCTCTCAGGCCAAGTCTGAAGAAGGCGCCAAATCTGCCCCGCGGACCAGACGCACCTGCATCGGTCTGGGCGAATTCATGCGCAACCTGACCAGCAGTGGCGAACAGAAGATGTGTGTTCTTGATCTGGGGCCAACTTCGCCCATCAACATTGCTCTTCTAACCGAAATGGGTGTTCGCGTTTCTAACGAAGATATTCTGAGTGAGTCGCAAGACGCCAGCTACTCGATCAAGCAGGAAGACGGATCTCTGCAGATTGACACTGCGAAATTTTTCGCGGAAAACCTTGATTACTCGGCTGACCAGTTCGACGCCATCCTGTTCTGGGATGTAGCTGACTATCTCCCGGAAAGCCTGGTAAAGCCCTTGGTGGAGCGTCTTCAAGCCATGCTGAAGCCCAAGGGCCACCTTCTGGCCTTTTTTCACACCAAGGATGCCGGGAATGAATCTCTTTACTCACGACACCATATTGTTCAGAAAGACACGCTTGAACTCGAACCCATCCAGGGGTTTAAGCTGCAAAGGATTTTTAATAACCGCCACATTGAGAATCTCTTCAAGGACTTCGCCTCCCGCAAGTTCTTTCTGGGCCGAGACAATATTCGGGAAGTCTTGATGGTCCGATGACTATGGTTTGCTTGATTATGATTCGCTGAGTCAAATCGGAACACTGAAGTAACCCTTCGCCTGTAAAATTTACCTCCTGCCATACGCCTTCATGAGATCGATGATGGCAATAAGTGGTATCCAGATGCTCATTATCTATATCCAGCTTAGGATTGCCCTCTGAGCCTCGGTCCTGTGGATTTTGGCTTTTCCCTCTGAAATGAAGTGTTCATCATTAAGAATCAACGACTTAATTTAACTTGCAAAACTTGACCCTTAGGCGCGTTCTTTGGGCATCTCGATTGCTGTAGTACCAGTGTCGATTGAGTACGGCAATCAAAACAGGGACCCTCCAGCGGGCCAAAAAAGAGGTAGGTTAAATGTCTAGCAGCGTGAGTTTTATCAGCAATCTGGGAATTCTTGCCGGGGTCGAAAGCCGCACAGCTAACTATGATGGGATTTACGGCGAGCACTGCCACAGAATTTACTCCCTGGCTTTTTGGATGACCGACAACGAACTGACCGCTGAACAGCTCTCCAGCAACACCTTTCTGCGCGCATTTGCATCATCGCCAGAACCCCGCACAGAACAAATTGACCAGGCGTTTCTCGCGGAGATCCGCGAAATCACGACCATCGGCACGCTAACACTCAACAGCAGCGCATGCGCTGAAACCAAGAGCGTGCGCGGCAACGTGAAGCGTGTTCATCTGGAGCGCGCTGTGGTGCAGCTGCCGGCCACAGAAAAAATGATTTTTCTCCTTCATGATGTTGAAGGCTACACCCACGAAAAGATTGCCCATCTGCTTGGCCTGGACGTAAAAGAATCGCAGTTTGGACTTCACCAGGCCCGTTTGCAAATGCGGGAAATGATTTCACGCATGTCGTAAAGCCGTAGCTTTGTATCTCCTCTCTCTCCTTACTCTCCAACCCTTCGCCTTTGGCGAGGGGTTTTTTTAAGATTTTACAAATGTAATCGCAGGGTTCTATTAACTTCTGGATATTTAGTTATGTTAATTTCAGCAAAAGGTGAAACTTTTTTGTCGATCCTACGTCTATTCTAATAACAACATACGCAGTACCCCCACGTGGGCGTCGCCCCTATACCGGCGCCCACTTTCTTTTTTGGCAGCCATCACTTCGCGGTTTAACTTTTCCAAGATATTCTTTTCCGCGTGCATAACCTGTTTGGATCTTGCCAGCTTTCGTATTTGTTCTTATCGTCCCTCCCCATCCATAGCTGCAAATCAAGCGTCAATGGGCGGAAATTCCTGCGCGTAGTCCGGCCAGGGGGCAACAGAAAGGCGCAAAGAGGGTTCTAATGAACCGGGTGGAAGCAACGCCAAATGCTTCCATGGACGGCAAAAATAATTTAGAGTTCCAGCCACAGCGCACAAATCGGGAGGACTGGGAAATGGATTGGAAGAAAACGCTAATGATCGGGTCTTTTGCGGCCGGAGCAATATTGTTCCTGACCGGACGGAGGCCAGCGGGCCTGGCCATTGCGGGAATCGGCGTTGCTACCTTCGCCGCCGAGCATCCTGAGAAGTTCGAAGAACTGTGGCAACGCATGCCTGAATACATTGAAAAGGGAAGCAAGTTTGTAGATATGGCTTCCACTTTCCTGGAGCGTATGGGCCAGGAAAAAGGTGGATACCGTAACATGCCGGCGGCAGGTGGTTCGCGCTTCTAGGCCCAGACATTCAAAATCGAAAGACGGGCCGGGTCAATCCCGGCCTTTTAATTTTTCAAGGCAATCGGCCGCGAGCCCGCGGCGTCTTTCCTCGTTTCCAGCGATATGCGTTGGCGTTCAGCTTCGTCGATCCGCAATGCGAAGTTGACGAAAGCAGCGTATTTCTCCGGCGCAATCACCTGCACCGGGATACGGAAATCTCGATGTATATCCACCTGATGCGGCAAACGTACAAAGCGTAACGCATATTCCCCGAATTCAGTCTTGTCAGTAAAGTTTGCGGGCAGGGAGTGGACTTCCATGCCGCCGGACAGGTGCAGATGGAAAATCGTGCTTTCAAAGAATAAGGATTCAATATAGAGCGGAAATTTGCGAATCGGCGTTTTAGCGTATAAAGTCGCCAGACCCAGCGCGGGCGCTAGTTGATTGATTTCTGCTACGGCGCTCTGCCGGTTGATGAATTGCGGAACCGTACACCGGACTGAAAGTTTCAACGGCTGTTCGGGATCATTCTCATGCGCTGCGCTCCCGGTAACAGCTGTGGCTCCCGGAAAAATTCTCATGGCCAACTGCTCGAAGAATGCCTGCCGCTCCTGCTCCCCGGCATTGCGCAGCATGATGCGCACTTCCTGCGCCCGCACGGAACCCAGTTGCACCTCAACGTCTGCTACCAGATCTCCCTCATGGAATGACAAGTCGGCTTCCGCCACACTTTTTTCGCTCGACGTCCGGGCAGCCAACGCTACCAGCCCAGACTTCTTCTCTTCTTCCGCCAGCAAGGGAATGAGGTGAGCATCTCGCGGATCGAGCCACGGCGGCACGGCGCCGAAGGGAAGATCATCGGACTCAGCGTCTACATCCGTGGATTCACCATTCGCCAGCCAGAACCGTACCAATGGCTCGGTGTAACAGGATAGTTCTTTACCGCAGTTTTGATCGATCTTCCGTGCCAGCACGAGTCCTGCCTTGAGTCCGACAACTCGTGACAGCGCCAGCAGCGCCGTGGTCCGGCTACCTTGACCGTTAGAGAGCGTGTCCTCGGCCGGACTCGCGGTCCAGTCCGGGCCGGTAGAGTCGATTTTGCTCGTTACAAAGCGATAAAGACGTTTTGCCTTCTCAATATCTCCCGCGCCTGGTGACAGATGAAATCCCGCCGCTGCTTCATTCACATGCAGACCTGGCCGCGACGCGTCTATCAACTGGTCACGCAGCCTTGCGCTGGTTTTTTCCGCTGACGCAATGGTGACTGTGGGCAGCAGGTTGACTGCGGGTAGAAACGATTCTGCTATGGTTTGCACAATGTTGTCGCGTTCCCAGATCCGGATCACCATACCGTTGTTTTCTCCTACCAGGGGCAGCGGAGGGCCGGCTTGTTCGCGGATGCGGATCATGGCGTCCAGTGCGCTGAGCACGACCAATCGAGCATGCAGTATGGGTGCGGCAAATGAACCGAAAGTATGGGCTCCAGCGCTTTCCGGCATCTGGTCCAGCTCCGCATAATGCATCACATACTCTTCCTCAATTGCGTCGCCCGGTTCCAGCGCAGGCATGGAAATCGTGGGTTTCTGTTGGACTAACTCGGGTTCAATGATCTCGCCATTTGCTTTGATCGTCCGTAGCTCCAGCAGATCGGCCCCGCGAGGCAGCGTGATCTCTCCATAGCGGCTGATGCCTTCTTTGTTGAGCGGACGGGTGATGCGATGTACGTACACTGAAACTGGGCCATCACGACGAATGCGGATTGCTCTGTCAGAGAGCAGAATGACAGCCGCACCCCCGGAAAAGCTCCTTTGCGCCGATTTGCGGACTAGATCCAGGCCATCGCGGCGGTAAGGGACATAGAACTCGCCGCCACTGGCAAATCCTTCGGCACGTTCGCTTCTGCTATCCTGCGCCGTCCCAGAGCCATCGGCCAGATGGGCATAGTCATGAGCGTTTACAGCGATCCCCCGCAATTGCCTGGCCTGAAGCTTGGCCGCGCTGATTTGATTGTCCAGTAGCAGTTGCTCCAGCAGAAACCGCCGCGCCGCCCGATGAAGAGGATTCCTCGTAACCATCGGCTGGAGGTATGCCGCGGCGGCGCTGTGGCGCCCTGACTCTGCCAGAAGGCGGGCGTATTGCAGTGACTCCGGCGCGCACGATGCCAGTTGCTGTTCGACTCTGCGGGCTTTGTCCTGCTCCGCGGCTGAGTTATAGAACTTCACTGCGTCCGCCAGGCGCGCGCAGGAAGGATGTGATTCCAGCAAGCGGCTGAGTAAGACCGGTCCATCAACCTGGTTGCGCCGCGAAAGATTGAACGCCAATTGCAAAGCAGTCTCTGATTGAGGACGTTCGGCCAGGATACTCATTATGTCTGGACGTGCCGCCTCAGACTGGCCGCGCTCTATCGCGCTTTCCGCCGTTTTCAGGCGAGCCAGCAGGGCCGCGGGGTGCGCCGTGGCAACGGCCTTCCACGCTGCATCGGCACGGGGTGAATGTTCTTCCGCCGCTGAGTAGAGCAAGGCATGGAGATATTCGCCGTAACCGGCGGTTCGAAGCTGCTCTGTTCGAAGCAAGTTTGCCATTTCGGCAAAGTCACCGCGAAAATACGCAGCCAGCGCTTCCGCATATTGCTCGACCGACGGATCTAGTGAAGCTTGTTTTTGCGGCGTCCCTTCAAATTCCGGATGGAGGGAAACGCTGAATGGCGCAGCGTCCGGGGTGAACTTGACCAGGATGCGATGGTGGCCTGCCTCAAGTGACAGCGAACTTGAATCCCGACTTGGGCCCGTTGCGTAACGTACGTCGTGAAGTAGCGTCGATTCTCCATCGACGAATATTTCATAGCTGCCCGAACTCAGCACATCGATCCGAGAATTTGTTCTGATCGACAGCTCGACGTCGCTGGCGGCATAAAAAACGCCGGAAGAGGAGAAATATTCCGGCAGGTTGACCATGCCGTCACGGAACCAGAAGCGCTCCGGCATGATGTTGCGCGAAAGGTCCGCTTTGGGAGAGGCAGTGACTGGGTGTTCACTTCTTAAGTTACCGGAATCTTTTTCGGCTGAATATGCCGGTTGGAAAAACCGTTCGGCTTCCGGCGGCCAGCGGCGCTCAAAATCAACGTTGTTATATCTTCCGAACGGTCCCACAATGCGCCAGCGTGTGAGCATGCCGCTGGAATGAGCTGCCATATCCAGGTCAACGTTGGAGCCGTCGGTGGCCGCCGCGACCAGCGCCAACTTCAGGTTGAAAGTGCAGCCGTTGTGAGTTGCCGCTACTGATTTCACACGGCGAAGAAATGAGTTCAACGTCCAGCTATTCGCCGCGTGTTGAAGAACCCGGTTTGAGGCCAGTTCATGCAACTGCGGCGCAGCCGGCAGGGCGCATAGCCGCAAAGCCGAGTCCAGGACGGCTTCAGGACGCTCCTGCAGTTCGGCCGTTTCCATTCGGACGAAAAGTGCCACAACGTCTTTCGGAGCACGATGCAGCCGCACATCGGCGCCTTCGGCCGATGCCGGAAGATCGAAGTCAGAAAGGAATTTCCGCAGAAGGGAATCGTCGGTTTTGTCGGGCCGGGGAGCCTGGGCCTGTTGTGAGAATCCAGCAACAGCGCTCAAACAGAAAAGAAGGATGGGAAAAGCTCGAGCGGCCAATCTCATTGGGGAAGGCTCAGAGTGATTTCATTGCGGAAGCTGCGTTCTGCCTGGGCACAGAACTGGCGGAATGCAGGATAATCCTGGGCGCTCACGCGCGCCTTTTCGAACTGCACATGGCTTTGAACGATCACTTCGCCGGCGGACTTCTTGTAATGCAGGCGGAGGGAGCCAAAAGCGCCGCTGATATTCTGGTCGCGCGGCAAAGAGGTGACCTCTGTGCCTTCCGGCAACGCGATGTGAATTTCTTCTTCCGTCGTCCATGGCGAGGGCAGGACCAAATCCTGCGTGCGCGTGCTGGAACTGGCAAGGGCCGCAACGTAAGAGCGCGGCATCCAGGAAGAGCTGAGCGATACTATTCGCTTGGTCTGCATCGAGTTGAGCGCTCCCTGAAAGTCCACACTTACGCTGCTGGAAAGGACTTCAGCGCCATGAACGGCCACGCTATCCACTTGCACGCTGGGGAAGACCTCGGCCAGTTCGCGACGAAACATATCCAGTTGTTGTTCGCGTATGGCAAGATCGTGGCGCAGTCCGGGTGCGTCTTCACCGCGCGTTGTGGTTGAGCCGCTGAACTGAATCACGCCCTGCGCGGAAAGCTCGCCGCGGATGGTGTGCTTTGTGTAATTATCCGCCGCGCGACTCATGGGAATGTGACGTATCTGCGCCGCTCCACTCAGGCTCACCGTCAGTGACAGTGCTCCCTGGTCTTCCAGGGGTAGTTCGCGACCGGCATATTCGGCGGTGCCATCAAGCCAGAGGTCGTATTTCGGCACGTAAACAATAGCGTGATTAAACAGCGCGATGGAGGCGGGTTCAGCCGCCACGTCACCCAGGGAACGGGTGCGTACCAGCGCAATTTCGGCTTCAATTCCCGTGGCCCGCAGCAGCGCGATCATCAAACTCGCCTTGTCTTTGCAATCGCCAAAGCGCCGTGCGTAGATCTGTGTTACTGGATAGGGCTTGTAGCTGTAGATACCGAATTCCAGCGCGACGTAATGCGTGTTGCGCAGGACAAATTCCTGTATGGCAGAAATCTTTTCCTTGTCGCTGTGCAGGCCATTCGTCACTCGCGCAAGTTCGCTTTGCAGTGACTGGTCCAGGGCAAATTGCGGACGCACAAGGTCCGCGTACCAGGAGCCAAGTTGTTTCCAGTCGCCCAGCGTGGAAACGTGTACGTAAGGAGAAATTTCGGTCACGCCAGGGCTGTGCGGTTCGCGTGACATTGCCGCTACCGAACGCGCCTCCCAAACAAAGACCTGGGAGCCATCTTTCGCCAAAACGCGTGCCGGGGAGATCTTCTCCGCGTGGACAAAAACTTTCTGGGCCGCAGGCGCGATAAGCACATACCTCTTCAACTGTTCAGGGCCGCGGCCGGCAAATAAAACCAGCTCACCGAAATATCCGCTATAGGGAGCAATGTGGCGCTTGGGAGTAAGCGAATATTCCAGCTCAACCACATCGCCTTTCTCCAGTCCGGCAAAGCGGAGCTGGTGCAGGCGCATGTCGTAATACATGGAAACCAGGGTATCGGCATATTCCCGGTCGCCCAGTTCCTGCGCCTCCAGCACGAGGCCGTTCGGCTTCCAGGCGCGCGCGTGAATCACGCGCAACTCTTCAGTGGAAGGCGAATAGCGAATGGTGCTGACGCGATGCGTATCGAGCGCGGACTCAGACCCGACGAAATACAGTTGCTGAACGTGCACGCGGTCCAGACCGCTCGAGAGAAGCTCCTGCACGCGGATATCAGCCAGAGCTGTGTCGGCCGATGCCGGCCGGGTGGCGAATGCGTCCTTGACCAGCATTTCCGGGTCCGCTAGATATTGGGCGTCCATCGCCAAAATGTCAGGACGAGCAGCGCTGGAAGCTTTTGCCAGCTCCTGCTGGGCTTCGTGGTCAAGGTGCAGGCTTTCATCGACCTGCGCCAGGCGGCGATGCGCGTCACGATTTTCTTCATCCAACGCCACCAGCCGCAGCAGAGATTTTCTGCCGCCTTCGGCGTCGCCACAATCTATCTGCACTTGGGCAAGGCGCGACCATATGTCAGGCTGGTTAGGATCCAGCCGCGAAAGAGCTATGTAGTCCGCCTGCAAGTCATACTTCATGTGCCGGCGTTCATGGAATCGCGCCAGCAGTTCAAGCTGTTCGCGGTTGTCGAATGTTTCTGCCACAACAGAAGCGGCCAGCCGGGCGGCGGCGTCCAAAAGACCCATCTGTTCGTAGTCCAGAGCCAACCGCGCCTGCAGCCATAGCGGCGCAGGCCATTGCTTTTCCAGACGACGTAACTCAGGCAGCGCCTGGGAGCGGAGGCCAAGGTTCAGAAAGAGACTGGCGCGGCGCTCGCGGATGACAAAATCATTTGGCGCAGCTTCTGCTGCCGCGGCCAGCACGTCACGGGCTTTTTCCAGCTGTTGGCGGCCGATGTAATAAGTCGCTAATTCTACGTTGAGGCGGGGATTGGAAGGCTCAAGCGCCAGGCCATTGTGCAGAGCTGCAAATTTGCGGAGCGGTTCATCCAGAAATTGAGCGGTCCGGAGCCAGCGCGAAGCTGTCGGTTCAAGGCTGGCGGCCTGCAACATATCGCCAGCGGCTTCGGGCGCGCCCGACAAGTGCTCGAGTTCAGCCAGAATTTCGTATGACGGGCCGGTCCCTGCGGCCGCGCAGGCTTCCGCCAGAATGTGCCGGCGAGGTTCATCTAGGGCATACCAATGTTGCGCCCGCGGCTGTAACGGCACTTTAAAGGCGCGCAGATCGTCCACATATGCAGCGGCCTCATTTCGGACAATCTCGTTTTCGGCGGCGTTTTGGCGGACATTCTCCAGAAAAGTCTGTGCCTGGCTGCGATCATCGGCGAAGTCGCGCAGGCGGCGGACATGGTCCAGGAGAGCAAGTTTTTCCAGCTTGCCGGCTGAAGGCCACTGCGAGCGGAGATTTTCAAGCTCAAAATCGTAAGGATTGCGAGATTGCGCGTACAGCGCTAGAGACGAAACTAGCAGACAAACCAGCGGCATGTGACGCAGCAGGTTTCGCATGAGAATCTTCCGGAAAGAACCTTGAACCCCGGGGGGAATACGAGTGCCCCAGGCGGCTGTTTCACCGCCCGGGGAAAATCGCAAATCAGTCTAAGTCGCCTTCCTCGTTTGGCTCCGTTTCCCCCAGGTTTTTAATCTGCCGTAGCCGGAGAGGTCAGCTCAACTCTTCATGATTGGGTTAAGGTGAGATAAGTATCCAGCTACATACGATTTCCAGCCATTCATCGAAAAACCTAGAGGTTGGGTAAATTGACCTTAGGTACGCGTAAGGAGCTGACATCCCGCGGTTACTTAGGGTCATCTGACTGAACGACTCCGGAGGTTACCGGCCCCTATGGCGCGTCTGCTGCTACCGCTTTTCCTGGCCGCAGGGCTCGCCGTTTCGGCCCAGACACAGGACCCTCACCTGAGCGAGTCGGGCTCCGCCGTGGTGCTCTCGCACTCGGCTTTCGCCCACGGTTACCGGCATGGCTATGAAGAGGGCTACCATGTAGGAAACGCCGACATCAGCCTTGGCACTTCGCCGCGCCCCAAAATCAAAGACTTTCGAGGACTGAAACTGGGATATTTCCCGCAATTCGGCCCTCGAAATGTGTTTGAACGGGGCTTTCAGGCCGGTCTGAAGGCTGGCTATGGCGACGGTTACTCGGGACGGCTGTTCAGGGCCGTGGATACGCTTCGCTCTATTTCGGCATCGCTGGAAGATTCCAGGTTCACCCACTTTGATGACGGCTTTTTCTCCGGCTACAACGAAGGCTTCGATCGCGGCGGCTCAGACCAATCTTCCACCGCTCAGGTCGATTTCCATTTCGTGGGCTGCACCAATTTCAGGACCGAAAAGCAACATGACCTTCCGGCCGAGGATAGCTATTGCGAGGGCTACCGTCGTGGCTTCGCCCTGGGCCATGCTGATGGATTTTTGTTGCGTCCTGAGGGTGGCCAACTGGAAGCCAGCAAGTAACCCTAAGCGGTACTCCCATCTCCTTGCGCTTCAACTTCAGTACATGTACCCTGCTAAGTAATGGGCTTGGGCTGAGGTTCATGATACTTTCAGATCGCGCGCTCCATTTTTTGCTTACAATACGCACATTCACGCCAAGGTCTTGGAAGGAGTTTTGATGA